>Ga0164315_10000070_pt1 | contig 54281 bp, 52 predicted proteins | sample GuaBasSedimGuay6_FD_113737 | JGI IMG/M metagenome (GOLD analysis project Ga0164315, IMG submission 113737) | Subseafloor sediment microbial communities from Guaymas Basin, Gulf of California, Mexico - Guay6, Core 4569-2, 0-3 cm | ecosystem: Environmental > Aquatic > Marine > Hydrothermal vents... | reverse complement strand
GGCTAATAGTTAGGGCTAATAGTTAGGGCTAATAGTTAGGGTAATAGTCAGGGTAATCATTCACCAAACAGTACGTCGCCATCAATGCCCTGTCTTTGCAGGACGCCGCGCAGTATCGTCAAAGCCTCAATTTGTATTTGCCTGACCCGTTCTCGAGTCAGGCCCACAGCCTCGCCTACCTGCTCAAGTGTTGATGTGTCATAACCCCGCAAACCGAAACGGCGTGACAGCACTTCCTGTTGTTTAGCCGTGAGGCGATCGAGCAAGCCATCGAGAATAACGTTCATATCTTCGTTTTCGACTATCGTCTCCGGACGCGCACCGTTACTATCGACAATGGAGTCGAGTAGAGTTTTGTCATCCCCGCCACTGGCAATATCTACTGAGCTCACTCTTTCATTGAGCCGCATTATTTTTGATACATCACCGGGCTTCTTGTCCAGCTGCTCCGCTATTTCCCGCGCAGAAGGATTGTGATTGAGCTTTTGAGCCAATTGACGAGACATCCTTAAGCACTGGTTCAATTCCTTAACTATATGAACAGGCAGGCGAATGGTTCGCGTCTGATTCATCAGGCCACGCTCTATATTCTGGCGAATCCACCAGGTAGCGTAGGTTGAGAAACGAAAGCCAAGATCAGGATTAAATTTTTCTACAGCACGAATCAGGCCCAGATTGCCTTCTTCTATCAAATCGAGCAGGCTAAGACCGCGATTGACATAACGACGAGCGATTTTGACTACCAGGCGTAAGTTACTTTCGATCATCCGCTGGCGAGATGCCTCATCACCATTACGGGCCAAGCTCGCATAGTGAACCTCTTCCTGTGCCGACAACAGGGGCGTGTAACCGATTTCCTTCAGATACAGCCCAGCAACGTCGATACTGCGCTCGGTCTTGCCTTTGGTTACTTTGCCTAAAGTCTTACCCAAAGTATTAGCTGTAGTATCACCTAACTTATGACCTAACTTATTACCTGAGGAATTACCTGAAGTATTATCGTGCGACCCTCTGGCTTCCATATCTAATGACATAGTTGCCTCCCTATACTGCGTTTTGTTGCGTATCTACGCAACGCATTGGAAGCACCGTGCCACTTTAATCATGGTCGCGCAAGCACTTTATTTAAAATATATCAACTAGTTTTTTTGATTTGACTCAATCAACTCTTTGATCAACTCTCGACTTTAATGGGTGATTAAAGCTTTATTGTCTCGGCATCAGGCGCAGCGGATCGACCGGGATACCATTCTTGCGAATTTCAAAATAGAGTCGACCGCTATTATTGGGATCGCCACCAATTTTTGCTATCTCCGCCCCTCCTTTCAGGGTGTCCCCCTCTCGCACCGACAATATCCTGTTATGCGCATAGGCACTCAGATAAATATCATTGTGTTTAATAATGATAAGTTTGCCATAGCCACGCAAACCACTACCGGCATAAACCACCGTTCCAGGCGCTGCTGCACTCACCGAACGACCTGATACCGACTGAATATTTAAACCCTTAAACACTCGCCCGGCGTCATATTGCCGTGTCACCGCACCCTTTACTGGCCAGCGCCACTTTAGTTTTCCAGCAGGTAAATGTTTGCGTTTAGGCGTCGCTTTGGGTTTATTTGTGCTGCCTGTCGCAATGGCGGCGCGGTCTGTATCGTGGGCTTTTTTACTACTGCCTGGCGTAGTAGTGTCAGCCCTCTGGCCTGGCACCGGCGCAGGCTTAGCTACCGAACGCCTTACAGGCGGGGCATTCAAAGTATTAAGAGTTAGACGTTGGCCGACAAGAATCTTATAAGGGGGCACCAGGTTGTTGGCTCTGGCCAGCGACAGCATATCTTTCTCATAACGCCAGGCAATAGCAAATAGCGTGTCACCGGATACCACGAGATGATAATTTATCCGTTCATCCGGTGGTGGTTGCCGACTACTTACTGGTGCCGGATTATGGCCGCAGGCAAACAACATTGCAGCTGTCAGCACTACAACAAGACACCACAGCGCACGAACAGACAACAATTTACCATCTGCCATGTCGGCAACACCCTGCGTGTCACAATTTATCCCGGCCATCTCCACCAATATACTCAAGCACGAGCACCAGCGCCGCCCCGAAAACCATAAGCGCTATAACGGATAACCACTGGGGGTCGCCAATCATTTGCCCGTAATCAGATGGCCATAATAACTCGGCCTTTGCGCCTGTCTCGACTAACTCACTGGATACTACATGTAGTGATTGCCAGGGCCAGACTACCGCCAAAGACCCGACAAGGAATCCTGTCAATATTGATAACGTAAGGTTGTGATAACAGGTCAACAACCAGGACAACAACCGCGAAAAAAATAACAGCCCGGTGATACATCCACCACAAAAAACCACCAGCACCGACCACTGTGTCTGCGCTACCGCATTGAGAATGACTGGATACATGCCCAACAGCAGGAGAATGAAGCTACCGGAAATCCCAGGCAAAATCATTGCACAGATTGCCAGCATACCTGCGCCAAAAATAATCGGTAGCGTTGGCTGAACTTGCACGTGCGGAGCCAGCGCGGCAGCTAGTACCAAACCGGTTCCTAATATTAGTAACAACCAACATCCCACGCTTCGAAAAGAGATCTGCCGCCAGATATAAATCACCGATGCGACAATCAAACCAAAAAAGAATCCCCACACTGGCAAGGGGTGGTAGGCAAGCAAATAGCTAAGCAAACGCGCAAACGTAGCAATGCTAAGTAGAATACCGCATAGCAGTACAGCCAGAAATATGCCATCAACGTGCCGCCAGAAAGGTCCAATACCCTGTTTAATCAACACATTCAAAGCGGCCAGGTTAAACGAGCGAATAGCGCTGAGGAGCCGCTCATATATACCCGAAATAAAAGCTATAGTGCCACCGGAAACACCAGGAACCACATCGGCTGCACCCATGGCAATGCCTTTTAAAAAAACTGCCAGATAGCTGCGTATAAGTTTCATTTCGGTTCAGCCAGCCCCTTGATCTACTGTCAATGTAGTAAGTTTTAGTGTGAAACAACCCGGCGCATGCCAGTTATGCTCTGGTATACCTAATGTTGAACAAAGCCTGTCCTCCAAAAGAATACACATCCCGCCCAACAGCAGAATATAGTGAAAAACTTCATGGATACGAGCGTTACGCAAAAGGACTTACACGCAAACTAGTGCTCCCGTCTTTCAGCGGGTCACACCGCTCAATAGAGGTACAAAGCGTACCCGTTCGACCACCTCTTCCTCGTAATTCTGGCTATCACCGACGCGATTGATCAAGCGTAACTCCTGGTGATTTTCCGAGCCAACAGGAATAACCAGCACCCCATCGGGTGCCAATTGATAGAGTAAATCTTCCGGTACCCCCTCCGGCGCCGCAGTGCTGATAATCCCGTCGTAAGGTGCATGTTCTGGCCAGCCTACGCCGCCATCGTTGTGTGCACTCGTTATATTGTCTAGCTCCAAACGCCGAAAGCGCTCTTTGGCCCTGATTAACAAAGGCTTTATACGCTCTACGGTATAAACCTCATCCACCAGTTGCGACAGAATTGCCGCTTGATATCCAGAACCCGTACCTATCTCTAACACTTTTTTTAGCGGCCCATGGGATAGCAGCAGCTGAGTCATCAAAGCGACAATATAGGGTTGCGAGATGGTTTGACCATAACTGATGGGTAGCGCAGTATCTTCATAAGCTCGATGAGATAAAGCCTCATCCAGAAACAAATGTCGCGGCGTTGCGCGCATAACATTAATGACTTTCTGGTCTGTTATACCATTGTCTTTGAGACGCTGAATCAGTCTTTCACGGGTGCGTTTGGAGGTCATGCCTACGCCATCTAAATCCACCAAACTCACATCTCCCATCACAAAACAGGTACTAGAAAGGGTGGAAACTATAGCATAGCGCTATCTGCCGGCACATTAGTGACTAGCAGCTCACGTAATACTGCAGTAGCGAAAGCCCCCGGCGGCAAAGTGAAAGCAAGGTGCAGGTCTCGTTGTTGCCACTGCCAGCTCATCGTACTGGGGACAACTATCAAATCACGCCTTTCCTGTTGCAAGCCACAGTGTTCGAGCCCATGACACCAGACTGCGTGTGGCGCCAACACCCTCGCTTCCAGTTCGGCAAGCTCTTTGCCAGCAGAGCTTCTTCCCCGCCCCCACAACGGCCCGCTCGGGACGGTTTCCCCACCGACTGCTGTCGCCCATATTCCCTGACCAATACGTGCCGACAAAACACTATTAAACAAGTGGGCTCTGGCGGCAGAGACATACAAACCCCATTTGGGGTCCCTGCTCTTGCGAGAGCTGGATTGCGACAAAAGGCGATCAGCGGCAAGCAGGTTACCGCCGTCGATGCCAAAACGTTGCTCTCCAAAATAATTGGGTACACCCTGTCCACCAATGGTAATCAGCCGCTGCTCAGCTAACTCCATGTCACCCTCGAAATTTCGCAAGTGAATATCAAACGCATTACCACTGTGCATACCGCGACGCAGCTTGCGGCGGTGACGCGTGACCCGCAATACCTCACATTGTGCTAGCAACTGGCTGCCTGCCTGCAACCCAAGAGGCAGCTCCGAGTGGCGGATACTAAACCACTGAGTGGTCACAGCACGGCGATCCTTTAAACCACAATAGCCAATATCTTGCAGCGCAACCCCGAAAATTTGCGCCAGATTCTCAGCTACCCTGCGCGTATTTTGATTACGCTTGCGTATTTTTAAATAAATGTGGTCGCCATCATCTGAAAATGGCCATTGCAGAAGCTCCACAACAATAAAATCATCTGCGGTGGTACGGAAATCCGCACACCCAACTGGCCCACCCCAGGCTCGACACAGGTTTAGCGAAAAGGCTTGTTCCTTAATTTCCATCTACCCAAACCCGCCATCGCTATTTTATCAGCTGCTATAGAGGCTTAATCCGCTCCACCGTACTGTTCTATTAACACGACGGCCTGGCAGGCGATGCCCTCACCGCGGCCAGTAAAACCCAGCTTTTCGGTGGTGGTCGCCTTGATATTTAGCTGTTCACTCCGGCAGGCCATTACCTGCATCAACTGGTTAACCATGGCATCGACATGGGGGGTAATTTTAGGTGCTTCAGCAATCACCGTTATATCTGCATTGCCAAGCCGCCAGTTGTCAGCGACCAACATAGTCATCACCTCACGTAACAATTGCAGACTATTCACATCCTGGTAACGCGGGTCGTGGTCAGGAAAATGTCTGCCAATGTCGCCCAGAGCAGCAGCGCCTAACAGGGCATCACACAATGCATGGATCAGCACGTCGCCATCGGAATGCGCCTTGAGTCCTTTGTCAAACGGGATATTCACACCACCGAGCACGACACCGCTGCCTTCCTCAAAACCGTGAACGTCGAAACCCTGACCGATGCGTATCATCTCTCCACCCCCTGCTTCGAATCTGTGCACTTTTGTGCATTAAGAATGGCTTCGGCGAGAAGTAAATCTTCGGCAAGTGTAATTTTTATATTGTCTGAACGACCGCGAATTATTAACGGTTGATGCCCCAGGCGCTCAACTGCAGCCGCTTCGTCAGTAATCGTAATCCCGCGCTCAAGACAATGATTTATGGCTGTTATTAACACCCTGTATCTGAACATTTGCGGAGTCGCCGCTAACCACAGACCCTCGCGATCGATGGTTTCACATATGACACCCTCTACCCGAATTCCGTCACCCCCGCCGGTATGCACCGACTTTTCAGGCCTGTCTATTGAGGGAAGGGCTTTTGTCGAGAGAACAATACGTTTAAGCGTGGCATTGACCGGCGTCGCCAGCAAACCTCCCACCGGTGAGTCAGCAACACCTGCTATCAACCCATTCAGGTCAGCCTGTGTAATACAGGGGCGAACCACATCATGAACCAGTACCCAATCTTCATCATCCGCCTCAGCGCTAATCGCATTGAGTGCTTTGAGTACTGATTCGCCACGCTGGCGCCCCCCACTGACAGGACGTATACGCTCATTGTCGAAGATATCGAGCCCATGCCAGGCGATGTCCTCGCTGTGAAGCGCGACAATTATTGCTTCACTAGGAATCCCTAACAGCCGCTTAAGACAATGCTCTATGACCGTACTACCGAGTAACGGACTGTATTGCTTGGGAAGCGAGGAACCAAACCTTACACCAGTACCTGCGGCCGGAACTACCAGCCAAAACTTCAAGGCTGTTTATCCGCTTCGATGACCATATAAAAGGTCTCGCCCTCACGCACCATGCCCAGGTCGTAACGCGCACGCTCTTCGATCCCTTCCAGCCCATCTCGCAGGCCAGTCACCGCATCAGTCAGTCCCTGATTGCGCTCTTCAAGCCTGCGGTTTTCCTGTGCCTGCTGCTCAGCTTTATCCTTCAGTACAGTGTTCTGTGACAGGCCGCCCTCACCAAACCAAAGCTGGTATTGAAACAGGCCCAGCAGGGCAAGGAGGACAAGCAGCAACCAGCGCATTTATTCGCCTCTATTCACTATTGACCGCTAAGGGTGTCATAAATTACTGGACGCGAAATTCAGCCATCCCGCGATAGGGTGCCGTACCATCAAGTTCTGCCTCAATGCGTAACAAACGATTATATTTGGCGACCCGGTCCGAGCGACACAAAGACCCGGTTTTGATTTGCCCGGCCGCTGTGGCCACCGCTAAGTCAGCAATAGTCGTGTCTTCCGTTTCACCGGAACGATGGGAAATAATCGCTGTGTAGCCCGCTTCTTTGGCCATCTGAATAGCCTGTAATGTCTCAGTCAAGGAGCCAATCTGATTAAACTTAATAAGGATGGAGTTGGCGACACCTTCGTCTATCCCTCTTTTCAAAATGCGGGTATTGGTAACAAAAAGGTCATCGCCCACCAACTGAACTTTCTCGCCTATCGTGGACGTCAATATTGTCCAGCCCGCCCAGTCACTCTCGTCCATACCATCCTCAATGGAGATGATCGGATAGCGCTCGGCCAGGTCAGCAAGGTAGCCCGCGAACCCCTCTGCCGAGTAGGTTTTCCCCTCGCCATCGAGCCGGTATTCCCCATCCCGATAAAATTCTGATGAGGCACAATCAAGCGCGAGGGTTATCTCGTCTCCTAAACTATAACCTGCTTTACTGACGGCCTCAGCAATGATCTCCAGCGCGGCCTCGTTAGACGGTAAGTCGGGTGCAAAACCACCTTCGTCACCCACGGACGTACTCAGCCCACGACTGGATAGCACTTGCTTTAAAGAATGAAATATTTCCGCTCCCTGGCGCAAAGCGTCGGCGAAGTCCTTCGCTTTGACCGGCTGGATCATAAACTCCTGAATATCAACATTATTATCTGCATGCTCACCGCCATTTATAATATTCATCATTGGTACCGGCATGGTGTACTGCAAAGGCGTGCCATTTAGCTCAGCTATATGCTGATAAAGAGGAATACTTTTAGTCGCAGCCGCAGCCTTCGCTGCTGCCAGTGAAACGGCCAGTATAGAGTTGGCGCCCAAATTTGCTTTGTGTTCAGTGCCATCGGCTTCGATCATCGTGTTATCAAGTTCACCCTGCTCAGTGACATCCTTGCCAAGCAACAGGTCGCGTATGGTGGTATTTATATTACCGACCGCCGTCAGCACACCTTTACCCAGATAACGGCTATTATCACCATCACGTAACTCCAGCGCCTCACGCGTTCCCGTCGATGCCCCAGAGGGCACGCAGGCACTACCGACAGAATCGTCTTCGAGTATTACTTCGGCATTAACCGTGGGGTTGCCCCGGGAATCGAGTATTTCATAAGCTTTGATATCTACAATTCTTGTCATTTCATCCTCTGGTCTGATTTATCTTCACTGCTTTTCAACTTCCCGACTCCCCGAGCCCGCTGTTACGGCTGACAACAACAGAGATTACCACTATAAATACAAAGGCAGGCGGTCAGCGAGTATCGAGGTTTGGCAATGCTTTGACCACCTCATCGATAGCTTTGACCTGCTGCAAAAAAGGCTCTAGTAAAGATAACCGCAAGGCACTGGGACCATCACATTTAGCCAGGTCAGGGTCGGGGTAAGCTTCCAGGAACAGGCCCGCCAGCCCAGTCGCCATGCCCGCTCTGGCCAGCTCGGTGATCTGCCCCCGTCGCCCCCCTGACGCAGCACCGGTAGAATCCCGGCACTGCAGGGCGTGGGTTACATCAAAAATAACTGGCAAACCACGGCTTACCTGCTTCATGATGTCAAAACCGAGCATGTCTACCACCAGATTGTCATAGCCAAAATTGCTGCCGCGTTCACACAGAATCACTTCTTCCTTGCCACACTCACGAAATTTTTCAACAAGATTACCTACCTGTGATGGGCTCATAAACTGTGGTTTCTTAACGTTGATCACTGCCTGTGTGGCTGCCATTGCTACCACCAGGTCGGTTTGACGCGCCAAAAATGCAGGCAACTGAATAATATCGCACACTTCAGCTACTGGCTGAGCCTGATCGGCCTCATGTATGTCAGTCAATAAGGGTATTTGAAAAGATTGTTTAACCGCTTCGAAAATTCGCAGGCCCTCCTCCAGACCTGGCCCTCGGAAAGAGTGAATGGACGAACGGTTAGCCTTATCAAAAGACGCTTTAAATATGTAGGGAATTCCGAGTCGGTCGCAAACTTCAACAAAGTGTTCGGCGACCCGCAAGGCAAGGTCGCGGGACTCCAGTACATTCACGCCCCCAAAAAGCACGAAAGGTCGGTCATTGGCAATTTGAATACCGCCATTGGCCAGGTCAATCGTTAAAGCATTAGCCTCCCCTGGCATACTTCATCGCCGCCTGCACAAAGCCAGAAAATAACGGGTGACCGTTACGTGGAGTAGAGGTAAATTCAGGGTGAAATTGACAACCGAAAAACCACGGGTGGTCAGGAATCTCTATGGTCTCAACCAGGTTACTATTTGCTGACCAGCCACCCACTTTAAGCCCCGCCGCCTGCAACTGCTCGACATAGTGATTGTTAACCTCATAGCGATGGCGGTGGCGTTCCATAATCGTGTCTTCGCCATAGATTGCCCGCGTCATTGAGTCCGGCTCGAGCAAACTTTCCTGAGCCCCCAAACGCATGCTCCCGCCCAGATCGGAGTCCTCGGACCGGGTTTCCAGCTTGCCTTCACAATCCCGCCACTCGGTGATCAAACCAATTACCGGATAGGCTGTTTCGCGATCAAACTCTGTGCTGTTGGCATTATCCAGACCGACAACGTCACGAGCGTATTCTATAACAGCTACCTGCATACCGAGGCAAATACCCAGATAGGGGATTAACTTTTCCCTGGCATGGCGTACCGCCTGTATCTTGCCTTCTACGCCCCTTTCGCCAAAACCACCGGGAACCAGGATGCCGTGACATCCATCGAGCAGGGACAGATCATTATCCAGTTGTTCGGAGTCAATGTAGCGGATATTGACGTTAGCCAGATTGTGAATTCCGGCATGCTCCAGCGCTTCGTTAATCGATTTATAGGCATCGAGTAACTCAGTATATTTGCCGACCATAGCAATGGTCACGTCAGCACCTGGCATATTCTGTTTTTCTACGACCAGATCCCATTGGCTGAGATCCGCTGGTGGGCAGTCGAGCTGGAATTTTTCAATGACAAGCTCGTCCAGTTGCCATTGATGCAAATGACGGGGGATTTTATAAATACTATCAGCGTCCATCAGCGGCACCACGGCTCGCTCTTCAACGCTGGTAAACAGGGCAATTTTCTTCCGCGAACCTGCATCAACTTCGACTTCAGACCGACACACCAGCACATCGGGCTGCAAACCGATGGAACGCAACTCTTTCACTGAATGCTGAGTCGGTTTGGTTTTCGTTTCACCGGCAGTGGCTATATAAGGCACCAGGGTAAGATGTATCAACAGCGCCCGCTTACTGCCTAGCTCCACCTTCAACTGACGAATAGCTTCCAGAAATGGTTGTGATTCAATATCACCTACCGTGCCGCCAATTTCGACTAGCGCAATGTCCGCATTCCCTCCACCCTTGAGTATGCGGCGTTTTATTTCGTCAGTGACATGAGGGATGACCTGAACCGTTCCGCCGAGGAAATCACCACGACGTTCACGCCGCAATATAGTTTCGTAAACCTGGCCGGTGGTGAAATTGTTATCCCTGGTCATGCGGGAATTGAGAAAACGTTCGTAATGCCCGAGGTCGAGGTCTGTCTCGGCACCATCTTCGGTGACAAAAACCTCGCCATGCTGAAAGGGGCTCATGGTGCCAGGGTCGACATTCAGGTAAGGATCAAGTTTAAGCACCGTTACACTCAGGCCCCGGGCTTCCAGTAATGCCCCGAGAGATGCTGCGGCAATGCCCTTGCCAAGAGAGGATACAACGCCACCGGTTACAAAAATAAATCGCGTCATATAAGTCCTGCCAGGCGTCGCCACGGAAATTTTCTTTGTCGATAGGTGCGGTGTCGAAAGGTACAGTGTCGAAAGGTACAATGTCGACAGGTACAGTCGAGAGGCTTAAATAAGTTGTCTTTCAGCACTTAACAGGCCCCTGAGCATCCATCTAAAGATGGGTATCCAGACTACCAGAAAGCGGAATCTCTCTCAACGAATGTAGTGCCTCTGGCCAATCTAAACCTCATCCCGGCACACGTTAGCAATCCCCACCGCTCGTAAAACGGAGGTTAATACCTGCTCGCCCTACTTCCTGCACACAACTTTTTCCACAACACCGACAGACGGCGCTTTTAGACAAATCACAGGAAATAAAACCCGAAAAGCCCCAGGGATATAGGACCACCAGGCAATCAGTATCGCCAAAGCAGTCGGTAGCCCTGCTCACCTTCGCTTGCCTGAAAACCTTCACAGACACACAAATCTCCGATAGCCGCGAGCTCGCCATCACAATAAAGCAGTGGCACCCGAGAACGCAGCCAGGGCTCCAGCCCATATTCCTGAAACAACTTTTTTAGACTGGTGCTACCGGCTCGGTCAGCGGGCCGGCAACGCTCTCCACCGTGACGAAAAGAAACTGTGAGCCTGTTACTGGCTTTTATTCCCAAACCGCCACCGACTACGGGTATAGCAGTCAAGGTAGCGCCATCGGCGAGAGACAGACTTTTTGTAACAGACCAGCTTTGCCCGTAGTCAGGCGCTGCATCATCAATGTTGGCTTCCGTTGTATTCGCGCTCATAAGAAACAAACGTTGACGAAAGCGACGCCACTCCCCGTCTGGCCAGACCACTAGCGGATTACGATCCTGTTGCGCCAACAACAGGCTGTTAATCACCTCGTCAAGGGTACGGTGTCCAGGCGGCATAAATCCTTTCAGCCGAGCCAGATAACGTAGGACGTTGGTCTTGCGTCCATAACTGAGAGCAGCTAGTGGCTGGATTTCGACGCTGCACCCGCGCCGCTCATCCCGCAAAGCCATATGCTCCAGATCGATTCGTGCCAGATCTTCATTCAATTCCTCAGCCTGTTCACACAAGGTAGCGGCAGCAGCTATTCTCTTTGCATAATCGGGCCAACGAAATTTTAACTGGGGGACGACTTCATGGCGCAGGAAGTTACGATCGAACTGACAGGATAGATTAGACCCATCCTCTACCCATTGCAGGCCTTTAGCCTGCGCATACTGGAGTAGCGTTTCGCGATTGAGATTCAACAGGGGGCGCAACAATGTGCCCGCGCCCAACTTTCTGGAAACAGGCATGCCGGCCAGTCCCCGGGGGCCTGATCGTCGCAACAAACGGTAGAGAACGGTCTCAGCCTGATCATCGGCGTGGTGGGCCAGTGTTAATATATCCCCTCCTTCCAGGCACTGTTCGAACACCTGGTAACGCGCTTCGCGGGCAGCATTTTCCCGGCTCGCCACCATTGGCACCACCACATCTTCGCACACACAACCGACACCTAGATCGCGACAAATATTGCGACAGTGATCCATCCATTGACTGGCATTTGGTGACATTTGATGATTGACATGAATCGCGGTCACTCGCGACTCACCAAAAAAATCGGCCAGGCTATGCAGCAACACGTGGGAATCAAGGCCACCGCTGTAACCCACATAAATATGGGCCGCGTGTTCAAATTGTGGCAGGAAGTTAGACAGGCAATGGTGAACTTTAGCTAACGGCGTCATACATACACACACCGACCAGCCATACAGTCAATCATTTCCGTAGGACATCAACCGTGCGAAGCGCTTTTCCAGTAATAAATCAACAGGTTCACGTTGCAGTCGATCAAGCTGACTGATAAGACGTTCGCGCAGTGTGGAAACCATAGCGTCGATATCTCGGTGCGCACCGCCAAGTGGTTCAGGAATAGTTTCGTCGGCTATACCCAGATCCTGAAGTACTGTTGAGGTTACGCCCATGGCCTCTGCTGCCAAAGGCGCTTTTTCAGCAGTTTTCCAGATGATATTGGCACAGCCTTCTGGGGAGATAACAAAGTACGTAGCGTACTCAAGCATATTGAGCCAATCACCAACGCCAATGGCAATGGCCCCGCCGGAGCTGCCCTCACCGATTACGGTAGCGATGATCGGTGTTTTAAGACGCGACATCACCGCGAGATTACGCGCTATCGACTCGCTAATCCCTCGTTCCTCAGAGTCTATGCCAGGATACGCCCCGGGAGTATCAATCAGCGTCATTATCGGTATTTTAAAACGCTCAGCCAATTCCATAAGCCGCAAGGCCTTGCGATACCCCTCTGGTTTGGGCATACCGAAATTGCGTTCAACCTTCTCGTTTACGCCGCGCCCTTTTTCTTCCCCAATAACCACTACTGCTTTGCCATCTAGTCGCGCCACACCACCGATAATCGCTTTATCATCGCCAAAATACCGATCACCGTGCAACTCATCAAAGTCAGTAAACACACGACTAATATAGTCCCTGGCGTGGGGCCGCAAAGGATGACGAGCCACTTGCACTACCTGCCAGGATGACAGGTTTGAATAAATACTTTGTGTCAGCTTGCGGGATTTCTCCCGAAGCTTGAGAACCTCCTCAGCAATATTAAGCTCGTTATCATTACCGACCAACTGAAGCTCTTCGATCTTGGCTTCCAGCTCTGCAATAGGTTGTTCAAAATCCAGATAATCAAGATTCATATTTATCGTTCCCAGTATTGCTGTAATGATATGTACAATTCACAATACAGACCCGCAAGAGCCAAAATATATAATAGTCAATATTCAAGACGCAGGGACTCTTCACCAAAAACATCACGTAAACGATGGAGCAAATCATCTTCCGGGTTAACCGACCACTCGTCTGACAATACTATGTCTCCTTCAGCGCCATCACAGCTACATCTTATTTTCATCGGACATTGACCACTATTATATGATTTCAGTATTTTGCCTAGCGAATCCAGACCGCGCTCAGGTGTCTCGTGGGCCCGCCAGTCAATAAATAGTCCTTTGAGGGACTCCTGTCGCACTTCCAGCAAGGTGCGTACCCGCTCAGCACGCATTTTTAATCCGCCGGTATAATCATCCTCGCTGACCAATCCCTCGATCACTAGCACAGTACCCTTGCCAATTTTATCCCGACTTTCACGAAATTGCTCGGCATATACTGTAGCATCCATCCGCGCACTACGATCATCCAGGGTAATCACCCCCATCACATCTCCACGTCGGGTCTTTATCGAACGCACACCAACCACCAGACCGGCAACAACCTGCTTTTTGTCAGACGGTTTCAGCTCATTGATGCGCCCATTTACCAGCTTGTCAAGCTCGTGTTGATATTGCTCGACTGGATGGGCGCTAAAATAGAGCCCTAATGTGTCCTGTTCACCCTGTAGTCGCTCACTCAAGTTAAACCGCCGCACGCTCGAAAAACCTGCGTAGCCTATTTCCGGAGCACTCTCGGCTACGGTTTCTCCGAACAGGTCGGTCATGCCACTATCCATGTTTCTGCTCTGCTGATCAGCCAGTTTCATGGCCTCTTCCATGGCGGCCAGCATCACTGCCCGACCATAGTCGAGATCATCATTGGGTCCGATAGTGTCGAGAGCGCCGGCCCGTATCAGTGCGTCGAGCGCTCTTTTGTTTAACTTGCGCCCGTCAATCCGAGCACAGAAGTCGAACAGATCCGTGAATTCCCCGCCTTGCTGACGAGCCGCAATGATGCTTTCAATCGGACCTGCTCCCAGGCCCTTAATAGCGCCGAGACCGTAGATAACCTCAAGGTCTTCTGACACGGCAAACTGGAATTCGCCCGTATTGACGTTGGGTGGAGTAAGGATCAGCCCCATGGCGTCACATTCATCTTTCAGGGTGACAATCTTGTCTGTATTTTGCATGTCCGCTGACAACACCGCCGCCATAAATGCCGCTGGATAGTGCGCCTTTAGCCAGGCGGTCTGATAAGCCAACAGGGCATAAGCAACAGAGTGAGATTTATTGAAACCATAACCGGCAAACTTTTCCATCAGGTCAAAAATATTTTCTGCCAAATGCTGACTGATATCATTTTTGGCCGCACCAGCGAGAAATATTTCTCGTTGCTTGGCCATTTCCTCGGGCTTTTTCTTACCCATGGCACGGCGCAATACATCGGCGCCACCCAGGGTATAACCTCCCAACACCTGAGCAATTTGCATCACCTGTTCCTGATACAGGATGATGCCGTAGGTGGATTCAAGAACTGGCTTAAGGGCCTGATGCTGATATTTATGGTGGGGGTAGGCAACTTCCTCGCGGCCGTGTTTGCGATTAATAAAATCGTCAACCATACCAGACTGCAAAGGGCCGGGACGAAATAGCGCGACTAATGCAACAACATCCTCAAAACGGCCTGGTAACTGCCGCTTGATAAGATCTTTGATGCCTCTCGATTCGAGCTGAAAAACTGCCGTGGTTTCTGCCCGCTGCATAAGTTCGTAAGTGGCAGTATCATCGAGTGGAATAGTCGCTATATCGATGGGCTCAAGCCCGTCTTTCGCACGCTGAGCATTGGCTCTGGCAAGCGTCCAGTCAATGATGGTCAAGGTGCGCAGGCCAAGGAAATCAAACTTAACCAGCCCAACAGACTCGACATCATCTTTGTCAAACTGTGTGACCACACCCTCGCCGGTTTCGTCACAATACAGGGGTGAAAAATCTGTCAGCTTTGTGGGCGCAATAACTACGCCACCAGCGTGCTTGCCGGCATTGCGAATTATCCCCTCTAACTGCAGTGCCATAGCCCAGATTTCCTGAGCCTCTTCATCCTCGTCAAGAAATTCTCCCAGCGCTTCTTCCTGTTCCCGCGCCTTTTCGAGCGTCATGCCAATATCAAGGGGGATCATTTTTGACAGTCTATCGGCCAGACCATAGGGCTTACCCTGCACACGTGCAACATCACGAACCACTGCTTTAGCCGCCATGGTGCCGAAAGTAATAATTTGTGAAACCGAGTCACGACCGTAGCGCTCAGCCACATAAGCAATTACGCGGTCACGGTTTTCCATGCAAAAATCAATATCAAAATCCGGCATGGACACCCGCTCTGGGTTTAAAAAACGCTCAAACAACAAATCATATTCGAGCGGATCGACATCGGTAATCTCCAGCACATAGGCCACCAGGGAGCCGGCCCCCGAACCGCGACCGGGTCCTACCGGAATATCGTTCACCTTAGCCCAGTGGATAAAATCCATCACAATCAGGAAGTAGCCGGCAAACCCCATTTGATTAATAATGCCAAGTTCCCGATCAAGGCGCTGCTTATATACATCGGGACTGTTTACAAGCGAATCGACGACCAGGGATTGAAAGCGTTTTTCAAGCCCCTGATACGCCAGCTGACGAAAATATTCCTCAGTACTCAAACCATCAGGCACCGGATACTCTGGTAACTTGGGTGAATCGAGCTCCAGTTCCAGCGTGCAGCGTCTGGCAATTTCAACACTATTTACCAGAGCCTCGGGGATATCTTCAAATAACGCGCCCATTTCCTCAGGCGAACGCAGGTATTGTTGCTCGCTGTAACGACGTTCACGCCGTGGGTCGTCAAGTGTTCGACCTTCATTAATGCACACGCGAGCCTCATGGGCCTCGTATTGCTCCGTAGACAAAAAACGCACATCGTTGGTCGCTACCACCAGGCAATCATGAACCCCTGCCAGATCAACCGCTGCATGAAGATATTCTTCTTCTCCGCTGCGGCCGGTGCGCGACAATTCAAGATATAAACGGTTCGGGAAAACCGCTTGCCACTCTTCTAGTAACTCAACTGCCTGACCGGCTCTGCCGGACAACAGCGCCTGGCCAATTTCCCCGCGGAACCCGCTAAGAGCAATAAGCCCCTGCGATAATTCTGTCACCCATTCGCGCCGTACCGTAGGCTTGCCCTGTTTCTGTCCCTCCAGATAACTTCTGGATATCAGTTCGGTCAGGTGGCGATAACCAGTCTGGTTTTGCACCAGTAGGGTCAACAGAGCAGGTGGTCTGTCTGGCAAATTACTGAGCACCTGAAAATCACATCCGCAGATCGGCTTGATACCAGCAGCCTGCGCTGCTTTGTAGAATTTTATTAGCGCAAAAAGGTTGCTCACATCGGTGATAGCCACGGCGGGCATGGCCGCAGCGCGTACTTGATCAACCAACGCGCGCACACCAATAGTACTGTCTACCAGCGAGTATTCACTGTGCAAATGAAGATGAACAAAGTTCGGCGTCAAAGTAGTTTCAATATTTGCTGGTGATTGCACTTGATTATTAACCCACTCGACCAATGAATATCGCTTTGACCAACTCAGATCTGACCGCGTTAATGGCGCCTGGACCACCACCAGCGACACCAGTAAACCTGGCATAGAGTTGCAAAATAGATGCACCATTGGCTACTAATTCACCAGCCATGATACCTGTGCGTGCCGCCACCTGTTCCACTTCCGCCACCACTGCCCCAGCGATTTTCCGGCACTTGAGCTTTAGTTGCAATCCAGACATTTGCATTTATGTCATGCTCCACTGCACCAGTGACTCTGCAACCGGCCTGAACGAGCGGCGATGGACAGCACACGGGCCCAGAAGCGCCAGCGCTGACAGATGCTGTCGGGTACCATACCCCTTGTGTGCTGCAAAACCATAACCGGGATATACTTTATCGAGCGCCTCCATCTCTCTATCGCGGGTCACCTTAGCCAGGATGGAGGCAGCGCTAATCGCAGGTATTTTCATATCTCCTTTGACCACTGCCTGTGACGGCAGAGTCCAGTCTGGCAAACGGTTGCCATCGACGACGACAAATTCAGGCCTTATCGACAGGCCATCAACCGCCCTGGACATGGCCAGCATAGTGGCTTGCAAAATATTGTGGTCATCAATCTCCCCAACGGTGGCACGGCCTATGCTGTAGCAACGGGCGTGGGAAATTATCTCCGGAAAAAGCTTCTGTCGCTTTAGCGCCGATAGTTTTTTGGAATCTGTCAGACCATCGATTGGCTGACAAACATCAAGAATTACCGCAGCAGCTACCACATCACCGGCCAGTGGCCCCCGACCCACCTCATCAACACCTGCCAATAGCCGACCCCTGTAGGCCACAGCGTCATTCACCAACCATCCCCTTCTGCCCCGCACCATCAACGTCATTTAAGTCAATTAAATCAAGTACGGTATCTGCAGCATGGCGGCTCGCATCACAGCGCAGTTGTCGATGGAGCTGATCAAACCTTGCTATCAGGTTTTTGTTATGGTGTGGCGCCAGTAAAACCTGTAACAATTCCATGGCCAAATTTTCAACTGTGGCCTGCTCCTGAATTAACTCCGGTACCAGCTGCTCTCCAGCCAGTAAGTTGGGTAATGATACATAGGGCACCTTCAACATTCGTGCAACAATTGCGTTGGTCAACCACCCCGCTTTGTAACTCACCACCATAGGTTTTTTCAACAGCATGGCTTCCAGTGCCGTGGTTCCGGATGCGAGGAGCACTACATCCGCCGCAGCCATGGCAGTATGCGACTGGCCATCAATTACCTGCACCGGTACATCGGCGAATTCTGGCATAAGCTCATTTATCTGGCGGCGGCGGGCAGCGTTGAGTGTCGGCAATACAAAAATCAGGTCGGGTATAGTTTCCCGGCAACGCCGGGCAACCTCCAGAAACAATTTGCCCATATGGGCAATCTCTCCCTTCCTGCTGCCAGGCAATAAGGCAACGATAGTGGCATCCGTGTTGCATAAGCCCAAATCTGCCCGTGCCTTTTGCTGATCTGGCAACAATGGTAATTCATCGGCCAGAGGGTGACCAACAAAAGTAACCGGTACCCGATGCTGTCTATAAAAGTCTGCTTCAAAAGGCAGTAAAGTCAACATATGGTCAACTGCGCGAGCAATTTTAACGATGCGCTTCTGCCGCCAGGCCCAAACCGATGGACTGACATAATGGACGGTGGTGATGCCTTTACGGCGCAGCTTTAATTCCAGACCCAAATTAAAATCTGGCGCATCAATGCCGATAAAAATATCCGGGGGCTGGGCAAAAAAGTGCATTCGTAAACCACGACGAATTCGCAATAGCGTGGGCAGCTTTTTCAAAGGGTCTACCAGGCCCATGACTGACAACGGCTCCATCGGAAACAGGGATAACATCCCAGCCTCAACCATAAGCGGGCCGCCTACCCCTTCAAAACAGGCGTCGGGAAATCGTGTCTGTATAGCTATTATGAGCGCTGCACCGAGGCGATCGCCAGATGCTTCCCCCGCCACCAGGCCGATGCGGAGCGCTCGGGTCATCAGTGCTAACGAATTATGCCGCGTTGAGAACCGCGGATGGAATTAACAAAAGGCTGGACCACATCCCAGTGCTGAGCGTCCGCCTCAAGCGTTGCCAGTGCGTCATCAAGCTTTAGTCCCTGTCGATACACTGTTTTATAAGCCCGATTGATTGCGCCAATCTGCTCTTTGGAAAAACCGCGACGCTCAAGGCCAACCTTGTTAATGGTCCGCGGTACTGCCGGATGCCCAGCGGCCATTACATAGGCGGGCAAATCCTGATTTAGATAAGCACCCGCACCCAGAAACGCGTACGAACCGATTCGAACAAACTGATGAATCAGAGTATAACCAGATAAAAAAACCCAGTCACCGACGTGGATATGACCTGATATAGATGCGTTATTTACCAGGATCGTGTGATTACCCACCACACAGTCGTGACCAATATGGACATAAGCCATAAACAAATTATCATCGCCAATTCTGGTTTCACCGTTATCCTGTACCGTGCCGCGGTGCACCGTTACCCCTTCCCGAAAAATATTGCGATCACCAACAACAAGCTTTGTCGATTCACCATTGTATTTTTGATCAGAAGTTTCTTCGCCAATGGAAGAGAACTGGAAAATACGGTTATCGGCGCCAATTTCCGTCACCCCCTTAATAACAACATGTGACTCAATCACCGTGTCGTCACCAATTGTCACATCGGCACCAATAACCGATAGAGGGCCAACCTGGACACCATTGCCTAGCTCGGCACCAGGATCAATAATGGCGGTGGGATGGACGTCTGGCATTACCGATCTAGACCTTGCAGCGCACAAAGTATAGTGGCTTCGCAGGCGCGCTCTCCATCGACGCTAGCGCGACACTTGAAACGCCAGATATTACGCTTGGCCGAATCTATTTCAGCCTCAAGCATAAGTTGGTCACCCGGCACCACTCGGCGTCTGAAACGCACACCGTCAACACCAGCAAAAAGGTAAAGGACGTCGTCATCCGGTTGCTTATCAACCGTCGCCAGGCCCAGCACACCTGCAGCCTGAGCCATGGCTTCAATAATCATTACCCCTGGGAATACGGACTCATTGGGAAAGTGTCCATTGAAGACCTCTTCGTTCGCCGTAATATTTTTATAGGCGAGAATGCGCTTTCCCAACTCCAGTTCGAGCACACGATCAACCAGTAAAAACGGATACCGGTGGGGTAATAATTTTTTTATACCTTCAATTTGCATAGAGCTTCCACATAACGACACTGTGCACAAAGACACCTGTCACTTTTGATTTTTTTCGAGTTTATTCAAGCGCCTGGCTATGTCATCCAGTTGCCCAAAGCGTACCGCATTTTTACGCCACTTCGATGCTTCGCTGGCCATCAGGTTAGACGAGTATAACCCTGGTTTATCGATGGACCGGGTAATTCCACACTGAGCCGTAGCCACTACCTGGTCACATATCGTAATGTGGCCCACGGTTCCTGATTTAGCAGCAAAAACGCAGTTTTCCCCGATACTCGTACTGCCAGAAATACCTGCATAAGCTGCCAGAGCACTATTTTTACCAATCCGCACGTTGTGAGCGACTTGCACATGGTTGTCGAGAATTACACCATCTTCGATGATGGTATTATTCAACGCGCCGCGATCAACCGTGGTACAGGCACCTATCTCTACTCGATCTCCAATCTCGACTCCACCAAGCTGATGGATCTTTATCCAGCGTCCTTGCTCGTTGGCAAAACCAAAACCATCGGCACCTATGACGGCACTGCTGTGAATGATGACATTACTGCCAATGCAAACACCATGATAAATACTGACATTTGTCGATATCCACGTATCTTTACCTATTGAGCTATGGTCACCAATGTAAGTGCCTGCGCCAATGGTGACACCAGCTTCAATAGTGACACTTTCACCAACAACCACATATGGACCAATCGACACCTGCGGTGAAATAGACGCTGATTCGGCTATAAGCGCCGTGGGATGAACCCCCTGCGGCGATTGCGGCGCCTTGTTAAACCATGATGTGATGCGGGCATAACCAACATAGGGGTTATCAAGAAGTAACGCATTGCCTGTATATTCTTCGGCGAAATGAGGCTCCATGATAACTGCCGATGCAGCAGTTGATTGCAGCAGCTTCCGATAGACCTTATTCGCTAAAAATGCCAGATCACCCGTACTGGCATCCTGCAGGGTATTTAAGCCAACAATTACACATTTCGGATCGCCCTTTAACCTCGCACCAAGAAAATCGGCACACTCACGCAATGTGTAAGTAAGGCCCATCAGTCAGTTGCCACCGGCTACTGAGTTTTCTTGTTCAAACGATCAATCAGCTTGGAGGTAAGATCCATTTCAGGAGTTGCCGATATCACCGCTTCGCGCTGTAGCAACAGAGTGATTTTTTCTTCCGCCACCAGTTCTTTAACTGCCTCTAGCGCTTTTGGCTGCAACTCCTGCATAACGCGATTTTGCAGGCCCTTGATTTCTGTCTGTATTTTTCGTGACACCAATTCCAGATCAGCACGCAAGTATTCCATCTTCTTTTTGTACTCCGCAGCCTGCTCCTGAGACAGGGTCAGGGCTTTACCTTCCACTTCCTTTTGCAGGGCTTTCACATCTGCCGTAAGACTATCGTACTGGGCCTGTTGCGCAGAAAATTCAGAGGCACGCTGCATTTCTTCCTGGCGTTTTTTGGCCACGTCGGTACTGAATATTGCCCGCGCCACATCAACCACTGCTATCCGGGTTTCCGCCAGAGCCCCGGCACTAAACAAAAACAGACAAATCTGTAGCACTAACAATCTTTTCACAATATTTCCTCGATTTTGGTAATTCACCACTAAAACTCCCTCCTGAAAATCAGGCTCTCAACATCTTCTACTAGAAACCCTGACCCATGGAAAACTGGAAGACTTCTGTCTCATCAAGCTCATCGTCGTTAAGCGCTTTCGCAAACGCTATTGTTATTGGTCCAAATCCACTGACCCAGGTGCCGCCGATGCCAACTGAATAACGCAGCTCTCCAAACTCCGGGCTATAGCAATTCACCTGACTGTTACTGCACTTTGTGTCAAAGACATTACCTGCATCAAAAAATACTGCCGTCTGAACACTGCGGTTATCTTTTATAAACGGCATTGGAAATAGTACTTCTGCGCTACCCACAACCTTGACATTACCACCAATTGGGTCAGAGTCTTCAAACCCGCCAAAAGGGGTGTCATGGGGTCCCAGTGTATTGCGCTTGTATCCACGTACCGAGCCAAATCCGCCGCCAAAATAGTTCTTGAAAAATGGCAGTCGATCCGTATCGCCAAAGCCACTGCCATAACCCAGATCGGTGCGCAAGTGTAATGTCAGGCTTCTGGTAATGGGTGTAAAATACTGGCCGTTATAACTCAATTTATAATATGAGAGATCCATGCCCGGGATGGTAAATTCCATACCAGCGCGTTGCTGGGCACCTCTGGTCGGAAGTATGCCGCGATTCAACGTCGATTGACTCCAGTTCAGGTTACCTGACACCGTATCGTAACTGTCCCCATTGTCTTTCAGAAACTCGCGTATTTCTGCAGCAGGAATTACACCTACCTCAATAGACAGGCGTTCAAAACTCACACCATAGCTGATTCGGGATATCTCGGAGAGTGGATAGCCAAACGTGACACCGGTAGAAAAACTATCGGTAGTATAATCAGCCACATCATAATCGCCGTAATCCGTGGAGACATAAGAGAGTCTATAACCAGCGCTGACGCCGTCCTCGGTAAAATAGGGGTTGGTATAGGAAAGCGTAGCACTCTCCCGATACTGGGACTTGCTCACTCCGAAACCAACTGCATTGCCGGTACCCAAAAAATTATTTTCCTTCACATTAGCACCAAGAATAATACCTGAACCCTGCGCTACCCCAAGGCTCGCCCCGATACTACCCGATGGCTGTTCTTCTACCGTATAAAATACATCCAGCTGGTCATCAGTACCGGGCACTTCCTGGGTTTCAACCGCTACCTCCTTGAAGAAACCCAGCCGTTCAAGCCGTACTTTGGAATGTTCAATCATATCTGTCGATGCCGACGCCGCTTCCATTTGCCGCATTTCACGACGCAGTACTTCATCGTCAGTTTTGGTGTTGCCACGAAACTCGATGCGGCGCACATAAGCGCGTTTGCCTGGATTAATAAAGAAAGTTACTTTTGCTGTTTTGTCTTCGTCATTGATTTCCGGGTAGCCCTCCACTTCAGCAAAAGTATAGCCCTCAGCACCAAGCCGCTTGGTAAACAGCTCTTTAGTCGAGGTCACCAGCAGCTGCGAAAAAGTCAGGCCTTCGCGCATAAGCACCAGTGCCAGCAATTGCTTTTCGGGAAGAATCAACTCGCCGGCCAGTTCCACTTTGGTTACCGTATAGACATCGCCCTCGGTAATGTTAACGGTGATAAACACCATGTCGCGATCCGGGTTTATAGATACCTGTGTAGAGTCGATAGTAAACTTCAGGTAGCCACGATCGAGGTACCAGGATTCAAGCCGTTCCAAATCCCCGGAAAGTTTTTCACGAGCATATTTATCATCATTGCGAAAAAATGACAGCAGCCCCGTTTTTTTCAGCTCAAACAAATCAACCAGCACATCGTCATCAAAGGCGTGATTGCCAACAACATTAATATGCTTAATGGCCGCTACACTCCCTTCATCAAGAGTGAGGGTTATCGCAACTCTGTTGCGAGGCAATTCGGTGACTTCCGCGACAACGTCCGCCCCGTAGCGGCCCTGGGAGACATATTGACGGCGCAATTCCTGACTCATGCCCTGCAATACGGCTTCACGAAAAATCTGCCCTTCCGCCAGGCCTGCCTCTCGCAGAGCATCAAGTAATTGGTCTGTCTCGATCGCTTTGTTGCCGGTGATATTGATTTCCGCAACCGCAGGCCGCTCAGTGACTATTATCACTAGCACATTATTATCACGCGCGACACGAATATCATCGAAATAGCCGGTTTGAAACAGTGCGCGGACTACTTCGCGAATGCCTTCATCATCAATTAATTCACCGGCGCTCGTCGGCAACGCTGCAAATATCGTCCCGGCAGATACTCGCTGTAAACCGTCAACCCGAATATCCTCAATCTGGAAAACTTCGGCAACAGCCAACAGCGGACAAAAGCACAACAGCAACGGCAATAAAAGTCGTTTCATGTAAGCCAGGGCTACTCTATTGTTGTTAATATCTGAACGATCACTTACAGCCGGGCAAAATCATTGTATAGCGCCAACACCATCAAACCAACGACCATAAACAAGCCCACTCGATAACCCAGTTCCTGGACCTTGTCAGACACAGGACTTCCTTTCACCAGTTCCACCATGTAATAGGCAAGGTGACCACCATCTAGCACAGGGACGGGTAACAGGTTCAACACCCCCAGACTAATACTGAGCAAGGCCATGAACTGCAAAAATGGCACCAGTCCATAGCTAGCAGAGGCGCCCGCCACTTTAGCAATGGTTATGGGCCCACTCAAGTGTTCTAGCGAAATATCGCCAACTATCATTTTCTTTATGGAGCCCAGTATGAGTAAGGTTGTTTTACCGGTTTGCGACAAAGCCTTACCCAGTGCGCCCACTACACCATATTTACTTTCCCGAAACAGATTTTCGGGCCATTCGGGCATAAGCACAGACATACCAACCTGACCAATAATCTGCTCATCGGCTGTTGTTACCGACTTCGGGGTGATGCTCAGTGGAATTGCAGCTCCGTCGCGCTCGATCAATACCAGCAGCGCCTGCCCGGGACGGGCTCGCACATACTCAACCCAGGTAGTCCAGTCCGGTACTTCATGGCCATCGACCGATACCACTAGATCATGTGGCAACATACCGGCGGTTGCGGCAGGATCACCCGGCGTGAGGGTGTCAGCAATGGGCAGAACCTGCGGCCGATATAAAGAGATACCAATACTGCCAATCGGATCGGGATCACGAGCATCGATATCCCACCCCAACAACGCCGCTTCACTGTCATACTGCAGATCAGAATCTGCATAGCGAGCGCTAAAGCGAATAGTGCCGTGTTCACCAATCCTGTGTACCAATTGTTCGCCGAGGGCTTGCCAGGTAGGGGTTGGCTTGCCATCTACAGCAACAATCTCCTGACCACTTTCGAGTCCAGCGGCAGCAGCAATTGACCCAGGCTTTACTTCACCAATGATGGGCGCAACGCCCTGTACTCCCAGTACATAAATAAGCCAGTAAGCCAAAATAGCTAGCAGGAAATTTGCCAAGGGACCCGCAACCACCGTGGCCATGCGTTGAGTAACAGTTTTGCGATTAAATGCGTGGGCTATATCCTCAGGGGCAACCTCCCCTTCACGCTCATCGACCATTTTTACATAGCCACCCAGTGGTAGTGCAGCAATAACAAATTCTGTGTCATGCCGATCTCGCCAGCGCACCAGGGCGGGACCAAAGCCAATCGAAAACCGAACTACTTTTACGCCGCAGCGCCGCGCCACCCAAAAGTGGCCAAATTCGTGAAATGCGACTAATACACCAAGTACTATCAGCGTATAAAAAATCATCTCAACTATCGCCATGTATAATCCTGAATTTGTCTCTACTGCTTATCTGGAAGGCTGCCAGCCTGGGAGTTCTTTAACACAGCAGCTAAAACATTTACGCTCACGAGCATAAGATTGTAATTCACAGGCGGTTCAATGACTCAACGGCCCGGTTTCGCGCTCGTGTGTCAGCTTCCTGGACCATTACCAAATGGGAAGGTTCAGTCATGGACCAATTTTGCATTACACTGTCCACCACCCGGATGATATCAGTGAAATTAATCCTGCCGGCCAGGAAGGCTTCAACAGCCACCTCGTTGGCCGCGTTGAGCGCAGCGGGCGCGTCACCCATCACCTTTGCTACTTCCCTGGCAAGCCCTAAACAGGGGAATCGCTGCAGGTGCGGTTGCTCAAAGTTCAAAGCACCTGTCGCCACCAGATCCAGCATTGCCGCTCCCGACTCCATACGTTCTGGCCAGGCAAGAGCATGAGCAATAGGAACACGCATATCCGGATTACCCAGCTGCGCGAGCATTGAGCCGTCTACATATTCTACCAGAGAGTGCACGATGCTCTGCGGATGGATAACAATCTCTACCTGTGCTTCGCCAACATCGAATAGCCAGCAGGCCTCAATCAGCTCAAGACCTTTATTCATCATAGTGGCGGAGTCTACCGAAATTTTGCGGCCCATTTTCCAGTTCGGATGAGCGCAGGCCTGATCAGGCGTAACAGTGGTCAATTCGTCAACAGGGATTATACGAAAAGGCCCTCCAGATCCAGACAGTAGCAGCCTTCGCACACCGGGAAGAGATGTACCCTGGTTGCTTGCTTCGCTGCCACTATTGCCTGGAGCACCAGCAGATAACTTTTCTGCAGCACCCACACACGCAAAACTTTGCGGTAAACACTGGAAGATAGCATTGTGCTCACTATCTATAGGTAGCAAAGTCGCGCCACTACAGCGCACAGCTTCCATAAACAGGCCGCCGGCCATTACCAGTGCTTCTTTATTTGCCAGCAATACTTTTTTCCCGGCATGCACCGCCGCCAGCGTAGGCATCAGGCCGGCAGCCCCAACTATAGCCGCCATCACCATATCAACCTTGTCGTGACTAGCCACCATAGCCAGCCCCTCGCTTCCCCACAGCACCACCGTTTCTGAGGATACCTGCTGTGTCAGTAGTTGCGCAGTCTTTTCACTTGTCACCACAACATAGCGAGGCCTAAATTGGTGACACTGGGCGGCAAGCTGCTCTAAACGAGTATGTGCGGTGAGTGCAAATACACTAAAACGATCTGGATGACGCGCCACGACGTCCAGAGTGTTCACACCAATCGAACCCGTGGCACCCAATATTGTTAGTTGTTGCATATATCACGCTTACACTGATTACGGTAAACAGCCACTGTCCATACCATCACAGACGTGTGTGTAGCAAAACATACAACAATGCAAATACCGGCAATGCCGCCGTTAGCCCGTCTATGCGATCAAGAACTCCGCCATGACCAGGTAAAATAGTACCGCTGTCCTTTACACCACTATGGCGTTTGAACATACTTTCAAATAAATCACCAACAACAGATGCCAGCCCGGTAACACCTGCCAATAATAGCCAAGCCCACCATTGACCCGTTCCTTCTGCCCGCAAGAAACTAAACAGCGTGACCCCCAGGGTAACAGCGAGTAATCCCCCACCTACCCCTTCCCAGGTTTTACCTGGACTGACTTTCGTGGCCAGTTTATGGCGCCCAAAAGCTCTTCCCGTAAAAAAGGCACCGATATCAGCAAGCGCCACTAGCAGGACAACGCCCAAAATAAGCCACGCCCCATTTTCAGCGTGAACCAGGGCCGCCAATGCCATCCAGGTCGGTACCAGCACCACGAAGCCGATCACCACACAAAATCCGCGCCTGCCCCACAAAATAGCGCTGCCTGGATAACTCTGGATCCACAACAACGCTATCGTCCACCAAATACAGGTCCAGCCGAGCAATGACCGAACATGGCTGGTAAACAGGCTATTTTTATCGAAATCCAGCCATCCTGTTAGCAAGCCCATAACGATCAGCATAGCCGCTACATAAACCAGGCGAGATAGCCGATCAGAAATTCCTGCCAAAGCACTCATTTCCCATCCTGCGTAGCCCACAACCAGCGCCATCACAGCTGTAAACACTGGTGGCGACAGGCCAAACAATGCTGTTAAAAAACAAACTGCAAGAACAATTGCAGTTACAATACGCTGTCTAAGCATTTTCCTGCTTTGGCATTAGCAATTGCTCTGCGCTCAAGCCAAAACGCCGTTTACGTCCTTTATATTCCACCACCGCATCTGCAAATACCGCATCACTAAAATCCGGCCAATAACAATCAGCAAAATAAAACTCGGCGTAGGCCAACTGCCAAAGCATGAAATTGCTGATACGCTGCTCACCAGCCGTGCGGATACACAAATCTGGAGGCGGCAAATCGGCAAGGCAGAGCTCCTGAGCAAATGTATGCTCATCAATATCAGCTATTGCCAGATCATCACTTACGACTTTTGCCGCCAGAGAACGAGCCGCCTGCGTAATATCCCAACGCCCACCATAATCAACGGCAAGCACGAGGTTCATATCACCATTGACCGTCAGCGTTTCAGCATACTCTATGCGCTTGCGTAGCCCAGAACTAAACCGACTACGATCACCGATCACGCGGAGTCGTACATTCCGCGCGCGTAGCTCCTGCGCCTCTTTTCTTATATAAGTAGCAAACAGGGACATCAGGCCACGCACTTCCGACAAGGGGCGCTGCCAGTTTTCACTACTGAAGGCAAAAAGAGTCAGCGTTTTCACACCGTGGTGGCGACAGGCATCGAGCACATCGCGCACTTTTTCGACCCCCGCCTGGTGGCCAGCAATATTATTAAGGCCTCGCTCACGCGCCCATCGACTATTACCATCCATGATAATCGCCACATGACGAAGCGGGGAAGCATCGTCCTGATCCTTGCAGTCAGTCATAATATTCGCCTATGACGAGAGGATAAATCAGATTTCCATCAGGTCCTGTTCTTTTGCTGCCAGTGCCTCGTCAACAACACCAATGAACCGATCTGTCAGCTTTTGCATATCTTCGTGTGCACGACGATCATCATCTTCGGTGATCTCTTTTTCCTTCAGCAGATCCTTAATATCGGACAGCACATCACGACGAATATTGCGTACCGAGATCTTTGAATTTTCAGCTTCCTTGCGCGCCTGTCGAATAAAGCCTTTGCGAGTTTCTTCCGTCAGTGCTGGCATTGGGATGCGGATTACCTCTCCAGCAGTAGCAGGGTTGAGCCCCAGATCCGATTTCATAATCGCCCTTTCAATATCCTGCACCAGGCTTTTTTCCCAGGGCGTCACTGCCAGCGTACGTGCATCGATAACCGATACACTAGCCACCTGGGACAGCGGCGTATCGCTGCCATAATAAGACACCATGATCGAATCCAGAATATTCGGGTGCGCACGGCCTGTGCGTATTTTATTCATGCTGTGACCTAGCGCCTCAAGCGTTTTTTCCATGCGCTTTTCAGCGTCTTGCCTTAACTCGTTGATCATATCTGATTCTCTTCTGTCGCAAACTGCTCCTCGATAAGAGTACCTTCATTACCACCGACCACAATACTGAGCAGCGCGCCAGATTTTGACATACGAAACACTCGTAACGGCATGCTGCGCTCCCTGCACAGGCAAATGGCGGTAAGATCCATAACTTCAAGCTTTTTCTCGAGGACCTGGTCGTAGGTCAGTCGCTCAAACATAGTTGCATCAGGGAATTTTAACGGATCTGCAGAATACACTCCATCCACCCTGGTAGCCTTTAAAACCAGTTCCGCGTTAATTTCAATACCACGCAAACAGGCCGCAGAGTCTGTCGTGAAAAAGGGGTTACCGGTACCTGCCGCAAAAATCACGACTTCCCCCGCTGCCAGGTAGTTCATTGCGCGACGGCGATCATAATGCTCAACAACACCACTCATGGGGATAGCTGACATTACCCGTGCTGCAATATTGTTGCGATCTAAAGCATCACGCATGGCTAGACCATTCATTACCGTGGCCAACATGCCCATATGATCGCCAGTTACTCTTTCCATACCGGCCGCACTCAACTCCGCCCCACGAAACAGATTACCGCCACCAATGACCAGGCCGACCTGCACGCCAATACCCACCAGCTGCCCAATTTCCAGAGCCATGCGATCAAGCACCTTGGGGTCAATGCCAAATCCGGCGTCACCTACCAGCTCTTCGCCACTTAGCTTGAGCAAAATTCGTTTATATTTTTTATCCTTGCCGCCGGTATTCGACATATTTTTCCCAATCCGTATCGTTACTTCTGTGCACCCACCTGGGCGGCCACTTCAGCAGCGAAATCCTGCTCTTCAATTTCGATACCTTCGCCTACTTCAAAGCGCACAAAGCCTTTTATCTCGGCACCGGCGTTGGTCAACAACTGACCCACTTTAACGTCTGGATCTTTGACAAAAGCCTGCTCGACCAGGCTACTCTCAGCGAGGAATTTCTTCACCCTGCCAGTGACCATCTTCTCGACAATTTCATCAGGTTTGCCGCTTTCTCGAGCCTGAGCTATATAAATTTCCTTTTCCTTAGCTACCAGCTCTGCAGGCATATCTTCCGGTGTTGCTACCTGGGGATTAACCGCAGCAACGTGCATGGCAACATCTTTGGCCAGCGCTGCATCACCGCCTTGAAGGGCAACCAGTACGGCAATACGATTATTATTGTGCACATAACCGCCTACCACTGGCGCCGTCACTAACTCTACTCTTCTGACACTGATATTTTCACCAATTTTTTGCACCAGGGCCTGCCTGGTGACCTCCATACCCTCATCCATTACGTCCGCAACGTCTCCCAACCTGCCATCGAAAGCTTTGGCGAGTACGGTTGCAACAAAAGCCTGAAAGCTATCATCTCTTGCTACAAAGTCGGTTTCTGAATTAACTTCAGCTATAACGCCATAGCTTCCGTCGTCGGCCACTTTCAGTGCCACCATACCATCGGCGGCAGTACGGCTGGCCTTCTTCGCCGCTTTCATACCGCTGGATTTACGTAAATCTTCAATTGCTTTTTCAATATCTCCGGCCGCCTCAACCAACGCTTTCTTACATTCCATCATACCGAGACCGGTGCGTTCGCGTAGTTCTTTAACCTGGGAAGCTTTGATAGCCGTCATAGGGGTATCCTCTAAAATATACAATTCGGGTTAACAAAAAGGGGCCGTAGCCCCTTTTTATAAAATGCGCCGTGCGCCAAAAAGCTTAAGATAACGCTTTTCAGCCAGCCTCCTCCGGTGCAGATTCCTGCTCCTCAACACCCTCTAGCTCTTCCGCATCTGTCACTTCAACAAACTCATCACCGCCGGACATATCCGCATCGCCAGACTTTCCAGCCAGAATCGCGTCAGCCATCGCTACAGCGTATAGATTAATCGCTCTTATCGCGTCATCGTTCGCGGGGATAACAACATCTACACCGTCTGGATTACTATTGGTGTCCACAATTCCTATTACCGGTATGCCCAGTTTATTAGCTTCCTGCACGGCAATCCGCTCGTGATCGACATCAATAACAAATACTGCGTCAGGCAAACCACCCATATCCTTAATGCCACCGATGGAACGCTCCAGCTTCTCCATCATTCGAATTCGCATCAATGCTTCTTTTTTAGTGAGTTTGTCAAATGTACCGTCCTTGCTCTGTTCCTGAAGGTCACGGTAGCGCTTGATAGATGCCCTGATAGTTTTGTAATTGGTCAACATACCACCGAGCCAACGATTGCACACATAGGGCATACCAGCCCGCTCAGCCTGCTCTTTTATAGTTTTTTGCGCCGCACGCTTGGTACCGACGAACAAAATTTTGTTGTTGTTACTGGCGAGTTGACGAACCTGTTCAAGAGCGCCGTTAAACGCTGGCAGAGTATGTTCTAGATTTATTACATGGATCTTGTTGCGAGCACCAAATATATACGGGCTCATTTTAGGGTTCCAATAACGTGTCTGGTGGCCGAAATGCACACCGGCCTGCAACATGTCACGCATACTGACAGCAGTCATAAGTTTTCCTCTAGTTTAGGGTTAGCCTTCCACATACCCCATTGACCAACCCGCATGTTAGTAAGATGGCTGATGATGCATCTTGCTAAACGGGCACCCGGATCAATGTGCCGGTATATGTGCGTATTTAGGTTATCCCGGCGGCCTATCCGTCAGGGCGCGCTTTATACCATAATCAGGCTGGTTAATGAAGCAAAAACGGTGCGGAGCCATGCAAACAAACCGTTTGTCCACCTTAGACGATGCCCCCATTAATTCAGCAGCATGCATCTCAATCTCCTATCAATCTATTAGCATGAAGAATATATATTCAGGCCAGATCAATCACTGGCAGACAATGCCATGATGTATGGTTCGCAAATTTGGTTACAATGCCCAGTTTTGGCAAGCAGACTCCCGTAGGTGCTATGGCTGTAACTATCAAGACCCCCGAAGAAGTTTCCAAAATGCGAATCGCTGGTCGGCTGGCCGCCGAAGTGGTGGAAATGATCGAACCCTACGTAAAACCGGGTATCAGCACATTGGAACTGGACCGCATATGCCATGACTATATGGTTGACGTGCAAAAAGCTGTGCCCGCCTGCCTTAACTATCGAGGCTTTCCGAATGCCATATGCACATCGGTAAATCAGGTTATCTGCCATGGCATTCCAAGCAAAAGCAAAATTCTTAAAAACGGAGATATCGTCAATCTTGATATCACCGTAATCAAAGACGGTTATTATGGAGACACCAGCAAAATGTTTTGCGTGGGTGACACGCCGGATCATGCACGACGACTGATAAAAGTGGCGCGAGAATGTTTGTACAAAGCTATAGCCATTGTCAGGCCGGGGGTTCGGCTTGGGGATATAGGCCATGCCATTCAGAGTTATGCGGAAAGTAACTACTACTCTGTGGTCAGAGAGTACTGCGGCCACGGAATAGGCACTGAATTCCACGAAGATCCACAGGTCTTACATTACGGCAAACCGGGTACCGGCCTGGAACTTAGGCAAGGCATGACATTTACCATTGAGCCTATGATTAATGCCGGCAAGCACCACACTAAACTCAAAAAAGATGGCTGGACCGTAGAAACCCGTGACGGCCGCCTGTCGGCACAATGGGAGCACACGCTTTATGTTACCGGCGATGGCGTAGAGGTTCTCACTATCCGCAGTGGTGAGTCCCTCTCTGTGTAGGAAATTCAGCCTAGCGCACAGCTTATTTATTGCACAAATAATGATCTCAGCCAGACATATCGGACAGGCACACCAGCAGACATAAAAATGCACTCAAACAATATGAACCCACTACTTTTTTTTGACGAAAAGCGCTTTTTGGCAGATCTCAACGACGGCCACGCTCTCAGCGTTTTTCGTAGTGCAATTAGTGCCGCCAACCAGCATTTCGACACTCGCTTCAATGAAGGTGAGCAGATACGCTCCCTTGTTACAGAACGCGCAGCGTTTATCGACCGCATACTATTCCATGCCTGGCACCAGTTCGACTGGGACCATAACATTGCCCTGCTGGCGGTAGGTGGCTATGGCCGTCTCGAATTACACCCCCATTCAGATATTGACTTACTTATTCTCACCAAACGCCAAAATCAGAACCGCTATAAAAACAGTACCAGCAAATTTTTGGCCTTTCTATGGGATATACACCTTCACATTGGCCACAGTGTTCGCTCGATCAAACAATGTGTCAGTGCAGCAAAGGACGATATTACCATCGTCACCAACTTGCTGGAGAGTCGTCTATTGGCTGGCAACGAACAGTTAATGACCTCACTGCTTAAACGCACTGGGCCCGATAAAATTTGGCCATCAGATGCATTTTTTCAGGCAAAACGGGAGGAGCAAACCCAACGCCACGAAAAGCATGACAACACGGAATACAATCTGGAACCAAATATCAAGGAAGCACCGGGCGGGCTCCGCGATATCCAGACCATTGGCTGGATCGCCAAACGGCATTACGGCGTCAAGGCTCTCAGCGAACTGACTGGCGGTGATTTTTTATCCGATGAGGAATATCAGCTTATCCGCCAGGGCGAAGAGTTTCTCTGGCGCGTGCGCTACGGCTTGCACATGATCGCGGGTCGCCCGGAAGAGCGTTTGCTTTTTGATTACCAGCGTAAACTGGCGGATATCTTTGGCTATAAAGATAATGACGAACGCATGGCCGTCGAACAATTCATGCAACGCTACTACCGCGTAGTACTCTCCATGCACGAGCAGAACGATGTACTACTACAATACCTTGACGAAATAATACTCAGTGGTGACAAAGCAGTCACCACCCAGGTTATTAATGAACGCTTTCATATTCGCGATGATTATATTGAAGCGATTAGCGATACCTTGTTTAAAGAGCATCCTTCAGCATTGCTGGAAATCTTTGTGTTACTGGGCGAGGATGCCACTATTAAGGGCGTACGCTCAAAAACTATTCGCCAAATCCGGGAACACCGCTATCGCATCGATAGCGCTTTTCGTGAGGATGAACTAAATCGTAAGCTATTCATGCGCCTGCTGCGCTGCAAGGGCAGGCTATCAACACAGCTGCAGCGTATGACCCGCTATGGCATTTTAGGCAGGTATCTGCCGGAATTTGAGCTAATTATCGGCCAGATGCAACACGACTTATTCCATATCTACCCAGTTGATGCTCATACCATTCAGGTAGTACGTAATTTGCGCAGATTTGGCAATCCTAAATTAGCGCAAACCTTTCCGATCGCTGCCCATGTATTCAAAAGCCTGCCCAAGCCAGAAATACTGATGGTAGCTGGCCTCTATCACGATATAGCCAAAGGGCGCGGCGGCAACCACTCCAAACTGGGCGCGGTAGAGGTGGAGCGCTTCGCCCTTCATCACGGCTTCGCGCCTCAGGAAATCCGCCTGGTGAAATGGCTGGTGGAGCATCACCTGCTTATGTCGAGCATCTCACAGCGTGAGGACATAGCTGATCCTGATGTGATTCACAAATTTGCTCAATTAGTAGGCAACCAGCTTTACCTTGATCACCTTTTCACATTAACCATCGCCGACATCACTGCAACCAATCCGACGTTGTGGAACAACTGGAAAGGATCGCTGATGCGGCAATTATATTTTTCCACCCGCGAAGCGCTGAAAAGAGGTCTGGAAAACCCTGCAGATCGGCAGGAATGGATCAACAATACGCGAAGTGAAGCGCTCCAGCAGTTAATAAAAAGCGGAGTTACAGAAACTTCGGCGCTCAGTCTGTGGCGCGAAATCGACGACGAGCTGTTTTTGCGTGAAAGCCCTTCGGTAATCGCCCGTTGTACGGAAAAAGCACTGGTCGGCGATGAGCAGAGCGAACCCGTTGTATTTATTGAAGACGCTGGTATTGAGGATAGCAGTGCCACACGAATTTTTATTTATACCAAAGGACTTAGTAACGTTTTTCCTATTACCGCAGCGACGCTTGATAGTCTGCGCATCAATATTGTCGATGCACAAATCTACGCTGGCAATCATCATCGCCACACCTTTGATATATTTTATGTGCTGGACGAAAAAGGGCAATCGTTTGCAAAGCAGCAGGATCAGGAAAGCAAAGTACGCAAATCTTTAGTCCAGGCTTTGTGTACACCGTCGGAAAACATATTCAAAGTGCGCCGCCGTACCCCTCGCCAGCTGAAACAGCTAACTACCGGTACGTCCGCGCGTATTGAGAACATTGCCGGCGACAATACCACTTACCTTGAAGTTGTCACCCCGGACAGACCCGGTTTACTGGCACAACTTGGGCAGATTTTTATGAACTTTGACCTGCATTTGCACAGTGCAAAAATCGCCACACTGGGGGAGCGCGTGGAAGACGTATTTTATCTCACCGACGCTAACGATCAGACCATTACCGATGAAACTCTATGCAGGGAGATTGAAGCGACGATTTGTCACGAACTCGACACACGCAACCTGGAGGACTCATCCTCCGAGGCGCCGCTAAAGGTTCATTATCCAAGACGTCGCTGGAGCTGATAAATTGTCGCAGCTGAATCTTTGTCGCTCGTATTTCGTCTAACCGCCGCTGAGAAAGGACATGAATCCCGATCTGGAACGCCTGCTACCCTACCCTTTTGAAAAACTCAGAAACCTAAAAAATACAGTAACGCCACCGGTGGGCCTGGAGCCTGTCAATCTTTCCATCGGCGAACCGAAGCACCCGGCGCCGGAGTTCGTTATACAAAAACTCGTTGATGAGCTGTCGGCTCTGTCCAGCTATCCTTCGACCCAGGGCATAAGAGCGCTCCGCGAATCTATAGCAGATTGGCTACAACGCAGATTCAAACTCAAAAAAGCGCCTCATCCCGATGACCATATCCTGCCCGTAAACGGTACCCGGGAAGCACTATTTGCTTTTGCCCAGACGGTTATCAACCGTGGCCACGAGCCTGTTGAACAGAGCCCGCTCGTGCTATTACCAAATCCTTTTTATCAAATTTATGAGGGTGCCGCGCTGCTCGCGGGTGCTGAGCCGGTATACATCAACTGCACCGCTGACAGCCAATTCAAGCCAGATTTCGAATCCGTAGCAGATACTGTCTGGCGTCGTTGCCAATTGCTTTACCTTTGTACGCCCGGCAATCCCACTGGGGCAGTACTCGATATTGACACCCTCAAGAAGCTAATCGCACTGGCGGATCGCCACGATTTCATTATCGCCAGTGACGAGTGTTACTCAGAGATATATCTGGATGAAAACGCGCCCCCACCTGGCTTATTGCAGGCCTGTGACGAACTGGGACGCGATGATTATCGACGCTGCGTGGTATTCCACAGCCTGTCAAAGCGTTCCAATCTGCCAGGTCTACGTTCGGGTTTTGTGGCTGGTGATGGAGATATCCTCAGGCAATTCCTGCTGTATCGCACCTACCAGGGTTGCGCTATGCCTGTACAGCATCAACTCGCCAGCATCGCAGCATGGGATGACGAAGTTCATGTGCAACTTAATCGCAGGCTGTATCAGGAAAAATTCCGCATCGTAATGGCAGTTCTGCAACCCGTCATGAATGTGCAAATGCCCGATGCTGGTTTTTACCTGTGGCCGGAGACACCGCTCGCCGACACTACGTTTACGCGCGACCTTTATGGTCAACACCACGTCACCGTGCTACCCGGCAGTTACCTGGCCCGCGAGACAGAAGAGGGAAACCCTGGCAATAATCGGATTCGTATAGCCCTGGTTGCGCCTGCACAACAGTGTCAGGAAGCCGCTGAACGCATCAAAATATTTATTGAGAGTCTGTAAGTGCTCAAAAAAGATCGTGTCACCTATATCCTGGCGAAGCTGGACGAACTGTATCCACAACCACCTATTCCTCTGGACCACAAGAATCCATTTACCCTGCTCATCGCGGTCCTGCTTTCGGCCCAATGTACAGATGAGCGGGTAAACCTGGTCACACCGGCTCTGTTCGCCCGGGCTGACAACCCCTTCGATATGGCGCAGTTAGAGGTGGACGAAATCCTTGAGCTAATCCGCTCCTGTGGCCTGTCCCCGCAGAAATCCAAAGCCATTTCAAAACTCTCGCAGATCTTACTGGATGAACACGACGGCAACGTGCCCGAAGATATGGAGGCCCTGGAAAGGCTGCCCGGCGTCGGTCATAAAACCGCCAGCGTAGTGATGTCCCAGGCCTTTGGGCACCCTGCCTTTCCGGTCGACACCCATATTCATCGCCTGGCACAGCGCTGGGGGCTGAGCAGTGGCAAGAATGTGGTACGGACAGAGAAGGATTTAAAGCGTCTGTTTCCCCGGGATAGCTGGAATACCCTGCATTTGCAAATTATCTATTACGGCAGAGAGTTTTGTAGCGCCCGCGGCTGTGACGGTCGAGTCTGCGAAATATGCACCACCTGTTATCCCAATCGCAAAAAAGCGGTCATTAATAAAAAACCCTGAATTTAGCACCGCCGGTGACAGGACAATCACACTATCCAGCGGACGGGCGATTTTGCTATCCTGTGTCGCTGTTTTTTGGGGAAGCTGTCCATACAAAATTTGGCAGGAATGAGTACGTTAATGACGACACTATTTGGCATTAAAAATTGCGATACCGTAAAGAAAGCCAGAACATGGCTTGACCAGCATAATCTTGACTACCAGTTCCACGATGTTCGCAGCGATGGGTTAACGGAAAGCAAGGTGAAAGAGTGGCTTGAGAATGTCGACTGGCAAGTACTGGTCAACAAGCGCAGCAGCACCTGGAAGCAGTTATCCGATGGCGTAAAACAAAGCCTCAACGAAGCAAATGTCATCCAGGTAATGCTCAACAATCCGACCCTGATCAAGCGCCCTGTTCTTGAATACAATAACGCAGTATTTGTCGGTTTTAAACCAGCAGAATACGAAAGTATTTTTCCAGCCCCTAACGAATCAGCCTGAATAATGGGCCTAACAAACCAGTTTAACGAATGAGGAGTGAGGTAAAACAATGACAAATTTATACAGTGTTGGCATCGGTGTTGGCAGCCAGAACAGTAAAGGCGAATGGCTGGAGGTTTTTTATCCCGCCCCCGTACTGGCACCATCAGCGGGTATTCAGTCAGCACTGAGTCAGATCATCGGTGAAGTGAAGGAAGATGCAGCCGTTATACTGGATGCCAGCATGATCACCAAACTGGCGGATGCATTTACCCAGGCAGGAGAATCCCTTCAGGCAGAACTCACCGGCAAACTCGCCGCTTCCAGCAAACCCGTCGTCGCTGTGGCACTGGTCAGTGACAGCGAGGCAACTTCTGTGCCTGCGGCTTATCTGAAGTTGCACCTAATTTCACATCGTCTGGTCAAGCCCCATGGCACTAATCTCAGCGGTATTTTCGGTGTCTTACCCAATGTCGCCTGGACCAATGAGGGCGCCATCGACCTCACCGAACTACCCCAACGCCAGCTTGAAGCGCGTATGCAGGGCTGCAGTCTGCAAGTGAGCTGCGTCGATAAATTTCCGAAAATGACAGACTATGTGGTACCGGGTGGGGTCAGGATAGCCGACACATCTCGGGTTCGGCTCGGCGCATATATCGGCGAAGGCACTACCATCATGCACGAGGGCTTTGTCAACTTTAACGCCGGGGCAGAAGGCCCTAATATGATTGAAGGGCGTATCTCAGCAGGGGTATTTATCGGCGCCGGTTCTGACCTGGGCGGCAGTAGCTCAACCATGGGTACACTCTCTGGCGGTGGCAATATAGTCATCTCCGTGGGTAAGGAATGTCTGCTTGGTGCTAATGCCGGTATTGGTATCCCACTGGGTGATCGCTGCACGGTCGAAGCCGGGCTGTATATCACTGCGGGGACAAAAGTCCTGATGCTGGATGATCAACTGAACAAGGTAGGCAAAACCAAAGCACGCGAGCTCGCGGGCCGCACAGATTTATTGTTCCGTCGCAACTCCATGACCGGCGCAGTAGAATGTCTGACCAACCAGACCGCGATTGAGCTGAACGAAGCCCTTCATGCCCATAACTAGGGAAGCCCTGATCAAGTCACAGTCGCCAACGCTTGAATTAACCTGTGCCTTAATCCGTCGGCAGTCGGTCAGCCCGGTCGATGCTGGCTGTCAGGATATGCTTATAGAACGTCTCGAAGCACTGGACTTCGATATCCACCGACTGCCTTTTGAAGACGTCGAAAACTTCTGGGCTATTCGCGGTAGTGATGGTCCCATACTGTGTTTTGCTGGGCATACGGATGTTGTCCCCGTAGGCGAAATTAAAGACTGGCATAGCGAACCCTTTGAACCAGTCCTGAAAGATAACCTTCTTTACGGTCGTGGCGCTGCCGATATGAAAGGCTCCCTGGCAGCGATGATTACCGCCACAGAAACCTTCGTAAAGAATCACCCATCTCACGACGGCCGTATCGCTTTTTTAATCACTAGCGACGAGGAAGGCCCCGCGATCAATGGCACCACACGGGTAGTCGACTGGTTAAGCAATCAGGGAATAGCTCCCGAATGGTGTATTGTCGGCGAACCATCTTCATCCAGGGTATTGGGTGATACCGTCAAAATAGGTCGTCGGGGGTCATTAAATGCCCGCCTCACCGTTAAAGGTATACAGGGCCATATCGCTTATCCTCAGCTAGCGGATAATCCGATCCATAAGCTGATCCCGGCACTGTCAATTATGACCACAAAGACCTGGGATGAAGGTAACGAACAGTTCCCCCCAACCAGCTTTCAAATTTCCAACATCAACGCTGGCACCGGGACGACAAATGTTATTCCCGGCGAAATTATTGTTGATTTCAATTTCAGATTTTCTACCGAAATCACCTCACTGCAATTGCAATCTTTGGTCGAGGACATACTTAGCCACGCAGAACTGAATTACCACATAAACTGGCAACTCAGCGGAGAACCCTTTCTAACCACGTCGGCAACACTGACAGATGCCGTCGTTGACTGTATCCAAAAAAATGTCGGGGAAAAACCCGAGCTATCCACTGGAGGCGGCACTTCAGACGGCCGCTTTATAGCGACACTCGGCACTCAGATCGTTGAATTTGGGCCGGTTAATAATAGTATTCACAAAATCGACGAACATATTTTAGTCGCCGACCTCGATAGACTCACTAATATTTATCGAGATATATTGACTACGCTATTAGTCCCTTAGCGACGTTAATACCATGTCCTGCCACTGTGTAAATCGCTGCGCAGGCGTTTGTTAAGCAGACTTACGCACGCTCATGACGCAGATAACTCCCGGTTCAACATATTAACGTGGTATTTTCTTTAACACATGGATATCAAACCGTGTGGTCTTACCAGCAATTGAAAAACGAGGTTTGATACCTGCCAATGGTGGTGCACGGCGCGGGCGTTTCACCACGACTCTATAACGTGCCGCTTTACACGCCAGCTCCAGCAGATCACCAGCGTCGGCATCGTCACCCACCAAACCGTGAAATATCGCCATATCCTTTTTCACCCGCGCGCTTTTGCTCCGTTCGGGAAACATTGGATCAAGGTAGATAACATCGGCGTAGCTTTCTTTGTCGAGAGTTCGCAGCCAATTTTTGCCATCAACACGATGCAAGGTCAAACGGTCGCTTATCTCTCTTAGCGAATTGTCTTGCGCTGCGTGTTGTCGCAACCTCGCCAGGCCATCTGCCAGCAAAGCCGCCACCACCTCATTGCGCTCGACCAGGATTACCCTCGCACCGAGACTAGCCAATACATAGCCGTCGCGCCCGAGCCCGGCAGTTAAATCTGCGACCAGGGGCTTAAAGCCTGAGGATATACCGACGGCCCTGCCTAGCGCCTGTCTGATCCCGCCCCCGTACAACCGTCTATGGCGTAACGTGCCGTTAACAAAGTCACAACAAACCGTGACCGGTTTGCCCCCACCAGCATCGGATAAGCTGCTGACTAAAGACAAACCACTGTCACCATATTCCAGGTAGTGCTCGGTGGTAATTTGTTCAACGTGTTGAACAAGGGGAGCGCCGAGCGCACTAGCAAGCCCAGCAGCCAGTTGTTCGTAACCAGGATGAACGACTATGGGGAGCTTAGCCACCACTTTGCGTCACGTGAATGCAGGTACAAATTGTGCGTTTCAAAATGGCAGAAGTTCAAGCTCAACTCTTCTATTGGCCTGACGCCCCTCCGCAGTGTCATTGCTCGCCACTGGGTAGCGTTCACCGTAACCAGTGGTGAATACACGACCCGACATGATGCCGTAAGAAATCAGTAGCTGTCCGACACTGGCCGCCCGCTGCTCTGACAATGTCTGATTATAGCTATCACTACCATCCGAATCAGTATGCCCCGCAATGCGAATATTGGTTTTGTCATATTCTTTTAGCAACAGCGCTACAGATTCCAATGTTTGGTAAAACTCGGCGCGCACTTCGTCGCGGTCGACTGCAAAGGTGACGTTTCCCGGCATCACCAGGCGAATATTATCGCCCTCTCGAACTACCCGTACGCCAGTACCTTCAAGCTTTGCCCGGAGTGCTGCCTCCTGCTTATCCATATAAAAACCAACACCGCCACCAATGGCGGCGCCACCGGCTGCACCGATGAGTGCGCCCTTGCCACGATCACTCTTACTCGATGCCGCCATGCCGATAAGCGCACCGGTAACCGCGCCGATACCAGCACCCTTGGCAGTATTGCTAACTTCCTGCTCCCCCGTATATGGATCTGTTGACATACAGGCTACCAGTGCTACCGACAAACATAATAAAAGTAATGGTTTCATTGCTAAGTCCTTAATTTCTACTTTTTTCATTTTACTGGGTATTATTGACATAGGCCGCTGTAACTTCACAGTTGTAGATTTTTTAGTCGTAGTAGGCGAGAAAGTGTCTTCGCACACAAAATTCTGGTGAAATCAGCCTTAATGGCCAGCCAGACGAAATCAGGCGAATGGAGGACGTCGAGAGCACTCATTCGAAGCCTGTTAATCGAGGCCCGTAAATCGAGAGAACAATGTAGACAATTCATTGCTAACCCTGCCGTTTATAATCTGCTGGCACTCTTCATTTATTGGCTTCATTTATTGGCTTCATTTTTTACATCGCAGTAGCCATATTGCAAGGACAGGGCTATTATCAAGTCCTGATAACACGGATCTGTGGGAACAGTTCATGAAGAAAGCACTTTCCGCAACTGTCTTGCCGACAATTTTACTGGTAACTTTAATGGCAACCTTACTGGTAACCACCACCGGCTGTGACCAGTACGTCATCACCCTCAATGACACGCCTATCCACGAACCACCGGTGCTTTTCGCTGACTATGCAGTAACCGATACCGCACTGCATAATTGCATCGCGCACGCTATCGAGGACTATAAAATAACCCAGGCAGCACATCTGAGCATACTCCGGTGTAGTCATGCCGACATCCTCAGCCTTGATGGTCTCGAGCAATTTGCTCAAATTGTCACCCTGGACTTTTCTGACAACAACATTAAGTCCGTGTTGGTGCTATTTAAACTTGTTCACCTCACCCACATAAATCTGGCCGGCAATGCTCAGTTATCTTGCCCTGAGGCAGTGAAACTTGTGGACAGGGTCGACAAGCTGATCCTGCCAGCGCACTGTATTTAATTAAACGTTTTAGGCAATTTTTAGTTGACAACACTTACTCACAAATTCTGTGGATAAGTTTGTGTATTACTTCCATAATACCGTCACAAAGCCGCTAGCTATATAGCTTGTCATAAAATGATCATTTTTTAGTCAAAAACAAAAGTCTATATAAATCAATTGGTTATATACACACCTAAAAAGAATCAATGAGTTACATAACATTTAGAAAACTATGCTTAGCTATTACCCTTAACTGTGGACAAATGCAGATAGCATCGACCTTTTCAGCACCAATAAGGCCCAGTACGCACCAAATTATTACATCTGCATCAATTGATATTTAAACCAAGCCTTTTGCCAACCAGCTGGTAAGATTCAACGACATCGCCAAGATCCTGGCGAAAGCGATCCTTGTCCAGTTTCTCCCTGGTATCCACATCCCATAGGCGACAGCCATCAGGCGTGAACTCATCACCGAGGACGACCTCACCATTATGCAAACCGAACTCCAGCTTGTAATCCACGAGGAGCATATTGCCTTCCCTGAACAAAGCTTTGAGAACGTTATTCACAGCAAAGCTAAGTTCTTTCATTATGACAACGTGTTCCGGTCCGGCCCAGCCGAATGAATTAATGTGATACTCATTGATCATAGGGTCACCACGCGCATCGTCTTTGAGAAAAAACTCAAATGTAGGTGGATCCAGATCGATCCCTTCTTCTATACCAAGGCGCTTACATATACTACCGGCAGCAATATTTCTTACCACGCACTCTACTGGAAACATCTCCAGGGCCAACACCACGGACTCCTGATCATTCAATATTGATTTGAAATGAGTGGGTATCCCTGCCGCCTCAAGCTTCTCCATAATGAAAGCATTAAACTTGTTGTTCACCATGCCCTTTTTGTCGAGCTGCTCTATTTTTTTGCCATCAAATGCGGATGTGTCATTGCGAAAATGGAGGATTAGTAAATCCTTGTCATCGGTCAGATAAACCGACTTCGCCTTGCCCCGATACAGCTCTTTGCGCTTATTCATAGAAAGGTTCTCCTGTTCGAACCATAAATATAGAAATAACAGATTTATAAATCACAGAGATAAATCGACCTGAAATCGTGTGTTAAGACACTAATCTACTGTCAGCCAGCTGGTCCCGTCTAGCTGGCTGGCATAATGCACCTGTGGAATATTCTCAACCAATGGCTCAATACATTTTTTTACTGTATCCAGACAATTATTCTGTTCACTTATGTGGCCAATAACAATGCCCTGCAGTTGCTCCAGCTCGATGCGAGCCAACATGCCTGCTGCCTGCTGATTGTTCAAATGTCCCCAGTCACCGCCAACTCGCTGTTTTAGTGGGTAGGGGTAGGGCCCTTCCGCGAGCATATTCTGATCGTGGTTTGACTCTAGCAAGAGTCCGTCACAATGCCGATAAGAATCTATAACATGGGCGGTAATACTACCAAGATCGGTCAATACCCCCATGGATTTACTCTGATTACGAAAAACAAACTGGACAGGTTCGCGGGCATCATGAGGCACTGCAACAGGAGATACTTCGATATCCTCAACAGCAAAGCTCCGGTGTGCGTTAATAAGCTCGAGGGTGACCCCGGTGGGCGCTGCTTTGGCTTTTGCTGTTCCCGCAGTCAAATATACCGGCAAAGAATAACGTCGAGCTAACGGGAATACACCACGAATATGATCACTATGTTCGTGGCTCACCAAAATAGCACTCAACTGTTGAGGGTGGCGGCCCTGTCTGACCATACGCTTTGTCAGCTCGCTGATGGAGAAGCCATTATCAACCAGCACACAGGCATTACCGGACTCTACCAGGGTAGCATTGCCTCTGCTGCCACTACCTAACGATATTAATCGCACACTTTCAAACCTGGGTCAGGATAAATTCGAGCGAATTTTTTTCAACAATCGCAATGCCTCAGCACGCTCAAATGCATCCTGTTGCTGATCTAAAACTATGACTTTAACGCCCCCATCAGTGCGCAAGAGTTGCACCTGACAATTTGCTTCCGGGATATCTTCATCGGTTCCGGCACCGAGCATACGAGCTATAAAGCCAGGCTCGTCTTCCTCGTCATCTACACTGTAGTGCACATAAAATATCCCGGCCGTACGATCCTGATCGATGATACTAAAATCATCCTTGTTTACTGAATGACCGACCGATGCCCACGAACGGTCATAATCGAGCTTTAGTAATATATAGGGCGTTTCATCTAACGGGGTCAAAATATCGACCTTCGACTCACCACCAATTTTCTGCGCCAACATAGACACTGTACCACTCGACCCATCACCGGCCAGATCGCTGGCGAGCACATTAAGCATAGTGTTTTCACGTTCTACATCGGTCGAGTTCTCTGGCCAGACCGGAATATCTGCATCCTTTACCATCGCCATATGCAATACCGCAATCTCTGTACTCTTGGGCTGCACCCCCTGTTCGATGGCAATGCGATAGCGGTGGTTATGCTCGCTATCTTCATCGAACTCCAGCCACACAGTCTCAATTATCCCCGCAGATGCATCCACCCGCGTGGTAGTCACGCCGTTGCGATTAAGAATATTTCTTACCCGTGGCCAAACTTCGCTGGGCAGCCGGTTAATCAAAATCCACTTCCGGCCAGAAAGGCTTTGAATTTTAACTTCTTCTTCTAACACATTGGTGGAGAGAAGCTGCGGGCGGGGAGTTCCATCCTCGTCATCAAGTACACTCGTCTCGGGAATTTCAGGCACCCGAAATAGCTCTCCAACTGCATCACCGTCCAGCTCGGCTGGAACATGCAAAGGCGGCTCTTCACTGGCCAGCAGGTAATCCTTACTCTTGTTACGAAACATTCCGTCGTCGCCGAAAAACACACCACACCCGCTTACTACCAACAGGCAAATCGAAATGCCAGCGATTGCCGAGGCTCTCCTGATCATGCTTAAAAACCAAAATAGAAAATAAGTACCCATAAAACTACCGGCGGATCTCCATAATCAATTGACTGTATTGGCGAGAACAGTGCGCAGCTGCTCATGCCACTCTTTAGACAGCGGCGTTAATGGCAGGCGAATAGCATCGTGTGCGACATGGCCCATTTCTGCCAGCACCCACTTAACCGGAATAGGATTTGACTCGACAAACAAATCCTCATGCAGTTGGGCAAGTGCATCGTTTAACTGTCGCGCCTTGCTTTCCCGGCCCGCCAACGCTGCTACACATAACTCATGCATTTGTGCTGGTGCAATATTTGCCGTTACGGAAATATTGCCTTTGCCGCCTAGCAACATCAAATCTACAGCAGTGGCGTCATCACCAGAATACACGGCAAACTCTTCGTCACTGCCAGCGATAATCGCCTTCGCCCGATCCATATCTCCCGTGGCTTCCTTGATGCCGACTATATTTTCTATCTGAGCGAGGCGGCAAACTGTATCCGGTAACATGTCACAGGCAGTACGCGATGGCACGTTATAAAGAATTTGGGGAATTGCGACAGCTTCAGCAATAGCCTGATAATGCAGCACCAGGCCTTCCTGGGTGGGCTTATTGTAATAAGGTGTGACCAGCAAGCAGGCGTCCGCGCCTGCGCTTTTCGCCCTGTTAGTGAGCTCGATAGCCTCGCTGGTACTATTAGCTCCGGTACCGGCAATAATGGGAATTCGACCACCCACCTGTTCCACACAGGCCTTAATAACGGCCAGATGTTCCTCTATTTCGAGAGTGGCCGATTCGCCAGTAGTCCCCACCGCCACAATAGCATCTGTACCCGATATAATATGCCAGTCAACAAGTTGCCTTAGCGCCTCTGTATCCACAGCCAGCGTACCCGGCACCATAGGCGTGACCATGGCCACGATACTGCCTGTGATCATCTAAAATACTTCTTGTGATCGTCTAAAATATATTTTGTGATTGTCTAAACAGCTGCCTGTAATCATCAACTTGCTCCACGAAAAAAAGCGTAATGGTACTGGGGTGAATTGGCCGACACAAGCACTGACACAACTAATCCTCAACAACAGAGTATGTGCCGATCACCATCTCGACAGGCACAGATAAGGCCGCACCGGAAAAGCGCCCAGGAAAATCGAGCTGCTATCTTCTCAGCACTGCATCCAGATGCTCAACCAGTTCGGTCCAGTCTGAATCTTCAGCCAGTGCCTCAATCAGAAAAGAACGCTGTCCTGGATTCCAGAATGCCGCCTCTACCAGCTTAACAGCGGGATCCAGCGGGCTATGTTCGTCCAGAAAACGCGTCGTATCCTGCTCTGACGACGGTAAACCCAGCTGTTCAAATAGCCCTTTCAAATTATGTTGTGATGTATCCATAAGTATCCTTTCAATCTCTTAGTATTTACCTTTCAATCTTTTATATTTGCCCCTTCAATTCCGCAACACTCGCCCTTTCAACCCAACAAGAAAGATCGTAATCCCTCAAAGGGACGAGCTAACGCTACGTTCGTTAAACGAGCTCCCAACACTCCTGGTCAAACTCTTCGTTTCGGGAGGTTCTCCGCGCACGTCCATCACGCTCGAGTTTCAGCAAATGCGCCCACAGGGAAAAGCGCGCATAAAACAGCACATTTTTATCAACATCGTTATAAACCGTCGATAACATGCCCAGCAAACTCGCCTCTCCCAATTGTTTCATACCGGAAATAACTTTTTGTTCCCGCATCGAACGATGTCTAACCAAACCATCAACCACTTTAAGCGGGTCGGACATCAGGTTGCCATGACCCGGCGCAATGGCTTTCATGGGATACTTTCTCAGCTTCTCCAGCGAATCGACATAATCTCTCATATCACCGCTAGGTGGGATGATCACCACCGTCGAGCCATCCATGATGTGGTCGCCGGCAAATAACAGGCCGTCTTCATGCAAAAAATAACAGACATGATTACCAACATGACCCGGAGTACGAATGGCCTCCAGAGTAAATTCATCGGTTTTAAATTGCTCGCCGTCAGCAATATTTTTCTCTACTTTAAAGGTCTCGTCCTGAAAAAAGTCCGCCTCCTTCATAACGTAACCGACTAATTCTGCACCGGTTTTTTTGGCCAGTATCGCTGCTACAGGAGAATGATCTTTATGGGTATGGGTGACGATAATCCAGCGAATTTTGCCGGCACCGGCTTCGATAATTGCATCGATATGACTGTCATAGATCGGACCGGGGTCGAGCACCGCGATCTCATTATGACCGAGCAAATAAGTGTTAGTGCCAGGCCCGGTCATAGCACTGCCATTGGGTGCCGTAATACGCCGCACCAACGGCGAAAACTGATCTACTTTGGTCATTGAATCACCCTTTTTTTATCATAGCGGTTATTTTTTATTGACTTAGCTAGATGATGGCAGCGTCGCGCTATAGCTCAACGAGAATATCAACATCAGCATCATAATCAACGCCATCAACCCCAAAACCAAACAGCTTCAGGAACTCCTGCCGATAACCCGTGAAATCAGTAAGTTCGCCCAGGGTTTCTGTGCTTACATCATCCCACAAAGCCTTAACTTGAGCCTGTACGCTAGCTTTCAGCTCCAGCCCATCCATGCGCAGGCGGCCCACATCATCCACATCCCGCTCGCCACGGGTAAAAAGCTGGCGCTCAAACAAACCCTGAATCTGTTCTATACAACCTTCGTGAGTGCCTTCTTCTTTCATGATTTTATACAGAATTGAAATATACAGAGGCATGATCGGAATGGCCGAACTCGCCTGAGTAACCAGCGCTTTGAGAACAGATACTTTGCTCTCGCCGCCAATGGCCTGCAACTTTTTATCGATAGCAGCACTGGCTCGATCAAGATCCTTTTTAGCCATGCCAATACTGGCGTGACCGTAGAGTGGCCAGGTCATTTCCTCACCAATATAGGTGTACGCCGTAGTCTTACATCCCTCGGCGAGCAAGCCGGCATCCGCTAAGGCATCTATCCACCACTCCCAGTCTTCACCGCCCATCACCTTGATAGTATTGGCGATTTCCTCTTCGGTGGCAGGCTCCACAGTAAGCTCATCAATTTTCAGCGTATCTGTATTGACACCCTTCATCGTGTAAGCGTCGCCAATAGGCTTAAGTGAAGATTCGTAAGTCACACCCGAGCGCGGATCGGTACGGCGGGGAGAAGCCAGCGAATAAACCACCAGGTCAAGCGGCCCCATATTCTCCTTCAACATCTCGATAGCCTGCTCTTTCACTTCATCGGAAAAAGCGTCACCGTTAATACCTCCTGCGTAGAGCCCTTCCTTTCGCGCCGCAGTCTGTAAGGCAGCACTATTGTAATAGCCGGCAGAACCCGTGCGCCGGTCAGTCGGCGGTTTCTCGAAGAAGATGCCCAGCGTGTTAGCACCACAACCAAAAGCAGCGGTTATACGAGAAGCGAGGCCATAACCTGTGGATGAACCAATCACCAGCACATTTTTAGGGCCGCCAACAATCTTTCCTTTGGCCTTCACATAGTCAATTTGCTCCTGTACGTGAGCAGCGCAACCGACCGGATGGGCATTGGTACAGATAAAGCCGCGGACTTTTGGCTTGATAACCATTCGAACTCCTGTTTTTAAGCGTTGTTTACAATATACGTGGGCAAGTTGTTTGTGTTGCCGCCCAGCTTTGCGATAATCAGCGCTTATGATACCCCGATGAATTCACATACTCCACGATGATCAAACTACGTTACGCCACCGCCCCCAGCTGGACTGAAACCGTACTCGCTGATTTTGATAGTTTCCTGCTGGATCACGCCGGCGCAGAGAAAAAAGCCTCGGGTATGGCCATGTCTATGGCACTTCATTACGCCGATAAGCCCGACATAGTAGCCGCCATGATAGATCTGGCGATAGAAGAACTCGACCATTTCCGTGAAGTGGTGAAAATTATGGCGACACGCAATTTGCAGCTGCAAAAGGATGACAAAGATGTCTACGTTAATCAGCTCCGCAAACAACTCCGCAATGGTCGCGACGACTATTTTCTCGACAGACTCCTGTTAGGCGGTGTTATCGAAGCCAGAGGTGCAGAACGTTTTGGTTTGATTGCGACAGCACTGCACACGGGATCACTCAAAACCTTCTACATTGACATCAGTTGTTCCGAGGACCGCCATGAGAAACTGTTTTTTGATCTGGCTGGCGGCTACTTTGGCAAAGATAAAATCAATAGCCGTCTGGATGAACTGTTAGATATCGAAGCGGCTTTAATCAGTGAACTACCTGATCGACCGACCCTGCATTGACCCCCTCTACTCCCACTAAAGCTGTAAAAGCCGTTAAAAAATACCTGGCCAGCTATGCCGAGCCAGAAACACGATTACTAGAAGACCTCTTCCTTTTGCACTCCTCGTCACACGAACAGCCCAGCCAGGCTCGGATAAGCACACCTAGTTTTGAACAGGTCATGGTGATCCCGGCCTACAGGGAATCCAGGCATTTTTTTGACCGCCTGAGCACCAGCCTGCTACGGAACCATGCCGTGCTACTTATTGTTGTCATTAATCAGCCCGACACATTGATCAGGCCTGACCTGGATAATCAACGCCTATGGGACGATATCTGCAGGGATACCGGCACGGTGCGAGAAGTCGAAAACATAAAATTACGTGCTGTGCCAGGAACTGACAGCGCCGTGTTACTGGTTGATCGCTTTAACCGGCTACCGCTGCCATCTAAACAGGGCGTTGGTCTGGCGCGAAAAATCGGTGCCGACCTTGCGCTGTTTTTAATCAATTGCAAGGCAGTGTCTCAACACTGGATTTATTGCACCGATGCCGATACTCACCTGCCCGCTGATTATTTTTCTGCCCTCAGCAGTCTGACCACAGAAAGATCCGGGCCAGGTGCCACAATGACTAAGCCCGCTGCAGCCGTGTTTCCCTTTCACCACCTCTGCGACGCAAATGAAATAGGCCGAGCGACCCGACTGTATGAACAACGCTTGCAACAATATGTAGACGGATTGCAGGCAGCAAACTCCCCCTATGGCTTTCATAGCCTCGGCAGTGCCCTGGCCATCAATGCCGCCAACTACGCCAGCGTACGGGGCTTTCCCAAACGCAATGGTGGGGAGGATTTTTACCTGCTCAACAAAACGGCAAAAACCGGCTCTATATTAAATCTGCAAGGCCCTGAAATTCTTATAGAAGCACGGCCATCAAACCGCGTGCCTTTCGGCACCGGCCCTGCCATCAATCGCTTGCTTAACGAAATCGCACTGGATGAGGCACAGATTTTTTATCATCCCCGTGTGTTTAAACACCTACAAACCTGGCTCGAGGTAATGCCGCAAACATGGTCAAAACCCATCGACGACCTGGCCCTGCCAAAATCAACGATACAGGCCCTGAACAACCTGGGCATAAACAAAGCTATCGACTCGGCTCGGCAACAGAGCCGCAGCGAAGAAATCTATACCAGGCATATGCACACCTGGTTTGACGGCTTCAGAACCTTGCGTTTTATACATTTACTAAGAGACAGTAAATTAGGCAATGGCCTGAACAATATGTCGCTCAGGCAGCTGGAAGCTTTCGGCTAAGCTGACACAACGGCCATAACAATCAGTTTTACTGGCTAGTCGTCCTGACTGGCCTCAGCCTAAACGGGCCGGCTACCTAAACAGGCCGACTGCCCTTTAAAGAAACCCGGTGCAAGAGACGGCGATAGCCGTCGTAGTCATTGATCGGATAATGATGGCTGGAACGGTTATCCCAGATAACAACCGCACCTGGGCTCCAACGGAAACGGCACTGGAATTCTGGTTTACGCGCATGCATGTAGAGCATATTCAACAGGGGCGCACTATCCTCTTCGGTCCAGTCATCAAATCGAACAGTATGTGCCTCATTTACGAAAATCGTTCGCTCGCCAGATTCTGGATGGGTACGAATGACCGGGTGCACATTGGTAAATTCTTCTGGTGCCGAGCTATCACCACTGTCCGCGAGCCGATTAACTCTAGTTTTCGAAACTGCAGCTTTAGCTGAGGTATTAATGGCCTTCAAGTCATCAACCGTATCTTTGACCCCCTGAGGCAATGTTTCATAGGCCTTACCCATATTGCAAAATATGGTATCTCCTCCCAGCGGCGGCAGCTCAAGAGCATAGAGACTAGCCCCACCAGCGGGAGTTTCGAGATAAGTCGTGTCCGAATGCCATACACCACCGAAATTAATAGTTTCTTCAGGCAACTTGAGCACCGGTGCTACCAGAGGGTTACCCTCGATTCCCTTTAAAAAAGGGTATTTATCTACCTCGCCAAACTGACGGGTAAAGGCGATTTGCTCGTCAGGCGTTAATTTTTGATCACGAAAAAATAACACTTTGCGCTCAAGCCACAATTTTCGTAGTTCAGTCAGTGCCTCTGCAGTAATGGCTTTCGACAAATCCAGCCCACTGATTTCAGAACCAACAAACGGCGCCAAATGTTCAACCTCAAAGTGAGTATTCATTTATAAAAACTCCTATTTACTGCCGAGGGACTGTAGTTTTCCCACCACTTTGTCACCAAAAGCCTGGGTGTTGATGATTTTTGCGCTACTTCCGCTGGGCGCGAGATCCCGCGTCGCAAAGCCATCGCTGAATACCCCCTGCATGGCCGCCCAGACATTATTCGCCTCGTCGACCATATCAAAGCTGTATTCCAGCATCATCGCAACCGACCCAATCATCGAATACGGATTGGCAATATTTTGCCCGGCAATATCCGGTGCAGAACCATGAGAGGGCTCATAATAAGCCTTGCCATCGCCCATACAGGCCGACGGCATCAGCCCCAGGGAACCCAGCAGGCCACCACATTGATCGCTGAGAATATCGCCAAACATATTCTCCATGACCATGACATCGAATTGACAGGGATTCAGACACAAATGAGTCGCTGCAGCATCGACCAGCATATTGACCACGTCTACCCCCGGATAATCCTGCCGCACCTCTTCCAACACCTCGTTCCACAGCACGCTGGATTTCAGCACGTTGCTCTTGTGGATATTGTGCAGCACGTTTTTACGCTGGACAGCCAGATCAAAAGCCACCTTTAGCACCTGGCGAATCTGGGCTTCGTCGTATCTGAGGCTTTCTTCCACATAACGAAGATTGTTGTCATCAACACCGACAATCTTGTTGCCAAAATAGAGGCCGCCGACCAGCTCGCGAATCAATACAATATCGAGACCGTCACCAATAATCTCAGGCTTCAGCGGCGAAAAATGTGCCAGCGCTTTTGGTAACGAGACCGGACGCAAATTGGCATAGGTGTTATAGCGGGCGCGCAACGGTAATACCGCACCGCGCTCAGGCTGCATATCCACCGGGATTTTTAAGGCCTCTTCGTGAGCCAGCCCCACTGGGCCTTTGAGAATGGCATCAGCACTGTCACAAATCGCCTGGGTCTGCTCAGGAAACGGATGACCATGATCGAAATAAGCGCCTGCGCCAAAAGGCGCTTCGATCAAATCGAATGAGACATCATTGCGCCCATCAATAACGGCGAGAACCTTTAAGGCCTCGCGCATTATTTCGGGGCCAATGCCGTCGCCTTCTAAAATTGCAACCTTGCAGCTTGTCATACACTCCAACTCAGTCTATCGAAGAGCCGCGCATTGTAGCCAACTGGCTCGGCGATGGACAGATAACCACAACTACGACCTCGACAGGGTGATTCAGGTCAAGCTCAATTCAAACAAGACTCAAAAGTCAGAGCGTACAGACCCAGATCCAGAAACCCGGTACGCCAGCGCCGGAACCGCGCAGCAATAAAAAAAGGCCACCCCTCTGGGATGACCATTTGCACGCTTTGTAAGACAAAGCCCGTACAGAAAATATCAGGTGGTCACAAAAATATCACCCATATTTTCTTTCTTCTCGTCGATCAGATCAATATAACGCTTGAAGCCACCATTATAAGTACCATCCTGACGGCGGTTCTCTTCACCTTCAAAGTTATAGTAGCCCGGCGTACAGTCCTTGTTACGATCGGTTTTACCGCGATGGTTGATCACTTCCTGTACCCACCACTCTTCGATTTCTGGGGTGATATCGATGGAATTACAGTTATTTTTCAGGGCGTAGTCAATACACGATGCAATATAGCCACCCTGCACTGTGAGCACGTCGGTGATATTGAACTGGAAGGAAGCCTGATAACCAGCCATGATAAACATATTGGGGTAACCTTGGGATTGCACACCAAACAAGGTGCGGATACCGTCTTTATACTTATCGTTAATTTCCAGATCATCCTGACCAACGATCTGATTGTAGATACCGGTTTTTTGTACCTCAAAACCCGTCGCGTAGATGATTAAATCGACCTCGTATTCCTTACCATCAAATACCGGTCCTTTTTCAGTAATTTCGTTAACGCCCTTACCCTGGGTATCAACTAGATGCACGTTAGGTCGATTGAAAGTAGGCAGGTATTCATCATGGAAGCAGGGCCGCTTGCACATAAACATATACCAGGGTTTCAATGCATCGGCAGTGGCTTTGTCCTTGACAATTTCACCAATGCGCTCATGAATCCACATCATGTAATCGATGTTGGCGTTTTCCTGCTTTTGTATCTTCTCTTCGTTGGAAAGCTTGGCCCGATCCGCTTTTTGCTTTTCGGTCATTTGCGGCCCGTCGATGGTGCGTTGACGTCGCTTGGCCTGCCAGCCCGGCTGTAATTTGCGCGCCCAGTTGGGGTCTGTAGGCCAGTCGTTACGAATATCGATAGACGAAGGTGTCCGCTGGAACACATACAGCTCTTTGG
>Ga0164315_10000068_pt1 | contig 54882 bp, 46 predicted proteins | sample GuaBasSedimGuay6_FD_113737 | JGI IMG/M metagenome (GOLD analysis project Ga0164315, IMG submission 113737) | Subseafloor sediment microbial communities from Guaymas Basin, Gulf of California, Mexico - Guay6, Core 4569-2, 0-3 cm | ecosystem: Environmental > Aquatic > Marine > Hydrothermal vents... | reverse complement strand
GGTCGTTGGCGTGCATAATCCAGTGAATAGTTGTATCCCTGATAAGCTAGCGCAGCTGCACCAAGCGCTACGCCGATACGGGCTTCGTTCATCATCTGGAACATGTAACCAAGCCCTTTGTTAGCCTCTCCGACCAGGTAAGCAATTGCGCCGTCTTCCTCACCAAAGTTAAGCGCCGCGTTAGTGGCATTGCGATAGCCCATTTTATGGTTGAGCCCAGCTACTACTACATCGTTACGTGCGCCGGGGCTGCCATCTTCATTGACCAGATATTTCGGCACAATAAACAGTGATATGCCTTTTACGCCTGCGGGCGATCCCTTAATCTTTGCCAGTACCATGTGAATCACGTTGTCAGCGATATTGTGATCTGCGCAGGAAATAAACATTTTTTGCCCAAACAATCGATACGTGCCGTCCGCCGCAGGCTCCGCCATGGTGGTAATGTCACCCAGGGCCGAACCCTGACCTGGTTCCGTCAGGGCCATGGTGCCATTACTTCTGCCATCCATGATTAGCGGTAAATACTTGGCTTTCTGTTCAGTGGAGGCAAAGGCTCGCAACAGGTTGGTGACGCCAATGGCAATAAACGGGTAAGCTGCGGTGCTGATATTGGCAGCGTTGATGTAGGCCATAATTACCCTGACCAGTACCTCAGGCATTTGCATGCCGCCCTCATCGTAATCCTGGTGAGCTGCAAGGAAGCCTGCCCTGGTAAATTCCTGCCAGGCGACCCTGGTCTCTGGAATCATCTGGACTTCACCGTCTTCTAATGTGGGTTCATTTTCATCACCTTTTACCAGGTGATCAGCAAAATACTTTTCTGCGACTGTTTTTGCCGTCCTCAGGGAGGCATCAAATACCTCGCGGGTATGGTCGCGATAACGAGGGCGGGTAAGTAGAGCCTCGGTATCAAGCAGTTCGTATAAAAGGAATTCCAGATCCCTGTCATTTAATAAAGGTACAGACATGACTCACCTTGCATATGTTGTTTATGGGCGCTTATAAAAATTATTATTTTTAGCGGTGCCCTGTTTGAAAGCAAAGTCATCTCTCGTGCAAAGGCCGCTATTAATAGCGATAATCACTAAATTGCTCACGGAGATCTTTTTTACTGACTTTGCCGGTTGCGGTATGAGGTATTTCCTCGACAAATACACAATCTTCTGGAATCCACCATTTGGCAATTTTTCCTATCAGAAAATTGAGCAGATCCTTTTTGTCGGGAGCACTCCCCGGTCTTTTTACCACCACTAATAAAGGCCGTTCGGTCCATTTCGGGTGCGGCACACCAATTACCGCTGCCTCTGCTACATCGGGATGACCCATGGCGGCATTTTCAACATCAATGGAACTGATCCACTCACCCCCGGATTTGATGACGTCTTTGGTTCGGTCAGTAATCTGCATATAGCCGTAGCGATCAATAGTAGCTACATCACCAGTATCAAACCAGCCATCAGGCAGGTGGGCATCAGACTCTTTAACTTTATAGTAGCTTTTGCACACCCAGGGTCCGCGCACCAGCAAACGGCCAGAAGTCTTGCCGTCCCAGGCTAATTCATTACCAGTTTCATCGACAATTCTCATCTCGACGCCGTAGATCAGGCGCCCAGCCTTGAGTCGGTATTGGTACTGTTCTTCCTCCGGCAGTTCATGCATCCAGGGTAGTAAATCGTTATAGGTTCCCAGAGGGCTCATTTCGGTCATTCCCCAGACTACATGCATCCAGACATTGTAACGATCCATAGCCTTCATTAAGGAGAGTGGACAGGCAGCGCCACCAACCAACACTTTGCAAAGGGATTCGACAGTGCTGCCCGATTGGTCGAGGTAATCCACCAAAGCGAGCCATACCGTTGGTACACCAAGGGCAAAACTGACTTTTTCTTCGTTGATTAATGCCGACAGTGTTTCGCCATCACCCATTTTAGGGCCGGGGAAAACCAGTTTCGTACCGGTTGCCGCAGCGCTATAGACCATACCCCAGGCATTGACATGAAACATCGGCACGACGGGTAAAAGGACTTCATCTGGAGACAAAGCTACTGTCGCATTAGCTGCCATAGAGTGTAATACGGTGCTGCGGTGGCTATACAAAACACCCTTTGGATTGCCCGTAGTGCCGGATGTATAACATAGGCTCGAAGCGCTGTTTTCATCCAGTTCTGGCCAGTCATATTCTGTAGGTTCGTCAGCTATTATCGCTTCATAGCACATCGCATTGACCAATGATGTTTGCGGCATATTAGCTTCATCACACAACAGGATATAACCGCGAACATGGGTCAACTGATCCTGTACCTGTTCGACTATTGGTACAAAATCAGGATCCACAAACAGCCACTGATCCTCTGCATGGTTGGCTATGTAAATAATCTGCTCGGCAAATAATCTTGGGTTTATGGTATGGCACACGAATCCCGCACAGCTAATCCCGTAATACAGTTCAAAGTGGCGGTAATCATTCCACGCCAGGGTAGCAATGCGGTCACCCTGGGCGCAGCCAAGTTTTGCCAGCGCGTTGGCGAGCTTGCCTGCTCTCGCGAAAGCTTTACCAAAAGTAGTGCGATGGCGGGGGTTCTCACCTGTGACCGAAACAATTTGAGTGTCAGCGAAGACTCGATTGGCGAATTTCATGATTGAGGTTATGGTTAACGAATCGCCCATCATTTCACCCAGCATCACCCAGTCCCCTTATTATTAGTTTGTCACAACGGCGGGGAAGTCTACCATATCAGTTCCACACAGCATCCCGCGTAAGGGAATCTATAGGTGGAAAGGGGGGGTTGTGTTGGCCGGTGAAATTAATACAGCACATGTTCGACAGGATGATGCAGCTACCGACGTAAATGATCAGGCAGCTCTGGTTGCGATGCCCTGTTACGCTGGACAGTAAGGAGGCTAACAAGGAGGCAAGCAAGGAGGTAAGCAAACACTGCTTTTATGAATGACCGTTTACTAGTCGTCGTTCGGAGCAGGAGCCTCTGCGATCAGCATTTCAAGAAATTCGAAATCCGGTATCCGCACTAACTCCGCGCCAAGCTCTGCATTGTAAAGTACACCTGGTACGTCCTTCTGCTTCTCAATCGGCCGAGTGCCACCGCTATTAGCGATATCAATACGACGAGGAAATCCTTGCAGAACCAGGCCATAAAAACTGGATTTCGATGCATCCCCTATAGCATTCAAAATAACTATATGTGAAGCAGCAGTAAACGGTAGCTGTGTAGTACCAGACAAGCCCTCAAACGATAACAGGGGCAGGGTTTGATTGCGCCATCTTATCCAGCCATAAAAGCGCTCGTCTTTTGCCTCGAACGGAGTTATTGATATGTCGTCGCTGACTATTTCTGCGATAGCCGACATCGGCACAAGCAGCGGAGTGGTCGCCACTGGTAGCAATAGCGCATTGACCCGTAGGAACCCATCGAGGGGAAGCTCATCACTGTGATCGGTCACTGACTGTAGCCCTTCGTTCTGTGCTCATGTGGGTGTTAAATCTGCAAGATAACTCATCTATAGAGGCACTAAAATCGTATTCACCGTAGGCGATTACACCTTCCGGTAATGCTGGCGCGGTGCAGGTTTGTGGTGACTGGACCCAAACATTGCCGCCCCTATCTTTAATTGTTTTACTGCCCGCTACGCCATCATCGCCCATTCCGGTAAACACGATCATTCCAGAGCATTGCTGATAATAGGTCGCCAGTTCTACACAAATACCATCTATGCTGGGTTTGTAGCGCCCACTCCAGCTTTCACCGGTGATTCCAAGTACTCCATCTTTACCTATGGAAACCTTTTCTTCAGGCGGGATGATCGTGACATAACCTTCTGCGGCAAATCTTCCTGTATTCGCCATTTCCGCGCGCCACTGACTATTCCTTTCCACAGTTTTCACCAGCTGGCCCGCCTGTTCTACCTCAATATGTTGGGCATACACAAAGCCTACACCCATCGTTGGCTTAACCTGGGACAAAAACTGCTTAACAGCCGTCAGGCCACCGGTGGATGCCGCCAGCAACCAAACATCTTTTGCCGGGATATTACCGGCATTGCGTTGATAGTTATGAACGATATGCTCCAGCCGTAGTTTGAAAAACTGTTTCCAGGCGCGAAATTCAGCAGTGGCCAGAGTAGGTACTTCTTCAATAAATACCTGCTCAATTTGTGCTAATGAATCACGCTGCTTTCCATGTCGCATGCCATATTGCATTCCACATGGAATGGTTTGTGATGTCAGCCAAATATTCACCTCGCCATGGCAATTTTTTGTGACATGGGCGAGGTGTGTATCACTACAGTGCGTCACTTCATATCCGCATTCACTGACCACTGTTTTAACAGCATACCTTTGTGCTGGATCTGTTAATAAAATACCAAAGCGAACAGGCCAATGTTGTTGCACAGTGAAGCTACCCGTCAAAGATATTTGTGATAAGAGTTAATAATTCATCTTCCTGATAGGGTTTGCCGAGGAAGTGATCTACACCATAAGCAAGTGCTTTGTTTCGGTGTTTCTCACCGGATCGTGAAGAGATCATAATAATAGGCAGCGTCTTCATGTCAGACTCATTGCGTACGATCTTCGCCACATCAAATCCATCCATCCGCGGCATTTCTATGTCCAGCAACATCAGGTCAGGCTCCACTTCGTTGAGCATATCAACGGCATCGATTCCATCTTTGGCAGTAACTACTTTAAACCCTTCCCGTTCGAGAAACCGTGAAGCTACCTTACGCACCGTCACAGAATCATCGACTATCATAATTGTTTTAATGCCATTTTTAGTAGACTCTCCGCTCGTTATTGAATCGGTCAGCTGCCCAGCTATGTCTTTTTTACTGGAGTTCAACTGGCTACTCGAAGCAAGCAAATGCACTTCCCCTTGAATGCGTAACAAAGCGGGCAAATCAACAATACATACCACCTTGCCATCTCCGGTTACCGTGACGCCCGACAACCCGACCAGATCGCCAAATAAGGGCCCCAAACCTTTGATTACTATCTCCCGACTTCCTGCCAGGCTATCTACCTGTACTGCATAGTGCCGACTTTCAGTCGCGGCCACTAATACCAGTGCAATTTTTTCATCCACTGGCAACACCGGTTGCACCCTATGTTCATTTAGTAGGCTGCTCAATAAACACACCTGGTAATCAATGCCCCCATAGTGAAGTTTTTCAGCGGGTGTATCGTAGCACCCAGCCAATTCAGATGGTGGCACTTTAACGACTCCCAAAATCGTACTAAGAGGCAAAGCATATTGTTCGGAATTGCTGCGAATCATCAAGGCAGAGTTTATCGATACTTTAAATGGCACTCTGATCTCAAACTCTGTTCCTAATCCCGGTTTTGAAGAAATAGCAACAGAACCACCTAGTTGGCGCACTTCGTTTGCGACCACATTGAGCCCAACACCACGACCGGAAACATGGCTGATGGTATCCGATGTGGAAAAACCAGGCAGAAAAATTAATTGCAGAAGTTCCTCTTCGTTAATCTGTGTTGCTTCAGTAATCAATCCGCCGGACACCGCCTGTTTTCTTATTGCATCGATATCCATGCCTTTGCCATCATCGGTCAGGCGAATAATAATTTCTCCGCCCTCGCGGCCAAAAGTCAGGGCAATGTTACCTTCCGCTGGTTTCCCTTGTTCACTCCTTACTGCGGGGCTCTCTATTCCATGATCAATCGCATTTCTGATCATATGTTCTAGCGGGCTAATAATTTTACCCAGTACCGTTCGATCCATTTCTCCATCAATGTTATGGAGTTGCAATTCAACCGGCTTATTCAGCTCATTGCTCACCTGGCGAACGACGCGCCGTAATCTGGGCACAAGCCGGGTAAACGGCACCATCCTGGTCAACATCAAGTTATCCTGCAAATCGATGCTCACCTGAGATTGCTGTAACAGCAACCTCTCGGTAAATGTTGCGTTATTCAGGAGCGTATCTTTTACTTCCTGTAAGTCTGAAGCTGATTCCTGGAGAGCGCGGAACAAGTGCTGTAGCTGAGAGTATCGGTCGAGTTCTAATGGGTCAAAAGTCTCATTATCATCAGCCGACCGTAATTGCTCGCGCCGAAAAAGGATCTGCGCCTCTGTTTCAACGCCGATACGGCGAACCTGGTTATGCAAGCGGACAATAGTGGACTCCATCTCATCCAGAGAGAAGGTAAATTCATTGATTTTCTGTTCTATACGACCCCGCGTAATACTGGTTTCACCGACTAAATTAACCAGGTTGTCGATCGCTGTTGCAGAAACCTTGATCATTTCATGCACTTCAGTGGGAGCCGGGCTGGCGCCAGGAGCAGCTAATTCGCCGAGCCCAGGGCGCGTTCCAAACGGTATGACCTGAGCGGCAGCCGCAACTCGACGTCCTGTCTGGTGAGCAGCATCGTCTGGCTCGGGCTCGCCAGGCTTATCAGGAGAATCCCTTTCTATCGTTGCCTCGGAAGGTGCCGGATCCGGCGCATGCAGTGGTGATATATCATTTTCGTTAGCAGACTTGAGCTTTAGCTGATCAAACAATTCGACCAACTCATCGTATCGTTTTAAAAGCTCATCAAAAAACCCCTCGACCTTCCCTCCCGGGGCCCAGTTATCTTCGATAAATGTTTCTAAATTGTGGCTTAAGTCCCCAAGGCGCATAAAACCAGCTGTCCTTGCTCCACCTTTTAGCGTGTGTAGCTCGCGAATGAGCTTCTCGTGGCAGGAGTTATCATCTACATTCTCACGCCAGGCTTGAATGGCCTGCTCTATTTGTTCAAGAAGCTCCGCCGCTTCTTCGACAAATATAGCAACGATTTCGGCATCCACCTCTTCCAGTTCGTGATCTGTATCATCACTATCTGCTACGGCGGCGATATCCTGCTGCGGTTCTTTTGCAGATCGACCATTAACATCCGCAGATGCTGATGGGCCAGGCATTACCTCTTCTGCTTCTGGCTCGGCTGCATCCGAATTTTGCTCATGCTGAATACTCGTCTCGGCGAGCATAGATAACTCACTGATGAGTTGCGCTGATACTTCCTTGACGGGTTGTTCAGCGACAAACCTGTCGATCATATCGAGTAAGCTTTCGTGGGCCTGGTTGAGTATCACAAGTGCCTGCTCATCGAATTTGCACCCTGCATCTCCACCGACATTTAGAGCATTGCCAAAGTGTTTTGCTAATGTTGTTATGCCCTGACATTGAGCGGCAGTTGCAGCCTGGGCTAACTCACTTAATTCTCCTGCTAGCTCCACTATGGCTTGATTCTGCTCATCATTGGCTCGTGCATGGCAGTTCTGTAAAATATTTGGCGCATCGAGCAAGCGCTGCAAGCCTCTAACCAGCAGATTATTGAGTAATAATCGATTGCGTACCTCCGGGGTGACTATAAGGTTGCTTACCCCGATCTTCGCCAGGCGTTGCTGGAGAGTATCGCTGGCAGCCTGCTTCGCAGCGTCGATATTACCGGGCGCTTCTATTAATTCACGAAGACATGCTACGCTTTCTTCCAGTAAAGCAATTAATTCATTGTCTACCTGCAAAGCGCTATCCAGGATTGGTTTGATTAAGGCGTCCAGGGCTTCACTCAGTTCCGCCACTGGCTTTATCCCAGCGACGTGGGCGCTACCGATCAGCATATGAATTGATCTAGCTATCCCGGTATCGCCTAACAACCCCTCTGTAGAGGGGTTTTTCAGATTATCTATAAAACAGGCAAAGATGCTGACGTGATCCAGAGCTTCCTCAGTAAAAATATTTACAAGTACAGTATCAAGCTCATCTTCTTCGTTTTCTTCGGGGCATACCTGGGGTACTTCGCTGACTGGGTCTCCACTAACAAGTGCTTCAGCTGTGGCCATTAATGCACCAACCAGCCCCCCCTTATCGTTTTGCCGTTTACTTTCAAAGTCACTGACCATAACCGGTAGTATTTCAAGTACGGTATTTAGTAGTTGCTCACATTTATCATCGAACACCAATTTGCTTTCGATGACTTTGTTAAACAGATTTTCTATAGCAAAGCCGAGTTCGCCGATATGGCTTGCGTTGACCATACGGCCACTGCCTTTTAAGGAATGGAAGCTTCTTCGCGTGTCGGCTAATGCATTACTATCCTTGCGGTTTGCCAGCCAAAGCGGGTAGGTTTCCCCAAGGCTTTGCAGTATTTCCCGGGCCTCTTCAACAAAAATTTCAGCTATTTCTTCATCAAAATCGTCATCTTCCTCGTCACCAACTTCTGGTTTATCCGGCATTGCGGAAATACTTTTTAGTGCTGCGGCCGGTTGCTGTCGCGGGCTTTCGAGCGCTGCTCTCTCTTCAGTGGCAACGTTCAATTTGGGTGCCTCTGCCACCTGTAGATCATCCGGAGTTCGCTGATGTTTCTCCATGTCAGCAGAAGCCGCTGCGCCACCCTCCATAGTCCCCAGTTTTGACAGCGCTGCTTCGGCGATATCAAGCAGGTTCTGTTGGTCGACACGGCTATTGCCACTAATAGCCTCTAGAAAACAATCAACACCAGTAATTGCATCGGCCAGTGCATCGAGCTTGTCCCAACCGGGTGGTGTCGGAGCTTTGATCAGCTCATTACCAATATAATCTCCCAGTGCACCCATAATCCGCGCGGGGCCCGGCAGGCCGACAACAGCTATAGCTCCCTGGATATCCTCGGTTAGCGTGGGGACATCCTGCAAAAAATTTGTATCCCATTGCGACGAAATGTAACGGACAACAGCCTCTTTAACAGCTTCAAGATTATTGCGTACCTCTCGAACCAGTGATTGTTGGGCTTCAGTCATTAAATATGCGCTTTCAGCAACGTCATCTTTAATGACTACACCCTGTTGATAGTCAGCTGCCCATGTATGCAGAGCGGTTCCGATATCAGTCAGACGGCTGGTGATGATAAAGAGCTGGTTCTTTTCGGGTTTATCGCCTGTGCATAAAATGGCGTAGAGTTGCTCGGCGAGTTCATTGACAAGGCGTCGCAAACTTGACTGACCAACCATGGCCAAAGTGTCGGCAATTCGGGTGATGGCGGGAGTAATGATAGCTGCCACGGGTTCTGGCTCACATTTCCCATCAGCAATTGAGGTGATGTTAGCTTTCACGCTATCAAGTTCTTCTCTTAAGGAGCTAGCCAGCGATTGCACAACCTCCAGGTCATAACTGGGAGTAAGACCATTATCTATATGAGCCAGCACACCTGTTGGCAGTGCTTCGTCGAGTTTGAACTTCTGTTGGATAGCGGCCAGCCGAGAAGAGCTTACCGGCTCGGCAACAGTAATGTAGTAGAGTAAATTTTTGAATAAGCCGTAAGGGAAGTTATCGTCGAAAGAGGTAATGCCGTCATTAGATAGTTTGCGAATAAAGGCTTCTAGTTCCCAGAGTAAGCTATTAATTGCAGCTCCTCTTGCCAGGGCATCTGCTTCGATACCTTCAGGTATCGCCGCTGCTACCAGCCATAGTTGCTCCAGTTGATGCCCGTGGCAAACTTCTGCTAAACGATGGAACACCTTGGTGAGCTTTTTCAGGTTATTCGCTTCATCCTCGCCTTTAACAAAAGCTAGCAGCGAATATTGGTATAACTGTCTTAATTTACTAATTAATCCCTGTAGTGGCTGTTCTTCAGCAAGAGCAATGCCAGAGCTTGTGGGCAGAGTGGTAAGTGCGATTATGTTGGGGTTGAAGAATTGGCAATTTGAAGCAAGTGGTTTGTTTCTTGTTGCCCGTAAGTCATTTAGCAGTGTTAATAACACCGCAGGCTGGTCAAAACGGCTGGCAATGCACTCGCGGAGATAACTGGGCATTGCAATCATGGCCCGGTTGAGCACATCAATGGTCTCATGACTGGCCGATACCTTACCAAGCAGCAGAGCGTTGATGACAGCTTCTACTTCTTCGCTGAGCAAGGCGCCGCCATGACATTCGGCTATTTTCAGCGATCCAGTAACCTGATGGATGTAAGCAAGGCAAAACCTGAGTTGATTATCCTCGCTGTCATTACTGGCATAGCCGTTCAGGGCCTCACAAGCCTCTACCAGGCTCGCATCGACCTCACTGCCGAGCCACTCCAACCCCTGAATATTCTGATTTGAATCCACTGTCAGTACCGCCTGACCACGTTATACCATTACTTTTTCGTAGGCCTGAATACCTGACCTGTCTATTCGTGTCATGTTTTCAGACTCCCAATCAGTCAGCTCTCCCGGACCAATAATCAAACAACCACCGGGCTTTAAACAAGCTTCAAAAATATTAACAATATCCCGGCGTCGCCACTGTTTGAAATAAATCAGCACGTTTTGACAGAAAATCAAATCCATTTGATGGTGATACTGTTCCTGTTGTTCCAGCAGATTGAGTATTAAAAACGCTACCCGCTGTCTGACCGGCTTTATTATTTGCTGGCGTTGCTCATTAACAACTGAAAAATATTTTTGTTTCAGTGGCAAAGACAAATTATCAATACGACTGCTGGAATAAATGCCTTTGCGTGCGGTTGCTATCGCATCACCGCTGACATCGGTGCCGACAATATAATAATTGTCGGCTTGCCCTGCCATTGTAAAACCCTCACTCGCATCCAGTGCCAGGCTATAGGATTCCTCGCCACTAGCGCACCCGGCACTCCAGATATTAAAAGTTTGTGCAGGATCGGCTGCAGCCCTGGTCGCTATGCGGTCGCGCACATAATCATGGGAAGGCTGGTGGCGAAAAAACCGTGTGTCCTTGACCAGCAAACGATCCAGCAAAATGCTCCATTCGCGAGGGCCATTGAGGGTTTCTAATACTTCCCGAAAATAGCTGTCGGCATCTGCCCATCCACACTCCGCCATGCGTTTCGCAATTTCAGTGCGGACATACTCTTCCCGTTGTACCTTGATGCGTACACCAGTGCGATTTTCGAGCATGTCCTCCCACAACCGATATTGCCGACTACTTAATATCGTCTGATCTGGGGGTGGATTTTGTATTAACTGCCCGGTTGCTAGCGGCATCGTATTATCTCTGCACTTAAGACTGGTTTTTCACTGGGCTATCTGGCTCGAGATCAAATTCATCGAGGTCTATACTCGCCAGCTCAGCCTCTAGTTCTGCGGCAAACGGTGTTTTCATCGCTTTCGGCGCTGCATCCAGCCCGGCCGTATCTTCATCCGATGTATCCGTTGATTCCGTCGTTGGCTCAAAGTCCGCTGGTTCGAAGTCTGTTGACTGGAAGTCAATTTCATCCATTGCCGCACTATTTTCTTCCAGGGTCTGTTTAATATGGGCCGGAGTCCGATCGGCGAATGGCTCTTCCATTACTAGCGCCGCACCCGCATCCCCTGCTGGGGTTTCCGGTTCGCTTAGTTCGGTGCCGGCTTCCGAAACACTTTTATCCAGCCATGTGCTGTGATCCGTTTTAGTGGTCGACGCAAACGGAACACTTTTTAACGGGTGCTGAGGGAAACCCTGGTCAGGTAGCTTGAATCCAGAAACCGATTCACGCTGTTCAATAGCCATGTCTGCCAATTCACCTACCGAAGTTGCTGTTCGGTTAGTACCATCCAGCGCCTGTGTGGTGATGTCCTGGATGACATTCATGGTTTTTGAGATATGGCTAGCCGTTGTCGATTGATGCCTTGCAGCGGTTGAAATGTCCTGAATCAACTCCGCCAAACTGGTAGATACACTTTCGATTTCACTGAGCGCTATTCCAGCATCTTCGGTCAACGATGCTCCGGAAACCACTTCGGCGGTGGTTTGCTCCATCGAAGACACAGCTTCTTTGGTGTCCGTCTGAATTGTTTTAACCAGTGCCGCGATTTGCTTCGTTGCATTGGCTGAACGTTCCGCCAGTCTTTGTACTTCATCGGCGACCACTGCAAAACCGCGCCCGGCATCTCCAGCCATCGAAGCCTGAATAGCTGCATTGAGAGCGAGGATATTGGTCTGGTCGGCAATGTCATTAATCAGGGATACAATATCACCAATTTCCTGAGAGCTTTCTCCCAGTCGTTTTATACGTTTTGCGGTATCCTGAATTTGCTCGCGGATACTGTCCATACCCACAATCGTGCGGCGCACCACAACCGCTCCCTTGTTGGCAATAGATACCGAGCGGTCGGCAACAGCTGCTGACTCCGCAGCATTGGCCGACACCTGGTCAATAGTAATTGCCATCTCGTTAATTGCCGCTGAAGCGCCGGCGATTTCTTCAGCCTGGTGTTCAGACAGTCCGCTCAACTGCACAACCGTTGAACGAGTTTCGTTTGCTGATCCTGATACTTTCTCGGAGGTATCAACAATACGCGACACCAACTCTCTCAGCTGAACGATAGTCAGATTGATCGCATCTGCTATCGCCCCGGTAAACCCTTCTGTGACCGTTACTTCAGCGGTTAAGTCGCCCTCGCCAAGTCCTTCGATCTCATCAAGTAACTGTAAAATGGCATCCTGATTAGCCTGGTTTGTCTCCGCTGTTTTCTGCAGCCGGCTACGCGCTCCCAAATAAAAGACGAGGCCAATAAGCGTGACGCCAATAATTAGAAAAATACCTGCGTAGTTGGCAAGTTGGGCACCGTTGAGCTTGCCCAGTGAGCTGAGTGCGCGAACATAGTCATCCAGCCTGGCTGCCTGCTCCAACAGTGCCGGCGATCCACTCCACAGGGCATCTCGAGCGCGACCCATTTTAACCAGCATGGGACCAGAAGCAGCGACTTCGGTCGCCGAACCGCTGACAACACTAAACAATTGAGCAATGTCATTAAGCGTTGTCCGCGTTGCTGGTGCAGTTATTTGGCTAATTTCGAGCGCTGGATTACCGTTTTTGAATCCGTTCAGCACACTGACAAACAACTTTGAGTCGCGATCGAACTGTTTGGCTGCTGTTACAGCCGTACTTTCGCCGGCGAGTAATTGGTCGATTTCACTGCGAATGCGCTCAAGACGCCATAACTGCGCCTGGGCAAGCACCACCTGATCTGCCGTGCTTCCACTGGTCAGTAATGCTTCAACAACCGTCGTCAGCTTCTGTTGCAGCTGTGAGTGATTTTTGCTAAATCTTGTTTTGACATTATTGACAAATAAAACTGTCTCGCTGGTTTCGTCGAGTGTAGTGATAGATCCTTCGGCGTCATGCCAAACGGCAGCAAATCCTCCTATAATGCTTTTATCGCCACCTTCGCTGAGAGCGTCCTGCAAGCCACTCCAGTGCTCCCCCATTTCTTCTTTGAGTGCGCCTAGTTCTACAAATGCGCTCTCGTCCCCTTTTCCCGCTCGCGCCGAAAGTCCTGGGAGCTGTGTCGCCAGTATGCGCATTTGACTGACCGACTGGATATTGGCGCGGCTACTACCAAGCTGCCCGGTATTGCTGAAAAAAGCAAAACCCAAATAGCCCACTAATACCGCCATAACTGCTACAAGTGCAATTACCAGGGGGCTAATATTTGATCTTCTGACAGTTATATTCATCGCTTTAAACTCCTGGCTTTACCTTCCGGGTGTTTCCTTTGGATATGCTCGCGATCAAATGACCACATCCTGAAAGGATTTATCTGTGACAAGTAGTGCTGGCCTGAACAAGTGTTTTATTTTGCCATCGTCATCTGCAAAGCAACCTGCCACATAGTGCTTAAGCGCACTGGTCATATCGGCCGGGTCACTGCTAAACTTCTCTGTGTCGAAATGGCGTACACCAGAAACACGGTCGACCAGTAAACCAACGTATATTCCCTGCTCGTCGATTACCAACACGCGTTGTGATTTTGGTGTAGCACTCGACTCTCCACCCAAATATTGGGCGAAGTCGATAACAGGCAGCAATTTACCTCTGACGCTGGCGACCCCAAGCACCCAGGGTTTCACTTTGGGCAAACGCGTATAATCGGGTACTTCGAGCATCTCTGCTAATTCTTCGAGGTGGATCGCGAGCTCAACACCCAGCGTCGTAAAGCACAGCACCGCCGTAACGGGTGTAAAACTTGTTTGTGCCGGCAAGGCTTTTGAATCGCGGTTAAACCTGTCCGCAAAGCCTTGAACAACTTCAAAAACCGTATCGTCTACCGGCATGGAAATAGTAATCCCATTAGCTTACCGACACCTGTGCGATGGTATCTAACAGCTGTTTATCGGACACTGGCTTAGTCAGAAAAGCCTTTGCTCCCTGCCGCTCAGCCCACACCTTGTCGGTTTCCTGGTCCTTCATGGTTATAATAATCACAGGGATATGCCGGGTTTCCTGGTCTTTGCTGATCTGTCGGGTCGCCTGAAATCCGTTGAGCCCGGGCATTACAATATCCATTAAGACAACGTCCGGCTGTTCACGCTTTACGGCTTTTAACCCTTCTTCAGCTGTCTCACAGGAGAACACGGTGTACCCATGTTTATTTAGCGTATGAGACAGTTTGTGAACTTCTGTGGGAGAGTCGTCAACAATTAGTACTTTAGTCATTATTTGTTCTCTGAACCTGTAGTTCGCGCAAAACTATTTTAAATGTCCTGCGATGCTCAGGAAGTGATCTCTTCCCCACTTTCCCTGTTTGCGACAAATTTTTCTAATACGCTAAACAATTCGTTTTTACTAAACGGTTTGGTCAGATATTCATCAGCCCCTACGATTCGCCCTTTGGCTTTATCAAACAGACCATCTTTACTGGACAGCATGATGACCGGGGTATCTTTAAACTGTTTATTATTCTTTATCAGTGCACAGGTTTGATAGCCATCAAGACGCGGCATCATAATGTCTACAAAAATAATATCAGGTTCGGTGTCGGCAATTTTTGCCAGGGAGTCAAAGCCGTCTACAGCAGTAGTAACCTCACAACCCGCTTTGGACAGCAGCGTTTCAGCAGTACGCCGGATAGTATTGCTGTCATCAATAACCATGATCTTCATCGCTTCAAAGCTGGCTGTCATACCCACCTCGGTCCGTAATTTGTGTCAGCGGCATGTATCCACTCCATATACCTGTGAACTTTTAACATATTATTTACATATTATCCATAACAGACAGATTTTAAGAGTAATTATGTCTCAAAATAACAACAAATTGTTGCTAGTCGGCGGCCTAACCCGTAACGTATATGGATCGGTGCTAGTGCAAAACTAGGTCGATCCCTGGCCAGCTCAGATACACTAATATAAGGTGCACTCATGACAATTACGGTTGGCGTTATTATGGATCCCATAGACGCCATTAATTTCAAAAAAGACACTACATTAGCTCTGCTTATGGCTGCTCAGGCTGAAGGTTGGTCGCTCTCATATATGGAGATGTCTGATCTTGCTCTTGTCGATGGCGTGCCAGTAGCCCGACAAACGCCGCTCAAAGTTTTCAACTCTGAAGAACATTGGTATGAATTTGGCAGCTCCGTTGATGCGCCGCTTGCTGATCTCGATTGCATACTGATGCGTAAAGACCCCCCATTTGACAGCGAGTTTATTTATGCAACCTATATTCTTGAGGCGGCTGAAAGACAGGGGGTACTGGTGGTCAATCGGGCGCAGAGCCTGCGCGACTGCAATGAAAAAATATTTGCCACACAATTCCCGCAATGTACCCCGCCTGTGCTGGTCAGCAGGGCTTCTCAGCGGCTACGCGCCTTTTACGAGCTACATAAAGACGTGATATTCAAGCCACTTGACGGTATGGGGGGTACAGGAATTTTTCGTGTCCGCGAAGGAGACTCTAACCTCAATGTCATCCTGGAAACGCTGACCGAGTACGGCTCGCAGACTATTATGGCCCAACGTTTTATCCCTGAAATTGCACAGGGTGACAAACGTATTTTGGTTGTCGATGGCGAACCTGTTCCCTGGTGCCTGGCGAGGGTCCCGGCGGCCGGTGAAAGCCGTGGCAACCTTGCTGCGGGCGGCACAGGTATTGTTCAGGCGCTTAGTGCGAAAGATCGCTGGATAGCGGAGCAGGTATCACCACACCTCCGTGAAAAAGGTCTGTTATTTGTTGGCCTCGATGTAATTGGCGAGTACCTGACAGAAATAAATGTCACCAGCCCAACCTGCGCGCGAGAAATTGATCGCGAACAAAATACTGCTATCGGCGAAAGACTTATGACTGCCATCAAGCACCGGCTCGACCGCCGACCATAATGGAAGTGCACTTTCCAGCAGCGGATCCGCACCAGGGTTATGACCGCCTCGGCTTTGCTTTTTTTCTTGCCCTTGCACTCCACAGCCTGGTTATCTTTGGCATTGGTTTTAACTTTCTGAAACCGCAACCAGCCACCACCGGCCTGGACGTTACGCTCGCCCAGCATCCTACCGGTGAAGATATAGAAGATGCCGACTATATTGCCCAGGCTAATCAACAGGGTAGCGGCAATATTACCGACAATAAAAATGAGATTACCACGGACCAACTGGCTGATTACTCCGCGGACGTATTGCGCGACACAGACCCATTGCTGCCGACTCATGTTGAGCAGACTGTGTCGGATCTCGCGGAGCGAATTATCACCTCTGAACAGGCCAGTCGCCTTGTAAAACAACAGGTTGCAGAAAACGGGGAGCATGAATCTACCAGTATCGACAAGGAAATCCCCCCAGCGCTGATAAAGGAGTTTAGCAGCCTACAGGCACAACTTGACACGCAAAAACAGGCCTACAGTAAGCTTCCTGACATACTTCGTCTCACTTCTGCTAGCACTCGCCAGGCTGACCACGCTGCCTACCTTAAATACTGGGTGGATAAAGTAGAGCTCGCCGGCAACACCCATTACCCTGAGGAGGCCCGACGTCGCAAGCTTTTTGGTGAACTCCGCCTGGCTGTTACCGTGCTGCCTGATGGATCAGTTGAAAGCGTAGAAATCCTGCTCGCGTCAAAACACCGTATACTTGACCAGGCGGCCGTTGAAACTGTGCGCAGAGCCTCCCCCTTCGCCTCTTTTCCAAAAGAAATGAGGCAGTGGGACAAAATCGAGATCATTCAAACCTGGCGGTTTTCTCCGGATAATCGTTTGCGAACCCGCTGGCAATAACCGCCTTGTAATTTGCTGATCTACCCACAATACTAGAAGTATGGACAAACTCGAATCGCGCAAGGGTGATACATTTCATCATTTGCGCGGACAGTTGCTTATCGCTATGCCTGGCCTCGCAGGTTCGGGCTTTGCTCATTCAGTCATCTATATTTGCGAACATACCCCTGATGGCGCAATGGGTCTGGTGATAAACCGGCCATTGGACGTTCCGTTGACACAGATTTTTGAGCAGTTTGGCTTGTCATACCCCGAGAAACTAAGTGGACATCCGTTATTACTAGGAGGCCCTGTACAACAGGAGCGTGGCTTTATACTGCACCGCAATACGGACAAGAAATGGCAGTCGACAGTGTCGGTCAGCGATCAGGTTAGCCTAACGGCCTCGCGGGACATTATTGAGGCAATTGCAGCTGATGAGGGTCCACAGGACGCACTGATTGTGCTCGGTTACGCTGGCTGGGGCGAGGGGCAACTAGAACAGGAATTGCTCGACAATGCGTGGCTAACCGCTCCTGCTGATACCGAGTTTCTGTTTGAAACACCCTTCGATAATCGCGCCAGCCTGGCCGCTGCCCGAATCGGCATAGATTTGAACCAACTAAGCAGCAGTGCCGGGCACGCCTGAGAAACCTTTAGCTGCTGCACCTGTTACGGTGCTGGCGTTTGATTTTGGCACACGCAATATCGGTATGGCGGTGGGCCAAACACTCACTGTTAGCGCCCGCCCGCTTACGGTGCTCCGTGCTAAAGACGGTAAGCCACACTGGCCGCAAGTCCTTAAGCATATTGATGATTGGCAGCCAGGTTTGCTAATTGTGGGCCTGCCATTGAATATCGATGGTTCTGAAAGCGAGTTCTGCGCCCGCGCACGTAAGTTTGCGCGACGCTTACGGGGACGTAGTGGTTGCAAAGTTTTAATGTTCGACGAACGTCTATCTACTATTGAAGCTAAATCTATGGAAGCTAAATCAAAGCAACCCACGGGAGATTATCGCCAATCCCCCGTCGATGCTTTGGCAGCTTGCCTGATTCTGCAGAGCTGGCTACAGCAACCAGACCTTGCCATCAATCCCTAAGCCAAACTACCTTAATCCCCGTGATAACCCCAGTAATAAAGGGACTGGCACTAATCAATCGTTGATCAATTCATTAGCGGTGAAACAGTCTGAAGCTGTCTTCTTCATGCTCCTTCACGGTGAGCTCATCAGCAGCACTATCTAGATAACCGACGTCGGTCTCTGATTGGAGCTTGATCAGCAGGCGCAGGTCATTTTTAGAGTCTGCGGCAGCGATAGCGTCCTCATAAGTAATCACACCTTCATCATACAGGCGGTAAAGTGCCTGATCGAAAGTCTGCATGCCCTGTTCCGTGGAACGCGTCATCAACTCCTTCAGCTTGTGTACCTCGCCCTTGCGAATCAAATCAGATGCCAGCGGAGTGTTAATAAGAATTTCAATCGCAGCGCGCCGTCCCTTTCCATCCGCTGTTGGAATCAGCTGCTGTGCAATCATGGCTTTCAGGTTCAACGATAGATCCATCCATAACTGGGTGTGAGCTTCGGCCGGGAAGAAGTGTTGAATCCGATCCAGCGCCTGGTTGGCGTTATTTGCGTGTAAAGTAGCGAGTACCAGGTGACCTGTTTCGGCAAAGGTAATGGCATTTGACATGGTTTCCTGGGTGCGTATCTCACCGATCAAAATCACATCGGGCGCCTGTCGCAGGGTATTACGCAACGCCACGTCGAAAGACTCCGTATCAATGCCCACTTCACGCTGGGTAATAATGCATCCTTCGTGTTGATGGATGAATTCAATGGGGTCTTCCACGGAGATTATATGCCCGTGGCTGTTACGGTTGCGATGACCAACCATGGCCGCCAATGAAGTCGATTTACCGGTGCCTGTCGCGCCGACAAAGATAATAATGCCGCGTTTTTCCATCACCAGCTCATTGAGTGTCCGCGGCAGCAATAATTGTTCAACGGTCGGAATTTTCATTTCAATGCGTCGCAACACCATGCCGACTTCGTTGCGCTGATAAAAAGCGCTGACTCGAAAGCGGGAACCCTCTACCCGATCCGAAGCAATGGCGAAGTTAAGTTCCTTATGCTGATGAAATTCCTGCCGTTGTTTTTCATCCATAACACCTTCAACCAGCTCACGGGCCTGCTGACCATCCAGTGGCTTTTTCCCCACCGGTATCACTTTGCCATTAACTTTGATCGAAGGAGGAATGCCGTCAGTAATGAACAGATCAGAGGCCTCCTTTTCTACCATTAGCCGCAATAAACTATCAAATTCCACGATCTGTATCTCCTCTGGTTGCCTCTAACCCCAGGGTTTGAGGTGCCTTAACTATGCATAAGTTACGCAAAAGTTACGCAAAATCTTCAGGTATTTTTGCTTTCTCGCGTGCCGCTTCATTAGTTATAAGTTTCTGCGTTACCATTTTTTGCAGACATTGATCCATGGTCTGCATACCATGACCGGCGCCAGTCTGGATCGCTGAATACATTTGCGCGACCTTATCCTCGCGAATCAGGTTGCGAATAGCCGGCGTACCAATCATGATTTCGTTGGAGGCGATTCGCCCACCACCAATTTTTTTCATCAAAGTCTGTGCTAAAACCGCCTGCAATGATTCTGACAACATTGCACGCACCATATCTTTTTCCGCCGCCGGGAATACATCGATCACCCGGTCAATGGTTTTTGCGGCCGAAGTCGTGTGCAAGGTGCCGAATACCAAATGTCCGGTTTCAGCTGCAGTCAGTGCCAGACGAATGGTCTCCAGATCACGCATTTCGCCGACCAGGATAATATCCGGATCTTCTCGCAGCGCCGACCTGAGAGCCTCGCCGAAACCGTGAGTATCCTTGTGAACTTCCCGTTGATTAACCAGACATTTTTTGCTCTCGTGGACAAACTCAATAGGATCCTCGATGGTGAGGATATGCTGGTACCGGTTATCGTTAACGTGGTCAACCATCGCTGCCAGTGTGGTACTTTTGCCCGATCCGGTTGGTCCGGTCACTAGCACCAGGCCCCGTGGCAACATGGATATGTCTCTAAAAATCTGACCGAAGCCGAGATCTTCAAGCGTTAACACGCGGGATGGGATAGTACGAAAAACGCCAGCAGCTCCCCTGTTCTGATTGAAAGCATTGACGCGAAAACGGGCAACGCCTGGCACTTCGAAGGAAAAATCGGTTTCCAGGAATTCTTCGTAATCACGACGTTGTTTGTCGTTCATGATTTCGTAAATCAGGCTATGGACCTGCTTATGCTCGAGGGGGGGTAGATTAACCCTACGTACGTCGCCATCAACTCGAATTAGTGGCGGCATACCCGCCGACAAGTGCAAATCCGAAGCGCCCTGCTTAGCGCTGAAAGCCAATAGTTCTGTTATATCCATTACCAAACCCTGTAATAATTGATAACCTGCCGCGATAGCAACATAGAGTGCCCTGTATAGATGGACAATATAGCCAATAATATACGCCAAATCAAAGTGTTACTGGAGGAATTTAGCATAAATTCTCATAGAAACAGCGATACGGTCAAAGTTTTGGCAGTAAGTAAGGGGCAAGGTGCCGAAAAATTGTTAGCGGCCTGGCATGCCGGCATTCAATGTTTTGGTGAGAATTACCTCCAGGAAGCTCTTGAAAAAATCACTACATTATCCGATATCAACCCGGAGTGGCATTTTATCGGACCAGTGCAGAGCAATAAAACCAAAGATATTGCCAGGCATTTCAGTTGGGTACATACTGTCGATCGCATACGCGTTGCCACCCGTCTCAGTGAGCACCGGCAAGGTGTAGCGCAACCGTTAAACATCTGCATCCAGGTTAATATTGACAGCGAAGCCGGTAAATCCGGTGTCGAACCCCACGCTATTTTAGACCTGGCAAACACCATCTGCGAATTACCCAATCTTCGCCTGCGTGGTCTGATGGTGCTGCCGAGGCCCAGGACAGGTTTCGCGGCGGAGAGGCAACCTTTTCGACGCGTCGCACAGCTGCTAGAAGAGCTTAAAAGCAATATTCCGCAGTTCGAGTCTTTAGATACTCTCTCTATGGGTATGTCAAACGACTGGGCGGCCGCTATTCATGAAGGGGCTACCATTGTACGCATTGGTACGGGGATTTTCGGTCCGCGACAAACCAGGGCATTAAAGGAATAAGATAAAATGCCTTGTGTATGACGACACAAACTACACAATTCGGCGGTAGCAGTAAATTCTCAGGAGATTGATAATGAGTAAGCCAAAATTAGTTTTTATAGGCGGCGGAAACATGGCGAGCAGTCTCATTGGCGGTCTGCTTGAACAGGGTTATCCGCTAGAGTCCATCGTTGCATGTGATCCCGCAGCCGCTTCCCGACAACAGCTGGAAGAGCAATACCACATTGCAATTTATGCAGACAATAATATGGCTGTCGAAGCTGACGTGGTAATACTTGCCGTTAAACCGCAATTGATGAATACGGTCGTCACCGGCCTGGCTGCTACCATGACACACAATATGGCACGCCAGCCCCTGGTCATCTCCATTGCTGCGGGGATCCCGGTCGCTGCATTGCAAACCTGGTTTACAGGTGATGTGCCCATCGTGCGCTGCATGCCTAACACGCCCGCTTTGCTGCGAAAAGGCGCTGCCGGGCTATTCGCCTCGCCGCAAGTGACTCGCGAGCAGTGTTCACTGGCCGAAGACATCATCTCAGCCGTAGGCACCGTGAGCTGGTTTGACTCAGAAGCGGATATTGATAGTGTGACGGCACTTTCCGGTAGCGGCCCCGCCTACTTTTTTCTGGTTATGGAAGCCATGGAGGATGCCGGTGTCAAACTGGGGCTAAATCGAGATGTAGCTCGTCAGCTGACGGTGCAAACGGCTCTCGGCGCTGCGGCCATGGCTGCCCAGGGTCAGTTTGAGCCGGCAGAATTACGACGCCGAGTCACCTCTCCCGGCGGCACCACTGAACGTGCAGTCAATGCATTAATAGCCGGCGGCCTGCCGGAGGTATTTGAACAGGCCATACAGGCCGCCTGTCAGCGGGCGGTAGAAATGGCTGAAGAAGCACTTTAAACAGGAAACCCTCAATGAGTACATTTACTGAAATCAGTATCTATTTAATTCAGGCGCTGGCGAGCTTTTATTTGCTTATTATTTTACTGCGCTTTTTGCTGCAGGTATGCAAAGCAAACTTTTACAACCCAATATCACAATTCATTGTAAAAGCGACGGCGAAGCCGATTACGCCATTACAAAAAGTGTTTCCAGCGTTCAATAATTTTAATACCGCCAGCCTGGTGTTAGCGATGATGGTGCAGATAGTGGCTATACAGGGTTCAGCCATGGTTTATAACGGCCAATTGCTACCTGTTTTGTCATTGTTGACCTGGTCGGCGCTTGGTATGGTTACAATGTTATTGAATATCTATTTTTACGGTTTATTGATAGTTATCGTGCTGAGTTGGGTGGCACCACAGAGCCGTCACCCTGCAGTAGCACTAATGTGGCAATTGATGGATCCAGTGATGATCCCTTTTCGCAAACTATTACCGTCGCTAGGTGGCCTGGATCTGTCCCCTATCCTTATGTTTATGCTACTTAATGTGTTGCGTATTTTTGTTCGTAACGTAGCTGTATCTGCTCAGCTACCCCCCCTTTTTGTACCGGGTGTCATGTAACAGGCCCACCTAATGCGACATTACAGCTGGCGCCAGGATACTCTGTTGATTTATTGCCACATACAGCCTAATGCAGCGCACAGTGCTATTGTAGGGCTTTATAATGAACGTCTGAAAATTCGCATTTCCGCCGTCGCCACGGAAGGCGCAGCAAACAGTTGTCTTGTTAAATACCTGGCCGCGCAATTTGGCGTACCAAAAAACCGCGTAGAGCTTATTAAAGGGCTGACCAGTCGACAAAAAACCATTGCTATTACAATGCCGATAAAATTACCGGAACAAGCCAGTATCGCCCGAGCCTAATCGCCTTGCGAAGCTTGACGTGTCTCTTTAGACTCCACGCCTTTGCTAACAACGACCTCACTAATGCCGGATTCTTTTCCTGAAAATTCTGTCGGCCTGGTAGAAACACAGCTCTATCAATTCAAAGAACCGATAGAGCTCAGCTGTGGCCGCACTCTTCGTGATTACCATTTAATCGTTGAAACTTACGGTGAACTTAACGAAAAGAAATCCAACGCTGTATTGATCTGTCATGCGCTGAGCGGAAACCATCACGCCGCAGGCTACCATTCGCCCAGTGATATCAAAGCTGGCTGGTGGGATGACTATATTGGCCCTGGTAAACCGATTGATACTAACCATTTTTTTGTCGTCTCACTTAATAATCTGGGCGGCTGTCATGGCAGCACCGGCCCGCGTTCGGTTAACCCGGCCACCAGCAAAGCCTGGGGCAAAGACTTCCCACCGCTGCGGGTACGCGACTGGGTAAGCAGTCAGGCCCGCCTGGCTGATGAATTAGGTATTGATCAATGGGCTGCTGTCATTGGTGGGAGCCTGGGGGGGATGACTGCCATGCGCTGGGCCATCGAGCACCCTCAAAGGGTGCGTCACTGTGTTGTCATTGCCTCAGCGATGAAACTGACCGCTCAAAATATCGCTTTTAACGAAATCGCCCGTCGCGCTATCAGCAGTGATGCACAGTTTTTTGATGGCGACTTTCTGGAAAAGGGCACCATTCCTAAAAACGGCCTCGCACTGGCACGTATGATTGGCCATATCACCTATCTGTCTGGCGAATTGATGGGCTTGCGGTTTGGCCGGGAACTGCGCAGCGGCTCTTTTCAGCGAGGCCTGGAAGCACCGGTAGAATTTCAGGTGGAAAGTTATTTGCGCCACCAGGGCGATCGTTTTGCCGAAAGCTTTGACGCCAACACTTACCTGTTAATGACCAAAGTGCTCGACTACTTTGATCTTGCCAGAGAACATAACGATGATCCCGTACAGGCGTTTGCGCATGCACAGTGCAAATTTCTTGTCATGTCATTTTCCAGTGACTGGCGCTTCGCACCACTGCGCTCAAGAGAAATCGTCGATGCGCTGATCGCTGCGAATCGGGATGTGGTGTATACCGAAGTGCAATCGAACATGGGGCATGATGCTTTTTTGCTACCCAATGAGCGTTATGAACAAATATTCCGCACCTATATGAACAACGTAGCCAGAGAAATGGTCAATGGAGAGGAGCGAGACTGATGCTGCGTATTGATCTAGACATACTGCAGCAGTGGGTGCCGCTAAGCAGCAGGGTGCTCGATCTTGGCTGCGGTGACGGCACTCTACTCAAAAGCCTTGAAGAAAATCGCCACACGGAGGGCTACGGCCTTGAGATCGACCCCGAGCAGATCACCGCCTGTATTGCGCGTGGCGTTAATGTTATTGAAAAAAATATTAACGAAGGGCTGGAAAACTTCCAGAATAAAAGCTTTGATACCGTATTGATGACTTACTCCATGCAGGTATTGCACCGCCCGGATCTGGTCGTAGATGAAATGTTGCGCGTTGGCAAGGAATGTATCGTCACCTTTCCAAACTTCGGCAATATTCGTACGCGCATCTATTTGATGGTGCGTGGTCGAATGCCGGTGACCAAACAGCTGTCCCACCAATGGTACGACACACCCAATATTCATTTTTGTACCGTAAAAGACTTTGAGGCACTTTGTGGCGAAAAGGGGATCAAAATATTGCATCGTGAAACTGTGACGGGACACAGGCCCGACCGGCAGCTTAGCCGGTTTTGGCCTAATATGTTTGCAGAGACTGCGATTTATCATTTGAGTAAATAAACGATAGCGGAGTCTCATAAACTAACTGGAGACGGGGCCATGAAACAAGCACTGCTCATTTTTGCGTTATTTTCCACCACAATTGTCTTCTCAACTGCCAATGCAGCAGAGACATATAAAACTTTCGAAGATTACAAAGTACTTTATAGCGCGTTTAACAGCAGCTTTATCAGCCCCGAGGTGGCTGCTACCTACAGTATTATTCGCGGCAAGGACAAAGGCCTGGTTAATATCGCCGTCATTCCAGCGGGTGCTACCGCCAGTTCTGGTGGTAAGTCTGCTCTGGTAACCGGACATGTCGCCAACATTTTCGCCCAACAGAAAAAGCTGGATTTTTTTGAAATCAATGAAGGCGGCGCCATATATTATCTGGCGCTTTTTCGATTTGAAAACGAAGATCCGCTGACGTTTAAAATCACCGTACAGCCTGACCCTGACAAACCGGCTGGGCATATATCATTCCAACGCACTTTTTACCATGATAAGTAAAACTCATTTTGTGCGCGATGTAGTTGCCTGATATGACCGCAAAGGTTGTACTGGCAAGCAATAATCCTGGCAAGGTCAAAGAATTCCAGCAACTCCTGTCAAAAGCCTCGATCAATGTCATCCCTCAGAAGGAATTCAATGTTCCCGAAGTAGAAGAGACTGGCCTCAGTTTTGTTGAAAATGCCATTATCAAAGCTCGTCACGCCAGTCTGTGTGCACAATTACCTGCTATTGCCGATGATTCGGGCCTGGAGGTGGACTTCCTTGACGGTGCGCCAGGCATCTATTCATCACGTTTTGCAGGAGAACAGGGTAACGATCGGAAAAATAACGCCAAACTTCTTGGCTTGTTGCGCGACGTTCCTTCCGCTCAACGCACAGCTCGCTTTCAATGTTTACTGGTCTACCTGCGACATCCTCAGGATGCTACACCACATATCTGTCAGGGCACCTGGGAAGGGCGCATCCTGGCCCAGCCACAGGGTAATAATGGTTTTGGCTACGATCCAGTTTTTTTCGTTCCCGAACGTGATTGCAGTTCAGCACAACTGAGTGGTGCTGAAAAAAATATTCTCAGCCACCGCAGTAAAGCTATGGTCTGCCTGCTAGATCATCTGCGTGGCTGATATTTTTTGAAGCCATCACCGTGCTAGAGCTGCCGCCTCTATCATTGTATGTGCACATTCCCTGGTGCGTAAAAAAATGCCCCTATTGTGATTTTAACTCGCACGCGGATAACGGTGGCTTACCAGAAGTTGAGTACGTTGAGACTTTGATAAAAGATTTAGAATTTGATGCTGAACTTGCGCAGGGTCGTGAACTGGTTTCTATCTTTTTTGGCGGCGGCACTCCCAGCCTGTTCTCGGCAGCATCTATCGAAGCTATTATTGATGCAGCACAAAAAATAATTGGCATTGCTGACGGTGCCGAAATTACACTCGAAGCCAACCCCGGCACCTTTGAGCAGGAAAAGTTTACCGGCTACAAACATGCCGGGGTCAACCGCTTATCTATAGGCATCCAGAGTTTTAATGATCAACACCTAAAAGCCCTGGGCCGAATCCACGGCCGTAGCGAAGCTATTCAGGCAGTTGAGACCGCAAGACAAGCGGGCTTCGATAATATCAATCTCGATTTAATGCATGGCTTGCCAGATCAAAACCCGGCTCAGGCCCGCGCCGATATCGAGCAGGCAATTGAGCTCGAACCGGAACATATATCTTGGTATCAATTAACCATCGAACCCAATACTGTGTTCTATTCGAAACCACCGACCCTGCCGGATGAACCCAGGCTGGAAGCTATTCAGGACGGCGGGCTCGCGACTTTACAGGCTGCGAGTTTTGAGCAATATGAAGTATCTGCTTTTGCTCAGGCCAGTCGGCAGGCTGTCCATAATAATAACTATTGGCAATTTGGTGACTACCTGGGTATTGGTGCTGGTGCCCATGGGAAAATTACAGTAGCGGAAATGCAAGGGATTATTCGCAGCCAGAAAACCCGTTTGCCCTCGGATTACCTGGACAGACAAGATGATTTTTCGACAAACTCGCACCTGGCGAACAAATACCTGGCAAATACACGCACCTTAGGTAATACAGAGTTGCCGGTGGAGTTTTTTATGAATGTGTTGCGACTCAACCAGGGTGTACCAAAAGACTATTTTGAGCAGCGCACCGGTCTGGATTTTGAATATATAAGCGGATTATGGGCGAACCTGGAACGTGAGGGTCTCGTCCACGCTCCAACCAAAGCATTAGTGACCACACTGCAGGGACACCAGTTTCTAGACTCCATACTAGCCCGGTTTTAACTGCTAATACTTCTTGCCTTGACCGACTTCGCGGCTAAAGCCATTGCTTCAGAGCGCACAGTATTTGCCGCAAGTGTGGCTCAGACCACAAAGAAAATGCCTTAACAACAGCTATTTTTTTGGGTGCTTGCGTTGTGTATACCGCCTTTGGTAACGGAAGCTGCTCGACGTGTGCCTTCCGGCGACCGGAACGGCCCGTTATTCAATGGTTGCGCAGGCTCAAAGCCAATAAAGTCATCGTTGTACGCACCACCTAACTGTGCATCGTAAGTGTGTTTTGATACCGCCATGCGTTCACCGCGGTAATAAACATTACCTCCATCATCCTTTACCTGTACGTAGGGGCCTTTATAAAGCAGGGCATGCCCTCCGTCGTAGTCATCATCACCAACGGGCTTCATTGCAGTGAGTGTCACTGAGCGAAACTCAATACCATCTACAACCTGCCAGGGGGCGCTGTCCCATTTGTCATAAGCTACGGCCACAAATCCCGCGTCGACAAAGGCATTGAGAAAATCCGCTTCCTGAAACGCACCGGAAATACAGCCACTCCACAACTCGGGATCATCTTTTAACTCACCGGGCACCCGTTCATCGGCGACAATATCCGATATTGCCACCCGCCCACCGGGTGCCAGTACACGATAGATTTCACTGATCATCTGTTTGCGATCAGTTTCGGCCACCAGGTTGAGTACACAGTTGCTGATCACAAGACTGATTGAGTTGTCACGAATAAGCGGTTCGTTGCAACGCTGTTCAGATTGCCACCTTAAAAGGGCCTGCAAATCTGCCGCATTTTTGATCGGCTGCTCTGCCAGGTATTGCTCGGTAGCACCAACATCCAGAGCCAGATCCTGTATATAGCCCTTATGGAAAGTGACTCGATCACTACCCAGTGCTGCTGCCATTTCCGGCTTATATTTCCGTGACAGGGTCAACATCTCATCAGTCATGTCTACACCGGTCACATGGCCCTGATCGCCAACCAGTTGCGCGGCCATATAGCATATTTTTCCACCCCCGCTACCCAGATCGAGTACGTGATCACCTTCGCGCACATAACGTGAAGGATCACCGCAGCCATAGTCCTTGTCGATGATTTCCTGGGGCAGGGCGGTCAATAGCGACTGGTCGTAATCAACGGGGCAACACAGGGCTTCCTGCCGTTGTTGTGCGCCCTGGCTGTAGCGATCCTGTACATTTTCGTATACGTTTGATTTCTCCATGTTAACTTTTTCTCCTTAATCTCCAGTAGTGGTATTTTTCGACATAAGTTAGTAGTTTTTTGGGTGCATGACCGCGTTTCCAGATACCGGCCGCCATTTTATTGGCTTCGCTAAGCGTCGGATAGGCGTGAATAGTACCGAGTATTTTGTTCAGACCCATATTCCGTTTCATGGCGGTGACAAATTCAGTGAGTAGTTCGCCGGCATGGGACCCGACAATGGTGGCACCCAGTATCCGGTCTTTGCCGGGTGCCGTTAACACTTTAACAAAACCCTCGGTTGTATTATCGGCGATGGCTCGATCCAGCTCACTTAATGGATAACGAACCACCTCGTAAGCAATGCCCTGTTCTTTGGCATCCGCTTCACTGATGCCGACACGAGCTATTTCCGGGTCGGTAAATGTGGTCCAGGGAATCACACGGTAATCGACGGCAAACTTTTTGAAGCTACCGAACAAAGCGTTAACTGCGGCATACCAGGCCTGATGGGCGGCGGTATGGGTGAACTGATAAGGCCCGGTGACATCGCCGCAAGCATAAATATTGGCGAAGCGGGTACGTAAATGCTTGTCGACCGCTAAAGTACCCTGAGCTGTTATTTCTATACCCAGAGCTTGCAGCCCCAGCCCGTCTGTTTTCGCTTTACGACCTACGGCAACTAATAGTTTGTTAAAGGCCAACTTGCGTTGTGCTTTATGTTGCCCGCCGGCGAGACTTTCGTCTGCGCTGCTGTCAGCTAGAGCTTCGAGCAATGCGATGTCGGTACCGTGTTGCTGCTCAAACCCTACGGTTTTGTGGTTAAGCAATATCTCCACACCTTCCTGCTCGAGGCGCTGACGTACCAGGTCAGCAACGTCGGTGTCTTCACGGGGTAATATATTCGACATCATATCCACCAATGTAACCTGTGTGCCCAGGCGCTGAAATGCCTGTGCCAGCTCACAACCGATAGGCCCAGCGCCCAGTATCAACAATGACGAGGGTTGGTCGCGCAGCTCCCATAAATTGTCTGATGTAAGGTAATCCACTTCGTTAATGCCGGGTATGGGTGGCACAAAAGGCTCTGCACCACTGGCGATGACGATATTTTTGGCGCTAATTGTGCGCTCACCGATCTGCACCTGCCAGGGTGATAATAGCCTTGCTTCACCAGCAAGGCATTCGACGCCCAGATCGGTAAACCGCTCGACCGAATCGTGGGGCGCGATAGTGTCTACAACTTGCTGAACTCTGCTCATTACACGAGGGAAGTCGACGTGCGGCTCATCAACGTCAATGCCCAGTTCATGGGCCTTGCGAATGTCAGCAACCGAGCGAGCCGCTTTTATTAACGCTTTACTGGGCACGCAGCCGGTGTTGAGGCAGTCGCCACCCATTTTGCCTTTTTCAACGAGTATTACTTTGGCCTTTACGGCGGCACCGATTAGTGCGGTCACCAGGCCAGCACTACCGCCACCAATGACCAGCAAGTTTGCATCAAATTGTTGTGGCTTTTGATAGGGCCGATAAACTTGCCATCGCTTACTAAGGCCAACTACAGCTTTGGCAAAAAATGGCAAACTAGCCAGCAGTATGAATGATAATAGTAAGCCCGGCGTCAATATGCCGGCTGGAGATAATTCTGTTATAGCCGCCAGTTCAGCGCCGGCATTCACGTACACAAGAGTGGCCGGTAGCATACCTAGCTGGCTGATCCAGAAATAAGTGGGCACGCGCAGTGATGTCAAACCCATTGATAGATTAATTAGCCAGAAGGGGAATATTGGTATCAAACGCAATGAAAACAGGTAGAAAGCGCCATCCTTTTCAATGCCTCGATTAATAGCCTGCATATGATGTGCAAACTTTTCCTGCACCCATTCTCGCAACAACGTACGTGAGATCAGAAAGGCCAGCGTCGCGCCAATGGTGCTGGCGAACGAGACTAGCACTACACCCGCAGTGAGTCCGAATACAGCGCCCCCAGCTAGACTCAACAAAGCACCAACAGGTAACGATAACGCCGTTGCCAATACATAAACCAGGAAGTAAATGCCTGCGGTTAAAAGTGGTTGTTGCTGATAGAGATTCTGGAAAAAGTCGACACTCGCAACGCGTTGCAAATCAAATAGAAAATAGCAGGCTATCCCCGTTACAATTATTGCGAGTAGCAACACCCTTTTGAACAAAATATTTCGCCTCTGATTATTAATATTGTACTTTTAGCACGCTAGTATAATGACATCAAAGGCTGACTAAGATTCAATTGCATCCACTGCATATATTCACTGCTGGAAGGCTTGTGGTTGCTGTTGTTTGTCATGGGTTGCTGTTTGTCGAGGGAAAGTAACGAAAACCCCTGCAGCGGATGGTCGTCGGCCAGGCCAGCGGGCTAGAATTGTAATTGATAGTTGGCTTTACGTAAGTAATTCTGTTCTATTCGTAATTGAGCTTCAGTCAGTGGGTGGCGTGACAGCCATTGGGCAGGAAAATCCAGATCACAGCGGTAGCTTCGGGCCTTCATATTGAACCGAGGCATACCTTCTGCCGACTCCACGTATTTAAATAGAACCGCCAGACGTAGTAACACGCAAAGCCGCTCCAGCCGTAACCGTTCGCCTGGTGGAAGGCCGTTAAAAACACTCACTGGAAACTTACGCCGGTGACCGCGAACGAGAATGCCTAATGCTTGCTGCTCAATCAACGAAAAGCCGGGCAGGTCAGCATTATTGATCAGGTACTGGCCATGTTTATGGAACTGACTGTGGGCTATAGACAGGCCAATTTCGTGCAGTCGCGCAGCCCAGCTTAATAAGTCTCCATCGGCATCGCTTAACTGCCATGATTTCTGGATTTCTTTAAACAGATGGGCAGCCACTTCCTCCACTCTTTCTGCGTTATCGATATCGACATGTGAACGTTCCATCATCGCGTTCACTGTTCGCTCTCGGACATCTTCATGAGCTAAGCGACCGAGCAACTCGTAGGCAACACCTTCGCGTAAGGCACCGCGCGAGGTGATCATTAGATCGATTTCCAGGGCGTCAAAAAGCGCACAGCAAATGGCAAGGCCACCAGGAAAAACACTACGGCGACGTTCTTTTAGCCCCTTGATCGTGGCAAGCTCGTCGACATTGTTAAACCCCAGAACACGAACTTTGAGTTGTTCCAGATCGGCGCGAGTAATCTCCCGCTTTTCCCCTGACTGAGCAGTCAGCACGTCAGCGATCGCGTTGAGTGTGCCGGAGGAACCAACGACGTTGTCCCAGCCCCTGCGCCGATAAGCCTTGCGAATATTTAGTACCTCCAGGTAGGCGGCTTGATATGCGCGCTCAAAAGCTTTTCGCTTTATATGCCCGTTGGGGAAAAATTGTTCTCGCCAGGAAACACAGCCCATATGTAAACTTTCGGTGAGTCGTGCCTTGAAGCGTTTTCCGATAACCACTTCGGTACTGCCGCCGCCGATATCGATCATCAACCGCGCCCGATCATCATCAGCCAGTGTGTGCGCGACGCCAAGATAAATCAGTCGTGCTTCTTCACGGCCGGAGATAACTTCGACTGGATAGCCAAGAGTGGTGGATGCCCTGGCGGTAAACTCAGCAGCATTTTTTGCTGCGCGTAAGGTGTTAGTGGCCACGACGCGGACCGCGTCTGGCTTGAGCACCGCGAGGGCCTGGCTAAATTGAGTCAGGCAATGCAGGCCCCTGGTCATTGACTCTGCCGTCAAACGCCCTTTGTGTAGGCCGGCGGCTAACTGTACGTGCTCGCCCAGGGCTTCGACAGGGCGCAGTTCGCCCTGGTTAACTCTGGTGACCAGCATATGAAAGCTATTGGAGCCCAGGTCGACCGCTGCGACACTGAAATTATCCGTACCTGGGGAGGACGTTATTGTTTTGCTTAGCACCTGATTTTAGCGACGTTTGTTTACTGGCAGATGTGGATGTTATCATTCGCCAAATCGACTTGCGATAGACAAACAATCAGGAGAGAACCCTATGGGTGATAAAATCGTGCACACTAGCGACGCCGATTTCGATAATGATGTGCTCGGTGCTGATACCGCAGTACTGGTTGACTTTTGGGCGGAATGGTGTGGGCCATGCAAGATGATTGCGCCGATTCTGGATGAGATTGCCGATACTTATGATGGCAAATTAAAGATCTGCAAGTTAGATGTAGATGTTAATCGCGATGTCGCCGCCAAATTCAATGTCCGTGGCATCCCCACGCTAATGCTATTTAAGGAAGGTGCCTTGCAAGATACTAAAGTAGGGGCGCTATCGAAGGCCCAGTTAACAGAGTTTATAGAAAGTGGCCTATAGTCATTTGTCCAGTCCTCTCTGTCTGTAAAACCAGTTGTTATTTCATCAGCAAGCGCTATACTCGCCGAAACAGCGTCAAATCTTCCCGAATATCGTAAGCCAAAACTTCTGACCGGCCACCTGAGTGGCATATAAGAACCTGCACCAGTTGCTTGTTGCTGAAGCGGATGTAGCATTATATTAATCAATATCCCGCCGGTCTTTCCAACCACAAAAAATTATTACTACACACCTGCATAACAACACTTATGAATCTAACTGATCTGAAAACCAAGCGTATTGACGAACTTATTGCTATTGGCGCTGAAACCGGCCTGGAAAATCTGGGGCGCTCTCGCAAGCAAGACATTATTTTTAATATCTTAAAACGACACGCTAAAAGCGGTGAAGATATTTACGGCGATGGAGTTCTCGAAATCCTGCCCGACGGCTTTGGTTTTTTGCGCTCGGCGGACTCTAGTTATCTTGCCGGTCCGGACGATATCTATGTGTCACCGAGTCAAATCCGTCGATTTAACTTAAGAACAGGCGATAGCATAGAAGGCAAAATCCGCCCTCCCAAGGATGGTGAGCGTTATTTTGCCCTGTTAAAAGTAAACACTATCAATCTCGACAAGCCTGAAAACGCGCGTAACAAGATTCTTTTCGAAAACCTGACGCCGTTATTTCCAGATGAGCGTTTCGTTCTTGAGACCGGTAACGGCAGTTCAGAAGATCTGACAGGCCGAATCATTGATCTGGTAGCCCCTATTGGTAAAGGCCAGCGAGGTTTAATTGTGGCGCCCCCCAAAGCGGGCAAAACCATTATGATGCAGCATATTGCCCAGGCTATTACCCGTAATAATCCTGAAACAATAATGATTGTGTTGCTTATTGATGAGCGTCCTGAGGAAGTCACCGAAATGCAGCGCACCGTGCGCGGCGAAGTCGTTGCATCAACTTTTGACGAACCGCCCGCTCGCCATGTACAGGTCGCTGATATGGTCATCGAAAAGGCTAAACGCCTGGTCGAACATAAAAAGGACGTGGTGATTCTGCTTGACTCTATTACGCGCCTGGCGCGGGCTTATAACACCGTAATTCCATCCTCCGGAAAAGTATTAACCGGCGGCGTAGATGCCCATGCACTTGAAAAACCCAAACGCTTTTTTGGTGCGGCAAGAAATATCGAATTTGGCGGCAGTCTGACTATTATTGCCACGACGCTGGTCGATACTGGATCAAAAATGGATGAGGTGATTTACGAGGAGTTCAAAGGCACCGGCAATATGGAGTTACATCTGGACCGGAAAATTGCCGAGAAACGTATTTACCCCGCGATCAATATTCGCCGCTCGGGTACCCGCCGTGAAGATTTGCTTATGGAGGAGGCGGAATTACAGCGCGTGTGGATATTACGCAAACTCCTTCATGACATGGAAGATCTGTCAGCTACCGAATTTTTAATCGATAAACTCAAAAGTTTCGATAGCAACGAAGACTTTTTCGGGGCAATGAAACGCAAGTAGAATAAATCAGAGGTTCTCTAAGCCTTGAACCCTTAATGACTAAAAAAGCCAGTGACAAAAAAGCCCGGAAAACCGGGCTTTCTCTTCTACAAGTTTTGCAGGACAAGCTATTATCCTGGTATTAGTCCCCTGGTATTAGTCCCAGGCACTAGCCCCCTGGTGTTAGTCCCCTGGTATTAGTCCCAGGCACTAGCCAATTTCGTTGCCGACAATAGAAACAAAGCTGACACAACGCCCGGGCTGACCACCCAGGTTGTGAGTCAAACCGATTTTGGGATTATCAATCTGCCGTTCCCCGGCTTCGCCACGGAGCTGTAGCCACATTTCATACATCATACGCAGACCGCTAGCGCCAATGGGATGACCAAAACTCTTTAGCCCCCCATCCGGGTTTATTGGCTGTGCGCCGTCACCGTCAAACCGACCCTCCATCACATCGCGCCAACCTTCACCACGCTCTGAAAAGCCCATATCCTCCATCAATACCAGCTCGGTGGCCGTAAAGCAGTCATGGACTTCAGCCATGCTGATTTGCTCGCGAGGGTTGGTAATGCCGGCCTGTTTATAGGCATCCTGGGCAGAGACCACCACTTCCTGGAAAGTAGTGAAGTCGTAATCTTCGCTGATAAATCCTTCATTGGGTCCGGCGGCAATCGAAAAAGCCTTCAGGTAGATAGGATTGTCCGTGTATTTATGAGCATCTTCAGCGCGACACATGATTGCCGCCGCAGAACCATCCGCCACACCGGAACAATCGAACACGCCAAACATGCCAGCGATACGCGGTGAATTACAAATTTTCTCTATAGGCACTTCTTTGCGAAATTGCGCCTTGGGGTTTTTTGCCCCGGCAACGTGGTTCTTCCAGGCGATACGGGATAACACGTCTTTCAATTCGCTTTCTTCAACACCGTATTTTTCACAATAAGCCGGCGCCAGCAACGAAAACATGGCTGGTGCAGTCATGCTGGATTCGGTGCCATCGCCATCCGGCCCCGGCACTACCAAACCCGAATAACCACCATCTTTTAATTTTTCTACGCCGACAGCCATAACCAGGTCATAGGCGCCACTGGCGACGGCATAGGCTGCATTACGAATGGCTTCACTACCAGTCGCACACATGTTTTCTATTCGCGTCACCGGTTTGTAGGGCGTTTTCAATGCCTCAGAGAAGACCATGCCAGACACTCCGCTGGCAAAGGTGCCCAGCCAGTAGGCATCGACATCATCCGGATCCACCCCTGCGGACTGGTAAGCGCTGGTCGCTGATTCAATCAGCATATCCGACGCATCCCGATCCCAATGTTCACCAAACGCCGTGCATCCCATGCCGACAATCGCCACTTGATCTTTAATTCCGTTGCTAGCCATTTTTCATACCCCTAGCGCTGCGGACGCGCTTTCCAGAAATAATTATGGACTCCCTGACCGGTATAAAACCGCCGGAAAGTCATTTCGAGTCGATTACCTATTTTCACTTCCCCCGGGTCGGCATCCGTGAGTTCGCAGGCAAGCCGCCCGCCAACATCAAAGTCTACCACCGATGAAATCACTGGTGGCTGCAAGCTATAAGCGAGATGATCGAGAGTGAAAGTCGTCACTTTACACGGTTCATCGGCAAAGCGTTCTTCTTTCATCTTGTCTATCGATCGACATTTAACGCATGCTCGCTGCGGCGGCAAGTGCGCCTGGCCACATTCACACCGCGATCCACAAAACGCATACTTCCAGCGTTCATGGCGCTTCATAATTGGTCCTGAAGGCCGGTCGGGATCGGGCCGGCGAGGCGGCTCAAAGGGCAAAATACCACGCCACTTTAAATAAGAATTATAGGCTAACTCATTGTTGCTCGACGCCAGCCAATGCTGCACTGTCCGTTTCGGTCGGCCGCTACTTTTTATGTTGTCGGTCACCTCCAATACCACTGCGTCACAACCATCGGCAGTTGAGAGAACCAGAATTTTGTCTCCGGGCTGAGCGGTATCGAGCACATTCGCCAGTACCAGCCCAGCATGTGCCGCGCCACAACGACCGAGGTTATCAGCCAGCATGTCGGCAACCTGTCCGGATTCAAGGCCGAGTGCTTTTGGAATACCCGCAACGTCGCGCTTGTTGGTGGCATCGAGAATCACTGATGTCAGCTGATCAGGAGCAACGCCAGCGGCAGTCAACGCGCGTTGGGCAGTATCGAGACTGACCGGGGCCAGTACTTCTACACCAAAGCGCTCCTCCCACTGGCGAGCAAACTGATCACCAGGGAGGCGCCATACATCCAGTACTTCTGTCGTGCTCGACGCCTGCCCTAAAACCCTGGCAATGGCCTGATCTTCGGATCCGGTTATAAAAGCAACCGCACCGTCGCCACTATCACGTTCCCGTGCGCCACCCGGCCCACCAACGACCACGTCACCGGCACAAACCAGTGAGGTTTTCCCCGCTACACCTAGATCAGCGGCTAGTAACAGACCAGCCAGCCCCATCCGCGAATTGCCGCCTAACTCCATAGAGCGTACGGAAGCAGGCAAATCAAGCGCAGCAGTAATGGCAGCAGAGTTGAGCTTTTCAGCATAGGGCGCGCTGGTGGTGGCAAAAATCAGTGTGTCGATAGCGTTTTCATTATTGCTACATGCTTCGCGACCCGCTTCTACTGCCATGGAGACAGCGTCTTCATCATAGCTGGCGACTGCTCGTTCGCCCCGGCCACTGCCCATGGCCTGCCGCGTGAGCCGGTAATACGGCACATAAGCTCCATAACCAAGAATTCCAGACACATTTACCCCCTTCGTTTACTAGTGTGGTGACGCAGCCCTTATCGGGCCGTTATGCAGAACCGTGATCGATAAGATCAAGCTCAGTAGAATTAGATTTTGGTTTTTTGGTATCCGTTAGATCAGCCCACATGGAACTAGATCTGTAATCTGCAAAGCAATACCACTAAATATTTAAGGCCAATAGCAGCGGTAAATCCTTACGGCTCTCTTGGTGAAAATTAGGCCCATTTTTTCTCAGCCTAATTCTAATCAACTTAATCAGAGCCTCCTTAGAAATTTTCTGCCCGACAAGGCCTGCATTTACCCATTGGTAACAGCGCATAATCTATGAATGGTCTGGTACTGTCAACAATCCAGAGCCACTTGAGCCAACGACAGTCAATACCTTACGACAAGGGCTGATTTTGCTTTCAGGCGTCAAAACCAGGCGCTTTTAAGCGGTGGTGCTGGCACAGGCAGCAGTGGATATTGTTGTAGATTTTCTCTTTTCGGGCCGCGAGAAAAATCAGTTTTCGATAGGGAATTCTTTGGCACCTGCACATTACGCACTGGGCCGTGCCACCCATCTGTCATTTATTCGCGAGGTGCGGGGGTGTGGATGTGCGGCAATATGATTTGCTAATGCCCGATTAAAAAATCGGACATTTACCCTTGCGTTGCCTGAGCTTGCTACCCTTGGCGCTGATGCTGAGTAAAATAGTTGCCCTGACTGGCCGATCCGTTAAACTTGCCTCAATTATCAACTGGGTCAGGCGATTTATGACGCTATTTATTCTGCGCGATGCGGCTGGCAACTATCTGACCAAAGAATTAATCTGGGTTAGGGATTGTACGGTTGCGGAATTGTATAAAACGCCACATAAAGATATAGCTCTCAACCAGCTCATAGAACTTAATGCGAGCGATATAACATTGCGTGCAGAGGTGTTTCTCTGCAAGACAGACGAGAAAAATAATCCTGTGATACCTGACAGCTTGTCAGCAGCCTGACCTGGAGTTACATTTGTCCCCGTTAACATCGCGCTTGTCAGTACTGTCACAAGCTGACCATTATCCTCTGCTGGCCGGTATCAGGCGTGGCATTGAAAAAGAAAGTCTTCGGGTTACCCCGCAAGGGCAGTTGTCACAACGTCCACATCCGAAAGCACTAGGTTCGACGTTGACGCATCCCCATATCACCACGGATTTTTCCGAAGCACTGCTTGAATTCATCACCCCGCCACTGGAATCTGTACCTGAGGTGCTACAGGTACTGGAAAATATCCACCGTTATACTTATAGCAATATTGGTGATGAACTGCTTTGGGTAAACAGCATGCCCTGCGTGCTTGGCGAGGACAAAGATATTCCTTTGGCGGAGTATGGCTCTTCCAATATTGGCAGCATGAAAAAGATTTACCGAGAGGGTCTTGGCAATCGCTATGGACGTCTTATGCAGACCATCGCCGGGATACATTACAATTGGTCATTGCCCGATAATTGCTGGCAAATACTTAAGGAGCATGGACAGTATTCCGGTTCTTTGCAAGATTATAAAACAGAGCGCTACTTTGGCCTGATACGCAATTTTCGCCGCCATTTCTGGTTATTATTGTATTTATTTGGCGGCGCCCCGGTAGTGTGCCGATCATTTGTCGCCAACAGGCAGCACCAGTTACAGCCTTTTAACGGTGATACTCATAGCCTGCACACGCCTTTCGCGACATCCCTTCGAATGGGCGATCTGGGTTACCAAAGCAACGCACAGGAATCTTTGGTTGTTTGCTATAACGATCTGGCCACTTATATTAAAAATCTGCGCCAGGCCCTGACGACACCTTATCCCGCGTACCAACAAATTGGTGTGCAGGATGCCGCTGGTCATTACCGTCAACTCAATACCCATCTGTTACAGATAGAAAATGAGTTTTATAGCACCATTCGACCGAAGCGCACGACGTACAGTGGGGAAACCCCGTTGCGCGCACTGTGGCAACGGGGTGTTGAATACGTTGAAATCCGCTGTGTCGATCTTAACCCCTACCTGCCAGTGGGCATCGATGCGGATCAAATGTACTGTATGGAAGTGTTCCTGCTGTATTGCCTGCTAGCTGACAGTCCACCGGCCGATGAGCGGGAATACCAGCAAGTGCTGGAAAATCAGCGGCGCATGGTCTATCGGGGCCGCGATCCGACACTCGAGTTGTTAAACGGCAATGAAGAAGTCACTCTACGCAGTTGGGCGCAAGGGTTATATGTGGAACTAGAACAGGTAGCCCGTGTACTTGATTTAAATATGCAGGAGCCAGTTCATGGGTTGGCTCTCAAAAAATTGCAGGGGCGTCTCGATAACCCGCAAAATACCCCCGCAGCGCAATTACTGGAGGAAATGAAGAGCTCTGGTGAAACCTATTTTCAGACGGCGCTGCATCATGCTCGCCAACAACGAGACTATTTTCGCAGTACGCCTCTTGACTCGCAACAGACAGAGTATTTTCAAAAACTGGCCAGGGAATCCCTTGCTAAACAACGGGCTATAGAAGAAGCTGACGATGTCGGGTTTGAAGAATATTTGGCAGACTTTTACGGTCAGTACAGTTTCGATCTGCCGGAATGAACTACCTCGCCCACCTGTTATTATCAGGCTCCAACCTGGACATGCAAGTTGGCGGCCTGCTCGGAGATTTTGTCAAAGGCCCCCTGACAGAGGCGTACCCACTCCCTATAGAGCAAGGCATACACCTGCATCGACAAATAGACACACTGACAGGCAGGTTGCCGCAGATAACCCGACTTTTCACTCTATTTGAGGAGCCATGGCGGCGCTACGCAGGAATCGTTGTTGATATTGCTTTTGATCACCTGCTAGCACAGCGTTGGCATCAATATCATCCCATGCCACTCGCCGAATTCTGTAACACCTTCTATCGACACCTGCATTCCCGTCGGCCATTGCTGCCTGAACGGGCCCGACATTTCAGTGAAATAGCGCCGCAGATACGCTGGCTGGAAAGCTATATAGATCCAGAATTGATGCCGACAATCTTGCAGCGTATAGGGCAGAAGTTCCGCCGGCCCATTGCCCTGGACGAAGCCTGGCACACTGTCACCGTCAATTATGGTTGTTTTGAACAGGCATTTGACCCAGCAATGACTGAATTAACTATTTTTGCGAAAAACTATATCGCCGCCAGTCAAATCCCGGTGGGGTCTTCCCTGCCTTTACGGGAAGGCAAGCAAAGCGAGCTTTAATCGATATTTTCTGAAAACTATTCGACAGGTTTGACCTTATGCCCAGCCCCCGTATTGTTAATCTTTTTATTTTCATAGTTGCCGCTGCTTTGATCGGGGTTGCACTGTTCATGCAGCATGTCATGGGTCTCGAACCCTGTTATTTGTGCATAGTACAAAGAGTTTTTATTATTTTGACGGGATTCATTGCTCTGCTTGCATACCTTCATAACCCCGCGCGAGCAGGCCGTCGTGTTTATGGCGGCGCGACGGCCCTGATCGCGCTTAGCGGCGGTGCTTTTTCAATTCGACAATTATGGCTACAGAGCTTGCCTGAAGATAAGGTACCCGCATGCGGTCCTCCTGCGGAGTATCTTTTTGATGCATTTCCGCTTATGGAAGCTTTGCCTATTCTACTGCGGGGTGATGGTAATTGTGCGCAGGTCCAATGGACGCTATTTAATGTGAGTATTCCAGGCTATACCTTAATGGCTTTTTCTGGCCTGGCCTTATTAGGGTTATGGCAGTTGATGCGCGTAGACTAAAGGTACAGCCGCTTACGTTAAGTCCCTGGGATTTATTCCCCGCACTAAGCTGTGGGCATGCTGAGGGTTGTTAAGGTTGTTAAGGGCAGCTCTGTACAACGTTAACAACCCTCTCATAATGAGGAAGGAATGAGGCCTTTTGCTTATCTGCAGACGGATATCTCCGTGGAGGATCACCCTGCAGTAATCCTGTCAGTCCTCCGGGTTTTGAGCATCACCATCAGTGATCGAAGCTTTGATTAATTCGACTTCGAAAATCAGTGTCTGGTTAGGGCCGATTGGACCACCTGTTCCGCCCGGCCCATAGGCCAGCGATGGCGGTACATATAATTCCCATTTAGCGCCTTCCTTCATAAGCTGCAACGCTTCCACCCATGCGGGAATAACCTGGCTGACGCCAAACTGGGCAGGTACGCCGCGTTTATGAGAGCTATCAAACTCAGTGCCATCGATCAAAGTACCCACATAGTGTACCTCCACGGTGTCTTCCGCTGTCGGTGAAGCCCCGTTGCCCACTTCAATAACCTTGTAGAGCAGCCCGCTTTCCAGGACCACGACACCTTCAGTCTTGGCCTTTTCGGCCAGAAAAGCTTCGCCTTCTTTGAGGTTGGCGTCACCGACTACGCTTAAGGCCTCCTCCTGCTGGGCATTAATTCTTGCCTGAAATGCTTCAATGACACTTTGTACTTCTTCCTCGCTCAGGCGGGGTTCTTTCCCGGTGAAGGCATCCTTCACACCCGTATTGAAGGCATTCATATCAAAATCGAGTTCATCTTTATTGATTTGAGAACCAATGTTAGTGCCCATGATGTAACTGACTTTTTGCGCCTCCGTTTCCAGTTGTACTGTCGCTGCTCCATCGGCTGATTGTGCCTTGGCAGTAAGCCCGGTATCCGCTGGTTTTTCACACCCAGCCAGCATCAAAGAAAACAGCGCAACTGCTGGCAAATAGAGGGTTTTGTTCATGGTAATTTCTCTGGTTGGTTGATCGTAAGTGGGCTTGCTGGAAGCAGCGGATAGTACCCTATTGCGGGAAAGTAGCACAGGGGGGTGTTGGCAACTATTTAATGTGTTTTCTATTATCAACAGGATTGGTCAGGATCAGCAATATGCCAGTGCAGTCGCTTTAAAAAGCTACTGGACTACTGCGCCGCCTTAAGCATTTTTACTGAGTGGATTTGGTCTAATTGCCAATTGTCTGGCTGTTACCTGATTTTGGCTGACCACCCAGATTGCACCACGCTAAATGCTCACGGATTACACCCACGGATTTTTCAGTGGTCTGGCTAGTAAGATTTAGCCAGGCCTAACACGCGTTCAGCGATAAAACATAATATCAATTGCGGGCTGATTGGAGCGAGGCGATGAATCAAACATTCGCGCAGATAGCGTTCAACATGAAATTCCTTAGCATAGCCCATGCCGCCGTGGGTCATGACTGCGCGCTGACAGGCCTTGAAGGTGGCTTCTGCGGCGAAGTACTTGGCGGCGTTGGCGTGGGCGCCGCAATCCTCACCATTGTCGTAAGCTGCTGCAGCCCGAAACACCATCAGATTGGCTGCTTCTAGTTCGATCCAGCTTTCCGCCAGCGGATGCTGGACGCTCTGGTTTTGTCCGATGGGGCGATCAAAAACGACACGATCTTTGGCATATTCCGTGGCTTTCCTGAGTGCGGCACGACCCAGGCCGACCAGGCCCGCAGCGATCAGGATTCGTTCCGGGTTGAGACCATGAAGCAGGTAGCGAAAACCCTTACCCTCTTCGCCGATGCGATCTTCGACGGGCACTTTCAAACCATCAATAAAGACTTCATTGGAGTCCACACATTTGCGGCCCATTTTGTCGATACGGCGAATATCACAGGTATTGCGATCCAGGTCTGTATAAAAAAGTGACAGGCCGTCGATGGGCCGTTTGGTTTCTTCCTCGGGTTTGGTGCGGGCAATGAGCATGATTTTATTCGCCACCTGGGCGGTGGAAGTCCAGACTTTATGGCCATGCACAATGTAGTGATCCCCGTGGCGCTCTGCCCGGGTGGTCAAGCGGGTGGTGTCCAGCCCGGTGTTGGGTTCGGTGACGGCAAAGCAGGGAATATCATCGCGGCGCAACACCGGTGGCAACATGCGCTGTTTTTGTTCTTCCGTGCCGTAAATATTGATGGGATTAACGCCAAATAGTGGAATGGATATGGAGGAAACCCCGCCGTTTGCCGCGCCGGATTCAGAAATGGTTTGTACCATCACCGCTGCTTCGCTGATACCCAGGCCACTACCGCCAACATTTTCGGGCATGGCAATGCCCAGCCAGCCGTCTTTGGCCAGGGCACTGCAAAAATCTTCTGGAAAGCGCCCGTCAGTATCGCGCTCGAGCCAATATTGATCGTCAAAGGGGCGACAGAGTTTTTCGATACTGTCACGAATTTGTAACTGTTCTTCAGAAAATGAAAAATCCACAGCAATAGCCTTCTTGTTGATCGTGATAAGTGGTCGACATTGTACTGAGTCGGCCGACGTTAAGTATCTTCTCTCTTGACCGGCGGACGTGTTATCAGCGCACAAACCGCAGCGATGCTAGTGAAACCAATTAGCCCGATAAATGCCAGGTCGTAATTACCCGCCTGGTCGGCCACATAGCCTGCAGCCACTGGCACCGTACTGCCGATGACAATCTGAACCGGGAAAATAAACCCGTTAACACTGGCAAAGGATGCAGCGCCGAAATAATTGGCCACCATGGTGGGGATCATAACGAGCGTGCCGCCGTAGGCTGCGCCAAACATTGCACCTGCCAGTAACAAAAAGCTTATTCCTGGGGCCTGCCAGATAAGGGTAAGGGCAATGACTGAACTCGTGAACAAGGTAAACATAATTCGCCGTGGTTCCATTCGATCCCCCAGCCAGCCAATGGGGAAACGAGCACAGGCGCTTCCAGCCAGCATGGCACTTAATACACTCGCGGCCTCCATACGTTCAAACTGCAGGTCAGTGAGGTGCAATACCCCGTGCACCACCAGTAAGTAGAGGGGCATCACACCGCCCAGTGAAAGCACAATGAGAAGCCACAGGGTCGGTGTGCGCAGGGCCTCCTTTAAGCTCCAGAAATCCTCGGTTTTGTATATTTTAGAGTTTGCTCGCTGCGCTTTTTTTGACTCTTCACTGTGCAGGATGCCGTCAGGATGCTGCCCCCGGTCAGCCGGTTTATTAACGACCAGCAAGGCGAGGATTATGGCCGTTATTGCAAACGCTGAGGCGGAAAGCCAGCCCGCCTGCCAACCACCAAAATCTTCCATAATCCATGTGAACAAGGGTTGCGCTATAAAACCACCGACGCCGGCAGCAGTCATGACCACACCGATGGCAGTGGCACGCTGATTTTCAAACCAGTGGGCGATGGTTGTCTGGATAGGAATGACGCCACCGAGGGCGAAACCAAATGACATGACTACCCCCCAGATTAATATCCAGGCCGTGATTGACGTGGTGACAGTCCCGAGCAGGATGCATCCCACTATAAGCACGATAATTCCCGTCACAATCGTTGCGCGCGCCCCCCATTTATTGGTTGAAACAGCGGCTAAGGGGACAAAAACACCGTAAAGGAGTCCATGTATGGTTTGGGCCCACGAGGCATCACCCCGACTCCAGCCCATATTGGTGACCATTTCAGGAAAAATGACGTTGAAACTGTAATACACGAAGCCGACGGCAAACATGTATACGCCAAACAACAGAGCAACATTTTTCCAGCCAAAAAAGTTTTCGGTCTGTGTTTGTGTCGAATTCGGAGGGGTATCTGCGATCGGTGAGGTATCTTGCATAGCGGAAATATCCTTTTGACCGGCTTGCCTGTTTATTTTTGTATTGCTTGAAGTCGAGCTTAGGCTAGCGCGTATATGGCGCTGAAATCAACTGATAATATTAGCTGATAAAAAAAGCAGTGATTCTCAGGCGGTGGCGCCCAGGCTTGCTGTGATGTGTTTCTGTAGCAGATAAGCTTTCGTTAATACCGCTTAAAGCCAGTCACCCCACTGTGCCTGTAGTAATGACAGGGCGGCAATTGGTGCTGTTTCGGTGCGTAGTATTCGCGGCCCAATGGTGGCCGATAATATGCCGTGGTCCTGGGCGATAGCTACTTCGTCGGTCGTAAACCCCCCCTCCGGGCCAGACAAAAGTAATACCGATTTGGGAAAGGGCCCGGTGTGAGCAGCGATGCGGCCAGCCAAACTATTATCAGCCAGAGGGTCGAGAATGAATCCGTAGCTGGTATTGTTTGTAGCGTTGCCTGCAGCTTTGTCAGCAACATTGCCTGCAGTATCGTCGACAACATCGTTTGTGGTGCGGGTTTTGACTGCTTGTTGCAGTGTTGTGTTCAGATTGGTGGGTAGATCAATTTCCGCAATAACATTTTGACCGCTCTGTTCGCAGGCGCTACGGGCAATTTCCTGCCAGTGACGGACTTTTTTGGCTGCCCGTTGCGCATTGAGTTTAACTTCGCTTCGTTCAGTGAAAAGAGGTGTGATTTTTCTAACGCCTAACTCGATGGATTTTTGCACCAGCCAGTCCATGCGATCACCCCGTGACAGGCCAATGGCCAGGGTGATGGACAGGGGAGAAGGTGGAATACCTGATGAGAACGTGCCAATTAGTGCTGAAACTTTTTTTGAACCGGCAACGGTTAGCTGAGCACTATATTCGCCACCTTCACCATTGAATAGAATGACTTTGTCGCCAGTAGCAAAGCGCAACACGGATACCAGGTGTCTTGCTGCCTGGTGGCCAAGCTCCACCTCCAGGTCCTCGGTAAGAGCCTGGTCGGTAAATATCCGCGGCAAGCGCATATTGTGTAGCCTTTACTAAGTTATGACTAAGTTAAGACTAAGTGGTTTGATCTGTCGCCCGCCGACCGAGGTTGGCGAGAATTGTGGCAATCGGCTCCACCTGATTCATGGTGTAGAAATGTAAGCCGGGCGCGCCGCCATCGATTAATTGTTCACAAAGCCTGCTCACCGTATCGATACCGAATTTTTTTACTGAATCGAGATCATCACCGTACTGCTGGAGTTGTTGCTGCATCCAGCGAGGGATTTCTGCGCCGCAGTTTAACGAAAACCGTGCCAAATTCTGAAAGTTAGTGATTGGCATAATGCCGGGTACGATGGGTTGATCGATGCCCGCCTTCTGGCACTGGTCGATAAAATACCAGTAGGCATCGATATTGTAGAAATACTGAGTAATAGCGGCACTGGCACCAGCATTGAACTTTTCCCCGAGCCAGTGGATATCATCCTGATAAGAGTTCGCTTCGGGATGGATTTCAGGGTAGGCAGCGACGTGCAGTGTGAAATGTTCTGCAAAATGCTGGCGAATAAATGCAACTAGTTCATTGGCGTGTACCAATTGCATGGCCCCACCCATACCCGCGGGTAGATCACCGCGCAGAGCAACGACGTGCGCTATTCCCGCATCCCGGTAGGTGGTTAATAAATCGAGCACGGCCTGCTCGCTATCGCCGCCAAATGACAGGTGAGGAGCTACCTCTAGTCCGGCCGATCTTGTGTCGAGCACGATGTCCCGCGTGTTGTCGCGGGTCGATCCGCCGGCACCGTAGGTAACCGAAAACAAGGTGGGTTTATAGCGGGCTAGCTGGGCGCGCGCCGCAGACAGATTCTCCTGGCCCTGTTCAGTTTTGGGTGGGAAAAGCTCAAAACTTAGCGGCCATGCGTTTTGTTGTAGTTCATCCATCGGCACGTGCCTGACCCTTAATACCGGTAGGTCTCGGGCTTGAACGGCCCGTCGACACTGACGTTAATGTAATCGGCCTGTGCCTGGGTCAGCCTGGTGGTAACACCATCAAAACCTTTAACCATGTGCGCGGCGACTTCCTCATCCAGATGTTTGGGAAGCACTTCAACCCCGAGCGCCTTCGCCTGCTGCGCTACGTTCTGGTCGGCGAATTTCCGTTCGAACAGGTGTATTTGCGCCAGTACCTGGTTGGCGAAGGAGCCATCCATAACCCGACTGGGGTGACCGGTGGCATTGCCAAGATTGACTAAACGACCTTCACTCAACAATAAAATATGATCGCCGGCCGCAGCTTCTTTGGTCGCTGCGCGGTAGAGGGTGTGAACCTGAGGTTTGACCTCTTCCCAGACCCAGTTATCTCGTGTCCAGGCGGTTTCAATCTCATTGTCGAAGTGGCCGATATTGCATACCACTGCGCCGGATTTAAGCGCGCCGAGAATATTGCGATCACAAACATTGATGTTGCCAGTGGCAGTGACGACCAGATCTATATGGCCGAGCAAATTTTTATCAACACAATCGGCGCTATCATCGTTAATACCGTCTATAAATGGCGACGAAACTTCAAAGCCATCCATGCAGGCTTGCATCGCGCAAATGGGATCGATTTCGCTGACCCTGACAATCATGCCTTCCTGGCGCAATGATTGAGCGGAACCTTTGCCAACATCACCGTAACCTATAACCAGCGCCTTTTTGCCAGCCAGCAGATGATCTGTGGCACGCTTGATGGCGTCATTGAGGCTGTGGCGGCAACCATATTTGTTGTCATTTTTTGACTTGGTGACCGAGTCATTAACATTAATGGCCGGCACCTTGAGTTCGCCATTAGCGAGCATTTCATACAGGCGGTGGACGCCGGTTGTGGTTTCTTCGGTAATGCCGTGAACGTTTTCGAGTATCTGCGGGTACTGTTCGTGGAGTATGGCGGTCAAATCACCGCCGTCGTCGAGTACCATGTTAGCGTCCCAGGGCAGACCATCTTTGACAATAGTTTGCTCGATGCACCACTCATATTCTTCTTCAGTTTCACCTTTCCATGCGTAAACAGCGACGCCGCTGTGGGCAATGGCGGCGGCAGCGTGATCCTGGGTAGAAAAGATATTACACGATGACCAGCGCACCTCTGCGCCCAGTGCTTCGAGGGTTTCGATAAGCACGGCGGTCTGAATGGTCATATGGATGCAGCCGAGAATTTTTGCTTCTTTCAGCGGCTGCTGTTGGCGGTATTTTTCACGGATAGCCATTAGCGCCGGCATTTCGGTTTCGGCTATTTCGATTTCTCTGCGTCCCCAGTCGGCCAGCGAAATATCGGCGACTTTAAAGTCGGGTTTCAGGTCAGGTGCATTAGCGAAATTACTCATAGTGTTATCCTAAATTCCAGCGCGTTAAATTGCGGCTTTCAGTGCTTCGGCTTTGTCAGTTTTTTCCCAGGTAAAATCGGCTTCTTCACGGCCGAAATGACCGTAGGCAGCGGTGCTGCGGTATATCGGTCGTTTCAGATCGAGCATCTCAATAAGCCCGGCTGGGCGCAGCTCAAAATGCTCCTTGATAAGCTGAATAATTTGATCGTCCGAACATTTGCCAGTGCCGTAAGTGTTGACGCTGATCGAAGTCGGCTCCGCCACGCCTATCGCATAGGAGATCTGGATTTCGCAGCGTTCAGCGAGGCCGGCGGCGACAATATTCTTGGCCACATAGCGCCCGGCATAGGCTGCGGAACGGTCTACTTTGGAAGGATCCTTACCGGAAAACGCCCCGCCGCCATGGTGGGCCATGCCGCCATAAGTATCGACAATGATTTTTCGTCCGGTCAGCCCGCAGTCACCCATCGGCCCGCCGATAACGAATAAGCCCGTGGGATTGATATGGTACAGGGTGTCTGCATGCAACCATTCAGCGGGCAGCACGGGTTTGATAATTTCTTCGAGAATGGCTTCCCTCAAATCAGCCAGAGAGATATCCGGGTCATGTTGGGTCGACAATACCACTGCATCCACCGCCACTGGTCGGCCATTTTCGTAGCGCAGGGTAACCTGGCTTTTGGCATCCGGCCGCAGCCAGGGAAGTACTTTGTGCTTGCGTAAGTGGGCCTGACGTTCTACCAGACGATGCGAATAGTAAATAGGCGCTGGCATCAGGACGTCGGTTTCATTGGTGGCATAACCGAACATCAGGCCCTGATCCCCGGCGCCCTGTTCTTTGTCATCGCCTTCATCCACACCCATAGCGATATCGCCGGACTGCTTACCAATGGCGTTGATGACTGCGCAGGAAGCGCCATCGAAACCCACCTCGGAACTGTCATAACCGATGTCCAGTATTACCTGGCGAACGATGTCTTCAAGATCTACATAAGTGTTAGTGCGTACTTCTCCAGCGATAATCGCAACGCCGGTCTTAACCATGGTTTCGACCGCTACCCTTGAGTTGGGGTCGTCCTTGATCATGGCATCGACGACGGCGTCGGAAATTTGGTCGGCCATTTTATCTGGATGGCCCTCTGATACAGATTCAGAGGTGAAGACGCTATATTGACTCATAATTTGAAACTCCTGGGATTTTCTGCCACTAAGCAGCGGTGGGTTTTAAGAATTGCCGCAGCTGAATGCGAAAGCCGTTGCGCTGCGTTAGAAACAGGCTATCGCCTTCGTCAAATCCGGCATTATTTGCCCATGTGGCCAACTCTTCTGGGCACAGGCCTAACCATAAATCACCACAGGCCGAGTGAGCCCAGTCCTGGTCGTGCTGGCAAAGATCCGAGACAATCAGCGCGCCGCCATCATTGAGCAGGCCATTGATAATCTTAAGAATATCTGCAGGCCGAGCGAGGTGGTGCAGGACCATGTTGAGGGTAATGAGGTCCGCCTTGACAGGTTTTTTGAGCGCCTCGATATTATCGAGTACAAAGTCGACATTGGTGATGCCGGCTTGCGCTACAAGGGATTGGGCATGGTCGAGTAGCTGCGCAGAATTATCGACGGCGATAACCTTGTTAAAGCGTGCGGCCAGTTCGGGTAACAATTCACCGCCGCCGGAACCAATTTCCAATGCGGTAAGGGTCGGAGGTAGTTGCAGGCCGTCAATCAGTTCAAGCACACTATCGCCATATAGCGAATAACTGGCGATCAGATCCTGTTGTTCGCGGAAGCGCTCCGCATTAACGCGAAAAAAGGCTAACGAGCTTTCCGACCGTTCTGTATGTACTGCCTGGATTTCCCTGTCGATATTGTCTGCAACAGGGCACAGGTCGAGTTGGGCGAATATCTGGTGGCGCAAAGTGTCGAGGCCATCCTGTTCATAACAGCTACGACGATAAAAAATGCAGGTGCCTTCCCGCCGCGAGACTACCAGCCCGGTTTTGGACAGTATCTTCAGGTGATGACTCATGGTGGGCTGGCGCGTGTCGAAAATGCGGCTTAATTCCAGCACACCAAATGCATCTCGTTGCAGTATGCGTAGAATTTGCGCTCGCAGCTCATCGCCAGCCGCTTTCAATACTGCGGTAGCACGGGGCAGGGAAATCCCTTGATTGGCGTCCGTGGCGGTCTTTAATTTGCTCATAGGGCGCGAGAATACAGCATTTTCCTCATACATCAAAATAATTCGATTCTATAAGAAGATTTTCTGATAGCTTTATTAAAAGTGCTTATGCTGATTTGCCAGTGATCCCTGTAAATTAATGTCGCAACATCTCTACCATGTCTTTACTGTCGCCTGCCAGTACGGGAAAATGCGCGTCTTTATATTGCCCTCCCCAGGAGCCCCTCGCATGTCTTCACGTCGTGAACTCGCCAATGCCATTCGCGCACTCAGCATGGATGCAGTACAGCAGGCCAAAAGTGGTCATCCCGGGGCACCCATGGGCATGGCCGATATCGCAGAAGTGTTGTGGAATGATTATCTTGTGCACAACCCGGCTAATCCAGCATGGGCCAATCGGGACCGCTTTGTGCTATCTAATGGTCACGGGTCGATGTTACTTTATTCATTACTGCATCTGACTGGTTATGAACTGCCGATGGAAGAGTTGAAAAACTTCCGCCAGCTCCATTCCCTTACGGCGGGCCATCCAGAACTGGGCGAAGCGCCAGGCGTAGAAACAACAACTGGGCCACTGGGCCAGGGGCTTGCCAATGCGGTGGGCATGGCCCTGGCAGAGAAGATCCTTGGCGCGCAGTTTAATCGGCCTGGTCATGAGCTAATAGATCACCACACATACACTTTTGCTGGTGATGGCTGCTTGATGGAGGGTATTTCCCAGGCGGTTTGTTCCCTGGCCGGAACCCACCAACTGGGCAAGCTTATTGTATTTTACGACGATAATGGCATATCAATCGATGGAGAGGTAGAGGGCTGGTTCACTGACGATACGCCCGCCCGTTTTGAAGCCTATGGCTGGCAGGTGGTACGCGATGTCGATGGCCATGATGACAGGGCTATTAAAGCTGCCGTTGAATTAGCACGCCAGCAAACCACTAAACCTGCTTTGATTTGTTGCAAAACCATTATCGGCTTTGGCTCGCCCGCCAAACAGGGTACGGAAGGCTGCCATGGTGCGCCACTGGGCGAGGAAGAAATACAGGCAACCAGGCAGCAACTAGACTGGTCCAGCCCGCCATTCGAAATACCTGATGATATTGCCGCCGCCTGGGATGCTACTGTTAAAGGTGCTGAGGCTGAAGCGGCATGGCAACAAAAATTTGCAGCCTATCAACAGGCATTTCCAGAACTGTCGACTGAATTAGAACGACGCTTGAGCGGCGCTCTACCATCGACATTTACGCGACAGGCGGACGCTTATATTGCTGAGTGCCAGGCTAAGGGAGAATCACCTGCCACTCGTAAAGCATCGCAGAACTGTCTTGATACCTACGGGCCGATGTTGCCGGAATTATTAGGAGGTTCTGCCGATCTGGCCGGATCCAATAATACTATCTGGAAGGGCTGCAAGGGCATAAGCGGTGAAGATGCCAGCGGCAACTATCTGTACTACGGTGTTCGCGAATTCGGTATGGCCGCCATTATGAATGGCATTGCCCTGCACGGTGGTTTTATCAACTATGGCGCAACTTTCCTGGTGTTTATGGAATATTGCCGTAATGCGGTGCGTATGGCGGCGCTGATGAAGCTACAGAGTATTTTTGTGTTTACCCACGACTCTATTGGTCTTGGCGAGGATGGCCCCACCCATCAGCCTGTCGAACAGTTGACCAGTTTGCGTACCACACCGAATATGAATACCTGGCGACCCTGTGATTCCGTTGAGTCGGCGGTGTGCTGGAAAGCGGCAATCGCCAGGCAGGATGGCCCAAGCGCGTTGATTTTTACCCGCCAGGGTTTACCGCACCAGCAGCGCTCAGCGCAGCAGATTGCGGATATTGAACGCGGTGCTTATGTGCTGGTGGACAGTGATGGCGAACCAGACATTATCCTGATTGCCACCGGTTCGGAAGTGCAACTGGCGGTTGCTGCGGTAGAAAAACTGACCGCAGCTGGCCACCGGGTGCGGGTAGTTTCCATGCCCTGCACTGAAATTTTTGATGCGCAGGATCAATCCTATCGTGACGCGGTATTGCCACCTACGGTGCGCAAGCGGCTAGCCATCGAAGCTTTGCACGCCGATTTCTGGCGCAAATATGTTGGCCTCGATGGGAGTGTGATTGGTATGACAACATTTGGTGCTTCTGCGCCGGGCCCTGAGTTGATGGCCCATTTTGGTTTTACCACTGAAAATACTGTCGCCAGAGCAGAGGCCTTGTTTGGCTGATGACCACACGCCTAGCTATTAACGGTTTTGGTCGCATTGGCCGCTGTGTATTGCGTGCGCTGTGGGAACGACAGTTAGGGGAAGATCTTGAAGTTATCGGGATCAACGAACTGGCCGATCTCGACACCATCGCTTACCTTTGCCGTTATGACTCCACCCATGGCCGCTTTCCTGGCGAGCTAGAAACGCATCAGCAGCAATTACTGCTGGATGGGCATGTCATTCATGTCAGTCATCATCAGCAAATGGCGGCTTTACCGTGGCGCGAACTGGGTGTGGACGTCGCACTCGAGTGTAGCGGTACTTTTTCCTCCAGGAAGGATGCACAGACCCATCTCGATGCTGGTGCCGATGCCGTTTTATTTTCTCAACCAGCTGATCCCGACATTGATGCCACGATTGTCTATGGGGTCAACCATGAGCAGTTAAAAGCCGATGATCGCATTATTTCGGCGGCGTCCTGCACCACCAACTGCGTAGCACCCATTATTAAAATACTCGATGAGGCACTGGGTGTCGAAGCTGGGGTAATCACCACCATACATTCTGCGATGAATGATCAACCGGTGCTCGACTCCTACCACCACACCGATCTGCGCAAAACACGGGCCGCCATACAGTCGATTATCCCGGTAGAAACCGGCCTCGCCCGTGGTATAGACCGCGTGCTCCCGGCGTTAGCTGGCCGCTTTGAAGCTCAGGCGATGCGCGTACCCACGCAAAATGTGTCCGCAATAGATTTGTCGGTGCAAGTGCAGAGAAATACTACTGACGTGCAAGTTAACGACATTTTACGAGCAGCTGTGGAAAAGCAGGCAGTTCAGATTCTTGGCTATACGGAAGAACCCCTGGCATCCTGCGATTTCAATCATGACAGTCGCTCGGCGATAGTCGATGCCAGCCAGACCCGTGTAGGCGGTAAACGGCTGGTCAAGGTTCTACTCTGGTTTGATAATGAGTGGGCCTACGCCAACCGCATGCTCGACATACTATTGTACTGGCGAAGTTTGCAATGATGCTGGAGAAGACGAAACTGGAGAAGATATGTCGGTGTTACTAATGGGCGATCAGGATCTGGCCGGTAAACGGGTACTGATCCGAGAGGATCTTAACGTTCCGGTAAAAGATGGCGTGGTGACGTCGGATGCCAGAATCCGTGCCGCCCTGCCGACCATTAAACTCGCTATTGAGGCCGGTGCAAAAGTTCTGTTGATGTCCCACCTGGGTCGCCCCACCGAGGGCCAATTCGAGGATGTGTTTAGTTTGCGAGTCGTGGCTGATCACCTCAGTGGTTTGCTGGGACAGGATGTAGTCCTGGCGGATAATTGGCGCGATGAGGTAGAGGTTGCGCCCGGCGAGGTTGTTCTGCTCGAAAATGTTCGCTTTAACGAAGGTGAAAAGAAAGACGATGAAGCCCTTGCCAGGGCTTATGCCGGGCTTTGTGATATTTTTGTAATGGATGCTTTTGGTACTGCTCATCGCGCTCAGGCATCGACTCATGGTGTTGCGAAGTTTGCTCCCGTTGCCTGCGCTGGCCCGCTGCTTGCTAAAGAGCTTGATGCTCTGGGTAAGGCGCTGGCTAATCCGGCGCGGCCTGTGGTGGCTATTGTTGGTGGCTCCAAGGTTTCTACAAAACTGACGGTCCTGCAGTCCTTATCAGATAAAGTTGATCATTTGATTGTTGGGGGCGGTATTGCCAATACTTTTTTGGCCGCCGCCGGTAAGCCGGTGGGCGCATCCCTGTGTGAACACGACCTGATTGATGTGGCTGCGGCGCTGGCTGGTAAGTGCGATATACCCTTGCCTGTTGATGTGGTCACCGCAACAGAGTTTACTGAGGACGCTGTAGCAACGACAAAGATGGCTGAAGCAGTTAACGATAACGATATGATTATGGATATCGGTCCACAGACAGCGCAACAATTTGCAACAATTTTGCAAAATGCCGGTACTATTATCTGGAATGGCCCGGTCGGTGTTTTTGAGTTTGACCAGTTTGGTGGTGGCACTCAGGCTATTGCTGAGGCTATCGCTGAAAACAGGGGCTTTTCCATTGCCGGAGGTGGCGACACCCTGGCTGCTGTGGATAAATATGGCATTGCCGATGGCGTGTCTTATATTTCAACAGGCGGCGGTGCTTTCCTTGAATATGTCGAAGGTAAAACATTACCCGCAGTTGCCATATTAGAACAACGCGCAGCCGGCTAGAAAGCCTTCGCGTATGAGCAATTAATCGTTAGTTTTATGACTAGCATCCAGAACCTAAGAACTAAGATCCAAAAGGGAATAATAAAATGGCATTAATCAGCATGAGGCAACTGCTCGATCACGCAGCCGAAAATAACTACGGCGTGCCGGCGTTTAACGTCAATAACCTTGAGCAGATGCGCGCCATCATGGAAGCCGCTGATGAAACCGATTCACCGGTTATCGTGCAGGCTTCTGCCGGTGCTCGCAAGTATGCCGGTGCGCCATTTTTGCGCCACTTAATAATCGCAGCGATCGAGGAATTCCCCCATATTCCTGTGGTAATGCACCAGGATCACGGCACTAGTTCAGATATTTGTCAAAGATCTATCCAGCTAGGCTTTTCCTCGGTGATGATGGATGGTTCCCTGGAAGAGGACG
>Ga0164315_10000067_pt1 | contig 55286 bp, 95 predicted proteins | sample GuaBasSedimGuay6_FD_113737 | JGI IMG/M metagenome (GOLD analysis project Ga0164315, IMG submission 113737) | Subseafloor sediment microbial communities from Guaymas Basin, Gulf of California, Mexico - Guay6, Core 4569-2, 0-3 cm | ecosystem: Environmental > Aquatic > Marine > Hydrothermal vents... | reverse complement strand
TTTAAGTACATCATACTGGCACACATGTAGCCTGCCAGCTTGTTGTAATTCCCTCCATCTATCATAATCCTTCTTCGTCACAATATGCTTCTCAACCACCAAACCTAAATCCTGTTCAGCCCATTCAATCAGCTCTGGAAACATCCACGTATCGAACACCAAAACAGCCACATTCAAACGACTTATTGCATCCTCCATCCACTGCTTTACTTCCCGCGGACTTATGTACGCTCGATCCATCCTCTGGAAGCGCCATGCACCATCGATGTAGATGTCATCTCCAACCTTATATCCAACAGCAACTCCAAACGCATCATTTCTTACCGCCGGATCGATGGCCATCACCCTCAGATGCTCACGATCCACATATTGAGGATCAGCCAACACATTGTACGGTAGATCCAAATTCACGCCCTCCGGGAACTGTAAGGCATTCGTAGCCTGTGGCTGGCATGCAAAATCCCTGAGGAAGGTCGCCAAATCGTGCTTATGAGCCTTCAACAACTCCTCCCGACTAATGTTCGGATTCACCTCCCATGTAGGCGTCAGGAGTGCTAACGTCTGCTTTTGCTCCTCTGGATCCTGTAGTGCTCTGCGGTATAACGTCATGATGATATCATTCGGATGGCGAGGACTACTAATGGCAACAATCTTGCCTTCCTTCCCAAACGTATCCGTTGACTTTGTCAACCTACTCCAAATCTCCCATGCGCCTCGCTTACTGACGGTCTCCTCGAAATTTGCAAGCTCGTCGAAGATAACCGCCTTATTCGACCTACCCACCGCTGTCGTTGACCAACTGCTAATCGTTCTAATGGTCACATTCTTCACATCACACATGATCTTTGACTCTCTAACCTTAACATCAAAATGATCCTGTAACCACTGACTATCCTCGACCATTGCCTTAGCCTTCGCAAATACCGTATCCATCGCCTGCTCTTCTGACACAGCTACGATGGAAATGAATATTGGATCATTCTTCAACAACCCAAAATGCTCTGCGGGATTGCTCAACGTAATGAGCTTGAAGAACTCATAAACTGCAATCAACGCGGCCAACGTCGACTTCCCACTGTTGTGTACGATCATACCATTCGCTACAAATGCATGGGTGTCATCCTCTATTCCCAAATCATACACTGGTCTCCAACCCACATACTTAATCCTCTCAACTACATCCCAACCATCAACCGTACCAACTTCTATACCTTCTCCCAACTGCCACACCAATCTCCACCCATCCCTCGTCCACACTGGATGATTCCACGTCGCCCTAACGCTAAACCCTCTCTCCGTCTCGACCTTCCACACGGGTCGAACACCATTGTAATATAGCTTACACCTCGCATCACGGCCCACCGGATTTCTCGCAACAATACAGTGCGTCATCCGTTTGTAGCCATCCGGCGTCAAGACCTTCGTATCCGCTGTCAAACATCGCATTCCACTAATCCAAATCAACTTCTTATACCCACCCTCATAAAACTCCCTCAATATCTCTGCCTGCTTCGGGAACAACTTCACACCTACCACATTCTCCGCAAACCAAACCGGATCCTTATGCGCCTTGACAACCGTCCGAAAGTAGTCAACCGGATCACCTAACATCACACATCACCTCCTACGCTTGGTCACACCTTGGCCGGCCTACGCTCATATTGCATGACGGTAGTCCTAAGGCCTTCCATCCATTGGCGTAAGGCCATCCGATCGTCAGCATACAACTCCATCGGCATATTCGTTGACATCTCGGCCTACCACACGGCCTCCAGACTGCCTACAGCCTACTGAAAGGCCTCCAACCTCCTCAATATCCTCTCTCTACACTCCTCACAACACTCCTCCAGCACCACCATCGTCAGCTCCTGCACCCTCTTTTCCACCTGCTGCACTTGCACAACAATCTGCCCTCTCTGAATTCTCCCCGCCAACTCCGCATAATCCATCAACGCACTCCTCAACTCCTTCACCACTCCCGTCAACGCCCTAATCTTTCCCACATCCGGTTCATAGGCATCCGCCAACAAATCCACATAATCCTCCAACACTCTGACTATCTTCCTCATCTTTCCCATAATCTCATCATCCTCCTCAACCCATCTCCTCACCTCCTCTGGTCTCAAATGCTCTTCCACATGCCTCCACACCTCCTCAACTGTCACACCAAAAAACTCCGCCATCTGCTTCGCCGACTTCTTTCCCTCCACCACATCCAAACTCCACTTAATTCCTAACATCCCTGCCTTACAAATACGGCACTCTTTCATGATCTCTCTCACAACTTGCCAGACGATAGTCTCGACAGCCAAGCGAGAGTCTGCCTAACACGGCCAACATTGGGGCCCCCGCCCCCTGGGATAGACAGGTCCTACTAGATTTTTATCGCACATTTTTATAAATTTTGAGCGATAAACGATTTTTAAATTTGTTGCTGCAATTTTAAAAAATTTTTAGCAACAAGCGCATAAAGCAAAAAAATAAAAATGCACAAATCCAAAAGCTTTTTTAAATGCAAAATTAAAGTTAAAATTGAAGAAAAAAAAGGAGGTGGAAAAGAATGGATATAGTGGGGTTGTATAAGGAGGAAAAAGAAAGGAGGAAGGTTGTGGGTAGAGGAGGTAGGGCAGAGGAAATAAGGAAGGCTATAAGGGAATTGCTGGATGCAGGAGAAGTGGTTTACCTGGGGGCCTTGACGAGGGTCTTGATGAAGGTATATGAGGAGGAAAATTATAGGAAGGTAAGAGGGTGGATAGTGACGGCGGTGCAGGCAAAAAGTAGTGGGTTGAGGTTGGAAAAGAGGGATGATGGTTTGGTAATAGTAAGGGCCTGAGGGCCCCCTATTATTTTTTTTAAGGTGATGGGGATGAGAATTGATAAGGAGTATGGTTGGGTTGATATGGAATTTGAGGGGGATGTATGTTATGTTTTGGATGTATGGGTGAATGAAGAAATGAGGGGGAAGGGGTATGGAAGAAAGTTGGTGGAGGAAGTAGTGGAGTTGTGTAAAAAATGTGGTTGTAGAGAGATTAGGATGGATGTGTGGAGTGAAAGGATGAGAAGAATTGTGGAAAAGTTGGGATTTGAAAGGGATGGTAGTGAGAGTGATGTAGGAGAGGGGTATGTGTTGAGGTTAGAGTAATTTTTTTAGGTTGGTAGAGAGGTGGGTTAAATGGTTAGGGTGTTTAAGGAGAGGCAGTTTTTGAGTAAGGTTATCAGGGCCTATTATGTAAAGGTAAGGATGACGTCAAGGGACAAGGAGGAGATTATGGGGTTGTTATCTCAGTGGCATATGCAAGGGTGGAATGGGGCGTTGAGAGAGATTGCGGAGATTTATCGGGAGTGTGGGGATGTGGAGATGGCTGAGTTTTATGAGGAGATGTGGAGGAAGTATATTGGAAAGGAGGAGGGATGAAGCATGATGGAAGTAGATTGGGTAGAAGTTTGGGAAGAAGAGCTAAAAGAGTGTGGTTTTACAGACAAGGAAATTGACTGGTGGATAGAGCAGATAGGTAAGTATGGAGAGATAGTGGTGGATTATCTGATATGGAAAAGTATGCAGATCTCCAATTGTTAGAGGTGATGGCTATGGTAAAATTAGCAGAGGAAGCAGTTGAGGAGATTAGAAGGTGTTTTTCACCAGCGGGCTATGGAGACAGAGGTTATGAAGCGAAGATACGTAATGGGACGGTGGTTGGGTATTGCGCTGAGTGCGGTGGAGAGGTCAAAAGGGTTTGGAGTAGTGTGAAGGCTGGTAAAAGAGAGACGGTATGCACAAGATGTGGGATGGTGAATCCAAGGTTGAAGAGAGTGGAGTTGGACGACGACGAGGTCGTTAGGTGTATGAAGATGGCGTTTGAGGAGATCAGCAAACGGTTAGGAGAGCAAGAGTTAGATGGAAATGCATGGCTGAGAGTAGTGGAGTATTTGTTGGGTTGTAGCATACCGAAAGGGTTGTGGAGGAAGAAAGGTAGAAAATGGATTGAGAAGGCAGGCTTAGAGGTTACGGTTGATGGAAAGGTACGTAAAAGGTTGGATGGTTGACTCCATTTTTGTTTTTTCTCGGTGGTGGTAACATGATGGAGGTTGAGGTGAGGAGTAAAGAGGAATTGGAAAGGTTTATCAGGCGGTTTGTGGTGATGAATGACTTCTTTGTGAATGACGAGGGCAAATTGTGCACGGTAAGTGAGATGATTGATGAAGTTTGGATGGAGCTGAGATGTTCGGGAAGAGCAAGAGTGTTGTTGGATGAGTTGGAAGTGATTGTGGAGAGAGTGAGGTGATTGGATGTTTGATTGGAAGTTTGAAGAATGGTTGAGAGAGAAAGGATGGATAAAAGATTTGGGAGAGGTGGTGGAAAATGGTGTGGAGATGTAGTGTGAGTTGTTATGGGAAGTGCGATAGGTGTGTGAAAAAGTTGGGTATGATTGGAAGAGATGAGTTCGTAGCAGCAATGGATTGGAAGATAAGGCAACGTTAACTACAAACATGTTTTTGTGATGAGTGTTATGCCGCCATAGAATGAGGTGATTATCACGGAAGTTGTGGAGATGTTGAGGTGATGAGTGATGGAAGATCAGTCTTGGGTCAAGACGTATAGGGAGTAGTTGAGGAACTGGTACAGCGATGAGGAGATTGTTGAGGAGGTAGTGAGAGTGATAACTGAAATGGAGAAGTTGATGCCAGGATTGCAGGGAGTGTTGAGTTTGATGGGTAGGGATGATATGATTTTGGTGGATGGATTTTTGAAGGTATGTGAGAAATGGCTTAGATGGAAGGGTGAGGTGATGTGAGATGTTGAGTGTTGAGTTCGTAGGTGAAGAGGAAGTGGAGAAGATAGGAAAGCTTGAGGAAGAAGGCGAAGTGGTGTATGTTGAGCCTGATGAGAGTGGAAAAGAGGTTATCGTAAAGGAAAACGAAGTGATTGTAGTCAGTGAATGGTTTGATGGATGGATTGTCGTCAGGGTGAGGTGATGGATCCGTAACAGTTAGCAGAGTTGTTTGATGCAGGCATGGATGAAGTTCGGGGGATGTGAGGATTGAGGTTGAGTGAAAGGTCAACTTTCTCAATTTTTGTGGGCGCGATGTTCTGGTTGTCGATGTCAAGTTATCGGCGGGTGATGTGAGAATGATGGAGGAAGCAAAAGCGTTAGTTCGGAAGGTGATCAAGGAATTCGGTGACGACTTTTGGCGGGAGGAAAACAATTGATGACATTGTGGAGATGTTGAACAAAGCAGGATATGATTGGTGTTGGTGAGAAAGGAGAAAGGAAAGGTTTGTTTTGCATGTGTAGAAAGGAGATTGGGCGAGCGCATACCTGATGAGTTGAAGCCATTGATCATCAGTGTTGCGCATAAGTGCTGTAGGTTGTCGGCTTGCGATTGGTGCCCAGTGTGTTTCTGCCATTATCCGTGTGATTGTGAGGAGGAGCAGCAGTGGAAGGAAGTGGAGTGGGAGGAATCGTAGGTTGAGTCATGACAGACACAGTGGAGTTGTGGTTTGGATGAAGAAAGGTTGTGTGTGGATCAATCGTGATGGAAAGGTGAAGAGTCTCACAGAAAAGCGAAATGTTTGCATGGATCAATCGTGATGGAAAGACTTCAAGTTTGCAGATGATTTGTGATAGATCGATGCAACGATCAATCATGATGGAAATGGTGTGTGCAATCGTGAAAACAAAAGTTTTGCGGATCAATTGTGGACATAGAATGCTCCAATCATTTCGGAAAACACAAAGTCTGCGGATCATCCATGACAGATATGACTCTTTCTCTTCACAAAAACACAAACGGTTGCACATCTGCAAATACATAAAGATGTATGCAAATGGCATTTGACACATGTCCTAAGGTGTTTTTCATGGATCTTTATCTGAAGATTAATCCTGTGGTATGAAAGCGAAAAGTTTTTGGATGATTCGTGACGGATAAACGAAAAGTCTGCTGTATAAGGAGGTGTTTTAGTGATGATGGGTGGAATTTACGAGATTGACGGTAAGAAAGTGGTTCAATTTGGAGGACGAAGCGATGGAGTGTATGAGCTTGGAAAGGACGAGAATGTAATTTGGATTCCGGCTAAGGGCGAAGTGTACAATCCAGCACCAGATCTAATAGTTGCAATTACATACGGCGAGGTTCAAGTAGTCCGCGGAAGACCGCTGTTCAAAACGGACGCCACCGTTCATTCGAAGTGGAAAGTCAAGCGAAACCAAGAAGTTCTAATTTATCGGGAGATTAACTCAGCACCACAATATGAGGTGTATTCTTATACTGATGGAAGTTACATGGGTTGTGTAGTTGAAATATATCGTGAAGGGCAGAAAGTATTCGATTACTCAGGAGGCAAATACAAGCTTCGGGTGCTTAGAAATCTGAAATTGGCAGCAGTGATATCTGATGGAATGGTATGTGACTTTGTTAGGGTGAAATATGTCTAGAGGTGATTGATGTGCGACAGACGGTCACTCTGACGGCGGATGCAGAACTGTATAAGGCGGTGAAAGCGATGGGATTGAAGCCGAGTGAGTTGTTGGATATAGCATTGAGAGCGGCGATAGGAGCGACTGGGAGTGAGGATTGGAGGATGGTGTTGAAGGAGAGGGTTGTAGAGGATCAGTTGAGGGTGATTGAGGAGAATAAGAGGGCGATTGAGAGGCAGATAGCGGAGTTGAGGGATAGGTTGAAGATGTTGGAGGAGTTGGAAAGGAGGTTGCGCGGACAGCTGGAGGACATCCGCCTGGAACAGAGGTTGGCCAGGTTGCAGAAGTTGGTGCAGAGGCTCAGGCAGATGGCGGAGATTCATGCGTTTGATGAGGAAGCAATGATGAGGGATCCGAATGTGGTGAAGGTGGTGGAGGAAGTGAGGCAGTTGAAGCCAGATTTTGAGTTGCGGAGATATTTGGAGATTTGGAGGATGATGGGAGGTAGGTAGTGTGATAGTTGTAGATTGGAATGAAGGTGTAGTACGGTCTGGGTCGAAGGATAGAGTGATCTTTCGTGTGCCAAAGTAGGCGAGAGAGAGGTGGCACGAGAGGTCGTTGAAGGTGATTTGTTGGTTGTGGTTGGGTAAGCCTGGGGATTTGGATATGGATAAGGTGGAGATAGTTCCGCAGGAGGAGGTGACGATGCTATGAGGTTCGGGAGTATGGAAGTTGAGGGAATGTTAGTTGGTGAGGAGGAAGTCAAGAGGTTGGAAAGGGAGGGGGAGGTTGTGGACTTGAAGGTAGATGAAAGGGAAGTCGTCGAAGTTGTGATAGTAGGTAGAGAGGTGTATGTGATTAAAGGAGTGGAGGATGGGGATGGGTTGTATGAGGTTTTGAGGATAAAGGTGGGTGATTAGGATGGGGATTTGTATTAAGGTAGTGGATTATTGGAATGATGAATGGTTGGCCGACATCGGGTGTAATGCCAAGGAAGAGCATCTCCATTGGTTGGTAAGTTTTTGTAGAGCACGAGGTATGGAAGAGGTAGGTGAGGAAGGATTAATTGTAGTGAAACTGTATGAGATTTGGGAGAGCCTAAAGAAGTGGGTTCAATTTTACTTGGAAATTGGAGACATCGAGGGTGCAATGAGATTGATATGGCCGTTGCAGGAGTTGAGGAAGCATTATATGGAGGATCCAGATAGGGAGGTAAAGTTGGTATGGGGTTGAGGTGATGTGAAATGGATCGAGTTAGGTATGGGAATATCCGAGGGTATGCCCAAAGATATTGTGCGTTATGTAATTCTCCGGTAGATGAGGAAGAGGAAGTCATCGCGAATGAGGAGTTCCTGCCGATACCTTGGATTTGTAGTGAGTGTGCAAGGATTGTGGCAGATTTGGTAAGGCAACGTGAAAGGTGATTTAGAATGTTTTTTGGAGAGGAAGGAAGGTGGGTTCTCGAGAGGATTCATAGGGGTCGAGTAATTGAGACTACATTAGCATATACTGCAAGTAAAGTTTGGCTGAAGATTGGAACGGTTTTGGTAGCCATTCATAGTGGTTGCGTATGGCTGTTAGATGAGGATGTAAAGGAAATCAAATATGTGGTGAATAGTGGTAGGTTGGAAGTCAAGGTGATATTGGATGGAATCTGGTAGGCTGCCTTGGGTTGTGAAGTTGTGGAAGACTGGTAACTTCAGGGATAGCTTGATACACTATCCTTTTTATGTGTATTGGATGTTGAGATATCGAGGGTTTATCGAGGGTAAATGGAGTGATAGTGAGGGTGAGGAAGGTTGGAAAGTATGTCTGCCATGTGAGCCCGTGCTGGAGGGTTGGACATGCTTGGTGGTGTATTGGGCTTATCCAACAGAGGGAAGGATGAAGGGGGTGACTAAGGAAGCAATTGAGAAGGCTGTCAAGGAAGGACGTATTATTGATATGGAACCTAATGAGCAGAGATTGGGTGAATATGAGGTCTATCAATGGTGGTTGAAAAGGTATTGGGATTTTGTGGAGAGAGTGAAAGCCAAAGTGAAAGAGTTGGAGGAAGTAATCGAATGATGGCCAAGCGAACTGGTGGGGTTGCATCCAGAGACCGAGAGGATGTTCATGAGGGATGTACAGTGATGCAGATGCTTGTATTGAAAGTTATTCAGCGACATGGTAACTGTGCACTGCGAACGATTGTAAGGGAGTTAAATTGGAATACGCAAGGTGTAAGGAAGGCGTTGGCGGCGTTGATGAGGAAAGGGTATGTGATCAGGGTTAGACGGGGATGTTATTGTTTGACTGAGTTAGGAGAGAAGTATTTGGAGAGGAGGTGAAAGTCGAAGAAGCTGAGACAATTGTGGAGGCATTCGAGAAGGGTGAATGGATCAGTTTGGAAGAGTTGGAGAAGGCAAGATGGATTTTGGCATTAAGGGAGATTCTTCGGAAGTTCGTTGAGTATGTTGGGTTAGAGATTGAGGAGAACGTGTTGGATGCGTTTGTAGAGGAGGTAATGTCGTATGCCGAGATTTGAAGTCGAAATAGAAGTTCTGGAGGGTTGCAAATTATCAGTATGGATATATACAGATAGGTGGATTTGTGTCGAATTGGAGAGAATGGCAAAGGATTTACTAAGGGATTTGACAGTCGATAAGATATCGTTTGCTAAGGAACTCAATTGTATAAGACTAGATTATGAGGTATCGGATGTTGGAGAGGCAAAGAAGGCCATAGAACATGACATTGATAGGATACGAGAGGTTATACACGAATTGGCGAGGCCTATGGAAGAGTTGGTGGAGAAGTTGAAAGCCAAATATAATGTGGTGAATGTAGAGATTTGCCCATTAACAGGAGTTGAGTGTACTCCGAGGTGTAAGTGGTATTATAGACCATGGGATTGTTGTTTGTTGAGGGTGGATGTAAACCAAATCTGATAGGAGGTGATAGTATATGCCAATTGATTGGGAGGAAAGGTTTGAGACTGTGGAGAAAGAGAGGTTGTTGCAACTGTCAAGTGAGGATTTTAGGAGAGCCTACGAGAACGGAATTATTACAAGGGAGGAGTATGAAGCAGCAATTAGCAATGTGGAGGGGGTGGATGAAGAGAAAATTTGCTTGACGATGGAGGCCATGGCTAAGATGGGAGTGTTGCGGAAGGTCAAGTGTCCAGTGGTGTATGATGGTAAGGGAAATGCTGTAGTCTTTGGATCAAAACAAATTGAGGTATATGGCATTAGAGATCCAAGGAGGTTGGTGGAAGAGGAAGTGGAAGATAGGGAGCTGAAGGAGAGGTTGATAGAGAGATTGGTAATCGAAGGTTGGGTGAGAGAGGTATGAGGTTAGGTCTGAGGAGGTTCGGTGTAGGCTCAGGTAGGGATGTCTGTGAGGTCGAGTGTAAAGACATGTTGGTGACTGTGGATGGCCACGGATTGTTTAATATCTGGGATGTGGGAATTGTAGACCTCGAGAAAGTGAGACAGCTGGAGAGAGAGGCCAAGGTCGTTGAGGAGCATCCTGCTGGCGATGGCGAGTTCTTGGTAATGACGCTAGGTGACTTGTGTAGAGTGTTGGGTCGAGATGAACCATGGTTTGCAGATTCGTATGTGGTGGTGTGGGTAACGCATGTGGTCAATGACGAGTTTAGGTTGGTGGTAACGGATTTGTTGTTTGAGTGAGGTGACAATAACATGGAGTATTGGGTTGAATGTCCAGATGGAGAGAAGAAAAGTTTAGAAGAATGCGAGAAATGTCCTCACCATGACGGTATAGCGTTGAGAGATTCTAAAGCATTCCTAAGACCGTATCCAATACCAAACTGCGATTGTGTCTGTTGCACCAAAAACGGTCGATGGCTAGTGCCCATCAGATTCGAAGGAATGGAGGAAAGGTTTTGTGATGTGTGTAAACTGAGGGAAGAATGTAATGTGAGGTGATGACAGTTGTTTAAGGTGGAAGTAGACATAGTAGATGAACACACATTGGAAGTCCGACTACAGTGCAAGCATTGGGTGTCGTTAGGCAAGGTAGATGTAGAGTGGGAGGCAGACGATGTGACGGTGATGAAGACTCTGAAGTGTGTGGAACTGAGGTATGATGTAGGCGAGAGAGAAATCATGGATGTCATTGGAATGGTGAGGAGGGATATTGAGAGATTTAGCAGATGGTTGCTGGATACATATGGAAAGGTAGAAACTGCGATGAGGTATTTGAAGTATGAGTTACAAATCGAAGACAGGCGCAAGTGTCCATTGACCAGGGAGGATTGTTTGAGGGAAGAATGTATGATGTACGATTGGAAGACGGAAAGCTGTAGGCTGATGGACATAGAAGTGTACTGTGAGTAGGTGAGGACGGATGCCTATCTGCCCTAAGTGTGGAGTGTATGTGAGGAAATCCAGATGGAGACATCACCTCAGAATGTGCGGAGGATGGCCTACTGGCTATCCTCCTAAACATTTGAGGATCAGTGTATCCTCATATAGTGCGGTTGAGAAGGCAAAGAGAAGGAGGAAGTGATAAATATGACCAAAGGTTGGTGTGCTATCAGACATGGATTGAACATAAGGGTGTCTGGGTGTCGACAGTGGCTTGGGACATTCCGATTGGAGTAGGTAGGTGTGCTGAGACTGGAGTATTTAGGGAGATGAGGTAAGCATTTGGTATGATCAAGAGGTCTATTCGGAAGGTCATGGATGGGAGACCGATCCAATGAAGTTGTGGAGGAGACATAAGGAGATCGTGGAGAAGGTAATTAGAGGTGAGATTCAAAATGAAGATGGATGAGGATATGGTTAGAGAGTTTGAGGAATGGATGAAAACTGATGAAGGTAGGAAATGGATGGAGTATATAAGTATGAAGATTGAAGACGAATCTGTCAAGGTAGCGTGTGCGGCGATGACCTTTGGCTGTATGTGGAGGAGGTTAGGGTGGTGTTGAATAGATGAAATGTGATGTTTGTGGTCAAGAAATTGTGGAAGGGGAGAGATGCTATCAGATCAGGTTTGGATATGTATCAGATGATGAGTTTATAGTCGAGGAAGACTATATGTATGTACACCCGGAGTGCTTGCCACTATGAGGAGGTGATGCGTGATGGATGTGAAAGAGATGATAAAGAGGTATGAGGAACTGAAGAAATTGGGTGTTAGAAGTCGCAGTGGTGTGAGTGAAACAATCAGACAGGAAGTTAGGAAGTTGATGGCCGGAAGGAAGTACATGAAGCTCAGGGACATCGTTGCCTATTTTAGGGAGAATAATTACCACGAACGATGGGGTATTGATAGAAGGCAAATCTACAGCAAAGTGAGGATGGCATTGTCGGCGAAGACTGCAGGATTTGCGTTTGGGATCGATGAGTCTGGAAGCATCGTAGTAATAGACATGAAGCAGAAGGATGAATAACTTCACCATTTTTTTTTGGTGATTTGGTAGTTATTCAGGCAAAATTGTGAAATTCTCATGACGAGGAGAATTTCGAAGGAGGACCTATATCGTATGTATTGGGAAGAAGGCTTGAGTATCAACCAGATAGCTAAACGATTGGGAGTATCGTACACTACAGTTTGGGATTGGATGGCTATGTATGGCATACCTCGACGCAATCGTAGAGAGGCGACAAGGTTAAGATGTGAGAAGAAATTACCAGACGAGATAACGGAGGATTTGGCATACATCTTCGGAGTGTATTTGGGGGACGGTTCAGTGTTTCGAAATGAAGAGATGTACAGCTATGGCTTTCAATTACAGGTCAAAGATTACGAGTTTGCATGTAGCGTTAGAGATGTGCTCAAACGGCTTGGTCTGAATCCGAAATTGTATGAATACAAACTATACCGAGTGTTTTGCTACAGCAAACAATTGTATGAGCGGTTAACACAAACACCCATAGACGAACCGTTACGATGGTCTCCTGATTTACAAGGAGCATTTGTGAGAGGTCTATATGAGAGCGAAGGATGCATTTACTTCAATGGATATTCATGGTATGTACACGTCGTATGTAATACAAATACCAAGCTAATGGATGTAGTAGAAAGCATATTGTGTCAACATAATTTCGATGTAAAGCGCTGGGTATCACATCCTAAAGTTAGGATGGAAAATTTGAGATTGAGGGGAGGTAAAGGGGAAGTAAAAAGATTCTTATGTTGGATTCGTCCATGTATCAAATGGCCTGAGGAATTGAGGGATGATGACTGTTATGAAACGCATCCTGGTAGGTTATGAAGTAGCCAGCCTAATGGACATCTACGACTTCATGGAAGCATTCGGAGGCTATTGTGACGGTGATCGAGAGGCCGTAGTACTACCCTACAGCGAAGAGCTTGTCGACGAATTGGAGTGCAGAGGCATTATATTCACTGTCGAGGTGATGTGATGCCTTGGTACCGAGATTGGAAGTTATCTGCTACTCCGAAGCTATGGGAGATCGATGACCAAAGCCTATGGGAAGCCTATCGTAAAGGCATCATTTCGTGGGATGAATTGCAAACCGTAATGAGGACTGAGCCGCTTGTGTCGGAGGAAGAAGTGAGGGAGGCAGTGGAAGTGTTGGTGAAGGTGGGAGGATTATTGAAGGAGGATGTGATTGTAGTTGAAAGTGGTAGTCTACGTATTGAATTTGCCACTAACTACATCGAGGTGTCTGATCCATTGCTGCCAGTAGGATTTGGACTGGAGGAATTGAAGGATATGGTAATGCCTGTAGTGATTGAAGCAGTGGAGAGAGAGGTGGATAACAGGCAGTTGAGGAATGTGTTGTTGGAGCGATTGAAGGCAGCCAAGCCTGTGAAGAGGATGGGCACGTCTTTGGTGATGGAGGGCTGACAGATGAACAAGGTTGAACTGGTGCTTGAGGCTCTCCGGCAGATAGGTGGGTTGATACCACGAGATGTTTGGCACATCCAGATGCTGGCAGCTAAGGTTACTGCGGAAAGTAGGATTCACATCAGTCCAGCCGAAGTGTGGAGTATTTTGAAAAGAAGCAAGAGGGTAAAACTAGCGCCTGATCGCAAGGTATGGAGGTTGAAAGAATGAAAATCATCAACTGTTTGCGACATCCCGCTGTGTTCTTTGTGGATGGCCGCAAGGTAGTTCTCCCTCCATCAGGAAGAGTGGTACGCATACGAACGAGGCAGAAGGTAGTAGGATACGCCTTCATCAAGGGGGTGGAGATCCCAATTGTCCAGAATGAGGTAATAGAGGTTGTTGGGCTGCCATCCGTATGTGAGAATTGTAGGAGAGACTGCAAACATCAAGATGGGAGGATGCATTGTCATATGCAACAGCCAAGAGTGATGTATTTGGTGCCCTCGTTCGTAAGTAAAATGCTGCATAAACGCAAAGATTTGCTGGCTCCTGACACAAGTCCAAGAAGTGTGGTGAGAAGGAGAGGGAGAGTTGTAGGTGTAAGGAGGTTGCAGAGGTGGTGATGATGAGATTGGTGTTTGAAGATATGTAGCAACAGAAGATTATGTGATATGGCTCTTTGATTCTGAGGAAGATAGGGATAGGTTTGAGGAATTGCAACGCAAAGATCATTTGTTACCACAAGAGCAAGAAGAATATCGGGAACTAAAGGTAAAAGACCATAAGTGTGATCGATAGGTTGGACACGATGATGCCCGAGTGGCGAAAGAAGAGAGTCAAAATTGTGGTAGAGACATATGAGAGACAACCCAAGTATTGTCCATTGCTAAGAGATCATTGCCTATTGGACAATGTATGTTCTTCTCGTCCGGTGGTACATGCACGTTCAATAGGATAGCGATATCTTTGGACGTGTTGAGAGAGGGCGTACCGATAATAAGACTGTTTGTAGACAAGGATGATGAGGATGAATGTATATGATGCAATGATCAAATTGTGGGATGTGTATCGAGAGTTGCGGAAGGCGATTGAGTCTATGGAAGATTGCATTTTCGATACAATACCGTCGTCTGTTGATTGTCCTCAGTGCGGATCAATAGACAAGGAACTGATATACAGGAAGAATCTACATGAGGCATCGATACATGTGTGTCGCTGCAAGAAGTGTGGTACTTTCTACAAGTTTGTGTATGAGGTGGGAGATGACTACTGATGATTGGGGTAGTATGGTTGATAGGTCAGTTGATGGAACTGTCTATATTCGTTTATGTTTTGGCTGTGTGATTGGAGACTCGGCATCTAAATGGTTGGGAATCAGCATTGTAGAGAACGATATTGAAGCCATAATAGTAGGTAGTATCGCAACGGGGATGATATTATGGATACACGCGATCTTAGGCGTTTGATGGTGAAGCCTGAGGAGATGAGGGTGTTTGCCAGCAGATTGAGGTTGACAGCGGAGGTGGTTGATAATCGGGAGACAGCAAAGAAGTTGAGGATAGTAGCCGGATGGCTGGAAACATTTGGAGGGTTGACGTATGGGTATGTTTGATGTGATCAAGGCAAAGATCGAATGCCCATTCTGTGGGATAATCCATGACAACTGGCAGACGAAGGACTTCGAACAATTGCTATTAGAATATGACATTTCCGATCGAGTACCTATGAAAGAGGGAACAGTGAACTTCTACACATATTGTGCGCATAGGATTCATCGAGATTATAGGTCATCATTATCGCTACACATGCCAGTCTACAAGAACGTCTACATCGTATGGCTCGAGGTCTTCGCGCCTGTGAGGAAGCATCGAATTGTGAGGGATGTGAGACGATGGAAAATGTTTGCAAGACCGCAGGAAGGTCATCATCTCAGTGTAGTGACACAGGAGGTAAGGGTGAGGAAGTTCAATTTGGCGAAGAGACGAGCCGAGATTGAGAGGATAGGAAGACCGATCACAGAGGTTGAGTTGGGAAGAGAACATCCTGTGAGGTTGAAGAGGGATGGCGAGGTCATTAGGACGAAGGTGATGATGTAATGGTGAAAATCTTCAAATTTAGACATAAGCCTGGGGAGGCATACCACAAAGTCCTGGAATATATTGATGATTACGGCAAGATTTACGAAAGTGAACGTGGCCAAAAATACAAGGAGGCGGACCCAATATTGATTATCATTGAGGATCCAGTATTTGAGAAACCGTCAGAAGTACTACCAGGGTACTTCGTCCAACGATGGGGCGAAACATTCGTTTGGCAGTATGCACTTAATGTCGCTGAATGTAAGGCAGAACCAGGTGAATGGGAGTATAGCTATGGAGAGAGATTGGCAGAAGGCAATCAGGTCGAGAATGTGATTGCTAAGTTACGCAAACATCCAGAGACCCGACAAGCAGCATGCGTATTGTATTGGCCTTCAGATACGGTAAGTGAGAATCCACCTTGTATGGTGATGGTAGACTTCAAGATTAGGGATGGAGGACTAAATACTTTTGCGGTATTTAGATCAAACGATATGGAAAATGGATGGCCAGGGAATTACTTTGAGTTATTAACATTAAGCTACCGGGTAGCAGCCGAGTTGGGGATTAGAGTCAAGAGAATCAGGACGTTGAGTATTTCGGCTCATGTATATGTGTAGTATGAGATGTGCAATCTGTGGAAGGACAATCGAAGGTGTACGCGTTTGGAAGGATGGCCAGATCATCTGCGCAGAATGCCTTGTGCAAGCATATCGGTCAAAGTTGGAGAGGATACTGGATGTGATTATCTTTGATTGTGGCAGTGAACCTTTCGATGCGAGATGTCGACAGTGCGGAGCTAAGATGGATTGGTGGAGCGAGGTAAAACATGAAACGACAAGGTATGTGTATTTTGAGTGCCCCAAATGTGGGAAGCGGAGAGTATTGGTGAGAAAAGCCTGAGTTGGAGGTGATGATCAATGTGGGTAGATGTAGGTAGATGTCCTAAATGTGGAGGAAGAATGATCTCGCCTATGGTTTGGTATGGAACAACACCGACGCCGAAAAGATGTGTAAACTGTGGGTATGAAGAGTGATACTATGGATGAGACACCTGATGTAGAGATAGTAGGAAAGTGGATTCTTCGCCTCTACACGCGATACAAGAAGGTTGTCGAAAGTCTCGGCTACGATTGCAGTTGGGACGACTTCAAATGGGAGGTTGAAAAGATAGTCGAGGAAACCGAAGAGGAGGCAGGCATCTAATTGTGTGATGGTCTCAACATTTGAATCACAAAGTATTTAAATCCCGAGAGCCTTAATAATCTTGCAAACAGCCAGGAGGTGAGAGCGTATGGTAGTTGATATTGCGAGTCTATATAAGCAGGCGAAGGAGGAGAGCATGAAGAGACCTACTCCAGGAACGTCGAGCGGTAAAGCTGAGAGGATCAGGAAGATGGTCAAAGAGATTGCTCAGAAAACGGGCGAAAGAAAGCTCCTGGCTTCTGCCGTCTATCAGGCGGTTAGAGCTGCATTGGCTGAACAGAATGTCAAGGTGGAGAGATCTTACTTCATGCAGGTTGTCAAGAGAGGGTTCAAACTGGAGAAACAGAATGGAAGGATTTACATAGTGGTTCAATGATTACTCCTATTTTTTGAGGTGCAATCGTCATGCGCCATGTGATTTTGTTCAATGGAGGCATCGGTAGTACAGTGTTGTTAGCAAAGATGATCGAGGAATATGGTCGTGACAATATCCTGGCTGTTTGGGTGAACTACGGTCAGAGAACTGCAGAGCGTGAGAGAGAATCCATTGTAGCACTGAGAGAGTACTATGACGTTGTCACTGAGATTGTAGTCATCATGCCTCCAATCGAGAGGTTCGTTCCTGGTGTGTTGATGGCAATTGGCATCGATCGTGCAATGCCTGATGGTAAGGTGTATGTCGGCTGTTATGGAGATGGTAAGGCATACAGCGATGTGGCGAGAGAAGTCTTCAGGACTACTGTCGAAACGCCATTGTCAGGGATGTCAGCAGTTGATGTGGTGAGATTGGGACAACAACTGAATGTGCCATTCGAGTTGACCTACAGCTGCGAGAAGGGATGGGACGTTCATTGTGGACGATGTTCATCGTGTCTAAGACGCAAGGAAGCCTTTGAGAGAGCACAGATTGAGGACGTTGTGGAGTTCGATGTCTAAACGATTCAATCGTTGGGTAGTCCTATATGTATGCCTAAGTAGGTTTGATTTGGATCTATTGTATGAAGCTACTGATGTCGCCGAATGGTTGGGTATTCCTGAAAAGCATCGGTTGGTGAGATATTATCTCAATCGGCTGATGAGAGAAGGTCACTTGGTGAGAGTCGATTGGGGTCATAGGATGTTTTTCGGGAGACGAGAACTGATGGGTGTGTTGAAGTCATTGGATGATGTTTTCGAACAAATGAGCGGTGGATGGTTTAAGGTGAGAAAATGAGGCGCTTGAAGGTTGTAGGCTATGTAGAATGTACATTACACAAAGCGTTCGTACCCATAAGTGTCTGTTCGGAGTGTAAGTATATCCATGCGAATGTTGGTGACCATACAATCGTATGCAGCTACGATTAGTCTCCCTCAAGCCTTAAGCGCTCGTAGGGAGGGTGTACCGTTGACTGCAATACATCAACTGATTTTCCGGCACCCGTCGGCTTGCTTGTAGCCGACGCCTCCTACGAGTGGAGGAGTCCTGAGGGAGGTGAGATTGTGGTCGAGATTGAGGTGGAATGTCCATTCTGTGGTCGGTGGGTGTATGTTGAGAAGAGGTTTTGATGTAGAAGTTGAGTGTCCAGAATGTGGGAGATGGTTCGATTTGAAGGAGGTGATAGTATGGAGTTGAAGAAGGTAGATGAGCTTCCAAAGAAGGAGGTCAAGGGAAGGAGCAAGCAGTATGAGGAGATTGTGCAAAAGTTTATGGAAGCTAAGCTGGCGCAAGCCGAAGTAACTGGGTTTAAGGCTAAGCCTCAGACGGTCTATCAGCAACTACTGAAGGTGTGTAAGAAGGTTGATGGTGTGAAGGTTGTGAAGAGAGGAGATAGGATCTTCCTGGTGAGGAAGTGAATTGGTTAACCATTTGCTTTTTCCGCAGAGTGTGTGAAACATGGTTAGTAGGAGGTGATGAGAATGAAGAACGAGTTAGTTAAGATGTTGGTAGATGCTGGAGTGGAGCAAGCTGAAGCAGAGAAGAAAGTTACTACCCTCTACAATACCGTCAAACAAATTAGGCCGCAAGACACCGAGGACAAGATCTGGGCGATAGTGAGGCTGAAGGTGAAACAATACATCCAGGTCGCCAAGAGATCAGGAGCCAAGATCTTCAAGGGCATTTGCTTGGGATTCAACGAATACAGGGATATGCTGGCTGGTATTAAGCAATCCATTTTGGCAGATTACGAATCGGATCCACAGAAGGCGATTGCGGAAGGCCTCGTGAGGATCGAGGGCGATAAGGTAATACCGATTGACAACAGGCCGACATTGCCGTCTGGTGATCCGAATCCAAACTTCGGTAAGCCGGTGCCTGAGATCTGGAGGAGAGACGTCTTCATGGCTGTCGACGGCAAGTTTGTGCAAGTCTACGGTAACATCAAGGAAGAACCAGAGGTTGGTGGAGTCTATGTGTTCGCTGGCAATCCGAGGAGCGAGAATGTGATTGCGCTCAGCAGAATTAGGCCGTTTGCTAAGGAAGGGAACATAGGCGACAAGGAACTCTGGCAGGTTGCCTACAATGTGCTAGAGGACTATGCTGTGGACATCAACAGCCTTCTGGATTGGCATGAAGAACACGCAAACAACCCAGCAAGGATCGCAGCCATCAAGGGTGTGGTAACTTATGTCACTGAGACTTCTACTGGCAACAACCTCATGGTGATTGACGATCTCGACGAACCAACAGGTGACGGAGTGCCTGTGTTCGCCAATCCAGCAGTAATCAGTGGTCCAGTGAGCGTGGGTGTGGAAGTCATTGCGTTTGGTAGGACGACAGTGAATGTCAACGAAGAGGAGACGAGAGTCATCCTCAATGCGTTTGGTGCTATACTCAATCCGGAGACTATGACGTATGCGGATGTCATGGAGCAGCTGGATGAAGTGCTGTGGGGTTGAAGACTTTCTCTTCCTTTTTTTTTTGTTTGGTGATACAATGGGAAGAACACGAGTTCTGAAGCAGGTCGCAAGCGAGGAGGTTGAACGGTTCTTCGGTAAGGACGTTGTGGACAGAATCAACCAGCTTGAAGGCAAGAAAGTCATTGCAGGTGGTGCAGCATTAGCCTTCTACACAGGTAGGGCGTTTCATACGGATGTAGATGTCTTCATTCTAGGTAGTCAGAGCGAATACGAATATACGATTATTGACGAACCAGGTGTGCAGGTTGTCTACACAGAAGCAAAGACGATCGAGGAGCTGTTTGCAAGGTTTCCGCTGTCGATTACGCAGATCGCGATTGATTGGCAATCGTATAACGTCGTTGCAACAGAAGAGTGTTTATATGCATTGGAATCGGGGGTCGTGATAGTTGACGTGACGAAGTTCTTCTCGGAGCAGCACTTGGAGAAGCATACGGTGAAGTGGTTGAGAAGGTTGTATCATTGGCTTAAGGAGGATGACTGACGTGGGTGGGTTAGTCGAGATGGTCGAGCAAATGTGTGTAGTCATTGTCGAGGTCAACCTTGTATGGTGTTGGTACAATTAGCGAGAGAGATCGAACTGTTATGGGAGAGGATTAATGATGAAAGTTTACGCCATCAGTAGAGGGGAATATGACGAATATCACATCATAGCTATTTACAGTGATAAGACAAAGGCACAAGAGGTCTGCCAAAAGTTCAGAGAAGTGGAACCCGATGAGGTATTCAATGTAGAAGAATACGAACTGGATCCTGATGAACGCCAATTTCAGTGGACCTTCGTCAGGATGGGTAGGAATTTCAATGCTCTTGAAGCTGAACGATGGGTCACCAAACATCCACCTTGGACGGTAGAAAAGCCAGATTTCGATGTGAATGGCAATCTATTGGTATGTATCAACACCTGGGATGAGAGAGAGGCCGTCTTGGAGGCACAGAGATTAGCTCTGAAGGTGTTTCGAGGAGGACAGGATCAATGAAACACCTATTTTTGGCTCACAGTGGAGGTTTAGACAGCACGACACTACTGTATCATGCACTGGAAGAGGGTTTCGTAGTTCATCCCGTCAACTTCGTGTATTCAAAACGCAGCCTACTGGAGGCTCAGATCTGTAAGGAACTACACTATGAGGCATTAGACCTCGAACCCATCGTTGTGGATCTGAGGGATCATGTGCCAAGTAGGAAGGTAGTCAAACAGAAGATGGATGAACGCTACGGTCTCACGCAGTATTTTCCGAGTAGGAATTTGCTGTTCGCAGTCTATCTCGCAGTGTACGCGGAGTTCTTTGCAATCGAGAATGATCTCAACGAGATCTACATCGGATTAGCTATCCACCGACACACGACATACCGCGAATACTGGGATATAACGCCTTGGTTCGCAGAGTCATTGCAGATGTTGTTAAATCACAACTATACGACAAACATCAAGGTCTATGTGCCGTTCGTCGAATGGGATAAAGCGCAGATTGTTAGGAGAGCATTGGAGTTGGGTGTGGATTGGAGGAAGACACTTACGTGTTATGAGCCAATTGTTGATGAGAATGTTGTTAGGCCCTGTAAACAGTGTCAGGCGTGTGTTGAGAGAGAGGTGTTAGGTAAGAAGGTTGGGGTAGAAGGCATAAATGATTACGAAATTGTGTTGAGAGGTGAGGTTAGTGGCATGGAATAAGAAGGAGGAGTTAGAAGTCCCGAATGTTGATGAGTTCTTCAAGCCATCAACAGAATTGCCTCCAGTCGAAGGCCTAAAGGTGGGTGTGTACGGCTTGCCTGGTTCTGGTAAAAGCCACTTCGCACTGACGGCTCCCAAACCGATTTTCGTTATTGACACTGAGTTTGGCAGTCGCTTAGTAGTCGACAATGCTGTACCCCCAGAGGAAAGGGATAAGGTCTACATCTTTGAGGCTCTACAGCTTGATCCTGAGACCATGGAACCTGATCCGATACAGTCGTTGGAGGAGGTTGAGAAGGCACTGAAGGCAGTCGTCAAGTATGTCCAGGATCACTCGGATGTGAGAGGAACGATCGTCATCGATTCGGCGTCTGATATTTGGCAGTGGATCGGAGTCTGGTTGGAGGAAGAAGGTGCTAGGCGCAGGACGAAAAGTGGGGAAGTACCACGGTTCGAGTGGGGAAGGGCAAATAAGAGGTATTTACAGATGATCTACAAGCTGTTGAGATCGAAGTGGCATGTCGTATTAACCGGGAAGGTACAGGAGGTGTTTACCGAAGATGGTACGCCTACCGGTCGCTATAGGAGTCGCTGGCAGAAAGATACGGAGCATTGGTTGGACATTGTGATGAAGGCTGAGGTGATGATACCGCCTGGTAAGACAACACCAGTGAGACAGTTTACGATTGTGAAGTGCAGGGCCTGGAATATTAGTGGCACAATAGTCGATTGTACGTGGGACAAATTGGTGAAGTTTGTCGAGGAGAAAGCAAAGGTGAAAGTCTTATGACTGACGACACATCTACATACCCCAAATATGATGCCGTGATGCTACTATCTGGAGGCTTGGACAGCACAGTGTTGGCCTATTGGCTGAAGAATCGAGGCTACAGTGCGATTGCTCTGACGTTCGACTACGGTCAGAAGGCCAGGAAGGAGCTCAGATGCGCAGAATGGGTAGCCAAGCAGTTGGGATTTGAGCATGAAGTCATAAAGTTGCCGAAGACTGTGTTCCAGTCATCGTCTCTGTTGGTCAATGGTCAAGGATCTACCGTCGTGCCGAATAGGAATATGATTCTATTGTCGATTGCGGTAGGTTATGCACTGAGTCGTCATATCTACAGAGTATATATTGCTACACATCGAAATGATTGGGAGACTTATCCTGACTGTCGACCTGAATTCTATCAGGCATTGAATTTGGCGTTGATGATAGGCAACGATCTGCAAGAACCAGTGATTCATACCCCATTTTTGTATAAGTCGAAGGCCGACATTGTTGCCATCGGCCACAAACTGGGTGTTCCATTCGAGAAAACATGGACATGTTATGAAGGTCAACGCAAACCCTGTGGTAAGTGTTCCGCATGTGTTGAGAGGAAGATGGCCTTTGAGATGGCTAGAATAGAGGACCCGTTGTGGAGGAGGTGAGAGTGAGTGGTTGAGGATGTGATTGAGTTAGTGAAGAAAACTCTGCAGCAACGCAGAGGATTGTATGATGTAGAACCCATTGATGTGATGGAAGATGACGAATTAATTGCCGTAATGCACATGAAACTTCTGCGAATCAAACATGGCCAACACATCGCGAAACAGTTCGACGACCTCATAGACCTACTGGCATACGGCCTAAGGTTGGCAGAAAGATGGTATGACGTTGCCAATAGGAAGATGGAGATCCACGAAACTTCCGATGGTGCAACTATTCGTATTCCAGTGAGACGGTTAGGTCATGATCATGATGATGTGCTGACGATTGACATCAAAGGTCAGCAGTGCGTTGTCGATGAAAGGAGAGGGGTGTTTGATGTGGTAGAAAGACCAAAGATCATCATCAGTGACATGCGGTATGTCGAGGTGACGAGCCGTGAGAAGGAAGATCTGTTACAGAAACGAGAACTGTATTCACAAGGATCTGCAGACCAAGGAGTGTAGGTTTGATGGATATTGTCCCCTATATGCATACGTGGAGGTGTGAAGGAGGATGATTCACTATCATCCTATCAGTCCGTTGGACTTCTTTGATCTCATCGAAGACATCCCATATGCCTTCGTCCTTGCACAGTATTGGCCACATGAGAAGTACCGGAGGTTCTATCTCGAACACGACTGGGAGATTGTGATCGTGGACAATGGTATCTACGAAGGTGCTCCTGTAACGGAGGCAGAGTTGGATGCGATTGGTAGGCAGATCAGCGGCGAAAGAGTGTTTGTTGTGGCGCCAGAAGTCATGAAGAGTAGTATAGGAACAGTGCAAGCTGTGAGAGAGTTTGTGAAGAAGTACTCGGGAACAAAACCATATGAGGTGATGGTAGTCCTCCAAGGCGAAACGATTGCAGTGCTACCAGACTTCGCTGAGAAGGTCGATCCGTATGTCGACGCATATGCAGTGCCTATTTGGATGTATCGCAAGGGTTGGTGCAGAGCAGGTGTAGTTAAGTGGTTTAAGGAAGTAATACCTGAAACGCGTGAGAAATATTGGCATGCCCTAGGTCTGGATTGTCTACTTGAACTTAAGGAGCTACAAGGTTTCGTAGAATCGTTCGACACCAGCATGCCATTTACGGCGGCTGTACATGGATTGGATTTGGAACACAATTTGATCATCAAGAGAGTGAAGCGAGTCAATCTTCTGGGAGAAGCCTTCGACGAACGTGTTAGGAGGTTAGCGAGGAAGAATGTAGAAACAATCCTCAAGTGGTGTGGACCATGAGGATTTGTCGTGCAGCAGCCAAGGGTTTGTGTGACGATTGGGATCCAGAGGAATGTCCGAAGAGATTGTGTTATGAAGTCCAGGTATGTGTGGATTGATGGAACGTGGATCAAGGGTTTTGATGGAAGACCAAGAGTAGTGCTGTTTGGGAGGGACTATGATGATCCGATGAAAACTCAGACGATTGCAGTGAAAGGCTTTAATCCTTATTTTTACGTCAACATTAATGCCGAGGTGCCTAAGCTCCCAGAAATCCAGAGTGTCGGGGGTCCTTACACGGATGCGTTAGGGAGGAAGGTTAAGAAGATCATTGTGAACCTACCATCGGATGTCCCGAAGGTGAGGAAACACTTCGAGTGGACAGATGAGGCCGACATTCTGTTTGATGTGCGTTTTGTGGTCGATGCAGGTATCAAGTATGCGTTCGATGACGAAGTGCGGCCAGTCGAGGTGGACAAGCCACTACAGCCAAGGATCATGTATCTGGATATCGAGGTGAGGAGCCCAGAGGAAGTGATGGCTAAACCCGAGAAACCAGAATGGCCAATTGTGGCGATCCAGACGTTGGACAGCTATACGGGAGAACTGAAGGTGTTCGCGCTGGATGTCCCTTCGCAAGCGGATGACGCAGTTGTTAGTTGTCAAACGGAACGTGAGCTTCTACTGAGGTTTGCAGACTATGTGCAGAGGGTAGATCCGGACGTCTTGACAGGGTGGTTTAGTTCAGGCTTCGACTTGCCTTATCTCATCAATCGTGCACGGATTTTAGCAGTGCCATTGGACAAGCTGACAAGGTTGCCTGGAAGAAGTTATCCGAGAGCCAATCAGTTGCGTGCAGGAGGATGGACGGTGAGGATTGTGGGCAGGCAGTGTGTGGATATGTTGGAAGCATTCAAGAAATGGCATAAGGCGAAGGGTGAGTTGGAGACTTATGATTTGAAGTTCGTTGCCAAGAAATTTGCGGGATTTGAGTATGAGGACTATGGTGACAGCATTGATCGGTTGTATCGAGAACAAGATTGGGAGACGTTGATTGATTATTGTAAGAATGATGTCTTGGCGTTGAGGGCAATCGATCAGGCGATCGGATTGTTCGAGTTCTATGAGTACATACGGTTCGTCGTTGGGTGCAAGTTGGAAGATACGATGAAGAACAGCAAAATCATCGAGATGCTGTTGATGCGTGCAGGGATAAAGCCGATGCCTACGAGACGCTATGATCGGATAGATGAAGAAGACCGCTATACTGGTGCGTTGGTTTTGCAGCCTCCATTAGGTGTGCATGAGTGGGTGGGTGTCTTTGACCTCGCGTCACTATATCCGTCGATAATCATGGCTTTTGATGTAAGTCCTGATGTCGATAAGATGATTCCGAAGGTCATAACGACGGTGCTACAGGAACGTGAGAGGCTAAGGAAGTTGAGATTAGAAGGGAAGGCCGACGAAGTGACCAAGATGAAGGAGGTGGTATTGAAGTTCCTTGCGAACTCATTCTATGGGGTACTGGGATGGTCAGGATTTAGGTTATATAGTAGGGAGCATGCAGAGTTTATTACGACGAAGGGAAGGGAAATTAACATGTTTCTGCAACGATGTGCGAGAGAAAAAGGATACACCGCAATCTATGGGGATACCGACAGCATCTTTGTGAAAGGTGTGAAAACTCCTGAGCAAGGCTTAGAATTACAAGACTACTTCAATGAACGTCTTCAGGAATGGGCTCAAAATGTCGATGCAAAAATTCCTCCTCGCATCAAATTCGAAAAACTGTTCCGCCGCATCATGTTCAAGCGCAAGATCGGCAGCGAGGAAGCCGCGAAGAAACGCTATGCAGGCTGGCTGATCTGGGAGGATGGTCACGAAGTCGACGAGATAAAGATCGTTGGTATGGAGACAAGAAGGTCGGACGTCGCAGAGATTACGAAAGAGTTGATGGGAAGGTTCTTGGAGCTGGTACTCAAGCAAGGTGATATCGATGCTGCGGGCAGACTCATCCGCAAGACTTTGAGGACATTTGACCGTCTGCCATTGCAGAAGGTAGCCATTCCGAAGGGTGTGACGAGGGATTTGGAGGACTACAAATCGGAGTCGGCATGGATTGTGGGTATCAGAAATGCTCAGCAGTTGCTGGGATTAAGGTTCCGACAGGACAGAAAGCCGAGGTTGTTGTATTTGAAGAGGCCAGTGAAGAGGTTATGTATCACAGAGGATGTGGAAAAGTTGCCAGATGATTTCGAGGTGGATTGGGAGATGATGAAGGAAAAGACCATTGTACATAAGTTCAAGCCCCTAATCGAGGCGTTAGGCTTGTCGTGGGAAGTTGTTGTTGAAGGTCAAACAACCCTCGACTCTTGGTGGTGAGAGGATGGTGTTTCTGATTCGTAAATCTATGCTAGAGGCCTACGTCCGCTGTCCACGGATGTGCAAGATTAGGTTCGTAGACAATCCCGAAGAGAGTCCATCTGACAGTCAATTCGCAGCCTTAGGTACTCGATTTCACGAATGGGCGAATGTGTTCTTCGATGCAGCGTCGGAAGTCGATCCCAATCAATGGGTGCAGTTGATTCCACATTCATTTAATGCTGAAGAACGCAGGTGGGCGATGAACTTCATACGATTCGAACAGCGGAGATGGCGACTGTTGAAGGCTGAAGGTAGGCTGGCTGAATGGTTTCCAGTTGCGAGAGAGTTGTATTTGACGTCAACGGAATTGGGTATTGAGGGCCATATTGATCGAGTGGATTGGTATGATCGTAGTCAACAGTTGGTGGTATTGGTGGAGTACAAATGTACGTTGTCAATGGATATCACGTCATTGAGAAGACAGCTGCATTTCTACAAACTACTCTACGAACATGCAGATCAACCTACAATTGGCAAGGTCGTCGGCATTGCATGCATCAACCCAAGACTCAATGAGATTTGGTATGAAAACGTCAACCCATGGTCGGAGGCTGCGGTGAAGAAGAGGTTACAACAGATTCGTTTTTCGTTGGCAAATAATGTTTGGCCCAAGACAAAGAATTTGTATGTGTGTATGTTCTGTGATTTAGCAGACAGTTGCGATATATGGGAGGAGGTTGAGTCTGATGAATGAAGGCTACGAGCGTTTAGTGGAAGATGTCTTGCGCAAGCGGTATTATTTGCGTGATGAGAATGGGAGATTGTTGGAAGAGACTCCTGAGGAGATGTTCGAGAGGGTGGCTGTTGCAATTGCGAAGGCTGAGGATGATCCACAAGAGTGGGAGAAGAAGTTCTTCGAAGTGCTAACGTCTAAACGGTTCATGGCATCGTCACCAACGCTTGTGAATGCTGGAACTGAGGCTGGAACGTTGTCCTCATGCTTTGTGGTTCCGATCGAAGACAGCTTGGAAGGCATCTACAAGGCACTTACTGATGCCGCGAAGGTTCACAAGGCATTCGGCGGAACTGGGTTCTCGTTCAGTAGGTTGAGACCGAAGGGTGATGTCATCAGTAGCACTGGTGGTCAGGCAGCAGGTCCGGTAGCATTTATGAGGTTGTTTGATGCGAGCGCAGACGCTGTCCGTCAGGGAGGTCGTAGAGAAGGCGCAAACATGGGTATTTTGGAGGTTAGTCATCCAGACATTGAGGAGTTTATCACTTGTAAGTCTCGAGAGGGTGTGCTAAGGCACTTCAACATCAGTGTGGCAGTGACGGATGACTTCATGAAGGATGTCGAGACGAATGGCGAGTGGCAACTGATCAATCCGCGTGATAGTAGTGTGTGGAAAACGGTGAAGGTAAGAGAGCTGTTTGACCTGATCGCCTACCATGCATGGCTGAATGGGGAACCAGGTGTCATGTTCATTGATAACGTAAATCGTGCTAATACATGTCCACATCTCGGAAGAATCGAAGCGACTAATCCATGCGGCGAACAACCATTGCTACCGTATGAGTCATGTAACCTCGGATCCATCAATCTTTCAGCTCATGTCATCGACGGCAAGATCGACTGGGATAAGTTAGAGGAGACGATCAGGATCGCCGTCAGGTTCTTGGATGACGTCATCACCGTCAACAAGTACCCAATTCCGGAGATTGAGAAGGCTACCCTACGCACCAGGAAGATTGGCCTCGGGATTATGGGTTGGCATGATATGTTGATAAAGTTGGGCATACCATATGACAGTGATGAGGCCTTGCGGTTAGCCATGAAGGTAATGAGGTTTATCACTGAGACTGCTACACATACATCGATGCAGTTAGCTGAAGAACGTGGCGTCTTTCCAGCCTGGGAAGGCAGTACGTGGGAGAAGGAAGGCATTCGACTACGAAACGCTACCCTCACGACTATCGCACCAACAGGATCGATCAGCCTCATCGCTGGTTGCAGTCCATCGATCGAACCTATCTTCCAGTGGTCATATCGTCGGATGACGGAGTATGGTCAGTACGATGTAGTACATCCACTGTTGATTGAGATGTTCGGAGACCGTTGGGAGGATCGCGTGAAGGAGGATCCGCGATTGTTCAAGACTGCCCTTGACATCAGCTGGGAATGGCATATCAGGATGCAGGCAGCCTTCCAGAGATGGGTACATAATGCAGTGAGTAAGACGATCAACATGCCACAGACAACGACGGTTGAGGATGTGAGGAGGGCGATAATGATGGCATGGAGGTTAGGCTGCAAAGGCATCACGATCTATAGGGTAGGTAGTCGACAGGAAGAAGTGATGTCAGTGAAGCAGGCAAACGGTAGGCCAAGGGCACTGAGTGGGACTACCATCAAGGCAAGGAGTGGCTGTGGCAAGATGTATGTGACGATAAACTTTGGTGCTGACGGTCATCCATACGAAGTGTTCGTGAGGACGGCAGGAGGCTGCGAGGCTAATAATGAGGCGATTGGGAGGTTGATCTCGTTGGTATTGCGCAATGGGATTCCAGTCGAGAAGGTCATCCGTCAGTTGCGGAAGGTGAAATGCATCAATGCGATGAGGTCAGAGAAGTCGGAAGGCAAGAGCTGCGCAGACGTCATTGGTAAGTTACTCGAGGAGGTCGTGGGCAAAACAACTACGACTGAAGGTCGTCGCTGTCCAGAGTGTGGCCAGCCACTGACGTTTGGAGAGGGGTGCATGACTGGCAGTTGTCCAAATTGTGGATGGAGTGGATGTAGTTGAGGATGTCGCAAGCTGTCTTTGAGGGAGGACATGATTGGGAATTTGTTTACAGTCTGATAGTCGGATGGGTGTTAGGCCTCCTATCAGGGTGGTTGATATGCCATCTGTAGAGGAGTTGAGGGAGTATAAGCAATGGTTGGAAGGAGAAATCCTCAGAATGCTGCGAGAGTTCGAGGACAAGTTTGACGTAACAGTAGATGGCATTGAGTTGTTGCACATCTATAAGACGGGAGAGAAGGCCGAGGTGTATAGCGTGGAGATTAAGGTATTATTGTGAGGTGATAGTAGATGATTCCTGTAGTCGATTGCTATGGTCAGATAGTAGTAATGTGTATCACAAACCGTTCGGGGGTGATTGAGGATGAGACTAGTTGTTGAGGATTCGTTCGCGGCTGCACATAGGTTGATGAAGCATCCCGGGAAGTGTAGAAATCTGCATGGACATACGTGGAAGGTGAGAGTCGAGTTAGAAGGGGTTCCAGACAAGCAGACAGGAATGGTAGTGGATTTTGGATGTATCAAAGAGATCATCCAACAGTTGGATCACAAGACATTGCTAAATGTATCCGACCCTCTGTTTGAGGTATTGGATTCTGTCATAGGATTTCAATCAGACCCCACCTGTGAGTGCATAGCAAAGTGGATAGCAGACAGAGTGATTAATGTTGCAGGCAAACAGATCTCTTACATAAAAGTCACCATCTGGGAGTCCGAGAAGCAGTCAGCGACGTATTCCATTCCAGTAGATGGTCCATAGTGTCTTCCTATTTTTTGAGGTGATAGGCATGAAAGTTACCGAGATATACGAAAGTATTCAGGGGGAGGGACCTGACATCGGGCTGAGGGCAGTTTTCCTTAGGTTAAGGGGCTGCAATCTTGGTTGTGAACAATGTGACTCCAAACACGCGTGGTCTAACTCTAGTCGTCATCCGACTATGTCTGTTGATGAAATACTCCGCCAACTATGGGACTATGCGAATCCTCATCTCATCGTCACGGGTGGTGAGCCATTGTTACAGTGGAAGGAGTTGAGAGAGTTGTTAGTTCGTTGGTGGCAATGGGACTGGTCGGAGTATGTTGGGTTGGAGACGAATGGAACGGTGAAGAGGTTTGATTTTGGGTTGTTTAGCCGCATTGTGGTGTCACCGAAGAGGCTGGGAGATCTCGAGTGGTGGTTGAAGAAGGTGAGGAGAGGGAAGCATAAGAGGAAGTTGTTTGTCAAGATTGTGTCGGATGGAGAACGATGGGGAATTGGAAGGTATTCGATGGATACGTTGGAACCATATTTGGAGTTGATCGATAGTCCGAATGTGTATCTCATGCCGCAAGGCACGACGGTTGAGGAGATTGCGAAAAGTTTGGAAGGTATCCGCCAGTGGATGTGGGAGAATGGGATAGTGCAGACGAGAATTTCACCAAGGTTGCATATCACAGCAGGTTGGAGGTGATAGTCTTGTCATCGGTAAAGTTTCTGCCTGACTACGCAAGCCAATCGGACGACAGCGGCATTTCTCTCCAAAAGGTCGGCATCCGTGGACTCAACGTCAGACGCACGTGGGATGGAGCTCCTGTGATCACTAGGCAATCTGCCTATGTCAGTCTCACCGATCGAAAGGGCATTCATATGAGTCGATTGGCAGGCGTCCTTCTCGACTGGGAAGGTGAGGAAATTGCGTGCGACGATAACTTCCTTGAGGAATTAGCCTCCACTCATGATAGCAGCAATACCTACTGGAAGTGCAAATGGTCCTATATCATCGACTATGCCGTTGGTCCACGTTTCACTGTGAATTTTGTTCTCGAAGGCCGCCGTTTCCAGGACAACTGTAGATGGTATCTGACGTTTACCCTACCATATGCCAGCGTATGTCCGTGTAGTCTGGAGATGGTGAGAGCTACAGGAAGAGGTATTCCACACATGCAACGCAGTCGGATGACGATTACTGTGCGGTTGAGTGAGTTCAATGAATCGCTCCCTCAGTATACTTCGTGGATGATTACTGATTTGGTGGACGAACTGAAGTTGATGCCATGGGCCGAGATGAAGAGGGTAGAAGAACTATATTGGTGTCAACAGGCAGAAGATCATCCGATGTTTGTAGAGGATGTCGCAAGAAAGGCAGTGAAGGTAGTAAATGAGTGGAGTTGGATCGATGACTGGGTGATTGTAGCTGAGCATGAGGAGAGCATTCATGAGCATAATGTGGTGGCAGTGGCATGGCGTGGAAAGGAATTGAGGTGATGCTAATGTTACTGACTGAGAAAGGGAAGTCAGTGTTTAGGAAGTTCTACAAGGCAGTCTGGCCAAGGTTGACTGGTGATGAGGTTCTTACGGCAGTTATCGTTGCGAGGAAGAAGTATGCCAACATCTCGAGGAGCGAGGAGTTGCTGGCATATGAGATATTGAAGCACGATGATTTCTCGTATGTCTGGCGTAGACTAAAGAGGTTAGGATATGTGAAGAACATCTATGTGGACTACAAGACAGGAAAACCTATCCCCGCAAAGGCGATGACATTATATGTGGATCTCCATCCAAAGTCAGTGTTGAAGGCATACGAGAAGTTGATAGCTGAGAGCCTGGTTGAAGCAATGTTTGTAAAGCAGAGTACAACTGTGGCACAGAAGTTTAAGAATTTGGATCGACATTGGTTCTCATGTATTTGTCGCAGTAGGACAAGGAAACCAGTGTACTTGGTGGATATAGATGTGAAGGACCAGGATGTCTTACAGCAAGTAGTCAATTGCCTAGAATCAGATGTACTATGGATCACAGAAACGAGAGGAGGCTATCATATAATCATAAACAACGAGAACCCAGGGGCAAGGTTCTATTTCGATAGGAAGAAGCGATCGATCATCTGGATGCATGACGATAAGAGAGAAGAGCTACGGTTGCCTCATGTCGAAGTGCACTACGATCAAGCGCAAACGCCTGTTCCTGGATCAATGCAAGGAGGATACTTTGTGAAAGGTGATAAACCATGACGATTACCTGCCAAGTCTGTGGGCGAAAGTCCTCCCAATGGATCTGGACCAAGAAGTATGGCGGCTGGAAACTGGTCTGTCCCAAATGTGCGGGGTTGAAGGAATGAAGCTCATCATCGATAGTCGCGAACCACAGGTTTGGAAGGATGCCATCCAACGGTTAGCCAAGCACGAGGGCTTTGAGGTCAATATCCAACCGCTGAAGTTCGGCGATTATATGACATCCAAAGCTATCGTCGAACGGAAGTCAATTTTTGACCTTCTCTCATCCATCTTCGACAAGCGCTACGAACGCCAGCAGGAAGGCATCTGTCTGCAAGCCGATGTGGAGGACAAGATTCCATTCATCCTCATCCACGGCAGCATCCAGGAGGCGAAGGAAGTTTACGACCAGTTGAACATCCACGGTGATCCCTACGTAGCCATCGGCGCCATCAGTAGCCTGGTGACTCGCATGGGTGCGAATGTCATCTGGGTGCCTACTGATCAGGAGGCTATGATGGTTTTGGTGAAAGTCCTCAAGAAGGTCGAAGAAGGCAAATGGCTGCAACCACGCAGGCGAGATCCCAAGGTTTTGGCGGCCAGATTGTTAGGCATCACGACTTGGCAGTTGGATGATCTCCTCGATCGTTGTGGGTCGCTGGTAGGCATAGGTTTGGCCTCCGAGAAGACATTACGCCAAGTGTATGGGATTGGGGAGAGGAAGGCAAACAGGATTAAGGAGGTCTTAAACACAGACTTCAGGAGGTGAGTGAGTGGTAGATATCTATGAGCCAATCTTGGAGGAGTTGAAGGCGAGGCATGTGTATAAGTATGAGACGTTTGGTCCATTTTATGTGTGTAGTTTTGCGTGTCATTTTTTCAACCTTCATAATCGCAAACATGAGGTGTATTTTGAGGCGCGTGAAATTCCAAGTCTCAGGATGCATATCCTTTTCGTAGCTCCTGCAGGATGGAGTAAGTCGTTTTACATGAAGCAATTTCTCCAAGGAAAATACGCCATATTCCGAGGAACAGGACTAAATTATGGCTTCGAACTGACCATAACAGAGGCGGGCTTTGTCGGAACCATTCGCCAAGAAATGGGCGAAATCCTCGTCATCGATGGTGCCGCCAAAATCTACTCCGACGGCATCCTCGGAATTGACGAATTTTCCGCCATCATCAAAGCACTTCAACAACAACACTCCACCTTATTAGACACCCAACTTCTCGCCGCACTCGACCACGGCCTCGTCTGCAAACGTCTTGGCGCAGGCAAAATCGAATACGAAACCCAACTCACCCTCTGGGCGGGAGTCCAGCCAGCACGCTTCGATCTCACCTCAGGTATGGGTCGCCGATTCATCTATCTTGCCTTCTTTCCTACTCACAACGAAGCCGACGAACTCATGGAGGCTTGGTGGAAATCCAAAAACATCAAACCAAATACCTCCGAACTCGACAAACTCCGCAATCGTATTCGCCAATTCATCAAGGACATCAAAACTATCCGCCAGGTCGACTTCTCCGACAGCATTCTCCGCGAATACCAACGCCTTGGCCTCTTCCCATTCGAAGGCACATACTTCGATCGCCTACTTATTGGCTACCACCTCGCAGCCTATGGCCCCGAGAAAAAAGTCTACATCGACCTCAACGACCTCGAACTCCGTCGGTTGATTAACCTCGAACTCCAGTGGCGCCGCCAAATCATGCTTGATGCCGAAGCCTCACAACTTGCAGCTATCATCAAATCTTTCGGCGGATCCATCGAACGCCAACGCCTCATGGAAGAATGCATCATGCTGGGTCTCGACATCCGCAAGGTTGGCAGCATCCTTGACAACATGCGCAAAAATGGCCTTATTATGGTCAAAGGTGGCACTATATACCTAAAACCATCTTCACTATCACAACCACACAACCTCCCATGACACCCCCTTGTATTAGCCACTGGATGATGATTTTTACATAATCCCTCATTCCCCTATTTTCTGCTACATCCTGACTTATTCCATTCACCCTCTGTGACAACCTCACCATCTCATCCCTCTTTGCCATATTCTCCCTGATCCACCTGATGTCCTCCTTCATCTCTCGCATCATACTCTCCATCATCCCAATCTTTGCTTCCAACACCGCAACTCGTTCTCCGATGTCACCTCCCATATGTATCAAACCTCCTATAAGCATTTGGCAAATGGTAATTGCATGCACGTCTATGCATGTGGTCCAACCCACATCTGCTTCTGCCACGAAACTCCAGACTTGGAGTCGACGCCTATCAACCAAAACACATTCGTAGGCCTAAGTCCCATTCGCATCGAATATCCATCACCACATAGCATCGTGCCATTCATCAGCACCCTCACATTGTTCACCCAGAAGTCTGCAGCCGTATGAAAGTGTCCCATGCAGACCACATCAAAGTCTTCCTCGATCCCTCCTCCCTTCCATCTCAACACCATCCTATGAATCCCATAAAACGGTATCTGCTGCCACATGCGGATGTTGTCGCCATGCACTAACAGGAACTTCCACCCTCTAATGTTCGCTACCAAATACCAATCGTCTGCCACATGTACTGGTACCTCAAATCCTTCCTGCATCATCCTATACAGCATTCGATCCCAGTTGGCCTCCGCACTATTTTGCCTCCCTACCCTTCCATGATTCCCGGGAACACACCAGATGCCATCCACAAAATTGTCCCAATCCTTTAGCGCCCCATATGCCACTTCTATCATCTTTCCTACCGCTGCCTCCTGTTCATACGGCTGTCCACGATACACATTTTCGCCATCAACAATATCACCCAACAGAAAGACATACATGGCATCAGCAACCTGATCCAGCTTCCTGACTTTCATCACCAACTTCCTCATCCTCACACGAAATCGCTGCACATCGTAACACAGCGTTCTCCTTCCTACATGCGTATCACTAATCATCACTACAAAATCCATCAGATCACCTCTCTGCTATCAACCTCCCTTACCAATAACCTCCTATCTCTCACAATCTCCTTCCCAATTTCTATCATCAACACTCCCAACGCAATGAGATCCATTGGATTTAAATCAAAGTACACCATGTCAATATTGTCCTCGTCTACTTGCTCACCAATCATAATACGACCATATTGATTGTAGCGCGCAAAACAGAAATAGTAATGTCCATCACTCCTACAGAAAATGATTTCCTCCTCCATGAAGAAAAGAAAAATAGACCAAACTTAACGCTTAATCTCCACACCCTGTACAGGCTCAGTACTACTTACGCGTAATTCATATTTACCTCCCGAAATCAAACCAAATCCACCCGTTATTATCGCCATACCAGCCGTTCCCAAGCCGATAGCTCCAAGTATCTTACTGAAATCCTCCGTTAATATCGCAATATACTGCTGCCCTCCTATCGCTACATATTGAATCACTACTTGCATCCACAGTTCTGCAGCCATCAGAATGAACGTCACACCTAGCACTATGAGCAGTAGAGCTCCAATCATATTGCTGATCTGCTTACGTTCGCTCCATAGATCGATGCCACAGTATATAAGGATTCCAATTATAGCCGCACAATAAGTCCATACTATCATCTCCATATCATCACCTCCTTGTTGAAGTAGTATGCATCTTACCAAATCATCACATACTCTTGTTTAGCATTCGGTATCACCAATACTGAACCATCCACGAAAGTAATCTCGAACTTCCTCTCATATACTCCTTCTCGAATAACTCCAGGATCAAATTCCACGATACCGTGTGCTTCATCCACTACGTGGCAGTCAACCATATGCAAAACCTCTTTTGTTTCTGGATCAAGAAGTTTCAACACAACTTGAGCCACATCTACTAAGGGCACCGGCTGGTCATCATCTGACAAAATTTCCACTTGTACTTGCACCGTTGTTCCCTTCCGTATCTTCAACATACTATCCCCTCCAATTCCGTAACCGACTGTATATGTAGCGGTAGATTAACTTAACATGTCGAGTTATGGTGTCTTTTATACCTATTGTTTCGTCCGTTAACCTTGTCATTGCCTTATCTAGTTTATCTTCAATAGTCAATGACTCCAACATTAACCGTACATACTGTCCCAATAACGATGCTACAGTTCCAAACACTCGTGTAACCTCGTTGAGCCTACGTTTAACATTTGCAACTCGTTTTTCAACAATTATCATAATCTCTTCATACACTGTCCTCAACCATCTTGATGTTAAGTCACCAATTTTGCACAGCTCTACGGATAACTTTCCGACGATATGTCTCAATGAATCTGAAACACCTACATCTTCGCTCACACTACGTTTTACATTCGCATATCGCACATCCGTAGGCAACGTCGTCTCCTCACGTATCATGCTCAATCGCTTGGCAACGGCTTCCACAATACCTAACAATTCCGCTGTCAACCTTCCCACAAACTCTCTCAGTACATCTACTACACCAACCCTTTCATCAACCATTCTATAGGCTCCTGTTGAACGTACATCCACAACCTGTACAACATCCACCTTACTCGTTGTTATATCACGCTGACCACGATCGACAAACATAACCGATTCCTTCCTGCTGTATTCGGCAATCTTCAATGATTCGTCATCTGTCCTCAACGCATCTTTCAGTGCAGCATACGCTCTGCTTAGCTGCTGATCTATTGTTCTCATCATCTCCACCAGCCGTATCCATGACTGTCTGAACAATACATCCGTTAACGTCACGCCATCTTGCAATACTCGTGCTACTATGCGAGCATCTGCAATCGATAGCATTTCCTGTAACCAATGTAATCCACGACGCATTGTTGTATCTACAACATCCGCTACCTCCGAACGTACAACTGTAGCAGCATGTCGTAATGCATCAGTTATGTTGATTGCTTCTGCTAGTGACACAAGTTTGCCACGTATATTTACGTCAGAAAGTCCTATCACTTCAACCAACGTTGATGTAACATTTCGGATTTTTGTATCGATTGTTGTGACAAACTCGCTAAACATTCTCGCCATTGTCCTAGCGGTCGAATCAACAATGCTAACTATCTGCTCTATGACATGCTTACCAGAACGCCAGAAGCTGTCCTGAATGGTAATCATATCAGTCTGCATGCACGTGGACATCTTGGCTGCGATGTCGTCGACTGTAAAGAAGTCACTAAAAGTTCGCGCAGCATTCCGTGTTGTGGTATCCGTGACGGTAGGAGATTCAGTCACTAGATGTGAGCCGATCCGCGATAACAGTTCAGACAGAATGATAGTATCGGCGTAAAGACCGATAGGCTGACGAGTATAGTTGTCAACAAATGAGAGTGTATCAATAGATGCACGTTGTACATTACGCATGGGAGTATCGGAAAAAGTGAGAAGTTCAGTGTATGATGATGATGCCGATCGTAACATGGTATCACTAACAATCAGCTGTTCACCGAGGATTTTCTGCAATACCCCAGAGTAGAAACCAAACTCATTTAGTCCATTGATTGCAGCATATCCAAATTCATCGGTGTATTGACCTACATAGTAGCCATATTCATCGTTAGGCATAATATCACCTTAGAACGTACGAATAGTTGAAGTTCCGAAGTCGGCAGGGTCGGCGAGCTTAGCAACATAAATGTAGTCGTATTGCAAGTAAACATTCCCCGTTCCACCGCCTAGGAAATTCCCTAAACGCAATGGTAGCTCGAACGTCGGTATATTGCTTGTAACACTTCGTGTATTAACACCATCAGTCATGGCAACCTCGCTATCTGTCCATTTGAGCATATATTTCGTCCATCCAGTATCCAACGACAATCCTTCCGATACACTATATGTCCCTCCAGACGAAGCGTATGCACCATATGTGTCCTCCGTTGTTCTAACTACTGCCGCCGAATTGTCAGGCACTGTTTTTTGTGAGTCTGCGAAGCCAAACTCTGCAGGATAATTATAGCTTGTGTCATAATAAACTTTAGCATACAGAACTGTGTTTGGAGCAAATGTTTTTAGAGTTTTAATACTGCTAAGTGTAGTGTCTCCTCTGTAATAAGTTAGAATTCCGTTACTGACATTTATATCCGCATTGTCGTATAAATCTGCTGTATCCCATTTCGCTGTATTTAACTCACTACCTTCGAAATCGTCAAAGAACTCGAAAACCTGCTCTCCATTTTCGTAGCTTGATTTAGTCGCACTCGGATTCCCATAAGCGATGTTTAACTCGCTTGAACCAGCAGTTAAGTTAACCCAAATCACCGCTTTCTTATTGCTGTAATCAAACTCTTCAATCCAGAAATACAACTGCCCCTTAGCCTGATCAAACACCCTGACATCCAAACCATCCGACTTTACATTTGCCCAGAAATCACTTGCAACAGCACCCTGAGCTTTCTGTGTTCCATCAGCCGAGTGAACTGTAACATTTGTAGCATCAATGACTACCTGATACTGTGCGTACTCGCTGGGTGTCGTCGTAATTGGAATATTGATGTATTTCTCCCACGCTCCACCACCGTTATTGTCGAAACCATCATAACCAAAAGAGTACACTTCCACATACTGCTTACCCTCAGGCACCCAAACATAAAGCCTATAATTGTCCTTCTTCCACGTCGTCCATCTACGCCCTACGACGACCGTCATACTCTGTTATACAAAACTCTTGCCAAAAAATACGGTATACCCAACTGCTCCGCAATCTGAGCTACGGTCATTCCCTGTTCCTTCAACGACTTCACATCATCAATCAACGCCATTATCCGACCACCTCCTCGATATTCAATCCCGTCAACTGCTTGAATTCATTCGCAATCTCAATCATTCTCGCCATCAAACTCGGCTGTTTCACCGGATCAGTCAACTGACTCTTCAACTGGAGATACTCATCAATCAACGCATTCGTCCTTTGTTCCTCCTCACTGTAGTCTTCCCAAACAACAAACACTCTCCCTTCCTTAACATTCACCCTAATCTCCGTCAATGGATACTTAGCACCAACATCTGTCCTCAGCTGCTCCAAATAAGGCTGTACTGCTGCAATCACATCCTTAACAGTTGCAGTAGTAACTTCCTTACTTTCAACCTTCATCAATCATCACCTCACACATTGGGTCCTGTCACTACACCATCCCAAGCTACATGTATGGATGACGAATCATCATTCTTCACACGCAAAAAATGAGAATTAGTCACATGAAACACATAGTTCAACCATCCTCCCGCACTACTAACTGAATCAATGGGTATTTCGTACTGCGTAGTACCATCATCATACACCCTGATCAATGATGCAGCACCACCAACGTAGATGTTATGAATTGTCCACTCCTCATCAGCAGAAGGTCGAATGTCTACTGTACCTCCTGACGCAACATCCTTCTGAAATCCGACTACTGCGTCACCTCTGGTCATCACTAATCACCGCTGACTGTCGATACCGTTACTGTACTGTAATCTTCCAAATCATCACCAACTGGTCTCCTGCCTGCATGTTGAGTGCTGGAAACGTCTGCCTACATATCATCGTACCTCCGGTATCTGCATCAAATACTCCGGATTCTTGTACAGTAGTATCGGAGTCGAAGGTAAACGTAGCTTCAATGTGTACTGTATCATTAGTTACATTCGTCGTCTCATAAGACACTGTTCCTGCTTGTCTAGCTACCTCATTACCTAACGCCGTATTCGAGGCATCAAGTGCAAGCGTCGAACCATCATCTGTTCCAATAGCAACGTAGGTAAATCTCCCTCCAATCATCTCGGCGATAGCAGCCTTGCCCGCATTCGTGATCAAATCAATCGTGTATCTCTTGATTCCCAGTTTTGCGAGCAACTTCGAGAACCATATTGCCAACTTCGAATGTCCTAGTGTTTCTCTCCTGTCGATCACTTTACCATTCCTGATGTGTAGTACTTCCAAGCTATCTGTAACACCCAACTTCTCCAGACCATTCACCATTCTCCATCACCTCCTAAATAACTTCATATTGCCACTACTCAACTTTCCGTCCCTTAATTGCCGCAATTTTCGTCCTAATATGCTCAGGTTCTTCATCTTCAGCACAATAGTGTTCGTCGACTTCGCGCAAGATTCTCTCCAGCTCTTCATCAGTCAACTTCTCGAAATGCTTCCGATTGAAATTCACTCTAATTTCCTCTCCACACTTGGTCTTCACCACCAACGTATATCCACCTGGAATCTTCTCTACATCTACCACTTCTGCCACTCTCTATCACCTCCTAACGAATTTCTCAACTACTAACGAACCCTCAATACCGCCTGCAGTATCAGAAGTAATTTCCAAAACATGATTACCCTCAGTAAGGTAATCCGTAATGTCAATCTCAATCGTCGTTTCTGCCCCTCCCGAATATGGACCTGCGATGGTCGACCCATTGAAAACTACATTGACATTCGATGGATACAATGACAACTCTGTAGCATCATTGTCTATCCCATGTGCATGTCCAGGATCCGTAATTCCATGTCCATGACCTGAATCCGTGTGATTGTGTCCAGGATCACTCAAACTATGTTCATGACCACTATCTGAATGCCCATGACCAGGATCCGAAACCCCGTGCTCATGACCACTGTCTTCATGTCCATGCCCAGGATCGTTCGTCCCATGACTATGACCGCTATCCGAGTGCCCATGTCCTGGATCTGAAACTCCATGGTCATGTCCGCTATCTGTATGTGAATGCTGCGGATCAGACAATCCATGACTGTGTCCTGAATCAATATGATCATGCTTAGGATCATCTACCCCATGACTATGACCTAAATCATCATGATCATGCTCTGGATCATTAATGCCATGACTATGCCCACTGTCATAGTGTGTATGTCCCGAACCTTCATCCAAACTATGTTCATGAAGCTCTACAAAGAAGCACCTAATGTGTAGCCACCTCAATTCACCACCATTCGACTCTGTAATCCTCACCCTCCAATCTGCAGTATCTCCACTATAACCGCGTGCAACTCCCACCAGTGTTACATGTGCGTATTCATCCGACGTCCTGATGACATACCTATGACGATCCTTCTCTTCCCATTCACCTTCCCATCCGTTCCACCAGTAGAGATAGCACATTCCATCAGTTCCGCTATCACTGGGCGCATGTATTAACAGATTAACCACGCAAATTACAAACGAATATCCGTCAGGTCCATAGAAAGTCCAATTATGGTCGTATGGTAAATCTTCCCACGGTTCAATATCCACGTAGTCAACTACAATTCCTGACTCACCTCCTGCCATTATGGAAGCACCCGTGTACTCTCTCGATATGTCGGCCTCTCCAAAGGCTGTTGAGATTCCGGTAGAAGCCTTATCTATGTCAGCATAACCTTTCATCAATGTGATTCCTGTTGTATTTGATTGAATTTCAGCTTCACCCGAATCTATGGTGATTCCTGTAGCAGATGATCCTATGTTAGCTTGACCAGATCCAATTGTAATGCCAGTTGTCGAAGAACCTATGTTGGCTTGTCCAGAGCTAATGGTTATTCCTGTAGTCGACGATTCAATGTTGGCCTTCCCTGAACTAACCGTTATGCCTGTAGTAGATGACTCTATATTCGCATGTCCTGTCCCGATAGACACTCCCGTCGTATTCGACTGTATATTCGCAGAACCACTGTTCACAGAAACACCTGTCGTAGCATTCTGAATGTCTGTCAACTTCTTCCACTTCGTCAACTTCAATCTCAACTTCGCCGACAACACCTTATCCTGAACCGAAATGTTCCATCTCGCCGGCGACCCCGACCCTACATGCTGATAGCCAAGTGGAATCTCAAACGTTTCTACTACGCCCTGCGTCACACGACCTACTGCCTGCTGAACCTTACGCAACTGCCTTAAGATCCTACCCAACGACGGCGAATAATATCCTGCCGATATTCTCGTCGTCGCCAAATCATGCTGTGCATCATACACGATGTATGTAGTACCATCAATGTTCACCAAATCTCCAGGATTCACCTCTGGCCATAATGGCATCGTAACTGACACACGTTTACGCTCCGTCGAATAGTAATCATACAACGTATCCGCAATCTTATTCAGTTCCTCCTGACTAACAGCATCTGGATACTCAAAGATCCCAACCTTGTCTCCAGAACCTCGTTCCGCAACTATGTGCCTGTTTACACTGCCTCCACCAATGACGATGATCTTGTCATACATCTCGGTCTCGTCTTCATCATCCTCAATCTCCTGGTAACGTATGATCGTTGACGTGCGGTCTGTCCGTGATGAACCAAAATAGACCTTCGTTCCCTCGAACCACATGTGTAGTCCTCGCATATCCTTGATGACTTTCGACAATGCTGTCAGTCTGTCTACATATTCCAAGCTGATTGCTGGAATAATAGTCGCATCATCACTGCCACGAGACCATGAAGTACTGTCCAGTATACGATCAACGATATCGTTTACCGTCAAATTAACCCATGTATGCGTATATGATCCTCCATAATTGACAATCGATTTGCGTAACTCAACTGCCCTCTCAAGACATTGAACCTCCATGACATCTACACGACGAACAATTCTTTGTACGTAACCCTCAAATACTGTCGTCGTATCATAGGTAATTCGTATCAGATCACCCCGCGCTACATTTTCCGTCTTAGGCATCGTAATTGTTGCTGAATCTAACTCGTCCAATGATTTGCTGACACTCAAATCCGAAAAAGCAACATCCACCCACGACGATCCATCCCACTTCTGTACCTTCCACGTCATCACCAATCACCCCGTATGATAGTAGTCACGTCTCATTCGAAACCGTATTACCCACGCCGATACCCATCCGGGACGACGATCGCTACGCCTCTCGTATAGCCTCCAATAGCCTGTTTCAATCTCAGGATACGTGGAATCGGTCACTTGTACCGGATTTTTTAACGCATAGAACGTTTGTAGATCAGACGACGAGAATACAACAGCTTCGATTTCCACCGATTTTTCCTCTCTACCTAAATCAATGATCATTGGATCCTTGTTCACCAACGGAATATTCTTCTGTCTCCAACGTTCTTCGACCATTATCCTCTTCACCTTCAACGTCAACGTATTCGTCCTATCCGTAATCGTGATTGCCATCAGTAACCACCCCACAATGCTTTATACGATTCACGTGCTAACCCTCGGATGACTTCATCCTTGTCAGCCGTCTCGCGTATAGTTCCAATGCTTACAGTCTGATATATTGTCATTGTTGTCGGTCCTCCACCTCCAAGCCCAAATAGCGACGCTACCGAATACAACGGACCTATTAACTTACTAATCCAATCATAGACCGACTGTAAAACCTCCAGGAATCCTTGGAACGTGGATTGTAGAGCTTGAGTAATCTCATCCCACCACCCGAAGTAATCAATGACAAGTTTAACGGCAGTAACTACAGCCATTATTGCCCAAGCAACCGGTCCTCCGAAGATGGAAGCTAAAATCCAACCTACACCGATCAGTGCAGTGATGACATTTTGCAACGTTATTCCATGTTGAATCATATCACTAATAGCCGTTACCACAAAGAAGATTCCACCGGCAAGACCTAGCAAACGTCCTAGCAGTTGCGATACTGACATACCTAATCTGCCTGCAACTCCACTCAGCAAACTCCATACACCTTTTAGTGCTCTTGCCCATATCATAACCTGAACTATTACTGCCGTTAGCATAGAGAATATGAACATAAGTGGTAACATAGCAGGTTGTAGTAGAATGAAGCCGACCTTCAAAAAGCCTAGTGTCATCCCTAGTTGTTCCCATGTTGATTGAGCTGTGCTTATCGTATTGTTAATGGTTGAAATGTGTTTGGATAAATTTTTCAAACCAGGAGTCATTCCAGTTATGATACTCAAGATCCATAACAGCGTGGGTATGGCATCCAGGAATTTTTGAATTAACATTTTGATTAATGGTAGAGAGTCCCTTATTTGTGGTATTATCACGACAGCCATCTCAGCCATACCCTTAATGATATCTGCAATCGCCCTGATAATTTCTGGATCTGTCAGCACATCTATCCATGCTTCAATCGCATCTTCAATCGCATCCATTACACCAGGTACTTTTAGTGCTCTTGCCAGTGCTACCATTAGCATTGCACTAATACCTGCCAACGTAGCCTGTAGAAACATTCCTGCTTCGACAACATCCCTAACTGCTACGTCTGTACCACCCAGTTTCTCTGCGAAATCCATTCCCATCGCTGATGCATATGCTAACCAGGTTGCGACCTCAAATGCTGCATCTGAAAAATTCATCAATCCCTGTGACGTTTGCTTCAACGGATCAATAAATGTCGACAACATCCACTGGAAGTTCCACAGTACACCCATCATCGACAGTGTTGCCCATGTAAAGTTCCATGCTGCACGATTCATGTACTTATCAGCATTAGCAGCAAACGCAGACATTGCCGACCATAATGGTGCAAATGACCTCGACAATCTTCTCAACGGTCTAGCAATCCTTTCTGTTGTAGAGACCCTATATCGCCTACTATATGCATCCCATCTCTCAAAGAAGTAGCCTGCAGCAGTCAAACCGACTTCTTCCATGTTCTGCAATGCTTGTGATATAGCTGCCATTTGAGTCTCCAACAGATCACGTGTACGAACAGATTGTCTGGTAGCTTTCTCATTCAAACGTTCCCATCGCTTATAATGTCGATTGTACATGCGCTCTAATTCTTTAAAACCAAATCTCGCTAACGGCGTTAACTCTGGCATCGGCTGTCTAAGGGACATCAGTCTCCGCTGTATGTTACGTATGACAGCAGCCGACTTATCTATCGCCTCGAAGATAAACCTGATCCTACCTTCCGCCATTGCCTCGCCTCCTCCTGTAGTAGTGCTTCGATGACATATATATCAAACATTAGTCTCTCCATCCAGTCCTCTGGATCATTCCACTCGAAAAGTTCACTGGGTCGCTTGCCCGTGCGTGTCGCGAGAACGCCGATAGCAACGCGGAATTCATGGGGAAGATTGAAACAAACTCTGTGGCATCTGAACCTCCTGAGCTAAACTGAGGAAGATGACAAACTGATCTTCGCCTGGCATTTCCTCGGGTTTGAATGGCCCATCTACATAGATATGTGGCAAAACCTTTTCGGCCCATTCCAGGAAGACCTTTGAGGTGCTCTCCAAATAGGCTTGCACCTGTTGTTCGCCCCAATCTTCGGGTTCACCTTTAGGCATATTGACTTTCATCATAATACTCATATGGACCGCGCCAATTCGGCCTACCGGCTTCTTGACCTTATACACTCCACTGGCCGTTTCGACTTCAATGACCTTCATATTCATCAAACCTCCGGGACATTGTTAACCAACGTTATCGTGAAATCTCCAACCACCTTGAACTCAATCTCACGATCAATCCTATCGCGCCCTGAGACACTGTATGAACCTGTCGTATACACGGCAATAGGTGCATTAAGTTTCAGTTGGTAGTCACCCCTATCACACACGATCGTCAACTGCACAGAACCCACGTCATTCGTTGGCCCGATCGAGGAAGCAGTTGTAGAGCCATATAGTGCTCTTCTCAGTTCTGCAATCTCGTCTTCCGTTAATGTCATTCTTCCCGTAATCTCTGTTCTCTCTGGTCGTAGAGCATTGAGTGTGAAATCGTCCAACACATATTCGTCGTCTGCAATACCTCTATCAACCGTCAATGACACACTCTTTGTACCTGCTACTTTGGATCCATCGACACGTAGCTGTGCTTCATAGAAGACAAACGGCTTATCATTGGAGTATGTTGGTTCCGAAAACGAAGACTGCTTATAGTTCTTGGCAATGCAATCTACTGACATCTTCACAAACTCCCTGGCCTCGAATGTAAACTCCACACTGTTGACGCCTACACCATAGATCTGTAATGTCTCATACGGATCTCCAACCTCAACCGTCATCGATTGCGGAGTGCCTAACGTAAAGTCCCATTTGTACACGTCTTCACTAGTTGAGGTCACTGTTGAACTTCCCATCAGTGCCTGCAGAATCTCCGTAATCTGATTCGGCCTTGCCACCAACTCCATCGACAGACCAACCTTCAGCGGTCCTCCAACAGCATCAGGTGGTAGAAAGTCCTCGATCGTCTCATCAAAAATTGGCTGTCTATCAATGTTAGGTTCCACTGATTGCACCCTCACTCCTCGAGTTGGAGTCACTGCGACACCAAATGTATCTTCCATTCCAACCTTCACATATCTACTAATTACCAACAGACATCACCCCCCTTATGTCAACACTAATTGTTGCCACTACAAATTCACCGGGTACGTCGATCATGACGTCGGTAATTTGGTAGCTATCGGCACTTGGAACTCCATGTTTTTCGATGGCCTGGATAATAGTTTCGATGACATCCAGCAATCGTGCACGATCTATGGCAATAAATGTGATGAATAATCGTAAGGTAATGATATAGGTGTGAGGAGTTTCAACCTCAATTGAGATGTCGTTAACATCTACCACTAACTCTTTGTATGGATCCAACTTTTCTTGAGGTTTCAAATTTACCTTAAAGTGAGCGGCTTCTAATGCCTCTACAACATCCTTCAACATTTGTGACATCATACCAGTTTCACCCCAGTGATACGTTCAGTGGTGCGGATTACATTTACACCAGCATAAATAGGTGCCAGATACTCAAATTCTCTCCTCAACCCCAACTTCCTCGCATTAATACCAGGATGTATGCCAATATCGTATTGTACGATCTTCCAACCAACGGGCCAACGACCTCTCTTAACTCCTCGCTTCCATCGCTTGTAGGTAGCTATCGAAATACCTGAAGGCTTAATCAATCCAGGTACATATTCCCTTAACTTGACTTTTACTCGTCTCCAAGGATTCACTAGCCTTGCTCCTCTACCAATACACGGCATGTATGGTACATACCTACCGGGTGATGGATTAGCTCCATAATATAAAGCTGGAGCATAATGTGCGATAACGACTAACTCGACTTCATACTTTCCTACCGACCTAAAACGCGCTGATCTCGACAACCACCCCGTGCGCTCCTGGATGTTCGACCTCTTAACGGCCTCTTGCCAAGCCTTCACTAAACCGCGACCTGCTGCCTTACGTAATCGAGCCCAGTCCTTTTTCTCGAGACGGAACAACATTTTCATGACTAAACGATACTGCGTCAAATCTAAACGATAAATAGGACGTAAAATAAACTCAACCATCTAAAACACTCTCTGTTAGGCCTACTGCTATCGCACTACCAACGACCGCATCGTCAATACTGAGGTCATCTCGAATGTTGAACCTCGAAACAACCCTAACCAGTGCAACTGCCAACTCTCTTAGTGCTCTCAACCTCTCTGCCGATGTCGCTGGAATACTCCCGAGTCCACGCTCGACGGATGCCACGTATTTGACGTAGGCAAAATAGGCTGCTACGACCACCAAACAATGTTGACGATAAACTTCATCTACATCAGGATCCAAAACTTTGTTCAGGTATGCGTCTGCTTGCGAAAGTGCCTGATAAATAACCTCATCCGACAAATAGTCCTCAGGTACATCATTCAATTCTCTGCGCACCGAAAAAATAAGAGAAGGATCAAACGTCATAATTATGCCTTAACTCCCGTTATCTTACAGATCCTACTTGACGTAGTCACAGTTTCGTCGTCTGGGATGACAATCGTCTTGAAGTACTGAGTAATTATGTAATCTGTACCAACACCAGGAATTCTGACTTCCTCGGTTGTCTTTATATCAGTACCATTGTACTCGAAGTGGATGGCAGTCTCATTGCTCTTGATAACCAGTAAGGCATCAGTTGTCAAGTTCTTAGTGTAGAAGATATTGATGCCGAATTCTTCCTGAAGCGCTTTCTCCAGAGGAACCTGCATGTTAGCAATCTCAACTCTCTTCTTCAGATAACCCATGAGTCCAGCTGGTACAAAGAGATTCATGTTCTTGAGATCAGCATCCGTTATGACCGTATTCTCCATAATTGCCTGTATTGCTGCAGCAACATCATCCTCAGGTGTTGCACCCGAAGCATTCCATGCAGCTGATGCAGGTATTGATTGTCCAGCACCGTCGAGGAGTGTAGCGAAGATCTCCTTGTCTTTGGCAATCTGCAGACCTTTGGCTGCCGAATCAATGCTTAGTCTGAGCTGATTTGCAAGTGCATTCCTGGCAATAGCCTCGTCAGTGACACGCACCCTGTTCTGCCATTTCTCCATGCTAAAGTTAGCCTGGAACCATTCGATTGTTTCGACATCCGCAACTGCACCCTCAGCAACCTTCTTGGCCTCGATGTAGTTGGCCTTAGGAATTGCAAGCCTGATGTCTAAACTCTTAATCCTCTGAATGGGGACGGCATTCTTCCCAACCAGAAGTTCCTCTGCCTTTCTGAAGATTGCCTTCTGTATGGCCGATATCTTCCTCAACTCAGGATCAGAAACCGTAACACCTAATACCATTTATCTCACCTCCATTACAGTAGGAGTGCTTTTATCAGACCACCATCATTCGCAGCCTTAGCCTCCAGAGCGATGGCAATTACGTCACCTGTCTCGTTGGTACCATCTCTATAGTCAACCGTACCTGCAGTGACATTGTCAATGCATAGTGGAGCACCATAGTAGACCTCCTGGTTGTCGGGTGCAAGCTTGAGATAGACAACTGCGCCTCTTTTGATGAATACACCAACCTCCACGTTAGCTTGCGGAGTACCATCCATGTTCTTGGTATCCTTGAATGCAACACCAACCACTACATCACCAGCAGCAGCCTTCTTAACCTTGCCCTCAGCAGATCCAGTAGTAAGAACATATCCAGCGCTATCCAGAGCATCCTCCGTGACGAAAGGCACAATGTTTGCATCATTTATCACGCATCCAACTGCCATACATCAGTCACCTCCTTAACCGAATATCTCCTTAACTTCCTCCTCATTTAATCCAAATGCCTTGGCTAAAGCCTTCGTTTCGTCTTCCTCTTCTGCGACAACCTTAACACTCTCCTCCTCCGCAGGCCTGCTTAAGGCTAGATTCTCCTTGATCCTCTGTAGAATCGCAATCTTCTGCTCAACATTCTCAATGCCCTCCACAATGGCCTCCGGATTGCTGAGTCCTAACTTCTTGAGCTCGTCAACGAGTGTCTTCAACTCCTTCTCCTTGATCTCTGCGAACTTGGTCTTATACTCCTCGAGCTCCTTGCTTAGTCTCTCAATTTCAGTCTCATACTCAGACAGCTTCTTCTCGTATTCCTTTATATCAGTCACCTCTCCCTCACTCATCGCCGCAGGCTGTGGATATGGATACGGATATGGCACCTTGATGGCATCCTTGAGAACCTTCATGACCTTCTGTATAGCTTCCTTACCTAGACCCGCTTCAACTAACTTCCCTTCGATATATGCCAAGAACTCATCCTTTGTGGGTCTCTCATCCTTAGCCATCTCTACCTCTTCACCCATATCATCACCTCCTTTCGATAAAGCTACAGACTTTGCCTCTTCAATATGTGCATCCGGAACAGCCGGATTCGTAACAAATGCGATTGCCTTTAACACACCTCCTACTACTTTACCATCTCCATCTACATCGACATCAAACTCACCCGAGATGTTGTCGTAACCATCATTACGGATCTTCTCAATTGCGTCCTCATCAAAGACGTAACCCTTGAACTTCAATTCACTCGTCTTATCATCCAGACTGAAGTGTGTTGCATAACCTATGATTTTGTCACTGAAATGTGTAATCTTCAGTGGTACATTTCCATCTATGTTTTCTGCAATCTCCTCGATTGCCTCCTTCGTAAACGTCACTGGCTTTCCATCCAACCCAGTAAATGTGCCTGGATGAATGAGCACTCCCTGTACTTGTAGCACTTCTCCAGCAGGCTCAAATTGGACCTTCTCCAATGACTCATATCGCATCACTCCTTCACCTCCGGACTACCGTAATCAATCCAAGCCTCCCAGACATCTTCATCAGGACTACTTCTTACCATCATAAATGTGCGATTTTCCCCAAGATCGATCTTAATCACCATCGGGTCTGCCTCGAGAACTTTGGCCTTACCACTATCCAGCGTAATCAGATAGCTGGGTGTAGCTTTCGTCTGATTGTATGGCGTTCCAGGTGACACTTCCACAATGTCGTCTTTACCTACATCCCAGAACTCGTCGTAATCGACTACCCGTATTATGGCAGGCGTCTTACCTTCCCTTGGATCGCTCTCCATCTCAATCTCGATCGCACCCTGATTGTTGATCAATCGCATGTAATACCTCTGTCTCGTCGGCCCTCTTCTGACAATTATTGGACCTCTCCACCATTGATACTGCAGCAACCATCTCTTGACTGACTTCCAATCGGGTGTTTTCGCCAGCTTCTTCTCCCACACCATCTTCGCGAACTCATCGCGCCTCCTCCTAGCCTCCTTCGAATCGTCAGTCTCCCACCATCTTAACTCCTTCGGAACTTTCTTCTCCCATTCCTCAGGCAATGCCGATTCACCCTTCGGAGGCATCCAACCTATCTGGACTGCCCGCTTACTGATGACGTATGGCAGCTCATCGTCCGTCTTCCAGAACAACCATTGCATCTTACCATTGCGATTCACAAGTCTAACAACATAACGACCCTTGAGAACCTTACCATGGAAGAAGTACTCCTTGAAGTAGGACTTCTGAGCTCCATACTCCACTGTGCCTTTGTCTACTAACACAAAAATACCTGGCCAGAATCGAGTACCACCGGGAACCGGTTCAATTTCTCTGGGAGGATAGACTCCCTCTACTTCTAACCATTCCTCAGGTTCATCTTGCTTCTTCGTGGCCCAGATCTTTTCCACAACTGGTCTCTTGCTGTCAACACCTTCACCTGGTGGTCTTTCCTTCGGCTTACCAGTCTTGAGATCAATCTTCCACCATTCGGGATGCTCGAATACTGCCTTTTTGTGCCATTCGAGGATCTTCTTGTCCAACTTCTTGTTCCACTCGAGAACCTCATCGTTCTTCATATCATACACATAATACAGCTCTCCATCCCAGTAGACCTTGCGCAAGTTGCCGTCCTTCTCAACCTTCCAGTGCTTCATTACCTCCTTCTCGAACGCATCCTCCTCCTGGATTGCCAACGTCCAACCTTCGAGAGCCTCCCCATCAGGCTTCTCAATTCGCAAGTCGGCGTGCACCGACCCTCCACGGAAGTGAAACTGTATGACATATCTTGCCTTCCTTGACAACTCCTCAGGCCTGCGTATTATCAACTTGATTCCATATTCATCCAGCAACTGTTGCATTTGTTTGATGAACGGATGAGTTACATCAGCTGTAGTGATGAATACCACCGTTGAAAAACCGCGCTCCTTAATACGTACTACAGTCTCCTTGAACTTTGCCAATAATCTCTCCGTCGTTGGATCGCCTTCTTTTACAGGTGGACGTCTCTCATCCCAGAACCAAATACCATAGGTACTCGACAGTACTGCAAATGGTAGGTTCTCGTGTCTTAACTTAGCATAAATTCTGTTATTCCATACACTCTTATAAAGTTCCCATGGATAAACCGTCTTGAATTTTTGCACATCTATACTGGCCCGACAATGAGGTATTACATATAGTACCGACGACATTGCCTTCTTGCGAGTCAAAACACCCATCCAATAACAACTATGACCTGATGGTAAGAAGTTAAACGCCAAAAGTTGAAACGTCCACCCATGTTTAGCAGCCAAGTTACTCAGATATTCATGCAAAATTCTCGGAAATACAGGTAAATATGGTCTTAGCTCTACTAACTCATCAGGTGCATCTTCTACGTAGAAATGACGCCTCAGGTTTAGACGGAAGTTGCGTATAAACATCATTAGACGACCTTCTGTACCTACGACTACTACAGGATCAGATCCCTTGTAAGACGTCAAAAATACTTCCAATTGTTCATGTGCATGGTTATAGGGATCCACATCCAATATATCGACCTTCTCCAGAGACAATTGCTGTAGTAAGTGTACATTATTGCCTTGCATCACCTCAATCGAGTCTCCAAACTTCTCCTTTAATATAGCAACCTTGTCTGAATCAGCCTCCATAACGATATGCCGTTTTGGTTTCACACCTAAGACATCCCTGTACCACTTAGTACAATAACCATAACCACCAAACATCTCAAGAATAACATCCACTGTCCTACCTTGTCTCGCTAGGTAGTTTACTGCCCATTGTCGAATTTCGTACTTTGCAAAGTTTCTCGTCATATCTTCGTGACTTACTCCATCTGTTGCTCCTACCTGAATATCTTGCATTTCGGGCACATTACCATAATAGTCATATAAAGGTGAAAGATGCATGTATCCTCTGGCCTCAAGTTCATCTGCAATCTCTGCATGTAACTCTTCTAAGTCTTCCTGCTGACTATCACCAAACCATAACTGCCAATGAAGCATACTATGTAACATTATCAACTCTTCATCTGTCATATCTCTAACGCCTATTGTAAACTGCTTGCTCTCTTTCCTCTGTAGAATTCCTGCCTTTTCCGCAATCCTAATTGCATCCGTTACAGTATCCGGTATGATCTGATCTGGCCTCACCTCGTATAACTTGGGTTCATATACCTTCACTCGACCATCATCGTAGACGAACAACGTATGAAACATTACCGTCACAATGTCTCCAGGCTCCAGCTTCTTGTTGGTATTAAACGTCTTTCCAACATCCAGCACTTTTACCTTCTGGTCATTCTTCAACGTAATCTCCTTGATCTCATCCTTCGGAGCCTTCCATCCACTAGGCAAGAGGAGTCCCACTCTGTAGCGGTATACACCTTCCGTCCTCGTTGGTAACCTCTCGATGACTACTGCATGTATGTCGGCTGACTTCTTGTACTTCAACCACAGATTGGTATGCCCTGTTAGTGGATAATCACTCTTCGCACTCTTCAACATCGCACCTTCACTACCAGGCAGATCCCTGATATGTTTCAGTATTCTCTCCAACTCCTTTGGATCCGGTTTCTTCAACCAATACGACGGTACAATGTTGAAACCCGGAGTCTTTGGTACCTCATCTGTCGATTGCCATCCAGCTAATGACCCGATATATTCCAATACCCTCAGTCGTACCTCATACGGCTGCTTGTGCAAATCTCCATGAATATCCAACTCATGGTGCTTGGGCAAACCATCCACATATAGGACGTCAAACACATTGGCAACAAAATTGGCGTCATCCGCTGGTTGATCGTGAGCTCTCGCATATCCAGCCGTAATCTCTCTACCCCAGTGTTCACCATCTTTTGTCCAGCCTTCAACCTCACTGTCGAGGACAATGGCATCAATAGGTAATTCCTTGAGCATCTTCACCAACGTCGGAAATCTGTCGTCACATCTTGTACCATCGTCGGTGCGTGCAATTACTTTATCTCCCTTCCTCATCCATATGATCCTCAGTCCATCATACTTCTTCTGGCATACGACCGGGTAGTCCTCAGGATACTTGAAGTGCGACAGTATTTGCTCCAGATTATAGACCTCACCCTCATGGTATCCTAACGTCGCCTTCAGCGGATAGAAGAACCTTAGCGGCTCAATCTTGTCCTCATCACGTGACTGCTTAGCCTCCTTCTCGGCCTCCTCATCACGAAGCTCAAACAACTTCTGTTGTCTCGGATCTTCGACCTCATCACCAGTCAACTTCTCATACAGTTCTAGCGCCTGCTTCAAATCCGTTGCCACGTAGAACTCCACATCAGGTAATGCCTTCTGCAATTCGTGCACAATCTTACGTCCATGTGGAAAACTCTTAAGATACACTATCATTGCCTGAACTCCTGGTCTCATTGCCCGCTTAGCCTTTTCGATTAGCGGTTGTAATCCTTCACTCTCCCATTCGTCATAGTACGGATATTTTGTATCCCACCATGCTAAACCATATCGATAGCTGATCACTGCATACGGCAATCCTGTCTTATGTAACTCACTGACCTCTTCCTTCTCTCCCCATAGCTCATGTGGGTAGCCGTAATCGATGTCTGCCTTCGTCTTGCCACATATCGTGGCGAGAACCACTTTTGGAGTCGTATCGTCCTCCTTGTTGATCAATGACAGAGTATCACGACCTACCTTGATAATCTCCTGATGACTGAACCTACTAACTGATGGCTTCCCTCCACGGATCGTATTGACGTAAACCTTCTTCACTCTTAGATTCTTGATTACATCGCCCAACAACTGATCTAGATCTAAATCATGCTCTCGGGCGATCGGTTTTCCTTCAATCAACGAATCGAGCTCATCAAACTTCTTCCACAGCGTTTCACCTCTCCTTGTCATCTTCGGCGGGTTGACGAACGCAATGTCACCTTCGACCTGCTTCACAAATTCGCGTGCATCCATCTGGAAGATGTGCACATTTTTCGCATTCAGCGGTTTATACTTTTGCGCAAAATACTCCGCATATTGCTTCAGGTCACCTTCTTTCCCTTCGTTAAACCACTTGACCAGTGCTAGAATAACAGCGTAATTCGGATAACCCTTCAATCCGTACTTCTCCTTCACATGTTCGATGTCTTCCTCAACTCCCAACAGCAGGCTCTTCAGACATACACGAGACCAACTAGCAAAATCGTTGGCATACACTACCAGATTCGGATTTCTCTTCAACGCATCATGAATGAACAATCCTGTACCAGCAAACGGAACTACCAAGACTTGTATGTTCTGGATATCCATATGATCCAAGAAAATCGATCTTGTCTTCTCGTCAAGGATGCCCTTGATCTCATCGACAGACATAGCCACAAGCTGTTGCTGCGCTGGTACTAGTACTAAATCGTATAATGGCACATGACTCGTAAAAGGTCCATGATACTTATCCATCAAGAACTGCACCCTCTTCGACAACTCAGCAGGCAACGCTCTACCCAACCTAAACCGTATCGGATGAACTACCTCATCGGGTGTGTTCTCTGGCCATCTGATGAGAATATCAATGTCACCATCTGTCTTCCCACGATTCGGAAGGCCACCGACTAACGTAACAAACCCACGACTGATGACAATCGGCTCCTTGAAATACTTCAGTACCTCCTCCAACGAAACCTCTCTCCCCATTGGCTCATTGCGGAAGGAATTCACATCTGCAAACTTCAGCGGACTATCATGCTTCATTCCTCTGCGTTCCATTTCGCGGACGATCATGTCATGTAAACGCTTGACGTCTTCCTCAGTACACCCTACAGGCCGTAGCTTCGGATTATTCCACCAACTGTGAACAATCGCATGATCAAATAGTAACTCATCGTCAGGAATACTCCGTGGATCATAATTCCTCCAATCCTTCATTACGACACCTCCTCCAAAGCC
>Ga0164315_10000066_pt1 | contig 55342 bp, 60 predicted proteins | sample GuaBasSedimGuay6_FD_113737 | JGI IMG/M metagenome (GOLD analysis project Ga0164315, IMG submission 113737) | Subseafloor sediment microbial communities from Guaymas Basin, Gulf of California, Mexico - Guay6, Core 4569-2, 0-3 cm | ecosystem: Environmental > Aquatic > Marine > Hydrothermal vents... | reverse complement strand
TGCGAGTGTGGCAGTCTCTCTTTTTACCCCAAGAGATTGCTTCGTGCCTCGCAATGACGGGTGGTGTAGGGCCTCGCAATGACGGGGGTTTTCGTCACTGCGAACGAGCGTGCGAGTGTGGCAGTCTCCCAGGGTGTCCGTTATCCCTGATGAGATTGCCGCGGTCGCACGCTCCCTCGCAATGACGGGTGGTGTAGGGTCCGCAATGACAATAACTAAAGAATGGTGTCATATAAATCAAACCAATCTGGGTTTAATTTTTCAATAAGAAGTATTTTTTTCTCTCTTGAGCCTGATTTTAATTGTTTTTCTCTGTTAATCGCATATTCCATTGTGCTATGCTGCTCATACCAAACTAATTTATCAAGGTTGTATTTTGCAGAAAAACTTTTCATTGTTTTGTTTTTGTGTTGATATATTCTTTGGGTTAGGTTGCTTGTTACACCTATGTATAATGTTCCTTGTGGTTTGTTTGTTATTATATATACTGTTGGTAGTTTTGTCATGCTGGGTATTTTACTTTATTTTTTTTGGAAACTCCAAGAGATTGCTTCGTTCCTCGCAATGACGGGGGTTTTCGTCACTGCGAGGGAGCGTGGCGAAACGTGGCAGTCTCTATGCCTTTTCGTCACTGCGAGGGAGCGTGGCGAAACGTGGCAGTCTCCCAGGGTGTCCGTTATCCCTGATGAGATTGCCGCGGTCGCACGCTCCCTCGCAATGACGGGTGGTGTAGGGCCTCGCAATGACGGGGGTTTTCGTTCGCAATGACGGGTGGTGTAGGGTCTCGCAATGACGGTAATTCGTTGCCAGTTTAATATCTATATACCCACTTCGTTATTTGATGTGTTATAATATGTTCATGGAATTTTTGCAACTTTTGTATGGGACAGTTTTTGATGTCTTGCCAATTTTATCGGTTATTTTTGTTTTTCAGTTGTTGATTTTAAAACAAAAAATCCCCCATTTAAGGCAGGTTTTAACTGGTATTGTTTTTGTTGTGGTGGGTTTGAGTTTATTTTTAATTGGTTTGGAGCAGGCTTTGTTTCCACTGGGCAAATCAATGGCTTTGCAACTTACCGATACAAATTTTATTAAGGGTGATAGCGGTAATTGGCGATCTTATTATTGGGTATATTTATTTAGTTTTTCAATCGGGTTTGCCACAACTATGGCAGAGCCGTCTTTAATTGCGGTGGCGATTAAAGCCGCTGAGGTTTCAGGTGGCACAATAAAACCGCTATCTTTGCGAATTGCGGTGGCAACTGGGATGGCATTTGGAGTTGTTTTGGGTTCTTTGCGAATAATAACTGGCACCCAGATTCATTATTATATTATTATAGCTTATTTTATTGTTATAATTTTGACCTATTATTCTGATAAAAACATTATTCCACTGGCATATGATCTGGGAGGAGTTACTACCTCGACTGTAACTGTGCCATTGGTGGCAGCTTTGGGGTTGGGATTAGCACAATCTGTGCCGGGGAGAAGTGTGCTGATTGATGGATTTGGTTTGATAGCTTTTGCATGTTTGGGGCCGATTATTAGTGTTCTATGTTATGCAAAAATTAGTATTTTAATTAAGAGGTATAAAAAATAATGCACTTTAAATTGATTATCGCTTTTATTGAAGATGATAAAACAGAGATTGCGATGGAGACCGCTCGCAAATGTGGTGCCACCGGGGCGACTGTTATATCTTCTGCTCGTGGTGAGGGCATCAAAAAAACTAGCACTTTTTTGGGTTTATCACTTGAAACTCATCGGGATGTTTTGTTGTTTTTGGTTGAAGAACATTTGTCTCGTTCAATTTTAGAAAATATGGCAAAAGTTTGTCAGTTTGAAGAATCCCCTGGTTCTGGTATCGCTATTCAAATTGATGTTGAAGATGCTGTGGGCATCACCCATCAAATTGAATCATTAAAAAAAGAGGTTGAAAAAACAGTATGAGCCACAATAACGAACGTCGCAAAATTACAGTTGCTGATATAATGAAAGATAAGTATGAGTTGGTTGATGGCATGATGAGTGTATCAGATGCCATTGCTATTTTACAAAATATTGCAGCCAAAGCTTTGGTAGTTAATAAAAAAGATGAAAATGATGAATTTGGTATTATTTCTTTATCTGATATATCTCATAAAGTATTAGCCTCTGATAAATCTGTTGATAGAACACAGGTTTATGAGATAATGACTAAACCTGCTTTTTGTATTAAATCTACGATGGATATCCGTTATGCTGCCAGAATGTTTGAACAATTTAATATCTCGCGTGCCCCTGTGATGGAAGCAGGATGCATTGTTGGTATGGTAAGCATAACTGATATGGTGTTAAAGGGCTTGACAAAAAACAATTTATGAATGGGGTAGAAAACAATTTAGATATCAAAACCTATGATATCCCTACAGACTCTGATCCTGTGCACGATAATCCCATAATATCCAACATACTTTTATCAAGAGGAATAGTTGATCGTAAACAGGCAGATTTGGGTCTTGCTTCACTGAGTCATTATGACACACTCCCCGATATAAAAAAAGCGGTTAAAATTATAAGCCTAGCCATCGAGCATAATAAAAATATTTTAATCATAGGTGATTATGATGCGGACGGTGCAACATCTACATCTGTGGCTGTGATGGGATTACAAAGATTAGGAGCAAAAAATGTCCGTTGGTTGATCCCGGCTAGATTAACTATGGGTTATGGTTTGAATAATAACTTATTGGAGCAGATATATCAAAAAAAACCTAATTTAATTATTACAGTTGATAACGGTATAAGTGCCACAGAGACTTGTCAAACCCTAAGTGAAGAGGGGATTGAAGTTATTATTACCGATCATCATCTACCACCTGAAACACTACCAAATGCTACAGCTATTGTGAACCCTAAACTTGCCGAAAATGAGTTTGCACTTAGTAATTTATCCGGAGTAGGAGTGATGTTTTATGTCCTGATTGCTTTGCGAGCATATTTATCAGAACAAAAAATATTAACCCAAAAAATAAATCTCGCAGACTTGTTATCCTTAGTTGCGATAGGGACTTTGGCAGATCTCGTGCCAATGGATAAAAATAATCGGATTTTGGTGCACAACGGTTTATTAAAAATCAAAAATCAACAATGTCCGATGGGTGTCTTACAAATTTGCCAGATAGCAAACATCAACCCTGCTGATATTAATTCCGTTGATATTGGTTTTAAAATCGCTCCTAATATAAATGCAGCAGGCAGAATTCATCAAATGGATGTCGCTGTTGAATGCCTTATATCATCAAATTATGAAACCTGCAACAAGAAAGCCCACGAGTTAAAAAAGTTAAACAATCAAAGAAAAATAACATCGTCTAAGATGAAAGATGAGGCAGAATCACAACTTATCGGCATTAAAAAAATTCTTAACTCTCACCATGATTTATTTGGTATTTGTCTCTATGATGAGAGTTGGCATGAGGGCATTATAGGGATTATTGCCGGCAAAATTTGTGAGCAGATGAATCTACCTGTTATCATTTTTACTAATTCTTATGATGATAATATCCTAAGGGGTTCCGCACGCTCTACTCACAAAATTAACCTCAAAAATATGCTTGATAATTTTTATCAAATACATAAGGATAAAATTTTAAAATACGGCGGCCATGCGATGGCAGCAGGACTTAGCATCAAAAAAGATTTTTTAACTGAATTTAGTCTGTTATTTAACCAAGAATGCGGTAAATTATTAAAAAATAAATCTCTTAAAAAAGAGATATTAACAGATGGGCAATTAAATCCAGTTAATCGCAACCCTATTTTTGTCAGAAACTTACAGGAGGTTATGCCATGGGGAATGGGCTTGGCCGAGCCTGTTTTTTATGATGATTTTATAGTTTTGAGTTATAAAATCCTGCAAAATAAATTTACCAAAATGTTTATAAAAGACAAAAATGGGTCCAGCACTTGGAATGTTATTTATTTTGGTGGGGTAATTGATACTAAAAAAGGAGATGAGATTACAATAGTTTATAAACTTAGTATAAATAATTTTTATAACAAACCTGATGTGCAATTAATTGTCCAAAACTATACCCTAAAATGATAAAAAAAATAATACTATCAAGCTCTAACCCCGGCAAATTAAAAGAGTTTAAGCAGCTATTTAAAACCATCAATATTGATATTATTCCACAATCACAAATGAATATCAAAGATGTCCCAGAGACCGGATTAACCTTTATTGAAAACGCTCTTATCAAAGCACGCAATGCTTGTAAGGTGGGGGGAATGAGTGCTATCGCTGATGACTCTGGCATTGAGGTAGATGCCTTAAACGGCGATCCTGGAATTTATTCGGCAAGATATGGTGGCACAAACACCACGGATGATAAAAACAACCAAAAACTAATTGAAAATCTAAAAAATATTCCCTCTGATGGACGAACAGCAAGATATCAATGTGCCCTGGTTTTTATGAAACATGATAAAGATCCATCTCCTATTATAATCCAAGAAAGTTGGGAAGGAATAATCAATCTCACCCCCAGAGGGACAAATGGTTTTGGTTATGATCCTTATTTTTATTTACCAACATATAAAAAAACAGCCGCCGAGATATCACCTACCGAAAAAAATAAAATTAGCCATCGTGGCAAGGCATTAAAAAAACTGATGCAAAAATTTGCAGAGCTATGAGAAAATCTGAATAATCCCAATCATGCTAAACAAAACTGATCATGACAGAACAAACCTCGTCATGCTGAACCCCAAACCTCGTCATGCTGAACCCCCCAACTCCGTCATGCTGAACTTGATTCAGTATCCATTCATCCAGCAAGATACTCTCTTTATTCTGACTGATTCCGTTAGAAACTTTAAGAAACTACGAACAAAAGTGATTCTGTGCATGTAGTTGGATGGATTCCGTGTCAAGCACTTCAATGACGGTAATTCGCTGGCAGTCTCTTTAAAAGAATCCGTCACTGCGAGGGAGTTTGGCGAAACGTGGCAGTCTCCTAAGGGATAACGGACACCCGATGAGATTGCTTCGTGCCTCGCAATGACGGGTGATGTAGGGCCTCGCAATGACGCAAGTGTCGTCATGTGGAACCCCAACTCCGTCATGCTGAACCCCACCAAACCTCGTCATGTGGAACCCCCCAACTCCGTCATGCTGAACCCCAAACCTCGTCATGCTGAACTTGATTCAGTATCCATTCATCCAGCAAGATACTCTCTTTATTCTGACTGATTCCGTTAGAAACTTTAAGAAACTACGAACAAAAGCGGTTCTGTGCATGTAGTTGGATGGATTCCGTGTCAAGCACGGAATGACGAAAATAGCACGACAATGACGGTTGGGGTGGCACGACAATGACGGTTTCCCCAGCATTCATTATAGTGGCATCTATTTGTGCAAACTATCTTGCACTTCAGGAGGCATATAGTTTTCATCATGTTTGGCGAGAACCTGATCGGCTATCATCATACCATTGGAATCTAATTTTCCCAAAGCGATGATGCCTTGGCCTTCGCGAAATAAATCGGGCAATATTCCATCAAATTCAATCGTAAAATTTTCTTTGTTGTCGGTAACTACAAATTGCACTTTGGTGCCATCTCGCTTCACTGATCCTGCCACAACTAAACCCCCTGCACGGAACTTGTGTCCTATCGGAGCCTTGCCATCTTTTATATCCGTGGGAGAAAAATAAAACATGACATTTTCATTAAATGCTTTTAAAGCCAAACCTGCTGAAACTGACACCCCTATAATCAATAAAATGATTAGATATAACCTACTCTTGCGTTTTTTTGTCATAGTTTGAAATCAATAAAAAAAGATATACTATACAACAATAATAGAAATAATGTTATTATATGCAGGATGATTATAAAACATTATTCAGCAATAGAAGAAAAAATCAATGTCCGATCCCATTTTGTCGGAATTATACTAAGCATTGTAGGTTTTTTTTTGTTATTACATAAAGCCTTTAACAGCGGCGATATATGGTCAATTTTATCAGCTTTTATTTTTAGCAGTTCAATGATTTTGTTATATCTTGCATCAACTTTATATCACAACTCTAAAAATGATAAAATAAGATTTCGCTTAAAAGTTTTTGATCACTGTGCTATTTTTTTGTTGATTGCAGGCTCATATACTCCTTTTACTCTGCTTGTTTTAGAAGGAACTGTAAGCTGGGTGTTATTTGGTATTATATGGAGTATGGCAATAACTGGCATCATCTTGAAATTATTTTTTACAGGTCAATATAATTTACTATCAACTATTATCTATGTCATTATGGGTTGGATGGTTATTTTTTTTATTTTACCTATTATTGATAATTTACCGACAGCAGGATTGATATGGTTATCAATAGGTGGTCTTTTTTATACAATCGGAGCTGCCAACTATCTTTTTAAAACCATAAAATATACTCATGCCACATTCCACATTTTTGTTTTATTAGGCTCGTTTTGTCATTTTTTCTGTATTTATAACTATGTTATTTTATAAAAAGGTCTTTTAATAATGTTCACAGGTATAATTCAAACAATTGGCAAAATAAAACAAATAACCCAAAAAAACTACGATAAACAATTGACAATAATGGCACCTGATTTAGTGAGTAAGAATCTTCAATTAGGTGAGAGTATTGCCGTAAATGGGGTATGCTTGACTGTTATTAGTTTTGATAATAATTTGTTTAGTGCCGATATTTCAAAAGAGAGCCTGAATCTTACCTCTCTTAAAAATTTAAAAGTAAATTCCGAGGTAAATTTGGAGCGAGCATTGACTTTGGAATCTCATTTGGGCGGACATATGGTATTAGGTCATGTTGATGGCACAGGCAAAATAATCAAAAAATACTTAGATGGACAGTCATTCCGATTCGAATTTTCAATGCCTACTGATTTGGCAAAATACATAAGCTCAAGAGGCTCTATTTGCATTGATGGCACAAGTTTAACGGTTAATAGTGTCTCTCATAATAGTTTTAAAGTTAATATAGTTCCCCATACAATTGGCAATACTATTATAAAAAATTATCAAATAGGGCAAATTGTAAACTTAGAAATTGATATAATAGCTCGTTATTTAGAGAGGTTAATTAAATAATATGAAGTTAAACACCACCACAGAGATCATCAAAGACATAAAAAATGGTAAATTAGTCATTATTATGGACGATAAGAATCGTGAAAATGAAGGCGATTTAATTATGGCGGCAAGCTTGACTAATACAGAGTGTATAAATTTTATGGCAACCGAAGGACGAGGTTTAATTTGTTTGACCCTTACCGAACAAAGATGTAAACAACTATCCCTACCTCTGATGGTGGATAATAATCGAGACAGCAACGGCACTAATTTTACGGTCTCAATTGAAGCTGCCACGGGAGTTACAACTGGCATAAGTGCCGCCGATCGTGCGACTACAATTTTATCAGCAGTAAAAACAGATGCTGCTGCTGCCGATATCGTGCAACCAGGGCATATTTTTCCACTAATGGCAAAAAAGGGTGGGGTTTTGAATCGCGCAGGACACACAGAGGCAGGATGTGATTTGGCAAAACTGGCAGGGCTTGAGCCTGCAGCTGTAATAGTTGAGATACTAAACCAAGATGGCTCAATGGCACGAGCACCTGATCTTATTAAATTCGCCCACAAGCATAACTTAAAAATTGGCACAATTGAAGATTTAATAAAATATAAAATCTCTCATGAAAAAACAATCAATCGGGTCGCTGATACTGAATTTCTGACCAAATACGGCAAATATAGATTGTTTGCTTTCAATGACACTATTGAAGATGGAGTGCATCTGGCATTAGTCAAAGGAGATATTTCTGCCGACAAACCTACGGCGGTTCGTGTTCATATGGAGAATATTTTGTGTGATTTATTTCATCCTGTGCAAAATTGTAGTTGGCCGCTCACTGATGTTATGCAAAAAATGCAAAATTACCAAAGTGCAGTAATAGTTATATTGCGTAAAAAAGAAGACGATCAACACATAATAAATTTAATTGAAAATTATCAGGAAAAAATTGACAAGGAGGAGGTAAAATCGCACACTAACCACAAACAAGACATTAGAACTATTGGTATAGGTGCTCAAATTCTAACATCACTCGGTGTTAAAAAAATGCAACTATTAAGTGCCCCTAAAACATTCCATGCTTTGGCAGGTTTCGGTTTAGAGGTAGTAGATTTTATTGAAAATTAACGAGATCTTTGCATAAAACAAGTGCTGTTTATAAAACATAGAAAATAGTGCATTTTTGCTATAACAAAGGTGTATTTTATAAATTGTGCTTGTTTTATGCAAAGATATAAATTAAGGAATTATTATGAAAAATATCAACACAATTACTGGCAATTTGATTATAAAAGATCAAAAAATTGCAATTATTAGCACTCGCTTTAATGAATACATTGTTAAGGGATTGGTCACAGGAGCAACTGATATGTTACAAAAATGTGGAATATCAGCACAAAATATTACTGTTTTTAATGTGCCAGGAGCCTTTGAATTGCCACTTAGTGCTCAAAAAATTGCCCAAAGTGGAAAATATCAGGCAATTATAGCCTTAGGTGCTATAATTCGTGGAGCAACACCTCACTTTGATGTGGTAACCAACGAATGCACCAAGGGTTTAGCCCAGGTATCATTACAAAATAACATCGCCATAGCAATGGGAGTTTTAACCTGTGATACGATTGAGCAGGCGATAGAACGTTCTGGCACAAAAGCCGGCAACAAGGGTGCAGAATCTGCCCAGACTGTCATTGAGATGATAAGTATATTGCAGCAGATTTAACCCCAGATGGCAACCAAACTCGCCATTGTTCTAATTCATCGGCGCCAAAAAACAAGAAGAAAACTAATCCAGGCGATTTATCAATGGCTTATGAACCAAGATAGCACTACAGAATCTCTGATCCGGCAATTTTGGTCACAACACGGTAGCCTAAAAAATACAGATAAAGAATTTTTTCAAAAAGTTTTGGACACGATTCTTAATGACACTAAAACTATAACGGACAACTTTGTAGATATTGTTGATATTCCATTCAAACACTTGGACCCAGTTGAAAAAGCAATCTTGCTGTTGGCAAGTTATGAATTAGAATATGAAAAAAATACCCCCTCTGCTGTCATAACAAACGAAGCGATTGATTTGGCAAAATTATACGGCGCCGAACAAAGCCATAAATTTATCAATGCAACCCTCGACAAAGCCGCAAAAATTATCCGCAAAAATGAAAAAACAAAATGAATTTGTTATAATTGATACCTACTTTAAAACAGAATATAATAATAACAATAACAGCATAATTACAGGAATAGGAGATGATGCCGCTGTGGTGCAGATACCTGCTGGCAAACAATTATGTATTAGCACCGATACCCTTATACCAAACCAACACTTCCCCAAAGCGACATCACCCGCTGACATAGCCTATAAAGCATTCCAGGTAAACTTATCAGATATGGCAGCCATGGGGGCGGCTCCCAGATGGATAAGCCTTAATCTTACGATGCCAAAATATAGCCACCCATGGTTATCAAGGTTTTCAACAGAATTAAAAAAAAATTTAAATCTTTATGATATGGCTTTAATCGGAGGTGACACAACCTGTGGTAAGTTAAGCATCACAATCACGATCTATGGCTTGGTAGATTCCCATAAATTTTTAAAGCGAGATGGAGCAAAAAACCAAGATGAAATTTATGTTTCAGGTCCGATCGGCGAGGCAGCCTTAGGATTACAGATGATACAGAATAAATTCCCCCAAGATGATTTTTTTATCAAGCGACTTAATCGTCCCATAGCAAGAGTTGAATTAGGACAAATTTTAACCGAATATGCCAGTAGTTGTATTGATATATCAGATGGCCTATTACAAGATTTATCCCATATTTTACAAGCATCACATCTCGGTGCGACTATCGACATAAAAAACCTAATTCAAAACTCAAAGATAAAAAATATATGCAGCAAAACCAAAACAAAAAACTTAATTTTATATGGTGGCGATGATTATGAATTGTTATTTACTTTACCTAAAAATAAAATAAACACTGTCCGAGAAAAACACCCAGAAATAACAAAAAAAATCCAAAAAATAGGGACAATTGTTAACAAAAAAGGTGTTTTTATCGATGGGAAAATTTTAAAAATAAAAGGTTATCAACATTTTTCTAATTGATGATGGAGCCTGCAAACAAACGGCATACTGAACCTCAAAAACCCGTCATGCTGCACCTCAAAAACCCGTCATACTGCACCTCAAAAACCCGTCATGCTGCACCTCAAAAACCCGTCATACTGCACCTCAAAAACCCGTCATGCTGCACCTCAAAAACCCGTCATACTGCACCTCAAAAACCCGTCATGCTGAACCTCAAAAACCCGTCATGCTGAACCTCAAAAACCCGTCATGCTGAACTTGATTCAGTATCCATTTATGTAGCAAGACACTGTCTGTTGTATGGATTGATTCGGTTAACAACTGAGGAATTACGGATTGTCGTGGTTCTTGTGCATGTGGTGGGATGGATTCCGTGTCGTAGCACGGCATGGAGCGGTTGAGAAGGTCATTTAAAATTTCCCTTGTCAAGAATTAGATGATTTTTTTATAATTTTATTTTATTTTGTGTTAAAATTGGCAGTTTATTCATTAAACAAAATTGTATTATGTCTCATTTTTTAAAAATATTTTTATTTTTAGTTGTTTTTTCTTTCGTGTTGTCCTGTGCAACAACCGACCATGATTCGACAAAGTGGAGCGCTAAAAAATTATATGTTGAGGCTAAAAAATCCTTAGATAAGGATGATTTTATTCAGGCAATTGAATATTTTGAAAACTTAGAGGCAAAATATCCATTTGGTTTATATACTCAACAAGCCCGTTTAGAGATATCCTATGCGCACTACAAACACGAAGAATATGAGGAGGCCTACGATGCCATTGATTATTTTATTAAATTGCACCCTCGTCATAAAAATATTTCTTATGCCTTATATCTCAAAGGACTGATATTATTCAGAGAAGGCAGAGGAATAATGGAGTCTGTTTTTCCCCGAGATTTTAGCAACATAGACAGCGCATATCTTTTGCGAACCTACCGTGTATTTGAACTTGTCCATACAGAACATAAATTTAGCATCTATGCCAAAGACAGCTTACAAAGAATGATTTTTTTACGCAACAAATTAGCACAATTGGAATACAAAACAGCAGAATACTATCAAAGACGAGGAGCAATTGTAGCATCAATCAATCGCTTAAAATACTTGTTAAATATTTACCCTAAAAGTACTTGGAGCAACCTGGCTTTAAATATGTTGGCGATAAACTATCAGGCTTTAAAAATGCAAAAAATGAACAAAATTTCCCGAAACTTATCAAGTGAAACACAATAATAATAATAGGTTGTTTATGATAGGGCCGATGGGTTGTGGCAAAACAACTGTTGGCAAACAACTCGCCGAAAAAATGGGAATGAATTTTATTGATATCGACAATAGTATTGAAAAAAAATTAAAAGTAGATATAGCGACTATTTTTGCCATTGAGGGTGAGGCAGGTTTTCGCAAAAGAGAGACGGATGAATTATTGTTAGCTGTAAAAAAAAACCATTGTATAATATCAACTGGTGGCGGTGCAGTATTATCAAAACACAATCGCGATCTTTTGAGTAAAAATGGTAAGGTAATTTTTTTAAATCTAAGCAGTAAAAATCAGTATAATCGGCTAAAATATGATAAAAAAAGACCATTGTTAAAAAATGATAATCCACAAAAAGCCTTAGATGAAATGTATATAAATCGTCTGCCACTTTATAAAGAAATAGCAGATTATGAATTTATGGTGGATGATTTTGCCATCAAGGACACAGTTGGGATGATTTTACAAAAAATATAATGATAAAATGGATAAAAATTATTGTGGGTTTTTTAATCATAGGTTTTGTTTTATGGTTTGGCTATCTTAACTCTGACTTTATTGTGGTTGATATCATAAGCACCAAAATACAAGCATCAGTAGCTCTATTGATTGTTTTGAGTTTTTTATTGGGAGTCATCTTAACATTGATTATTCTGTTGCCAAAGATATTATTCATCCAGCATAAAAAAAAATCTTTGCAGAAAAAATTAAAACAACAATCTGTAAATATCGATACCATTGATAGCTTGGTAAATTAAGAAAAATATGAATATATCCTATCTTGATTTAGTTTTAACAATATCCTTAGTGGCAGCCTTGATTGTTTTGCTCGTCAATAAATTCTTATCAAAAAAAAATGAATCATCCGTGATTCAGACAAGTAATTTTAACCGCAACTATTTAGAGGGTATAAACTACTTATTAAACAATCAAGAAAATGAGGCCATAGATATTTTTATTAAAATGGTAGAAGTTGATGATAAAACTATTGAGACTCATCTTATTTTGGGAAATATATTCCGTCGCCAAGGAGAGTTAGAAAAAGCTATAAAATTACATCAAAATATTTTGGCAAGACCGGAGTTGCAATCTGACATTCGGGATGAAATACTATTGGAGTTATCAAATGATTACACCAAAGCGGGGCTTTTAGATCGTGCTGAAAATATATTATTAGAGTTAAAACAAAGCTCAAAACTTGCCACCAAAGCACGAACTAATTTAATCGCAATATATGAATCAGAATCAGAATGGAACGATGCTATTGCTAACATTAAAAAATTGATAAAAATAAAAAAAGCACCAGATTTGAACATTAGAATTTCACACTATTATTGTCAGATGTTTGAAAGACACAAAACAGATAAAAGCGACAAGCAATTGAGCGGATATTTAAAATCAGCATTTAAATATAACAAATCAAACCCTCGAGCTTTTTTGTTAGAAGGATCTCTTTATATAATGCAAAATAATTACACCAAGGCCTATGCGTCTTTTTTATCAATTAATAAATATGCAGCAGAATATTTTATCTTAGCGATAGATTCTTTATTACAAGTCCAATCTTTTATAAGCCAGAGTGAAAAAAAGAAATTATTGAATATAATCTCTAAAAAATACAAAGATAATATCGGCATAGTTTTAAAAATGTATAAACATCTATACAAAACAGCAGATACAGAAACCGCAATTAATTTTCTCCAGAAACAAGTGTTGAATAATCCGAGTTTACAAGGATTATTGGAATTATTACAGGCTCGTTTAAAAAAAACCCAAGCCAACGAGCAGTGGATCAATGTTTTTAATAAATCACTGAAAACTTTTTTAAAAAATAGTGCAAAATACTATTGTTCTAGTTGTGGTTACAAAGCACAACAGATGAATTGGTATTGTCCTGCCTGCAAACAATGGCAAACAACGAGACCAGTAATCGGAATAGACACCATATGATAGCAGAATACCTATCAATTTTTGTTATCATAAGTGCATTTGTTATGGCAATAAGCCTATCTTCATTAGGTTGTGTTGTAGTGTGGCAAAAAATGGCTTTTTTTGGTAGTGCTTTGGCACATACCACAATTCTTGGCATCGCCTGGGCTTTATTGTTTTCTTATGATATGGTTTTGATGGTAATTACAGCAACAGTGCTTGTAAGCATTCTTTTATTCTTTACCCAAAGAATCCCAAATATCTCTTATGATACAATTTTAGGCATAATCTCTCATGGGGCATTAGCGATCGGATTGTTGCTTTTGAGCATCGCAGATGTGTCATACATCAATCTTAATAATTATTTATTCGGTGATATACTACTATCTGACTTTAAAAGCACCATCACAGTATCTTTGGTTATGGTGATAATTATGGTGTCTTATATCTTTATCTGGAAAAAATTAATTTTAAGAACTATTGATAAGGATCTTGCCACCAGTTTTAATGTTCCAACAGATTCTGCCCAGTTTATTTTTATAATTTTGTTGGCTTTGTGTATAGCTGTTATGATTAATATTTTAGGACTATTACTTATTACATCAATGTTATTATTGCCGGCTGCCTCATCTCGTATAGTAAGTTCCTCTCCTGGAATTATGTTATTATATGCAATGATTTTTTCAATTATCGGCACTTTTTCAGGACTTGTGCTGTCTATCATATATAATGTGCCATCATCTGTTGCCATTGTGGTGTGTAGTTTTTTGATCTTTATTGTGCTCCATATAAAGTATATTTTTATCCGCTCTTAAAACATCATTATGCCCAACAAAGAATACATTACAAATAGAACCAAAAGATACGAACAATTCGCTAACCGTATTTTTACCATAGGACTGATCTTTTTGTTGTTATTTTTGGCTCTAATTGTTCGTTTGTTTTTTTTACAAAATATTAACTTCAACCATTACCATAAATTATCAGAAAATAATAGAATAAAAACTGTCCCCACAGCTCCAATCAGAGGTTTAATTTTTGACAGAAATCATATACCTTTAGCACAAAATATTCCAACTTTTGAATTATTGATTACCCCAAATAAAGTTAAAAATATGTCTTTTTTGCTACAAAGAATAAAGAAAATTATCAGTATTAATAATAGCGAGATTAAAAACTTTAAAAAAAAAATGACCAAAAAAAAACCATTTGAAAAAGTTGTTTTGAAAGATAAATTAACAGATAAAGACATAGCTATAATTTTGGCAAATAAAATTTTCTTACCTGCTATTGAGATTAAAGCTAAATTGAATCGTTATTATCCGTTGCAAAAAATTGCAGTCCATGCATTAGGATACATCGGCAGAATAAACAAACAAGAGGCAAAAAAAATTGATAATAAAATTTATAAAGGCTCCACTCACATAGGCAAAATTGGAGTTGAAAAAGAATATGAAAAAATATTACGTGGTTATCCTGGATCCAAACAAGTTGAGGTGAATGTTGACGGTAAAGAATTACGAACCTTAAAAGAGGTGCGTCCCACTCCTGGTTTTGCTATGACCTTGACAATCGATACCAGACTACAACAAGTAGCGGAACAAGCATTTTTAGAACACGAACATGCAGGATCTGCAATAGTTATGGATATTACAAATGGAGAGATTTTAACAATTGTAAGCGCTCCTGATTTTAATCCTAATTTATTTGTCAACGGTATAAGCTCCGATGACTTTGATAAGATAAACAAGGATTCAAAAAGACCATTATACAATCGTAGCATCTTAGGTAAGTATCCACCTGGATCCACGATAAAACCTTTTGTCTCCTTAGCAGGTCTTGAATTAGGAATCATTAACAAAGAAAAGAAAATAAATTGTCACGGTGCCTACCAATTGCAGAATGACAAACACAGGTATAGAGACTGGAAAAAATCAGGACATGGGTGGACTAATGTTGAAAAATCAATAGTTGAATCCTGCGATGTTTTTTATTATGATTTAGGTTTTCATATGGGAGTAAATAGGATGTCAGATTATTTATCTCTTTTTGGTTTTGGTAAAAAAACAGGATTTGACAACAAATACGAATTATCTGGGATCTTACCTACGAGAGCATGGAAAAGAAAAAATAGGAATAAAAAATGGTATCTCGGAGAAACTTTAATTATGGGAATAGGACAAGGTTATATGTCAGCTACATCAATGCAAATAACCAAAGCCGTAGCAACATTAGCATCTTTTGGTAAGGTTGTCACTCCTCATTTATTAAAATATTATACAGATCACAAAGGAATTCGGCATAAATACCAAGACCCCAATAAAAATACAAGCTTGCCAATTAATAATATTGATAACTGGAAACTTATCCACAAATCAATGAAAAATGTTGTGCATAGTCCTACTGGCACGGCTCGTCGAATAGGATACAACACAAGTTATCTTATTGCAGGAAAAACAGGAACATCCCAGGTATATTCAATTGCCCAGGATGGCAAATATGATGCAAAAAAAGTTGCCTATGAATTAAGAGACCATGCTCTTTTTATAGCTTTTGTGCCAGCAGATAACCCAAAAATTGCAGTTACTGTGATTATCGAACACGGTGGATCAGGGTCGTCGACAGCAGCCCCAATTGCCAAAAAAATTATCGAAAAATATTTTGAGTTGAGGTATTGATAAAATGTTAAAAGATAGGCTATATAAGAGAACATTTTTTGATATTATAAAAATAGATCCAACCTTGATGTTGTTTTTATTGATATTATCGGCAGTAGGGCTCATGGTTCTATATAGTGCCAGCGGACAATCAAGCGACACAATGATCAGACAAACCACAAGATTGCTTTTTTCATTTACTATTTTACTGGTTGTTGCCCAAATAAGCCCTCAATACTTAAAACTCATATCACCGTGGGTTTTTATAATAGGCATTATTATGTTAATTTTAGTCCTGTTGGTGGGTGATATCAGCAAAGGAGCCCAGAGATGGTTGAATATATATTTTTTTAGACTACAGCCATCGGAGTGGATGAAAATTGCTTTACCTATGGCAATATCTTGGTATTTACACGACAAACCGCACCCCTTAAAGCTAAGTCATTTTTTGGTGGCAATGTTGATAATATTATTGCCTGTTATTTTGATCTTTTATCAACCAGATCTGGGAACAGCAATATTAGTAGGTATCTCTGGTTTATTTGTTATATTTCTGGCAGGATTATCTTGGTGGTTCATAGGTATTTTTGTGTTATTATTTATCGTTGTGATGCCGTATATTATGTGGAATTTTGTGATGCATGCATACCAAAAAACTCGGGTTTTAACTTTCATCAATCCTGAAACAGACATGTTAGGAGCAGGATACCATATCACCCAGTCAAAGATAGCCATAGGTAGTGGTGGCAACTTTGGTCATGGCTGGTTAAATAGCACTCAATCTGGTTTAGATTTTCTACCAGAGAGAACAACGGATTTTATTTTTGCAGTTTTTGGTGAAGAATTTGGATTTTTAGGAGCAATTTTGTTATTATGCTTGTATTTAATTATAGTATATCGTGGTTTATACATAGCTATAAAATCACGAAATCTATATGATAAGTTTTTAGCAGGAAGCCTGAGCCTTACCTTCTTTATCTATTTTTTTGTAAATATTGGGATGGTTATAGGTATATTACCAGTGGTAGGTATTCCTTTGCCATTAGTAAGTTATGGTGGCACATCAATGGTCACTTTGTGTATTAGTTTTGGCATGATAATGTCAATTCATTCATTTAAAAGGTTATTATAAAATATGAAATTTAAACTATTAAAAATATCAGGAATCTCTTTATCGTTGTTGTTATGCGGTGCAAATTTGCAGGCGAAAGATGTTGCCACTGCCACAACAAAAGAAGTTAAAGTTGATTATTCTGCTCCCTTATCTCTAAACAAAGATTTACAAGCTATTATAACGACAATAGCAAAAGAATCAGTTTGGAGCACAAAAGAATTGAATCAAATTTTTAGCAAGGTAGAAATTAAAACACGAATATTAAAAATATTCCAAAGAACTCCTGAGGGACACATGACTTGGGAGAAATATCGTAAAATTTTTATTACCAACGATAAAATTGAAAAAGGAGCAATTTTTTATCAAAAAAACTACAAAACTCTAAAAAAAGCCGAGAAAAAATATGGTGTTCCAGCCCACATAATAACTGCAATTTTAGGGGTTGAAACCAGATATGGTGAAAATATGGGAAGTTATCGAGTAATTGATGCCCTTACAACCTTAGCGCTTTATCATCCAAGGCGAACTGTATTTTTTAAAAAAGAACTAATATCATATTTTAAATTAGTTAAAAAACAAAAATTGCCACTGTTTGATACTTATGGATCCTATGCAGGAGCTATGGGACTCGGACAATTTATGCCCAGCAGTTATGCAATGTATGCCGTAGATTTTGATAATGATGGAATATCAAACATAATAAGCAACAAAAAAGATTCCATAGGATCTATTGCTAATTATTTTAAAAGACATAAGTGGACAACTGGCAAAAAGATCGCTATAAAATTAGACAAAAAAATTGATAAAAAATATATTGTCAATCGTGCACGCCGACCAAAATTAGACTTAAAAAAACTAATCGAGGCTGGGATAGATGTGCAGAAATTAAACCTAAAAGATGGTAAATATGCCATTCATTCCTATGACATTACCCCCAAAAAAGATGAATATTGGCTAAGCTTTCCTAATTTTTATGTTATAACTCGCTACAACCATTCAATCCGTTATGCTATGGCGGTTTTTCAGCTAAGCGAAGAAATTTTAACAAAATGGACACAAATGAAAATAAATAAACAACATTAACATGAAAAAACATATTTTTATATCTGTGTTTTTAACGATAAGCATCTTTTTGTCTGCATGCAACAACAACAATAGGGCGCCTAGCCCATATCAACAACAACAACAATCATCATCGCAAGAACCCAATTATCGTGACCAAAAAGATGGTCCACCTACTACCCCTGTGTATTATCCAGATAAAAATAACAATGATAACCCTAATCAAACTTATCCTGATTTACCAAAAAGCAAAAGTGGTAATAGTCCATCGTATAAAGTGTTGGGCAAAACCTATTATGTCCTGCCATCAAACAAGAATTTTTCTCAATGTGGTAGGGCTTCATGGTATGGTAAAAAATTTCACGGACGCCACACATCATCCGGTGAAAAATATGATATGTATAAAATGAGTGCCGCCCATACAGCTCTACCAATTCCTGCTTTTATGAAAGTTACTAATCTATCCAACGGAAAATCAGTTGTGGTGAGAGTAAATGATAGAGGTCCATTTCATGCCGACAGAATAATAGATCTCTCATATGCCGCCGCTACCAAACTTGGAATTATAGGTAAAGGATTGGGTAATGTTGAGGTGCGATCATTGGATTTTAAGGGGGCATCTGCCTGCCATAACGCAGAGGGATCATCTGCAACACCACAACCTAACTACGGCAATAATCAACAACAAAATATAGTTTATGCTAATGATTATTTTATTCAAGTTGGTGCTTTTTCATCCGATGTTAATTTAAACAAAATGAAAGCTAAGTTAACAGCAAGCAATATATCTGCTGTGGTTGTCCATAAGTTTAGAAAATATGGCAAAATAATTTATCGCCTGCGAATAGGACCGCTACACGAGCAACATCAAGTAAATTCTTTGGCAAACAAATTGGATAATGCAGGTTTCTTTGATTATCAATTAGTAAAAGAGAAAAATAATTAGATGCAGAATGTTAGCAAAAAAAATAAATCATGGGGTGCGGTGATGAGCTCTGATACCGATGATTTTGTAAAAACATTTGGTGCCTCTGTAACTTTTGACAAAAAACTTTATTCATATGACATTCAAGGTTCCATAGCTCACGCTACTATGCTTTGTAAGTGTAAGATTATAAACAACAAAGAACTTAAGTTAATTAAAAACGGCTTGGAGCAAATCCACCACCAAATCCAAAAGGGTCAATTTCAATGGAGCATTGATGCCGAAGATGTGCATATGAATATTGAAAAAGCCTTGATTGATGAGATTGGTGAGGCTGGCAAAAAACTTCATACCGCACGTTCACGCAATGATCAGATTGCCACAGATATTCGTCTTTATTTAAGAGAAGCCACAGAGCAGATAAAACATCATTTAATATTGTTATCTACTGCCATACTTGATCAGGCTACAGTCCATACCGATACAATTATGCCAGGCTTTACTCATCTGCAAGCTGCCCAACCTATCACCGTCGGTTTTCATTTAATGGCATGGCACCAGATGATATATCGAGATTTGCAAAGATTACAAGATTGTCATCAAAGAATCAATATAATGCCCTTAGGATCTGCTGCTCTGGCAGGCACTTCATATCCGATTGATAGAAACATAACCCAGAAATTATTAAAATTTGATTCCATCAGTGAAAATGCTTTGGATGCCGTCTCAGATCGTGATTTTGCGATTGAATTTACCTCATTTGCTAGTATTTTGATGATGCACCTATCAAGAATGTCAGAGGAGATAATTCTTTGGTCGTCAGCTCAATTTAATTTTATCACCATGCCAGATGAATACAGCACTGGATCCTCAATAATGCCTCAGAAAAAAAATCCAGATGTGCCGGAATTAGTCCGTGGTAAAACATCTCGTATCTATGGGCATCTTATGAGTTTATTGTCTCTTATGAAATCTCAACCTTTGGCGTATAATAAGGATATTCAAGAAGATAAAGAGCCGTTATTTGATACCGTTGATACAATTTTAAACTCGACAAAAGTATTCACAGGTATGATAACAAAAATTAGATTTAATAAGGATATTTTGTTAAGACAAACAAAAAAAGGCTACACAACTGCCACAGATCTGGCAGATTATCTCACTAAAAAAGACATTGCATTCAGAGATGCTCACCATATAGTAGGAGCTGTGGTCGCCTATGCAATGAAACAAAATATAAACTTAGAACAATTAACCCTAGGGCAATTACAAAATTTTCACCCCCAAATAGAACAGGATGTGTTTGATGTTTTAAATCCAGAGATGTCATTAAATTTAAAAAATAGCACAGGTGGTAGTGCGCCTCATCAAACAAAAAAATCAATCAAACAAGCCTATAAAAATCTTGAAAATTTAAAAAACTAATAAAAGTTATACTGTGTCAACAAAACTGCAAAAATTCTATATGTTACAAGCCATAAAATTAGCAAAAAATGGCAAATATAGTGTCAAATCAAACCCCATAGTAGGTTGTATCATTGTCAAAAATAACCAGATAATAGGGCGAGGTTACCACCAAAAAGCAGGCACAGCTCATGCCGAGATAAACGCTTTAAATCAAGCAAGCGCAAAAACAGAGGGAGCGGATGTATATATAAGTTTAGAGCCTTGTTGCCACTTAGGCAAAACTCCTGCTTGCACAGATTCTCTTATCAGAGCAAAAATTAAGAGAGTTTTTTTTGCTACAAAAGATCCTAACTCTCTTGTAGCAGGAGGGGGGATGAGAGCATTAAACCAAGCTGGCATAGAAACCAAGGTAGGGATTTTAAAAAATAAAGCCCTAAGATTGAATCCAAATTTTAGCCACCGCATGAAAACAGGAACCCCCATAATAACCTTAAAAATAGCCATGAGCCTTGATGGTAAAATTGCTTTGAATAATGGAGATAGTCAATGGATAAGCTCTAAAAAATCACGAGATGACAGCCATAAAATGAGAGCGTTATCAGATACAATTCTTACCACTTCCAACACAATAATAGCCGACAACCCACGAATGAACGCCAGAGTAAAAACCAAAAAAAAAATAACCCAGCCTACAAAAATAGTAATAGATAAAACAGGCAGGTTAAACTACACTTATCAATTTTTTAATACAGATACTAAAATAATAATAATAACTCAGAATAAAAACTACCTCAATCCTCCGACAGATAATATACATATTTTAATTGTCGCAGATTTTTCATTAAAAAATATATTCAAGAGTCTTGAATGTTTTGAATACAATAGTATTTTTATTGAATGTGGTCCTAGGTTTGCTACCGCCCTTATCAAAGAGAAAATATGCGATCAGTTAGTTTTATACTTATCTCCCAAAATTTTAGGAGAGGACTCGATGTCAATTTTTAAAAACAAAATAACAAAAATAAGTGATGCTCCAAAACTTACAATAAAAAAAATAAAACGAATAGGGCAAGACATAAAACTAACATTAGAATTATAACTCTTGTTATTCAATAATTCATGAGTTAGTTATTTTTTGTTTTTCTCTTCCAAAGCTTGTTTTATTAGAGTCCGTATTTGAGAGATGGTTTCTTTGTCGTTCTCTATCAATGGTATTAGTTTTTGCCATGAAATTATGGCTTGCTCGTAGTTTTTATTATCATAATATGAAAGAGCAATGAGATAAAGGGCAGTTTGGTTGTTAGGCTCAAGTTTAATCGCTTTTTTTAACAACTCAAAAACCTCACCTGACATATCGCCACCTCTTGCCATCGCAGCGGCATCTGCTTTGGCGATTAAAATATCGGCACGATCTCCTATCAGTGCATGAACCTTATCATAGGATTTATAAGCCTCTTCGTATTTACCTAATTGCATAAAAGTGCGAGATAACATCATCCAGCCTTCAATATTTTCAGGGTTTTTCTTTAATTTTTCAATAAGTTGGGGCAAAACTTTATCAATATCTGGCATCTGGGTTGAGTTATTTGCTTGTTGTTCGTCTGCCTGTTGTGGGTCTCCGATATAAAAATAGGTTATAAAAACAGATAACATTACAAAAATTGATAATATAGTTATGACCAAAAAGGGGTTTGTCTGTTGCACTTTGTGATTTTTCTTGTTTTTAAGTTCGGTAGCAAGGCTATTTTGAATCTCTTGTTTTAAATTTTCATATTCACTTGTTGTTATCTCATCCTCTTTTAGTTTTTGACTTATTTCTTTTAATTTATCTTGGGCTATTTTGCTGTTGAGAATATTAGGATCAATAGTTCTAAATGGCTTGGGTTTTAAGATAACATAGGTTAGGGTTGCAATAAATAATAATAACATTGAAGTGAAAATAATAAATAATAAAATCATTTTAATAACTCCTGAGCTTTTTTAAGATCTTCTGGTTCAATTTCAACTGTGGTTTTTTGTTTTTTGACAAAAATTATCAAACCAATTATTGACAAAAATCCTAACAAAAAAGGCCCGCCCCATAACAGATAAGTTTTACTGTTTAGTTGTGGTTTATATAACACAAAATCGCCATATTTTTCTGTCATCCAGTTTATAATTTCTTGCTCTGTTTTATCTTCTGTGACAAGTTTATAGGTTTTTGCTCGTAAATCAACGGCTAATTCGGCATTTGAATCTGCCAAATTTTGGTTTTGACACACCAAACATCGCAACTCTGTAATCATTTTTTTATATAAAGATTCGTGTTGTTTGTCGGTAAATTCATATACCTCAACTGTGACACTACTTGCTGTGCTTGAAAATAATAATACCATCAAGAATAAAATAATTCGTTTCATTCTGCCTCCAGTTTTTTGACTAATGGAATAATAGTCTGTTGTAAAGAATCTCTATTTACAGGGCCGATATTTTTGTGGCGAACTATGCCTTTTTTGTCAATAATAAAAGTCTCTGGCACTCCATATACCCCATATTCAATGCCAATATCGCCATCTTTATCAACGGCGACAAAATCATAAGGATTGCCATATTGTTTTAACCATTCCTTGGCATCTTCTGTGGCATCTTTGTAATTTAATCCTATGACAACTGTTTGATGATTTTTGGTAAATTCGGTAATAACCTGATGTTCGGCACGGCACGAGTAACACCAAGAGGCAAAAACATTTAACAACCAAACCTGCCCTAACATTTTTTGTTTAGAGATTTTTATATCATTTTTATATAAATCATAGGTGGCAAATTCAGGGGCAGGTTTATTTATAAAAGGCGATGGCACTTCTTTGGGGTCAAGTGACAAACCTATATATAACAATAACATCAGGATCATAAAAAGCACAAAAGGAATTAGTTTTTTCATGTTTTACTACCCATAACACAACTTGTTGCAATATTTGGCGACAAAGGATTTACCATAACCTCTCGTGTTTTTGGAATTACAATTAAATCCATATCTTCCATCGGTATCGCACCGAGCAACGGTTGCTCTCCTAAAACCAAAGCTCCTGTAAAACCGACCCTATTAGCAAAATGTAATTCAAGCGGTCCTACATATGGCACTAATTTACAGCTTCCATCCGCCAAAGTAACCTCTTTTTTATCAATCTCCTCTAATTGTAATTGAATTTGCAAGTGTTGCGGAATACACATATGCACGGCTCCGGTATCCGCCAGAGCATCAATCTCAATCATTGGTAAATCATCTATACGAGGATTCTTTAGAACAATTTTTGCGTTGCATACTCCCATTTTATTTATCTGCTCCTTCATCTAATTTTATCTTTGCCATTTTAGCGAATTTGAAAAATCTTTTATCAGCGGCTGCCAAAATTCCACCAAATGTCATCAATAATCCGCCCAACCACAACCAGCGAACAAATGGTTTATATTGCAAACGGATAGTCCAACTACCGTCTTTGAGATCCTCACCCATCGCGACAAATATATCAGCGAAAAATCCTGCATCAATGCCCGCCTCGGTCATCGGCATTTGTTGGTTTTGATAGGATCTTTTTTGCGGATAAAGAGTTTTATATAATTTTTTATTTTTATAAACTTCAATCTCTCCCTCATTTGAGAGATAATTTCGTTCGGCTTTTCTATCCATCTTGACAAATTTAAAATCAAAACCTGCCATCTGATAACTCTCGCCGACTTTAAGATGCACATCTTTTTCAACACTATACAAACTCGTCAAGGTGGCACCGACAATAAAGACCGCTACTCCAATATGGGCGAGAGTCACCCCATATTTCGCTCGTGAATTATTAGCTAATCTTTTTTTATTAAATAATCTGCTAATTGAGGTTAGAAAAATCCAAATCGCAATACTTAGGGCAATTGATGCCACCAAATACCACTGTGGATAAATCAAAGACCATACAACTCCCAATATTATTGAAATTAACAGATAATATTTTACTTCAAAAAATATTCTTTTTAAAGAATCATCTCGCCAACGGATAAAAACCCCTATGCCAATCAAAGCTGCCAACGGCAAGGATAACGGCACAAAAATTGCATTAAAATACGGCGCTCCGACTGATAATTTACCCATCCCCATCGCATCAATCATCAGCGGATATAAAGTTCCTAATAAAATACTCGCCATCAACACCATCAATAAAATATTATTAACGAGCAAGAAATTATCACGACTTATTAGTTTAAAAGATGAAATAGCTTTAATTTGGTTCGCCCGATACGAATATAATAATAATGAGCTACCAATAACTGCGGTTAAAAAAATAAGAATAAAAACTCCACGACCAGGGTCGGCGGCAAAAGCATGCACCGAGGTTAGGACCCCAGAGCGAACCAAAAAAGTCCCCATAAGGCATAAAGAAAAAGTAATAATCGCTAATAAAACCGTCCAAGCTTTAAAAGCTCCTCTTTTTTCAACCACTGCAAAAGAGTGAATTAAAGCAGTTCCGCTAAGCCACGGCATAAAAGAGGCATTTTCAACCGGATCCCAAAACCACCAACCACCCCAGCCTAATTCATAATAAGCCCACCAACTACCAAGTGCAATTCCAATGGTTAAAAAAGCCCAAGCGATAGTTGTCCACGGACGCGACCAACGAGCCCAGCTGGCATCTAATTGTCCTGATAACATAGCAGCAATCGCAAACGCAAAAGATACTGAAAAACCGACATAACCCATATATAAAAGTGGTGGGTGTAAAATCAGTCCGATATCTTGTAATAACGGATTTAAATCTCGCCCTTCGGCAGGGATATTATTTAAAACTTCAAAAGGATTAGAGGTGAATAACACGAATGACAAAAAGCCGACACCAACCAAGCCCATAACTGCCAAAATTTTTGCCACCATCTCATCTGGAATACTTTTACTAAAAACAGCAATCAAAAAACCCCACCAAGATAACAACAAAACCCACAACAATAAAGACCCCTCATGGGCTGCCCACACCGCAGAGATTTTATACATCAAAGGCAGAGTCGTATTAGAATTATAAGCGACATATTTAAGCGAGAAGTCGTCTTGAATAAATGCCACAACTAACATCACAAAAGATAGAGTTAAAAACAAAGCTTGTAAATTTGCCAAGGGGCGAGCCGTCAACATCAAAGTATTATTATTTTTATACGATCCCCACAAAGGCAACACAGCCTGTGATAGAGCAGTGATTAAAGCCAGAACCAAAGCAAACAAACCGATTTGAGACACCATAGGATAGTTTTTATTAAAATAAAATCGTTCATTATATATGAGAGCTTTATATAATTCAAGTGTTAGGGTTATAAAATCTATTTTTTATTTTTAAAGCCTTTTATGTTGCTACTTCCAACATAGGTATTGACCTTGATTTTTAGATTTAGTTCATTTTATAATGGCGCCACCGAGGCAAATTTCATTATCATACAAAACGACAGCTTGCCCTGCGGCTATGGCGCGTTGTTTGTCTGTAAAATCCACCGCAATTGTTTCATCATCAATTGGATAAAACTTGCATTTTTGTTTTTGTTGTCCGTGTCGTATGCGGGCTAATAATGGTTTTTTATAATATTTTTGAATGTCATCGTTAATCCAACTACAATTATAAGCGATAAGATTATTTTTCAACAAACGAGGATTATTATTATTCTGCCCCACTATTAACTTATTGTTTTTTATATCTTTTTCTAAGACAAACCATGGGATATTTTGATAATCTTTTTTGCCGCCGATTTTCAAACCCTGTCTTTGTCCGATGGTATAAAAATAAATGCCGTCATGCTCGCCCAGAATTTGCTCTTTTTCATCAACTATAAAACCCGGATTTGCCGGAATATATTGATTTAAAAACTCTTTAAATCGCCTCTGCCCGATAAAACAAATTCCAGTGCTATCTTTTTTATTATATACCTCAAAAGAGTTTTGTTTTGCTATTTGTCGCACTTGGTTTTTGTCAATATCAGATAACGGACACATTGTATGGGACAGTTGATATTGATTCAAACGATGTAAAAAATAAGTCTGATCTTTGTGTTTATCATTCGCCTCTTTTAGGTAAAAAATATTATTATTCTCGTGGATTGTTGCATAGTGTCCGGTAGCAATTTTTGTCGCACCAAGATCATTAGCATATTCCAAAAAAGCTTTAAATTTTATCTCGCTATTGCATAAAACATCTGGGTTGGGGGTGCGTCCTTTTTTGTATTCATCTAAAAATATTTCAAAAACTTTGTCCCAATATTCAGTGGCAAAATTGATAGTTTTTAACTCTATGCCAATTTTGTCGGCAATTTTGCAAGCATCTTCTAAATCCTCTTTGGCAGAACAATATTCAGAACTATCGTCTTCTTCCCAATTTTTCATAAACACAGCCGTCACCTCATGCCCTGCCTGTTTCAACAACAAAGCCGCAACTGCCGAATCCACTCCACCTGATAAACCTACTACGATATTCATTTTATTGTTTTATTAGAAAAAAGAATCTCGTCATGGCACAGGCGGACGGAGAAAAATAAGAACACAAAGCAACTATACTGCCGTGACTATCTCTTTTTAATGTCGTCATCACGAGCATAGCGAAGTGATCTCTTATGGTGTCCGTATACCACGACGAGATTGCTTCGTTCGCAGGCTCACTCGCAATGACGGGATTCTTTTTTTGCCGTCCGCCTGTGCCATGACGGGTTTTTTTAATTTTTAATTCTCAATTAGCAGAATCACGAACCAAACGAACATAGAGAGCAGAGGTACGGTAACTGTAAAAATCAAAGCCGTTGCTGAAGTGCAGCCTCCATGCATACCCTGGGGAATGCGGCGAGGACGACCAGAAACTGTAAGTGTAGGCAGGTGTGTTAGGAAATATTGTTGTATTTATAGTAGGTTGTTGATAATTACCACGAGTGTCGCTTTTGCATCCGTAACTACCTTCGGATTTTATGAGATAAAAACCATCTTTTTCATATTTTAATTTTTTGCCATTAGAGCAATAAATTAAAGTATTTAACTCTTTTATTGTGGGAACTCGCCAGTTTGATTTACTTGCGAATTTATGAGATTTAGCATAATCTTGTGCCTCTTGCCATTTCATTTTTTTTGCTTTGCCAGTGCAAGTTTTACCATTCCACTTTTGCCCCGCGCTACACCGCTTCCAGATTAAATTAGTTTTAGCATCTAATGTTGTGCCTTGGAGCTGAAGTTCTGTTGTATTTTTATTATCAAACCACCCACAAGATGATAAAATAATGCCAATAACTACAACAGTAACTGCTTTTAAAAAATCGTGCTTCACAATAATTTCTATAAAAATAAAATTTTTTGGGTATTATTTTGTTGCCGTGTAGAAACTATAAAACATAGTTGCCATTATAGAAAATGCCATTAAATAAATAACAATTGTTGCAAGTGTTTCCATTATAAACTCCCGAGTATTTTTCTCTTTTTTTGGATATGTTTAGCAATAAAAATCATACTAATAAGCAATCCAAATACCATAATAATTCCAACTACAAATAATCCGTTAAAAATTGATTTGACATACATAGAAATCAAACCGCCTGATATCAGTATTATTATTCCCAGAAATATAAATAAAAATCTGGTAGCAAAAGATAAATCATATTTAACTAAATCAATTTGTGCCATCTGCATATTTTACCATAAAACAAAAATGAAAACTTGATTTGTGGGGATAAAAGTTTTATCCGTTTTGCCATAGACCACCCCGCCACTTCGTGCCACCCCTCCATAGGAGGGGAATTTTCCGTGCTTAAAAGTTTTATCCGTTTGCCTCGTTATAACGGATTTTTTTAATTATCCATTCTCAATTGTTGCCACAAGTGGGACAATTTTCATCTTTTTTAAGATTCATAACTCTAAAATTAGTATTTTTGGCATCAAAAATTAATAGTTTATTTTGCAAAGACTTGCCGATATTTAATAAAACTTTAATAACCTCCAAAGCTTGCATCGAGCCCATTATGCCAACCAAAGGCGGTATAATGCCCTGTTCTGCACAGTTTTCTCTCTCATCTTTGCTGATGGCATATAAGCAGTTATAACAAGCACTATTTGGCAAGTCCGCACGATACACACTTATTTGTGCCTCAAATCTTATAGCAGCGGCACTTACAAGCGGTGTTTTGCTCTGCACACAGGCCGCATTGATAGCAAACCTGCTGGCAAAATTATCAGTGCAGTCTACGACAATATCTGCTGTTTTGAATAAATTATTTAATTCTTGGGGGTTTAATTTTTTATCAATGCAATTTATCTTAATATCTGGGTTTATTTTTAAGGCTTGTTCGCGCGCAGAGATGGTTTTATTTTTTTTTATATCATCAGTTGAATGGATTATTTGTCTTTGTAAGTTCGTAATGTCTACCTTATCAAAATCTACAAAAGTCAAATTCCCTATCCCAGTTGAGGATAGATATAAAGCCACAGGAGAACCCAAACCGCCAAGCCCCATAATAACAACTTTACTTTGGGTGAGTTTTTGTTGCCCTTTTATATCAATCTCTGGCAGCATTATGGAACTATTATATCTTAATAACAGATCATCATCCATAGATTATTTTGTCTAATTTATCGGCTTGCTCTAAGGCTTGCATATCATCATAGCCACCAACATGGGTATTTCCTATAAAAATTTGTGGCACACTTCTGGCACCATTTGATTTTTGTAACATAATTTCTAATTGCTTACTGTCAGTTGAGATATTTATTTTTTCAAAATTTAGGTTTTTTGATTTTAAAAGATTAAACGCCATAGTGCAGTATGGACAAAATGTAGAACTATAGATTATAATTTTTTTTTGTTGTTTTTGCATAATTCATTAAATCTCTAAGTTGTGGTAGGAAAATTTTCTTTTTGCCAAGCATTGATTCCGCCTGTTAAATTAAAGACTTGTTTATAATCTTGCTTGATTAACTTTTTACAAACAGAACGCGAGCGATTACCATTAGCACAGTATATTATTAGGTTTTTATTACGATGTTTATTGAGCTGGTTGCCCGCTGTGGCAAATTTTGTCAAAGGAATATGCACAGAATCAATTAACTTGCCACGAGATAACTCTTTGCTTTCACGAATATCAATAAAAATTGCATCTTCATGGTTTTGTAGAATAACAGCCTGGGTAGGGGTAAGAGATTCATATGGAGCAAAACGAATATTATATTCCATATAAACGACAAAACCTACTGTCATAACAAAAGATAGTGATAACCAGTAATGATTTGTAATAAATTGTATATATTGATCCATTATAATCTACCCACAAAAAACATCTTGCATCATCTCTATCAGCTTTAAAGTGCGGACATCAGAGATTTTATAATATACTCTATTGGCATCTTTTTGCGAAGACAGGATTCCTTTATCTTTTAAGATGCAAAGATGTTGTGAGATGTTGCTCTGGCTTGTGCCAACAAATTTGACAATTTCTTGCACTGAGTTTTTATTATTACCCAACGAGCATAAAATTTTTAACCTAAGAGGATGAGACATGGCCTTTAATGAGCGAGAAGCTCTTTCAATATCTTCATCATGTGTTATAATATGCGAATCAAACATATACATAATATTTTAAAATAAAAAATGTTATAATACAACAATATGAAAATTATTTTACTAACAATTGTTATTTTTTTTATAAATATTGCCATAGCAGACAATAAATCTGGCAAAATTCAGAGGTTAGATAAAAAAATTGACAATATTAGTGCCCAAATTATTGAATACGAAATTAGCAAAGACAACCATGCCCACAAACTTAAAAAAATTGAAACTGAGATCTCCTCCATCGGAGCAAAACTTGCAAAATTACAACAAGAATATTTTGATTTAACAGTGCAAATCAAAGCCAAACAAAGGCAAAACCAAAAAAATAAAATAACACTTAACAATTACCGCAAAAAACTAATCAAGCAAATTCAGGCTGAATATAAAATTGGTAGCATTCAAACCATAAGTCTCATTCTAAACCAAAAATCTCCACAAACTCTTGCTCGTGCTCTAAACTATGCAAAAATTTTTAATAACTACCGCAAACAACAAATAAATAAAAGCCGCAACTTGTATAAGGAGGTTTTGCAAAATTTATCTCTTATGAAAAAAGCACAAGACCAATTAAAAACAAAACAACACCGCTTACAAAAACAACAAAATAAATTAGATAAAGCAAAAAAATATCGGCAAAATTTACTAACCACATTAGATCAAGACATTCAATACAAAAATAACAGACTGCAAAGATTTAAACACCAAAAAATACAACTTGGTAACGTGATAAACAACACTCAAAAAAATGAACAGACAAATAACAACACTAATCACAAAACAAAAAATAACAATAATGCTCCTATAACAAAATATAAAGGCAAGCTGATGTGGCCGACCAAAGGTTATGTTGCCCACAAATATAACAGCAAAAAAGGAATCGGCGATCTGCGTTACCAAGGAATTGTTATCAATGCAAAAGATGGCAATAATGTCAAAGCAATCTATGACGGCGAAGTAGTTTATACCGGTTGGTTAAGCGGTTATGGCAATATAATAATAATCAGCCATCAAAGATCTTATATTTCTTTATACGGTTATAACCAAACTATTTTAAAAAATATCGGAGATTGGGTAAAAACCGGAGATAAAATCGCTAAGGTAGGCAAATCAGGAGGGCAAAAAAAAACTTCTCTTTATTTTGAAATTCGTAAAAAAACCAAAACACTAAACCCTATAAAATGGATAAAATAGATATTCTTACAATTGACGAGAGTTTGCAAGGGATGAGGTTAGATTTATCTATCCTAAAAGCAAGGCCTGCTATGACTCGCTCAAAAATTCAAAGCCTTATTAAAACAGGTTATATTGCATGCAACAACGGACAAAAAAAAGCTAAGTATATCACTCAAATAAATGACACAATAACAATTGAACAAAATTATAAAAATAATCCTAACTCACAATATGATGCCGAAGATATCCAGCTTAACATCGTATTTGAAGATGAGAATATTCTAATAATAAATAAACCTGTCAATATGGTAGTTCATCCAGGAGTAGGAAATTATCACGGCACAATCTTAAATGGCTTGCTTTACCACTATTCCCAACAAAAAAATGTGCCAAGATGTGGAATAGTGCATCGTTTGGATAAGGATACCACCGGACTTATGATGATAGCTCGCACCCAGATGGCATATGATAATTTAATCGAACAATTAACCAACAGAGAGATAAGCAGAAAATACCAAGCGATAGTTCAAGGTGAGCCGATTTGTGGTGATACTGTTGATTTGCCCATAGGACGCCACCATATAGATCGCCAAAAATTTACCATCAGAAATGGCGGTAAGTTTGCTATAACTCATTTTAGTGTTAAACAAAAATATTCTGGTTTTACGCTTTTAGATATAAGATTAGAAACAGGTAGAACCCACCAAATAAGAGTCCATATGTCCCATATAAAATTACCAATTTTAGGGGATAAGACATATGGTGCTAGATTAAAATTACCAAAAAATTGCCCCACTGAATTAGCAACATTATTACGTTCTGTTCAAAATCAAGCCTTGCATGCCTATTCTTTGACTTTAAAAAATCCCACAGATGGCAATATCATATCATTAAATATTCCACTACCTGACAACATGCAACAGCTTATAAACGAGCTGGAAAAGACTCAGATTTAAACTAATCAGTTTTCTTCTTTAATGAGATTATTTAAAACTCTTATCATATTATTATGACCGCCTGCAAGATTAGAGTTAATACGATAAGAATTATTTAATACCAGAGCAGGAGTTTGGGTTATATCCTGTGTCACAATCATGTCATTTACCCTTAAAATACGTTTTTCTGTTGCAGGGCTTTGCATTGCAGCTATAAATTTTTGTTTATCAATACCTAATGTTGCAGCAAAATTGGCTATGTCTTGCATGTTATATAATTTTTGCTTTTTTTTATGGATGGCATCAAACATAGCATCGTGGAACTTGTCTAAAACACCTAGATCAACCGCAGCAAAATATGCACGAGCATGATCTATCATATCGGGATTTATGGCAGCAGGCAACAACTCTATATCAACTTTTGTATGGTTTGTTTTTTTCCATTGGTTAATTTTTGGCAAAAAATTATAACAATGCTCACATCCATACCAAAAATATTCGGTAATCTGTGGTTTTGTATATTTTTTTGTCTCATCTGTGTTAGAAATAAGAGCATAACCTAACTGCTCATTGTTAAGTTGTGTTTTTTGTAAAGTTTGGTTGTTAAAATACCAAAACAATACAATAGCAATAATCATAAAAACCGTTGTTGCTATTATCGCAAGTGTTTTCATTTTCACATTAATAATCTCAAAAAAATAACTATATTACAATAAAAAATTAAATATATCTTATATTTTTAAAAAATTTTATAAAAAACTTGCAATCTTGGGTTAAATTTTGTATAGTTTGTCTTGATTTATTGATGTTTTTTTGTTTTGGAAACATAAAATCATTAAGACTTTTTTATAAAACACTGTAATTAAAGAGATTTTTATTTTTATTGTATGCGTGTTTTATGCAAGGGTTTTAAAACTATTTATTTTTTTACTTTATAGGGCTGTAATTATGAAAGAATTTTTGAAACTTTTAATGGTTTTATTTTTATCAATTGGCTTGTTTGCCTGTGGTGGATCAGATGAAGAAGAAGACGAAGAAGAATTTGATGGCGAAGATCCAGAATTGGTGGATGAAGAGGTAACAGAAGAAGAATTGGATGAAGATGGCAATCCGATAGAAGATGATGAGTTTGCCGAAGATCCAGAGCTCGTAGCTCAACCATCTGGCGGTCTACCGCAACAGATGACAATCTACTTTAGCTATGATAGAGCAGATATCGACGGTCAATATACAAGTATTGTTTCAGCTCATGCTCAGTATCTTGCATCTAATCCATCTATTGCTATTAAGTTAGAAGGTCATGCAGATGAGAGAGGTTCGCGTGAATATAACATCGCATTAGGTGAAAGACGTGCTAATGCCGTTCGTAACCAACTTATGTTCAATGGTGCTAACCAAAACCAAATTAGAGTTGTCTCGTTTGGTGAGGAGTTACCAATTTCATTAGGACACAACGAGTCCTCATGGTCGCAGAACAGACGAGTTGAATTTGTCTATAAATAAAATCCTACATAGATATGTTATTGTAGTTTTTGTATGTAATATATTTTCTGTAAGTGTAGGTTTAGCAGCATCTTCCCAAAATAAAAGGCAAGATGCTGCCATCATTAAGTTAAAAAAGGATGTCAGAATATTAAAAAATAAATCTGGCAACAATCAAATGGGGGCTCTGTTGCAACAAAACGAACAGTTGCGAATTGACAGCCAAGAATTGAGAGGCACTATTGAAACCTTGCAATATAAACTCAAAAAAAATGAAGATCGCCAAAAAAACCTTTATAATGATTTAAATATTAGAATCAAAAAATTAGAGAGCAACAAATCATTTTCATCCAACAATAACTCCATCAATAACTCCAACACTAATTACTCAACAACAACTGATGTTGGTAAAAAAGATTACCAAAAATCATTATCTTTTTTAAAACAAGGAAAATATAACAAAGCCATCAAATCCTTTAATTCTTTTTTAAAAAAACACAAAACCAACAACGAATACTCTGATAACGCCCAATACTGGTTAGCGGAATCTTACTATGCTTTAAAAAAATACGATATTGCTTTGAATGAGTTTTTAAATCTTGTTGAGGGTTATCCCAACAGTGACAAAAATCCAGATGCCCAAATTAAAATTGCCTATTGTTATTATGAATTAGGTTACAAAAAAGAAGCCAGAACCATCTTCAAATATATAATAGATACCTACCCCAATACAGAAAATGCTAAACTTTCACAAAAAAAATTAAAGAATTTTTAAGGAAATTATGTTAAAATTCTTAAAAAACTACTTTTGCTCTTAGTTTTTCATATATGAGCATCCTTATCAATGAAATATTTCCAAGCATTCAAGGGGAATCAAATGATGCAGGTTATCCCACCTCTTTTGTTCGTCTATCAGGATGTCCGCTGCGATGCCCATGGTGTGACACAAAATATGCTTTTGCTGTGGGAGAAAAATATAGCATAGCTATGATTTGCCACAAACTTGCAGAATTATCATTGCAGAGAATATGTATCACAGGTGGCGAACCACTATCACAAAAAAACTGTCCAGAGCTTATAAAAACTCTGGCAGATTTGAATTATAAAGTATCGATAGAAACCTCAGGCAGTGTGAATATTAAAAATATAGATAATAGAGCTGTTATAGTGATGGACATTAAAACTCCAGGCTCAAATCACTGTTGCGACAATAAAATAGAAAATTTGCAATACTTAAAAAGTGGAGATCAGATAAAATTTGTAATAAATGACAAAAAAGACTACCAATGGGCAAAAAATTTTATCACTACCCATCAAATTATTAAAAAAAATATCACAACTTTATTTAGTCCTGTTTATAATAACTTACAGCCTGCTACAATGGCACAATGGTTAATAACTGATAAGTTAGATGTTAAATTGCAACTACAACTTCACAAAATAATAAATATGAGATAAAAAACATGAATAATAAAAAAGCGATAATATTATTATCAGGTGGATTAGATTCTACTACGACTCTTGCCATAGCAAAAAATATGGATTTTTCTTGTCTGGCTTTATCTTTTAATTACGGACAAAAAAATATAAGCGAGATATCAGCATCAAAAAAAATATGTAAAAATATGAAAATTGATAAGCCTGTAATTTTAAATATTGATCTAGGTAAGTTAGGCAACAGTGCATTAACAGATGACAAAATTAAAATTGAAAATTACAACCAAGATAACGGATTTATTCCATCTACATATGTGCCGGCTCGGAATACAATTTTTTTATCATTCGCTTTGGCTTATGCAGAGGTTTGCGATGTGCAGGATATTTTTATAGGAATAAATTCTGTCGATTATTCAGGTTATCCTGATTGTAGAGAAGAATATATCCAGCAATTTACGAAGATGGCAAACCTTGCAACCAAGCAAAGCATCGAAGGCAAAAAAATTAAAATTCACAGTCCATTATTGCATTTGAATAAAAAACAAATAATCCAAAAAGGCCTAGGCTTAAAAGTTGACTACTCACTTACCGTATCCTGTTATGCCGCCGATAAAAATGGCAAGGCTTGCGGAGTTTGTGATTCTTGTCATTACCGAACCCAAGGTTTTTTATCAGCGGAAATAAAAGATCCTACATTATACCACCACAACCAATAATTTTATATGGAATATTTGTGTATATCAAGCACTGCCTATGAAGAGCCTTAAATAACTTTCTAAAGTCGGCAGTGGTGCATAAGCTACCGCCCATAATTCATCTAAAAAACAATAAGTTACAAGATAAGATTGAAGCTCATCTTTTGAAAATCATTCGATAATTTCATTTTTTATAAGATCATCAATGCTTTCACGGTGGCGGATTATTTTATGTGAATTTTTATCAACCATAACCTCCGCTGATCGAGGGCGGATATTATAATTAGATGCCATACAAAAACCATAAGCACCTACGGTTCTTGTGACTAATATATCGTTTGGCTGGCATTGAATGTTGCGATTTTTGCCACTGAAATCGGTGGACTCGCAAATGGGTCCCACTATATCCGCTGTTATTTTTTCACCGGAGTTTTTTATGGCAGGGATTATTTTATGATAGGCTTGGTATAATGATGGGCGAATAAGATCATTCATGCCAGAATCGGTGATAATAAAATTTTTATTTTTATTTTTTTTGATATAAATTATCTGACTTAACAATATTCCGGCATTCGCCATAATTGATCTGCCCGGCTCTAAAATTAGTTTCATATTTTTTGGGATTTTGGTGAGGATACTATTTATCCAAATATCAACCGATGGTGGATTTTCATCATCATAACAAACACCCAAACCGCCACCTAGATCAATATGTTCTATATCTATATCCAGATCATCCTTTAATTTTTGAACTAAATTTAATAATTTATCGGTAGCATCTTCATAGGGTTTTATGGTGGTAATCTGTGACCCTATATGACAATCTATGCCGATTATTTTTAAGTTTTTTGAATTTTTGGCAAATTTATAAGCCTCAATCGCCTCATCAATATTAAGGCCGAATTTATTCTCGCTCATGCCAGTTGAAATATAGGGGTGAGTTTTGGCATCAATATCAGGATTTACCCGAATGGCGACAGGTGCTTGTTTATTTTGTTTGGCGGCAATTTTTTGAAGGTTTAATAATTCTGGATATGATTCCACATTAAAACAGTAAATATTGTTCTCTAAGGCAAATTCTAACTCATCGGTAGTTTTGCCTACCCCTGAAAAAACAATATCAGAGCCTTTTGCCCCTGCCATGATAACTTTTTGTAACTCGCCTTTTGAGACTATGTCAAACCCGGTTCCCATCTTAACCATCATTTTTAAAATACTTAAATTTGAATTTACTTTTACCGAATAACACAACTTATGTCCGCTATTGCCAAAGGCTTTGATATAGGTATTAAGATGATGCTTTATTGTCTGTTGCGAATATACAAACAAAGGCGTGCCATAGGTTGCAGCCATTTTTTTAACTGCCACATCTTCGGCATAGTATTCATCGTTTTTATAATTAAAATAATCCATTTTTAAAATATCTCACTCCATAATTTATCAATTTTATCTACTACTTTTTTGTCTTGGACGATTTTTTTGCCCCATTCTCGCAGGGTTTCATTTGGGAGTTTATTCGTGGCATCTATCATCATTTTTGAACCTAAACCTGTCTGTGGCGAGGCAAAATCTAAATAATCAATTGGGGTATTATCCACTATCAAACTATCTCGTGCAGGGTCAACCCTCGTTGAAATCGCCCAGATAACATCCTGCCAATCTCTAATATTTATATCATCATCTACTACTATAATAAATTTGGTAAACATAAATTGTCGCAAATATGACCAAATTCCAAAGGCAATTCTTTTAGGGTGACCGCCATAGGTTTTTTTGATACTAACAATTGCCATCCGATAAGAACAAGCCTCAGGCGGTAAATAAAAATCAACAATTTCAGGGAATTGTTTTTGTAAAATCGGCACAAATACTTCATTCAAAGCCGCCCCCAAAATAGCAGGCTCATCAGGTGGACGTCCGGTATAGGTTGAATGATAAATTGGATTATTTTTTTGAGTTATGCTTTTGACGGTAAAAACCGGGAAGTTTTGAGTCTCATTATAATATCCGGTGTGATCGCCAAACGGACCCTCACAGGCTACCTCATTTGGATAAATAAAACCCTCCAAGATTATCTGGGCAGTAGATGGCACATATAAATCAGACAACAAAGCTTTTGAAATTTGAGTTTTTTGGTTTCTTAATAAACCCGCAAAAGCATATTCGCCAAGTGAATCAGGGATTGGGGTGACAGCCGCCAAAGTTGTCGCAGGATCGGCTCCTATAGCAACTGCCACAGGATATGGTTTTTTAGGATTTTTTTTGCACCATGTCATATAATCCATAGCACCGCCACGAAACGGTAACCAGCGCATAATTAGTTTATTTTTATCAATAACCTGCATCCTATAAATCCCTAAATTAGTGCGTTTTTGCAGAGGAGATTGGGTGATAGTAAGCCCCCAGGTTAAAAGAGGAGCAACATCATCAGGCCAACAGGTCATGATCGGATAGTTAGCAAGATCTACTTCTTTTTCATCATAAATTTGCTGTTGGCAGACAGGGTTTTTAATTATTTTCGGACTCATTTTAAGCACTTTTTTAAATTTTGGCAAATTTGATAAGGCTTGTTTGAAGCCCGTAGGCGGCTCTGGCTCTTTTAAAAATGCTAAGAGTTGTCCTATTTTTTTAAGCTCGGCGGTATTGTTTGCACCCATTGCGAGTGCTACCCTCTCGACTGTGCCGTATAAATTTCCCAATAGCGGATATTTGCCTGTTGTAGGGTTTGTGAATAATAATGCTTCGCCTTGTTGTTTTAAAACTCTATGACATACTTCGGTAATTTCTAATTTAGGGCTTAGCGGATGAGTTATTTTTTTTAATAACTTTTTTTGCTCTAATAGGGTTAAAAAATCATCTAAGCTATTCATCACAGGGCTAACTCTTTTATTTTTTCATTATCAATTTTTGGTAATTGTGATAATGATTTGAGGTTAAAATAATTTAAAAATTCATCTGTTGTCCCCCATAAAGATGGCTTGCCAGGCACGTCCTTGTAACCGTTTATTTTTATCCAGCCTCGCTCTCTTAGGGTTTTCATAATATTAGAGCTTGTCGCAACCCCCCGAACTTTTTCAATATCAGCACGAGTGGCAGGTTGTTTATAAGCTATTATACTTAAAGTTTCTAATAAAGCAGGCGAATAGGTAGGCGGTTTTTCAATTAACATTTTTGCGATATATTTATTATATTCAGGTTTGATAATTATTTTATAACCTGTGGCAGTCTCATTTAAAGCCCATATTTGGGTTTGAGATTGATCTAATAAATTATCCAAAGCATTTTTAAGTTGTTCTTTATTTTTTTTATTATTATCGCTGTTATCATCATTGATTATTTTATTTAATCTGTTGATAGACAAAGCATCAGGGCTTGACAAAAGCAAAGATAGAATAATATTTTTAAGCTGTTGTTCTAACATATATAGGCTCTTGTGGTGATGATTGTTGAAAGTGAATTATAGATTCCTTGACAAGTTCTAAGATGGCGAGAAATGTAATTACTATGCCTGCCACCCCTTGTTTGATATTAAATAAATCATAAAAATCTTTAAATTTATCGGAGTCTAATTTGGATAAAACCTCGCTCATTGTCGCCCGCAGTGATAATTGTTCTTTGCCGATTTTATGTTGTTCGTTTAAAGAAGCTTGCTGTAAAACATTAACAAAAGCTTTAAAAACTGCATCTAATTTAATCTGTGGTGGTTTGATATATTTACTTTTATCAGCAAAATCCAAACAGATAAGATGATAATCTCGCTCTTGTCTTGGTAAGTTATCAATGTGGGTGGCAGCTTTTTTCATCATCTCATATTCTTGCAAGCGACGCACTAATTCAGCTCTGGGGTCTTCATCCTCATCAACAATATCTTTTTTTGTAGGCAACAACATCTGCGATTTAATATGAGCAAGCAAAGCTGCCATCAATAAATATTCTGCTACGAGTTCTAATTTAATTATTTTCATCAATCTTATATATTCAATATATTGCTGCGTAATCGAGGCAATAGGAATGTTTAAAATATCAAGATTTTGTTTGCGGATTAAGTATAATAATAAATCCAACGGGCCACTAAAAGATTTTAAAATAACCTCTAAAGCATCTGGTGGAATATATAGATTTTCAGGTAAGGATTCAAGTTTTTTGCCCTCAATTAAAATATTGTTATCAATCTCACTCATATTTAATCTCCAAGCCCCATTGAATCTCTGACATCTTCCATAGTCTCAGAGGCTACATCACGAGCGGCTAAAACCCCCTCTTTGATAATATTTAAAACGGAAGTTTTATCAGATGAATATTCCGCTGCCCTTTGTTGAATTGTTTTTAACTCATCTGTTATGGACTCAATAATAGGTTCTTTGCATTGCAGGCAACCAATATTTGCATTTTTGCACCCATCTTGCACCCAGTTTTTAGTGTCATCATCAGAGTATACGGTATGAAATTGCCACACCGGACATCTATCAGGGTCACCTACATCAGTTTTACGAACACGAGCAGTATCGGTCGGCATAGTTCGCACCTTTTTAACCATAACATCAATATCCTCTCGTAAAGAGATAGCATTATTATAAGATTTTGACATTTTTTGCCCATCTAACCCCGGCATTTTTGCAGCATGAGTTAATAAGGCTTGTGGTTCTGGTAAAATTATTTTATTCGCACCTTCCAAAAAACCAAACAACCGATCTTTGTCACCAATTGATATATTTTGCTGTGAATCTAATAAAGCTTGTGCCACCTCTAATGCTTTTTGGTCGCCTTTTTCTTGGTAATCTTTGCGTGATGCATTATAGAGTTTAGCATTTTTTTTACCCATTTTTTTAATCGCTATCTCGACTTTTTTAATAAATTCCGGCTCTTTGCCATATAAAAAATTAAATCTTCTTGCCACCTCACGAGTCAGCTCAATATGAGCGACCTGATCTTCTCCTACTGGCACTCCACCTGCTTTATATAACAAAATATCAGCAGCTTGTAACAAAGGATACCCTAAAAAACCATAGGTGGATAAATCTTTTTGTTGCAGTTTTTCTTGTTGATCTTTATAAGATGGCACACGTTCTAACCAGCCAAGCGGTGTCATCATTGATAATAATAAATGCAATTCAGCATGCTCCGGCACTGCGGATTGAACGAATATTTTGGCAGATCCCGGTTCAATTCCTACGGCTAACCAGTCTACCACCATATCAAAAGTATTTTGTTTAATGGCAGACGGATTTTCATAATCCGTAGTTAGTGCATGCCAGTCGGCAACAAAAAAGAAACACTCATAATTATGTTGCAATTTTACCCAGTTTTTTAACACTCCATGATAATGCCCCAGATGCAATTTACCGGTTGGACGCATTCCTGATAAAATCCTATTGTTTTGATTATTTGTCATTTTTATTTTTGATCCAATAAATTCAATATTGCCTCATCGCCTGATATATTTCTTATTTTTAACCTTAGTGGTTTATTGCGGCTCATTATTTTTCCGTCCCAAAAACTTTTTGTTTTTTTGTTGTTTAAAGTCATATAACCTAATTTATCAATTTTTATCTCAACATCACTTTGCCAGATGCCGTTATCATTTTTGCAGTCTAAACTTATCATCTCAATTAACTCTAATCCCTCATCGCTAATATTGATTGGATTGAACTCTCGTCCGCTACTGATTGATTGTAAATTACCTTTTTGATTAAATTCATTTATTTTTTGTATCAACCTGTCGCTGGTAAAATTTATAATTGTTATTTGATAGGAACACGGATCACACTGATTTGACAGATTATCACTGATTGATCCGTGACTATCCGTTAAATCCGTATTTTTCTGTGTTCCTATTTTTTCAATTTTGTAATTTACAATATCTTCAATAATTATATCATGTAAAAAGTTTTTAAGATCCAATAATTCTATTTTTACCAATGTCGCATTATTATCTTTTATAAATTGTTTAATTTCTTTGTCGTCACTTATATCAATATAATAAACTATTATTTTTTTTATATCAATTTCAAGATTTTGTAATTCCTGATTTATGATTGTGTTGACAAAAGGAATATCAAGAATTTTCTCTTTGCTATTGATTAAGTTCGGCACATACACAGGCACCGTGCCAAATTTGCTATCCGAGATTGCACCAAACCAAAATTTGCCGATGCCAGTTATATTTTGTTGTAAACCCGGGATAAGTTTTGCAAGTTTATCCATCGTTTGCACCGGATTACGAAACAGACTCACTCCATCTTTGATATCCATTATTTGAAAGCTCGCCCCTGCCTCTTTTAATCTATCTCTTGTGGTTTGAATGCTATTTAAACCAATATCAACATTGATAAATTTTCTGCCTAAGTCATGGGCTACTTTGGCGGCTACTCCACTACCACCAAAAAAATCTACCACCACCATATTTTCATTTGATGAGGCTTTGATGATACGATCTAATAATGCTTCTGGTTTTTGAGTGCCATAATATGGATTTTGCTCTCCTGGAATTTCAAATATTTCTGTTGGGGTGCCTCCATTCATATATGCTTTACGTTTTGCTCCATTTTTTTCGTTATAGACTTTGTATCGTTTTCCGCTTTCGTCCATTTTGTCGTATCTTTTAATAGCCTTTTCATCATAATCAACCAGACAGGCATCATAATTAAACACTCTGTCTTCATTTTTTGTGTAATAATAAATATTATCATGTTTTCTTGGGTAATTTACTTTTGTGCTTGTCGGACCAAAATATTTCCAGATTATTTCATTTCTAAATCTATCCTCACCAAACACTTCATCCATTAGAATTTTTACATAATGTCCGATATGCCAATCAAGGTGCACATAAATACTGGCGGTGTCGCTCATTATTGATTTTATAGCTTGCAAATTTTCAAACATCCAATTTAAATAATCTTCTTTTTGCCAAATGTCGCCATACATTTTTTCTTCAAAGGCTTGGATTTCGCTATCATCCATTTGTTGTTCTGCTATTTTTATTTTTTCAGCAAGGCATGGATTGCGGCGAATATAGACTTTTTTTGCATAATCGGCACCACTTGCAAAAGGTGGATCAATATAAACCAAATCTACTTTTATACTTTGCTCTTTTAAATAAGCACAAGCGGATATACACTCGCCACGGATGACAAGGTTTTTATTATCATCTCCGACCTGCTCGATAACTTCGGTTTCATAATAAGGCATACCTCGCAAAATACGATCATAAACCTCATTATTATCACGATAACGCAACACCCTCCGAGTCCTTGAAAAGTTATCAAGAATAGCCTGCCCTTCAACAGGATCTGGATTGTATGGTATGTATTTTATTGGCATAGTTTACATGTCCTCTGTTTCAAGCTCTGATGTTATTAAATCAAAATTTTCTCTTACTTTGTTGTTTTTCAGCTCGCCTACTTGTGGATTCAAAATAAGAGCAAATTTTACATCATTTTTAGAAAGTAATGGTATTGCCAATTTGAAACTAGCGAATGTTTTTTTAACAGGTTCAATGATTGGAGTAATAAAATTATTATTACCTCTTTGCTGAGCATATTCGCGTAAAGCTATTAACTCAAATTGTCTTGCTCTTAGATATGGATAGTACATAGATTTAAAGTGTTATAGGTTTATTTAATTTTTCTAATAATAAATTATAAGTATTAGAGTTAAAATTCATAGCAAGAGCAAGCTGTCTCAATTCATTGCTAAATGTTCTTAATTTTCCTGTGTTAGATTTTCTCTTACGAACCACCTCTAAAAACAATTTATTTAATTTTTTGTAAGGAATCTCCATCATTAGTTCTTTGCAAACATTAAACATATTGAAATCATTCATTTTTGGTAATATGCCGTAATGTTTTTTAACAATATATTTGTATTCACTTGTTCTAATTGTTTTCATTAAAAAATTTACATCAATTTGACCGTTAATTTGTGCTGACCTTATTTCTTCAATATTTAGCGATTGTTTGTCATTGCTAATCACAATAATGCCAATATTCTTATCTACTTTTTTGTATTTTTCTATCAATTTTTTGTGAGTAACAATATAACATTTTTCAAAAATTTTAGTATAATCTGCTAACTGATTAGGTAGTCTTTTTCCTGAATCTAATTCTGTTTTAATTTCAAACGCTTTACTTGTGCCATTGAACATAACAGTATCAGCAATTGAGTTTCCTACTCTGAACTCGTTGATAATAATTGTGTCTTTTACACTATATTTTTTCAAAAGCAACCCGTTGATTAAAGTGTTTTTATAGATATACTCGTTACGGTAGTTATTTATTAGCTCTTTGTATATAAATTTAAGATAATCTAAGTAGGTGGTTAATTTGTCACTCAAAATAGAATTATCGTATTCTATCAGTCTGCTATCCATGAAAAAATAGTCATCTTCCCTTAACAGCCTTGAAAAAGAGGTACTTGAAAAAACTGCGGAATAACTCCGCATTTTATTTAAATTTGAATGTGTAAGTATTTTTGTCATTGCTTAAAAAACTCGTTTATTTTGCCGCTTAATTTATTTAAATTTGTTGGCATATCATCGCTATCAACCAGATAAAGAAAGTCAAATTTGTTGTATTTGAATTTTTCTTTGTTTTGTTCTAAAAATTCGGTTTCAACAAATTTTCGTTTAGCTTTAAAAACAGGATCGTTTTCAAACCCTTTGCCTTTGGTTTCAACTATCAAGGCTTGATGAATCTCTTTATTTTTACGCTTTATTATTAAAAAATCTGTCGTATATTTGCCGATATTTTGCCAATATTTATTTTGTTTAGCATAACAATTTATGACAAATTCGGTTAAACCACGCTCACCATTATAATATATTTCCAACTCATTATTTTTAAAATCTTGGAGGTTGAGTGTTTTTTGTAAAATTTCTTTTTCAAAATTACTTTGCTTGAAATCATAAGGTAGATAATGAAAAGTGTTGTTTTTGCTTTTTACTGCTGATGAATAAGTTTTGCTTGTTGCAAAGGTGTCAAAACTTTGCATCATATGCTCCAAGCCTTGCTCTTTTAAGGTTTTTATAGCTGCATCATAATCTTGTTTTGCTTTTGTCATATCAATATCAAGCGACCCACCTGATTTATCTAACTCTAATATTTTTTCTGTATCGCTTTGATTTGGATGTAATTTTTCATTCTTTTCAACAGCCTTTAAATTATCAACAATCAATAAATTCGCTTTTTTATCGACAACTTCTGTCATGGTTTGTAAATTTCTTTTGATATTAAATGCAAGTCTTATCTGCGAGTTAATCTGATGTAAATCATACAACTCATTAAATACTATTATATCGTTTTTTATGAAAGTGATTTTATCAAATATTAGTTTTAATTGTGTTTGGAATTTATTTAATTTTGCTGGATTGATTGTATTAAAACTCTCTTTTGAAATATTAAAAATCCATTGGTTAAAACTTGCAGATTTTGCTCCATCATGTTGGATTAGTTTTAAATCGGCATCGTCAATATTATTTAATTCACCTGTTTTAATTAAGCTTGCTGTTTTATAGTTTTTAATTGTTTTGGTTAAATTTTTAAGTTTTGTTTTTGTATCGGCATTTTTTTCTTCATCAATTGAATTATAGGTTATTTTGAGTTGATAAAATTCAACTTTTGGTAGATGCAGATATTCAAGCCTTGAAAATCGTGCTATTTTTTTGGTATCTATGTGTGGTTTTAATTTGTTTAACTCTTCTATGCTGGTTTGTTGTTCTTTTTTTAGTTGTTGGTTTAGGATTTTTGCATTGAACTCGTTGAGCCATATAAGGGCGGTTTCATGTTTGTTTTTATCAACCTGTCGCAGACACCGACATGAAGTTTGTAGCACCATATTCCTCGGGCTATCGCCTTTTTGAGACAACACTACACCTGTTAAACTTGGGCTATCCCAACCCTCTTTGCCTATTTGCACCAACAAAATATAACGTTTTTTTGTAGCTGATAATGTTTTTGGAGTATCAAGTGTATTAAAAAGCAGTTGATTTTCTGCGAGATACGCAAATTCTTTATTGCCACGATGAAATTTTAATATCTCATCTGGGTTTATTTTTAAATCTCCGATCAAAAAGGGATATATCTCCTCTTCCAAATTTTTTATATTGCCACAATAAATGGCAAGCTTGGCAATATTGCCATTTTGATAAACTTTATTTTTATATTTGTCATCAAAATCTGCAATGGCTTTTTTGATTATTTGAAATTTATCAAGATTTTCTGCAACTTTTACTTTTGGGGTTTTTAGAAAACTATTGATAGCTGTTGTCAGAGGATAATAATAAACTGTATTGGTTATTTGTGAAAATTTAAAAAAAGATGTATCTGTTATTTGTATTTTATCGATTTTTGATAAGTATGGAGTGCCAGAGAAGCCTAAAACTGTTGTTATGTTGCCGATTTTATGCCATTTATTGACAACTTGGCGCAGTTTTATATCGCCATCTGTTGCATGATGCACCTCGTCAATCAAGATTGATAGGTTTGGAATTTTGCCTATTAAGTTTCTTAATTCATTTGCATATTTATCCTGCTCGTCTGCTGTTTTTTCAAACAATTCCCGGCTATTATTGAGATAAGTTCGATTTAAAATCACCTTTTCAGCATTTACTACGAATATTTGTCCGAATGGGTCTGGCAAACATTGATTTACTTTTTGAGAGTTGGGATTTTTTGTTTTGTTGCTTTTGCCACCTGTTTTTGCTTGATCTAATATATCAAATTTAAGCATTTTTTTTATTTTGCTTGCCGCAGGTTCTGGCAAAACCCAACTTGGATTAAAATTTTCAATTGTTTTCAAACTTGGCACAATCGATGATTTTAAACCAGAGGGAATTAGTATCAAAAAATTATGAGCGAAATTTTTGTTTTCAGGTTCGTTGTCAGCAAAATAAAAATCAAGATAAATAAAAGCTGCCATCAAAAAAGTTTTACCCGCTCCCATTGGCAGACTCATCAAATAATCAGCATAACTGACATTATAAAAAATACTTTTTATGATTTTTTCATATTCAATCTTTTCAGGTTGCTCTAAAATTAATCGGGCAAGTTCTGGCAAAAATGGTTGTTCGTTATATTTTTTGGATGCAAAGTCATACAGGGCATGTGCCGGGGTATTATAGTGTAAATAGTCCATCGCCTCCATATACTGGATAGGTATTTTTTTTAAATCTGTCTCTTTAATAAAAAAACCATCTGAAAAAAGTTGCCAGAGTGGTTTGTTATCTGCTTTAATTTTTAAAAATAAATATATCTCAATGGCTTGTATTTGGGTGTCTCTTAGATTGCCGTTATCTCTTATATAGGTTATTATATTTTTAATGGGGCAGTTATCAGATAATAACCATTTTTTTGTTTTGTTGGCAATTACACTATTTAACATCAGGTATCTTTCATCTCTTGTTGAATTGTGTTGCATATTTTATCCACCGAATTTTTAACATCCGCCATATTTTTGCCCTCCGCCATAACGCGGATTAAGGGTTCGGTGCCAGATGGGCGGATTAAAACTCGACCATCGTTTTTTAAAAAATCTTGTTGCTCTTGAATTATTTTTTGGACTTTTTTATTTTGCAATAATTCGGTAGCATTATTGTTATTTATTTTGATATTTTGCATTATCTGGGGGAAAAGTGTAATCTCCTGTTTGGCTTGATTAAGAGTAAGATTATTTTTTTGCAGATATTTGATAACTTGCAAAGCGGCGACTATGCCATCTCCTGTTGTGTTTAGGTGCAAATTTATTAAATGTCCGGATGATTCACCACCGATAAACCAATTATTTTTTTTCAATAATTCCAAAACATATCTGTCACCAACATTTGCTCGTAAAAATTTTAATCCAAGTTTTTTAATGGCCAATTCAAATGATAAGTTTGACATTAAAGTGCCGACTATGCCTGTTATTTTTGATTTACTCATCTGGTATTTGGTGATAAGATATAATAAAACATCACCTGCTACCTGCTCGCCTGCCTCATCAACCATCATCAAACGATCACCGTCACCGTCCAAAGCAATACCAAAATCTGCTTTGTTTTTTAAGACCTGTTGGGCTAAAAAACTAGTATTCGTAGCACCACAGTTTTTATTGATATTAAAACCATCGGGTTGGTCACAAATTGCAATCACTTCGGCACCAAGTTCGGCAAATACTTTGGGGGCGATGTGGTAGGTAGCACCATTAGCACAATCTACAACAATTTTGTATTGTTTTAAATCTGTTTTAAGACCACTGGTATTTTTACAATATTCAATATATCTGCCTGCGGCATCGTCAATTCTATATGCACGCCCTAATTCATCAGATGAGACACTTATAAATTTATCAGCGATTTGCTTTTCAATTGCTATCTCTTGTTTGTCGGTTAATTTGTCGCCGGTTTTTGAGAATATTTTTATACCGTTATCATAAAATGGATTGTGCGAGGCGCTAATTACAATCCCTGCATCCGCTGCAAATGTGCGAGTAAGATATGCAATAGCAGGGGTTGGCATAGGACCTACAAGATAGGTATCAACACCTGCGGAGGATAGGCCTGCCTCCAAAGCGGATTCCAACATATAACCTGAGATCCTGGTATCCTTGCCGATTAAAATTTTATTTTTGCCGTTTTTTGATAAAACCTTGCCAATCGCCCAGCCCAACTTTAAGATAAAATCTGCACTCATAGGAGGGGATCCTACCTGTGCTCTTATGCCATCTGTGCCGAAATATAATTTTTTTGCCATCAATTTTTTAATACTCATAAAGAGCACATAATAACATATTGAGTTAATTAAAAAACTGCCTTTATTTTTCAGCACTATTAATTTTAATAAAAAATATAATTACTATTGTGTTAATATACTTTTTTTGTATCGTAAAAAATATCATTAAATGGATAAATTAAAAATATTTGGCTGTGCTAAGATTGCAGGAGTTGTTACAGCATCCGGAGCCAAGAACTCCGTTTTGCCTATAATCGCCGCCTCTTTGCTTTGTGATGGGCAAGTGCATATATCTAATGTTCCACATCTTGACGATGTTACTGTAATGATAACTCTGCTTGGTAGGATGGGTGTTGACATCAGCATCGATTCTCACTTAAATCTTAGTATTAATCCTAACACCTTAACAGAGAGCATAGCCCCCTATGATTTGGTTAAAACAATGCGAGCCTCAATTGTTGTGTTAGGTCCGCTTTTGTCTCGTTTTAAAAGTGCTAGAGTATCGCTGCCAGGTGGTTGTGCGATAGGCTCTCGTCCGGTTAATTTACATATTGATGGCCTCAAAGCTATGGGAGCTGATATAGACGTCAAGGACGGTTATATAGTTGCCACAACCAATAGATTACAAGGTGCTCGTATTGTTTTTGATGTAATAACAGTCACTGGCACAGAAAATTTAATGATGGCTGCCACATTAGCATCTGGCACCACAATTTTAGAAAACGCAGCTCGTGAACCAGAGGTTGTAGATTTATCAAATTTTATCAACAAAATGGGTGGTAATGTTTCAGGTGCTGGCACAGATACTATCACAATTAAAGGTGTTGATAAATTACACGGAGCAAATTATTGTGTCTTGCCAGATAGAATTGAAACTGGCACTTTTTTAGTAGCAGCTGCGGTTAATCAAGGCTCTGTCACTGTAAAAAATACTGATCCTACATTATTAGATGCTGTTCTATCAAAGTTAAATCAAGCAGGTGCGATAATAAAAACAGGGAAAAACTGGATTAGTCTTAATATGCCAAAACCGCCGCAGGCAGTTGATATTCATACCGCACCATACCCTGCATTCCCCACAGATATGCAAGCCCAATTCGTAGTTTTAAATGCTGTCTCATCAGGGGTAGGAACTGTCACAGAGACAATATTTGAAAACCGTTTTATGCATATATCAGAGCTCCAAAGAATGGGTGCTGATATAAAAATTGAGGGTAATACCGTAATTATCACAGGCCAGAAACAATTAAAAGCAGCTCCGGTATTAGCCACAGATTTACGAGCTTCGGCAAGTCTCGTCATAGCAGGACTACAAGCAACAGGCACAACTGTAATTGATAGAATTTATCATATTGATCGTGGTTATGAAAGAATAGAGGAAAAGTTTGGTAAGTTAGGTGCCAAGATTCAAAGAGTGCATTGATTATGGATCATTCATTAATAATAGCAATTTCAAAAGGTAGAATTTTTCAAGAAACCTTGCCAATTTTAGAGCGGGCAAATATACAGCCTACCGAAGATCCTGAAAAATCAAGACTATTGATTATACCCACCAACCAAAAAAATATTAAACTTTTAATAGTCAGAGCCACAGATGTGCCAACCTATGTGCAACATGGAGCAGCAGATTTAGGTATTGCAGGTTACGATGTTGTGCAAGAACATGGTGGATTAGGAATTTATCAACTAACAGATTTACAGATTGCGAAATGTCGCCTGATGGTAGCGGGTTTTGACAAAAGCATCTTAAAGAGTAAAGATAAGTTAAAAATTGCTACCAAATATGTCAACCAAACTTTGGAATATTTTCAAAGCAAGAATCAACTTGTTGAAATTATCAAATTATACGGCTCAATGGAATTAGCCCCATTAATTGGTTTGGCTGATTTAATTGTTGATGTGGTTGATACTGGTAAAACTCTATCAGCAAATGGACTCAAACCCTTAGAGCATATTTGTGATATTAGCTCCTCTTTGATAGTAAATCGTGCTTCATTAAAATTAAAACATAAAATCATAAAACAAACATTCGGCGCTCTACTATGAAAAGAATAGATGATGTCCGCATCAATACCGAAGAGATATTGATAACTCCAAACCAGCTCCATAAAAATGTTCCGCACACTAAAACTGCTATGGAGACAGTTTATTATACTCGCCAAGCCATAAGCCATGTTTTAAACTTAAAAGATGATAGATTGGTTGTCATAGTGGGTCCTTGCTCTATCCATAACCCACTGTCAGCATTAGAATATGCTAAAAAATTAAAAGTGTATAAAGAACAATTATCAGAGGATTTAATCATAGTTATGCGGGTATATTTTGAAAAACCACGCACAACAGTTGGCTGGAAAGGCCTTATCAATGATCCTTTTTTAAATGGCAGTTATCATGTTAATACTGGGCTTAAAATGGCACACAAATTATTACTTGATATAAATAATCTGGGAGTGGGGGCAGGCACAGAATACTTAGATCTTATAAGCCCACAATATATTGCTGATTTAATTTCATGGGGAGCTATTGGAGCACGCACGACAGAATCACAAGCTCATCGCGAACTAGCCTCTGGTTTATCTTGCCCCGTAGGTTTTAAGAATGCTACCAACGGAGACGTGCAGGTAGCAACAGATGCAATTATATCAGCCTCTCGTCCTCATTTTTTTATGTCAGTTACCAAAGATGGTTACTCTGCGGTGTTCTCAACCACAGGAAACTTAGACTGTCATATAATCCTAAGAGGAGGCAAACAACCAAATTATGATGCGGCAAGTATCGACGATGCCTCCCATATTTTATCCAAAACAAATCTAGAATCTGCCATAATGGTAGACTGCTCACATGCAAATAGTCGCAAAAACATCAAAAGACAAATTGATGTCGCAACAGACCTAGCAAAACAAATCTCACGAGGCGACAATAGAATCACAGGAATAATGTTAGAGAGCCACATCAAAGAAGGTCAGCAAAAAACAGAACCTAATAAAAAACCTGACCCAGATATAAGCATCACAGATGCCTGTATAGGTTGGGAAGATACGACAAAAATACTAATAAAACTATCAGAGGCAGTGCAATCTCGTCGTAAAAAAAATCTAAACGGACAAAAATGACAACATGCCTATATTGTGGACATAACAACTCAGATAACATAGATACTTGCTCTGAATGTATGGCACCTTTGCATTATCAAAAAAATGGTTGGTCAGTATCTGCCAAAAAAAAATTTACTTATTTTGTTATAGCAGTCACCATCATAAGTTTTTTTATGATGTTCTATCTGCCACGATAACGGTAAATTTTCTGAAACCTCTTATTGTTCTCTTATTTGCAAACCCGCAGATTGAGATATTTGAACAAAATCAGGAAAAGAAGTGGCAACATTTTGACAATTTTTTACTACTATGGGTTTTTTTGAGACTAATCCTGCGATAGCAAATGCCATCGCTATTCTGTGATCATCATAGGACATAACTTTGCCACCTGTAATCTTGCCACCTTTAATCTTGATGCCATCATCTGTTGTTTTGACCTCTATGCCGAGAGTTTTTAAACCCTCTGCCATCGCCTCTAACCTATCTGATTCTTTTACTTTTAATTCTTGTGCTTCGGTGAGTATTGTTGTGCCTGTGGCAGCAGAGGCTGCGATAAAAATAATGGGAAACTCATCAATGGCGGAGGTTATATGTTGATGGGGGATTTTTATACCTTTAAGAGGGGCATATTTAACGGCGATATCAGCAATGTTTTCAGCCCCATTTTTTTTTATATTTTTAATTTTTATATTCGCACCCATTAATTTTAAAATTTTTATTATTCCATCACGGGTTGGATTTATGAGGATATTTTTTAATAATACATTAGAGCCTTGGGATATGGTGGCACCAACTATAAAAAAAGCTGCCGATGATATATCAGATGGAATTGTTATATTTTGACAGGTTAGTTTGCCACCACCATTTAACTGTATTGTTTTATTATTATCAGTTTCAATTTGATAACCAAAAGATTTTAACATAAGTTCGCTATGGTTACGTGTTGCCGAGCACTCCGTGATTGTTGTTGTGCCTGTGGCATATAATCCTGCGAGCATTATGGCAGTTTTTACCTGGGCGGAGGCAACTGGCATTTTATAGTCTATTGCTCTTATATTTTGTGATCCTGTAATTTTTAAAGGAGCTGTGCTATCTTTGCAGGCTGTTATTTTACCACCCATAAGTTCTAATGGTTTGATGATTCTCATCATCGGACGCAGATTTAACGAATTATCTCCTACAAGAGTGCTATCAAATTTTTGAGCAATCAAAATTCCACACATAGTTCGCATCGCAGTGCCTGAGTTACCCATATATAAGTCCCCAGCTGGTTTTTTCAGCCCATGCATTCCTACCCCATGAACCTCTAAATCATTATGATGGCGAATAATTTTAACTCCCATTTGCTCAAAAGCCTTAAGGGTGTTTAAACTATCCTCACCTTGAAGAAAATTAGTAATCTGTGATACTCCATGAGCCAAAGAACTCAAAATAATAGAGCGGTGAGAGATGGATTTATCCGCAGGGACTGTGATCTCACCTTGTAAGTTACCACCATTTTTAATATAAAATTCCATAGGTTTATAGATTTTGTCGTAATTGTTGTGCTTGGGAAAAAAGCTCCATTATTTTATAATGATCTTCTGTTAAAATCAATTGTTTTAATCGCTGACAATGACTAATATATTCTTGCAAACTATCGGCGATGTTATTTTTATTGGTAAGGCAAATATCCGCCCACATTTGAGGGTCAGAGGCACCAATACGAGAAAAATCTGAAAAGCCACCTGCGGCATAGGCAAAAATATTATCATCAAGCTCAATATCGTGCAGAGTATTGATTAAAGAATAGGCTAACATATGGGGTAGATGAGATATATGGGAGAAAATTTTATCATGCTGTGCGGGGCTTAGAGTTTGCAACTTTGCCCCTGTTTTTAACCAAAGTTTTGTCAACTCATCAATGGCATTTTGATTGGTATTTGGCAAAGGAGTAATGATTAACTTTTTGTCGATAAATAACTCGCAACTCACAGCCTCTACCCCACTTTTTTCTTTACCTGCAATTGGGTGTGCTCCTACAAAATTATTATAATCTCCCAAGATATCAGTTACTTGTTGGATTAAATATTCTTTGACGCTACCAACATCGGTAATAATAGGTTTATGAGACAAAAATGGTTTTATCTGTTTTAAGATTATTGGCATAATTAACATAGGAGTTGCCAACATAATTAAATCAGCATCGGACACAGCAGTTTTTATATCACAACTAAATCTATCGATAACAGATAAATCAACTGCTTTTTGCAAATTTTCAGTGGTTCTACCAAAACCTATGATCTCGCCATCAAAACCTGCTTTTTTTAAAGCCAAAGCAAAAGATCCACCTATAAGCCCCACTCCACAAATACAGATTTTATTTATCATAGAATTTTTTGCAAAGCTTTGATTAGTTGTTTGTTTTGGGGTTCATTGCCGATACTAATTCGCAAATAATCCGTCATTTTATAGTTATCAATAGGGCGGACTATGATTCCATGCTCTAAAAGTTTTCTATATATATCCGATGATTTTGTGCCAAATTTAACACTGATGAAGTTTGCAACCGAAGGGATAAATTTTAAATTTAATTTTTTATATTCTTGCTCTAAATATGACTTTTGGAGATTGTTATTTATTTTACATTTTTTGACAAACTCATCATCGTCAATAGCCACCCTTGCTGCAACCTGTGCCATTGAATTGACATTAAACGGTTGACGAACTCTATTTAGTAAATCGGCAATATATTCTGATGAAATAGCATAACCCACACGCAAACCTGCTAAACCATAGATTTTTGAAAAGGTGCGAGTGATGATTAAATTTGGATATTTCTTAATATAGTCCAAGCCATCTGGATAATTTTTATCATCAACATATTCAATATATGCCTCATCCAATACAGCTATAATATGAGAAGGCAGACAGGATAAAAAACTTGTAAGTTGTTTTTTATCGACATAACCTCCGGTAGGGTTATTGGGATTAGCGATAAAAATAACTGTCGTTTTATCATCAATCAAATTTAAAAAATTATCTAAATCATGTCCTAATGGTTGGTTATGATTTTCACTATTTGCTTTGGCAATCTTGGCAGTTGCCCCAACACTTTGAGTGGCAATGGGGTAGACAGCAAAAGCATATTGAGAAAAGATGGAGTTTTTATCAGGATTTAAAAAAATACGAGCAATCATATCAAGAACATCATTTGAGCCGTTACCAAGAGTAATCATCTTTTTTTTAATTTGATATTTTTGAGATAATTTTACCACCAAATCATATCCAGATCCTTCTGGATAAAAATTTATCTTATCTATCTGTTTTTGCAAAGCCTGTTGCACTTTTGGATTTGTCCCCTGTGGGTTTTCATTGGATGCCAGTTTGATAATATTCGGTATACCGAGTTCGCGCTGCAACTCCACAATAGGTTTGCCAGGGATATAGGGGTTAAGATTTTGAATATAAGAATTAGCAACTATCATAAAATTATAAAAAATAAAAAATATTTTATCATTAAATTCTATTTTAAGCAAATTAAAATAATAAAAGGGGGGTGATTCTATAATAGAGACCTTTGCATAAATCAAGCACAATTTATAAAACACACAAAATGCGCCTTTTCATAGCAAAAATTCGTCAAAGGACTTGCCATTTTCCTCATTTTTGCTATAAAAATGCACTATTTTCTGCATTCTCTAAACAGCAC
>Ga0164315_10000065_pt1 | contig 55952 bp, 45 predicted proteins | sample GuaBasSedimGuay6_FD_113737 | JGI IMG/M metagenome (GOLD analysis project Ga0164315, IMG submission 113737) | Subseafloor sediment microbial communities from Guaymas Basin, Gulf of California, Mexico - Guay6, Core 4569-2, 0-3 cm | ecosystem: Environmental > Aquatic > Marine > Hydrothermal vents... | reverse complement strand
GTAGCCCAAAATTTAAAATGTCTTTAGGCGGAGAAGGAAATGAAGCGTTTCTGAAAATGATGAAAATGCTTCAAGGAGCTGGCGGTACAGGAAGTGCTCCTGGTAAACATACAGGTGGTATGGTAGGTAGTACAGGTAACTACTTCTTAGAAAGAGGTGAATTGGTAGTATCTAAGAATTTTAAAAACGGTGGAGCAGTGGCTAATAACTTTAGAAGTTACGCTGAAGGAGGCGAGATAGGACCAAATAAAATACCTAGCACACAAAGTATCGATACTTCAGTAATAGAAAACGCTATAGTAGATGCTTTATCTTCTGTAGAATTAAAAGTAGAAGATAAAACAGTAAAAGTAGATGTAGGGGATAGTAAAGTACCTGTAGATACTGAAGGCGCAGTTATAAAAGTAGATGTAGGGGATGTATCTGTTCCAGTAGAAGTGCCCACAGAGGCTTTAAAAGTTAATGTAGAAGGGTTATCTATACCAGTTGATTTACCTTCAGAGGGAATTAAGGTAGATACTACAGGCCTAGATGCTTCTATAAATAAACTAGCCTCCATTAGTATAGAAGGTTCAAACGCTGTTGGTGCAGAAAAAGAGGATAAATTAGCAGGAGTTCTAGAAGAATTAAATTCTCAAATAACCAACTTAAAAGATTTAAGGGAATCAGATATAGAAATGTTAAATACAAAAATAGAAGCATCTGCTGGAGATTCAAGAGTAGCTTCTATTATAGAGCAGAGCCAATTGGATAATGCTAACATAATAAAACAAATAAATGAAGTTGATAGTAGTATAGGAAATATAATATCAGCTCAGGATAGGCAAGCTATGGTTATGAATGAAAAATTATCTGGATTCGATACAAGATTAAACAGCATAATGACAAAAGTTTATGCTACAGCCGCACAGAGTAGTTTAAATGGGTAATTTTTGGCCCACTTTTCAAAGTATTGATGGTTACAAAGCTCCAGAGGTTCCTGAGGCTTCTGTAATAATTACTGATGTTTTAGAAACTTTTGATATACCTTCAGGAGGTGTGATTGGGGGTAAGTTACAAAATGTAAATCTAAAAAGAGTAAATCCTATGGATGCTATAAAAGCATCCTTATTGGAGTTAATGTCAGAAGATGAAGCACCAACAGAGTTTTGTGTAGATGAAAATGGTAGAGTTATTACATATAAAGTAGGGGAAGGATCTTTTAGCGCACTAAATATTTATTACACCATTTCTTCTGTAGGTTATACCCCTAAAAGAGTTGGAGTGATGGTAACAGGCGGAAAGCCTAAAATTAAAAGAATAGTTTTTCCTTGGGAAAATGTAATAGGTAAAAATAGAGAAAATTATACTATATGGGATGCTACGCACATGAATTCTAATTGTATAGCTCCAGGATTTACAACTACTTCTATAATTACTTATAATGACCCTATCTATACAAGCGGAAATTCTAGTTATGCTAATGGGATAAAAGAATTATTTGAAGTGGCCAATACCTTTCAAAGTATTGTTGGTTATGCTTGGCAAATAATTCCTAGTTGGAATTCCAAGTACGATAAACTAACTAAAATATCTCAACAAAGTAATTCACTTGTACCTATGCTTTTAGATTTTGAGGGTAATGGGGTGTTACCTGAAAATGGAGATCCAGGTTTTACTTTAGGTCAGAATGCTAGAAGTCCAAATATAGGTGTGCCTCGTAGGAGAGCCAATGAGGGACCTAAAGATGATCCTTGTTTTGATTATGAAGATGGGTCAGTACAAGGGGGTAAGCCTCTAGTGGTGTCAATACCACTTAAAGAAGGTTTAACTTATCGTAAATATGGTTCTACAATAGTTAATAAATTTATCAATGTAGCAGGTGTTTATTTTGTAGGTATTAATCTTACTACTTGTAGAGGAGTACCTAAATTAGAAGCGGCTGTAGCTGATAATACAAAAGAAAATACAGTAATAATAACAGCCTCAGAAAATACTAAAGAAAGTGTATACTCTTTATCAGAATCAGAGGAGTATACAGTAGATTACAGCTCATATGGGGAACTTACAGAAGCAGATAAAATAGAGATACAATTTGCTAATAATTCTTTTTATAAAGATAAAGGCACTTTTGGTACCCATGTACCTTTTTATATTCAGCATGATAGTACAGAGTTGTTCAATCTATTTTCTGGGAACAGTGATGGGCCTATAGATGACTTAGCCTTAAAAGGTTTAGGTACTATTCTACCTACAAAATCAGCTGGAGGCGGACTTTTAATAAAACAAGTTTGGATAAAAGTTTCTTTAGATACACCTTGTTTTGTAATACAAGATCCAAGTGGACAAGCAGCAGATAAAGCTAAAGAGTTAGAGGTAAATTTAACAGCTATAGCTTTAGAAGAGCTTCCCAATCCAATAGCTGTTAATGGTGATCTAGTTGACCAAGCAGATGGACTTCCTGATAATGATCCTACTACGGTTCAAGATTTTGAAGAAACAGCCATGTCTAAAGCTATGAAGTTATTAGACTCAGGTAGAACTGCTAATATCAGTCTAGGTTCTTTAAGCGAAGCACAAACAATTGGATTATCTAAGAATTTATATGATTTAATAAAAAAAGATACAGGTATGACCTATGCACATACTTGTGCTCCTACTGCTACGCCTAAATTAGGGCAAAGAGGTCCAAATGGAGGAGTAATTAACTCTATATCCTATAATTATCAAGACCAAGCTTCATATTTAATTAATGTAGTAGAAGGACCTGAGTACTATGGTAATTTTGCAAGCTTAAATAGTGGAATTTACAAAAAGCAAACCGAAACAATTAATGCTGTGGCAACCGTCCTTCAAGATTTGGGTAATCATATAGATTTTAAAATAAGAGTAGATGGTATGGGGGATATATCAGCTATAAACGGGTACCCAGGTGTATTAGATGTTAAAGATAGGGTATCAGTAACACTTTATAATAATCCTGTAGAGGACTAAAGTATGGCTTTAAATACTGTACCAATAAGAGCTAAAATTAGTTTGGGAAGTTTAATAATAAAAACTCCTGATATTCTAAGTTTTAATGTCAAAAAAGAAAGAAATAATAGATCTACTTTTCAAGCTTCCTTAAAGATATTAGCTACGTCTTTAAATTCTTTAGGTAACAGTAGTATAATTATAGAGGCAGGCATAGAGGGAAATTTAAATAAGATATTTACTGGGGACGTATTAAGTTCAAATCCAACCCCCTCATGGGACGATCCTAAATATGTAGTTTTAAATATTCAAGGTGCTGATATTCTACATAGGTTAGAAAATGAGAAGTATACTAGAATGCAAGAAACTCAAGATAGTAAATGGGCACTTATAACAGGTATAAATAGAAAAGCGCCTAAGGGGTCACAATTTAAATTAGTCAATCATGAGGTTATTATGCCTACAGATGGTGACCATACAACAGATGCACAAAAAGATTATAATACTTCTGTAGATGTTTTAGCATCTCTGTCGTCCCCAGTTCCTGGGGACGGTGGAGAGGTAGTCTCTATAAAAACCTCTAATATGAAATTTGTAGTTTAAACATGGCTAAGCAATCTAGAAGATCTTATACGATTACTCTACCTGCAGGAACACAGATTGAGTTACAGACTGTAGTAGATTTAAAACAAGGTTATGGAACATTCTATAAACATGGAGAAGTTTTATTAGGAGGATCTAAAAAAGAATTATTAAGGGGATTTGCAGTAAAACATGATGCGATAGGTATACTAGAGTTGCCCGAAGGAAGTACTGAGGGTGTAGCTGTAGTATATAGGCAAGTTGAGAACAAAGAAAATTCCGTGTATTACTATGCCGATAGCGGAGAAATAGTTGTTATAGACATAGTTATAATACCAATACATGATCATTCTTCGCTTATACAAGGTGGTCCGGCTTTTGGTACTTATTACTCTGACTATGAAGAGGAAGAGGAGGAAAGTGATGGCTAATAACTGCTGTAATTTAGTAGGAAATTTTGACATTAAGGCTGATGGAATTATCTCAGTATCTTCAAAAGGAGCCACTCCAGTGCAGTTATTTACAAGTGGTGGCAACAGTGCTTTAGCTATCGCTCCAAGTTCTGGTTCAGTGTCCATAACGGCTTATGCAGGCACAGTAGTACATTCAGAGTGTGCAGCCAAGGCTGGAGTATCTGTTAATTGGATTACACGTACTGATTGTGACAAAAATATTTATTTATTCGGAGGACCAGGAAAGTCTTATATACAAGGGCCTACAGCAGGCTTAGCTTATTTTCCTAGTTTAGCAGGAGTGAATAATCCTGTAAATGAGTATGAAATAGTCGATGCTTCTTCTTCCTCAGGTCCTGCGTCTATGTATACTGTAGACGTACAACAAGATGGTTTTGGGTTAGTATTTGATGGTACTCCTTGGAGAATAGATACAACAATTGAAAGTGACTGTATAATAGATTTATCTTCTTGGGGTATAGGAGGTTATGGAAAGTGTATGTTACAAAGTTTAAACTTAACATGCACTCCTGGGCAGGTTCCTACAGTTAATTTAGATTTTGTATATTCAATAGATAATTAATGGAGGATGTATGGGACAAGAAATAGTAGAGACGGGTTATACATATAAGTTAAGAGCAGGTTCGCCTATGCCTATAGGGATAGGAGATTTTGTTACACATACTTTTATGGCTGATAAATCTCAAGTAGACACCTATCTATATACTAACTATTTAAAAAGAAGTGATGATTTTAGAGGCCAAGGTGGTGATTATGTGTCTGCAAATTTTAGCAGGATATTAGATAAGGGTGGTAATAGTTTTCAAGGTACAGTTACACATGCACCAGTACCAGTACGAGAGAGTGATATAGGATAATAATATGGCTTGTACCAATAGTTTTATAGAATGCACCTCCTTATCTTTTAGTTATGATATTTATGGTATAGTTTCGGTATCTTATACTATGGTACATAATGATTCAGAGTTCTGTTACGTGACGACAATAAATGCTGGTGGAGTAATTTTTTCTGGCTATGTATCATCAATGACCTTAAAACAGATAACAGGTACAAGTGGTTGGTATGAAACATCTGTTGTGCTAACTGCTATTACAAATTAAGGGGAGTTTATGTCTTGCGGAGCATGTGGTAAAAGAAGAAGTACAAGTTCAAATTCTAATGCTGTATATCAAGTGATGGGTGGGCATAAGTATTTACCCGATAGACAACTTAGAGCACGTTTAGCTGTTTTTAAAAAAAGACATTGTAAAGATTGTGATGAACGGTATACATGTGATTTTGCTAATTATACTAGGTGTACTAAAAGACCTAAATAATCTAACTTTAATATAGTAATAAAATTTAAATTTTTGAGGGTAAAAGATGGGAGTAATAATAGGAGCAGGCACAACGGTTACTATAGCTGGAGGAGGGCATCCTACACAGGTTTCTTGGAATATAAACCCTAACGTACAAAGGGCGTATATACTAGGTTCTTGGGACCCTTATCCAGGAGCAGAAGTCAAAAGCCCCACAGAGACATTAAATGTCACCCTGTATTCACCTGGACCAGAGTATGCTACAACACCTACAATTAGTTGTGTAGATGCTAATCAATTAACTGTCACAGTAGATCCTGCAGGGTGTATAACAGGCGATGTAGCACCTTCATCCATACACTGGTTTGTAACTAGTTACAATTACAGTAAAGGTGACGCCAGACAACCTGCTACTGAGTCTTGGGCTATGATGCAATACGTAACCTTAGGTGATAATAGTGTAGTCTTACCAGATTATAATATGAGAGGTATATCAGAAGGTAGTATAACGTCATCTCAAACAGTAACAGAAGCTCAAAGGACTACAGGTATAAATTTTAATAATGAAGGTGATATATCTATAGGATCTACAGGTAGTGTAAGTGCTGGTCAAATAGGTAGAGCAGATTTTCAATATTCACATGTTATCGTGGAGGTTGGGAATTCAGAAAGTGATACCGGAAAAATTGAAAGTGGTAGCTGTTCTATGCCTTATACACCACTTTATGGGGTTAATTAAAGGAAGATTTATGTTAAATTTAGAAGATAAGTATAAGTTAGAGTTGAGATGGCAAAAAATTAGATATGAAGACAATATTTGCCTCTTAGAAGGCGCTTATTTTTCAGGCCCAGTTTTAAGTAGAGCTGAGAAAATAGAACCTGATAATAGTATAGAGCTTGATTTTTATAAACACTACTTCATTATAGTAGAAAATGTATATATAGGAAAATTATCCTGGCATAAAGTAGAATATTTGAAAGATAAAGTATTTTTATATGACTGTAGGTTAACCCATAAGTCCGAAGTCAATAAAGCACCTAAGTTATTAGATAGTGATATGTTAATTATAGATTGTAAGTTACATGAAAGAGAGACACATGACTTTTATCCTAACTACAATACATATGTTTTAAATGAAAATACACAGGTATATCAATATGCGTGCTAAAGATATATGCAAAGATCAAGATTTAACGCCAGAAGAAAAATGGAGAAAAATAAATGGTACAGATAATTTTGGAAATTTACCTGAGTATTTAGTTAACAATCACACAGGGCATTGTTGGGCATCATGTCCTTATGATTCAAATGCTACAGACATGCGCACAAGAAATTTATTAGGTATTTCTATATCTGGAACACTTCCTAATAGGTCACCACATGTGGATGGTAATGGTAGATCATACTTTATGAAAACAGATAACAGAGGTTCTTGGGGTTACACTTGTACTTTTAGTGGTTGTTTGCACTTACTAGATACAGGGACGCGTTATTTTTATAAATAGAAAATAAATTAAAAAATATTAGGAGAAATAATATGGCTATAAATCAAAGTGTCCAGAACTTAGAACTGTATCCTGGAACAGTAAAACAAGTAACTTTAGACGTAGCTCAAGCAGTGCCTGTAGGAACAGAAGGCGATGAGAAAATGATGCTTACAGCAGCAACTTCTGCTTATTCTGATAATGAAGAAAGAACAGCTATTCAAAGTCTGTACATATTGGAAAGTAAAGTAGGTTGGGCGAAGTCCTCAGGCTTAAGGGGAGCAGCAGGCAGATTTAATTTAAAAAATAACAGTTATAAACTTGGAGTAAGTATGGACTCTACAGTTAGTGGTACGTATACTTACGGGGATAGAAACTACTATGAGATATCCTTAGATTATGATGACGACACTTCTATTTTAGGAGAAAATATAGCAGAAGATTTACAAAGCAAGTTACGAGCAATAAAATGTGGTTCAGAAGATATAGGTTTTCAATTGGCTTATAAAAATTGTTCTGTAAAATTTGAGTCTGGAAAATTTTACATTTCTTCAGGAACTATAGGTACAGCGTATAGCGGAAAAAATAAAACTGCTGTAGCCGTAGCTCCAGCCGTATCTGATGATTGTACATCTGTACTAGGTTTTGATTTCCCAGTCACATCGGAGAATCTATTAAACACAGTTGTAACAGAGTCTCTTTTAATAGCTGACTACACTTCCGCTCCTGATGCTTCTACTATAACAATAGGATTTGATACAGGAGTGATGGTGGGAGATGCTTTATACATAACTGACGGTACTAACCATGATTATTTTACAGCTTTAGGTGTTGCCTCTAATGTAATTACTGTAGCCACGTCTAATACAAATAGCTTTACAGGAATAACTAACTCATATTTAATATCTGATGGTACCTATGTACAGATAATGCGTAAACAAGATCCTGACAATAAACCTAGTGGTTATTTTAAAGATTTAGATGAGTTACTTAGGTACATGTCTAAAATTATGATAAATCAAATAGATTTTTCTAGTTAGACTTATGGCTGACATATTTGTAAAAAACAGTTTAAATCCTTATAAATCTGTAAAGTTTAATGTATCTATAAAAAAGTTTTTCGCACATGAATTTGAAGGGGAGGCTAAGTATTATATAGAGGTAGGTACAACACATAGTGGTATCTATAACGATGAAAATACTACTTATAGCGGCTCAAACTATGTGCATATTAGGCCAGGTTATTTAGATCGTATAACTGAGGAAGAGTTGGACGGAGAACTTTCAAAAATAGTAGGTAAACTAAGTTCTTTTATAGATTGGGGAACTCTTCTAACAGATTTAAAAGCTCCTTATGTTTCTTACATGGAGCCTGTAGGTAGAGATGTTTCTATATATTCTAATGTTATGTTTAACATTAAAGATGACGTACCTTCTGCGGGTGTAGATTTATCTGATATGCTAGTGACTTTAGATAACGGAGAAACAGTTTTTGATATAACTTCTGAGGTAGAAGTGTACGGAGATCCTTTTGAATATAGTATATTATGGTCGCCTAAGATAAGGGTAATTTAAATATTAATAAACATATAAAGAGAAAAAATGTCAACTAATATAAATTTTAAAAAGGATCATTTTACTTTAGTAGATGGTTACTTTTACATGTTTGATGATGAGACTAATGTACTTTACCAAAGAACTTCTGATGGAAATACTTCCTTTTCTAGTCCTTTAGACACGTTACTAGATAACCCAGTCACGTCTCTTGAGTATGATGGCGCTAATTTTTGGACGTTGGAGACCACAGCTACAAATTCTTTAGCTATTAAACGTTGGAAAATACAAAATTATGTATGTATACAAGAACAAATTATAAATTTAAACGAAAGCGTAGGACATAAATATAATGCTGATGCTTTTACTTTAGAACATTATCATACAACTACTTCCGGTACAATACCTATAGGTACAGATAGAATACCTGTACAAGATTATTGGGATAAATTAAGTAGTGGTATGACTATTACTATAGGGCCTAATAGTCTTGGTGTATCAGAAACTTTGAACGTACAAGCGTGGGAAACTGGAGTTATAGTTTTAGCCGACACTGTAGAAGAGGAATACGCTTATGGTACTGACGTAGTTTTTTATACAAATATATGGTTATTTAATAATTATAGTGGAACTTTAGCTAATACTGGTGCTTTATATAAAATAAATGCTTATACAGGTAGTTATATAACAAGGTATGAGGCAGCTGAGTATAAGGATATTACAGCCTGCACATTCTATAAAATATATGCTTTAGATAAGTATGGAGCAACAGATATGCTTTGTTATGTAAAAGCTACAAATATGTTATTTATAGACGTTTCTGGCACAGGTATAAATTTACATAATTATGGCTCAATGTTACTAGATAACGTAGAGATTACTACTAACAAGGTAATAGTTGTGTATGATTTAGCTATAGAAGGTGATAATATCTATAAGTTACAACGTAAAGCTAATTATTTTGGACAAACAGAATCTTATAGTTATGCTCAATATAACGTTGCTACTCAGGCAAAAATAGTGACTTCTATTTCTTTGCTAGCAGACCCTAGTATAATTTCAGCCAATGGTTCTGCTACTACTGGTATATTAGCAAGAGTAAAAGACCAATTCTGGCAGCCAATTTCTGGTAGGCTAGTTTATTTTTCACATGATGAAACTACTACTGGCGATATTATAGGAGGCAATCCTGTAAATACTAATTCTTTAGGAGAGGCAGGTACTATATATAAATCTGGTACTAAGGCTACAGAAGTTAAAATTACAGCTGTTATAGACCAGGTATAGTTAATGTGTATGAAAATATTGAGCTAGAACATAGTAATTATTGTTACGTAGATGGTTTATACTATTATATTAGTATAGAATATGGATCTTTATTTGCAAAATCTGTAGGCGGCAAAGTAGTGTTCACGTACCCAATTTCTAAGTATGTTGCCACTGATCCTTTGAAATTAGAGTTTGATGGTGTGTACTTTTATTCACTTCATTTAGAGTATAGTAGGGACATAATACGTAAATGGAGAATAGATAATTATACTCTTAAGTATATTTACGAATATGATTATAGTAGTATAGGAGTATTAGCAGAAAAAACTTTAGAGTTTAATAAATATTTCAGTGATGACGTAACAGCAGATGGTTGGGTAGAAAGTAGTGTTGTTTCAAGTGATGCTCATTATGGTATTATTGATAATAATCTAGTAGTAGCTGACTACGGACATACAACTACTCAGTATTGGCAGGGACCTAGAATAACTAGGCATGTTAATAATGTATTTGATTTTTATTTTAAGTTTAAATACCATTTAGGTACAGGTATTAATTATTACAATAGAATAAGTGTACAATTTGTAGATGATGTTGGGAATTTAAAGTACGAACTTTTAATAAGTCATGATAAATGTTGGCTAAAAGAGAAAAATGCTTATACGTATGATAATGGTACTAATAATTCTAAGTATGATGAGTATGACTTTTTAGAGTTGAAAAGGTACAACACTAAAATTTATTTAAGTATAAATACTAAAGTTCTTTTTATAGGTAGTACCTTTGATGATCACTTTAATAGTGTACGTGTTTCTATCTATAGATATTCTATATATAAGCCTGTAAATTATTTTAAAATTTACAGTCTAGACTTATATAGTTTTACAAATCAATATAGAGTTGCCACTTCTACACTAGTTATAGATAAATATACTAATACATTTAAAGAGTATACTCCTAAAGCCTCTAATCAATTAATTTTAGCTAGTACAGACCCCGAAATACCACCTGGAACCACTCTTTACTTAGGCGACCCTTATGGTACTACTTATGAAGAAGTGACTGTTACAGGTACTATATCTCCAGGAATATTGGGTATTAATTTTTTTACGTATTTTGAGCACTCAGAGGGAGAGAAAGTTAATTTCGCTAAAAATATATATTTGTTTAATAATTACCAGAGATCCTCTCCTGGAGGCTCCATATACAAAATAAATATTACAAATGGACTTGTAGTAGACACCTTTGACAGTGACAACTATAGTAATATACTTTCAGGTTGTTTTTATACTTATAAATCTAAGTATTTAATAGGATATGTGTATGGTACTAATCTTATTTCACTTGAGATTACGGATACTCTGTTATTAGATGATGTTATGAATATGGAGAATGTAAAAACTGATCAGGCAACTGTCATACCTATAGTAGATATAGAAGTACACGATGAAGCTATTTATAGACTACAAAAAAGTGCTAACTATTATGGAGTGGATTACTCTTGGAGCACTTATAACACACAAGTAACCCCTGTAAATTCTTATATTGATTCTACTTTAATTTCAGCTTATCCAAAATTAATTAATTCAGATGGAATAAGTGTAGTAGACATAAAGGTAGTTGTAAAAGATCAATACGCTTCTCCACAACAATTTTTAAAAGTACATGTAACAGATGATGATAATGTTGGTTATATAACTATACCTGTAACATACACAGATTTAGTAGGAAAGGCAATTAGTTATTATAAAGCAGGAATAACTCCAAGAGAAGTGAAATTATCTGTAGAAGGGGTACAAGAAAACTAATATGGCATACGAGAATATAAAATTTTCAGAAAAAACTTTCTGTGTTGGTCCTCAGACAGGTTCTTTTTGTATGGTAAACACTTCAGATATAAATAACGTCGTGTTACAAGTAAAAAATAATTCTGGCGATTTAATACGTAACTATTCTTTTTTACCTCATGACATTTTTTATACAGATAAGTCTATATATCCTCATAAAGAAATAACCTGCTTAAAATACGTAGGTCCTAGGGACTTGGCTTACTTTTATACCGGAGCAGTTTTTTACACCTTAGAAGGAATTGTTGTAGGAAAGTACTCCATACAAGATAGAGAAGATGATATTGAATACTCAGATGGGTGTATTATCAGAAAATGGTCATTAGACAGTGTTTTATTTACATTAACCCTAATCAATACTTTTCATATAAATAGTACTATAGATGGTTATATAGACCCTAAAACTTTTTCTGTGCAATACACAGAAACTACTTTTTTGGAAAGTACAACTACACAAACTGAAATTATTTCTATTACAAATACTAATGACATTCATGCAAAAGATATCTTACTATTAGGCCCAAGCACCGATGTAGATAATACAGGTCAAGTAGAACTTGTGTATGTACATTCAGTGGATGGTAATACAGTACATATAAGAAGTTTTGATGGTACAACGCCTACTAGGTACGAATATGTAGTAGGAGACTACATAACTGTGTTAAGAGACATTTTTCTATTTAGTAATCCTAAGCCAATAATATATAATAATTTTTTGAGTTATTTTGAGGGCCAAGGTACAGTTTATAGACTGTCACAAAGTGACTATGGTAATGTCATAGATAAAGATGAAAATGCTAGATATAAAGATATAGTAGCCTCTAATTGGAATAATTATACGGGAGGATTATCATTTTTAAAATCTAGTACATATACTACAGTAGATGTCAACAGTAACTACGATAATTTAAAAACACGTATAGTAAAAGTTATAGCTTTAACATTAGAGGAGTTACCCGTGTATGCTGTAGACAGTTATGGCACAGATTTGTACTTTTTACAAAAGAAGGTCATTAAAGTAGATGATCAAGGACAAGAGCAGGTAGTTTTTTGGACAACATATAATTATGTAAAAGATAGTATAATACCTTACGGATATTCTATAAATTTAATAACACAAAAAGATGTTTTGACTATGTTTTCGCAAATAGAAGTCAAAATAACTGTTAGAGACCAGTTTAATATAGGCGTTTTGGGAGCAAATGTTTTATTTACTTTTACAAATGATTTTGAAGGTATTTTAGACCCTAGTTCTGGTAATTTAACTACCGATGTAGATGGTAATTGCTACCTTACTTTTACTACAGGATCTTCTTATACAGGTACTATAAAGTTTAATGCCCGCTCAGATAAAGGAAATGTAACCCATGGAAGTAGTTACATAAATTGTACAAAGAGTCTCGTTAAGCTAAGTCACAACTCTTTTACAGCCACAAGTATACTACAAAGTGTACCTACTTTTAAAAGTACACATTTTATAACACAGCTTTTAGAAAAAGCATCCGATCTAACAATAACATGTTTAGGTAGGTATATGTTTGGGCTTGGCAGCGTGGACGTACCAGATAAGTTTAAACCACCCATACACGAAATGGAATGTGCGATAGTTAGTCAAATAAAGACGCCTACAAGATTTACTACTATGGGTAAATTACAACCTTTAGTAACTATTAATATTATGCAGTTAGACATAACACGTGAAATGTCTATTTCGCAAATAGCCAGTGTAAAAGATGATATTGCATTAAGTCAAATGAAATCTAGTAGACATTTACTAGATTTAAACAAAGATAATGTAGCTATAGACCAGTACGTGTTTATAGCAGATGCTATACCCCCTTTCTGGTCAGAAAAAATACCAGTAAATACTTACATATGGGTTAGAATGAGGCCTTTTGCGTATTCTTTAGACCCAGATTCTCTGATTTTCGAGGTTAAAGAAGTTAATTTGACTAAGAATATTGATACAGGTTTTATTGATGTGAGTTCTTTAGGTACTAAAACTCTTTATGATGCAGGTAGTGGTATGTATGGTGTGGATTTCTTATATCAACCTGGAAATTTTTATACTAATGAAAGTACTATATATGTAAACATAAGCATTTTGGATTTTGCTCCTACACCTAATTATATAAAATTCAACTACTGGTTTAAAATAATAGATGACTATAAAGGTCCTGTAGTTTATAATGTACATCCTCCAAAAGAATCAAAGGAAGTCCCCCTTGGAACACTAATATATTTTAGTATAATAGATAAAGGCATAGGTTTAGATATAAAGGATGTAGAAGTTTTTGTTAATGATACTTCTGCTAGTTATACTTACATAGAGTTGGCAGAGTTTAATTATAAAATAACTATTGATAATACTGTAAAATTTAGTTATGGCACTACTATAACTGTAAACGTTGTAGCAAGTGATTCTTCAAAGTTTAAAAACACTGTTTTTGACTTCTGGACATTAACTTTTGAAAAAAGTACAGGCCCTTATATTGATATGGAGAACGCTAGACCTTCTAGGTGTTCTAGGGGTGTAGGAGTTTTAGTAGACGAGCTAACATTTCAAATATATGCTATAGACTATACATACATAGATTTTGAATCCATTAAGGTACTGGTAGATTCTAAAAATTTTGAAGATAAAATGGATTTTTTTCCTATAGTAGCACATAAAAATTAAGTAACCTTAGTATAGTGAAAACATAACAATTAATTTTAAACAATATAATAGGTAAATTGCATGTCTGAACCTAAGCTTTCATTTTTTTATAATAGAACTTTAACTGACACACCTTATACAGGAATAGGCGAACCTACTACACAGTGGTCTAAAATTACAATTTCTGGTGTAATGTCACATAGAAAAATTTTTACTGGTGGTGGTATAAATAATGGCATTTCTACGCCAGAAGCCCCATGGGGAAGTAGAGATGCCACTCTAAGACCCTCTATTGGAAGAATACCTATACCACAAACTTTTATAGAGCCTATTTTTTCAGGTAATATGGTGCATGTACCTTTAGCCGGAAAAACTACAGGAAGATATGTGTTTGCCGTACATGTTGATGGAGAAATTACTTCTGATTTGTATTTAGAAGCTTGGGATGATGATAATTACATCTCCTACACTTCTCCTGTACTGTCAGGAACACTTACTTATCCTGATAGTATGATTACAGCTATATCTACATTCAATGCAGCACCACCGCCTAATTGGGAAGGAGTGACTTTAAGTGGCTCAGCAGATGTTCCTCCAAATGGTAAAGGCGTTTGTTTACGTGGTAGCAATAGTAGAGTAAGACTTAAAGGTACTGATAATATTTTAAACGAAACTCTATACTACAATATATATGTGAATTTACCTTTTGATTCCCCACTTTTTCACAATCAACCAATAGAAGCTTTTAGATACTTATACATTTAAAAAAAGGTTTAAATAATGAAAGGTTATACAGAAGTAACAGGTGGCAAAAATACTATAAAATGTGTAGTGCCTAAAGATACTTATTTTATAGTAGAATACACTGATGGAGAGATTATTAATGGTACAGGTTTAGCCAATACAGGTTGGGATAATGTAGGTAATGATATTTATAAGATTTCTTATCACCTATCCACCGGAATTAATATAGAAATACCTAACATATTTAAAGAATATTTACATTTAGTAGAAGTTTCTCAGGCAGTTTTAGATGCTAAAAAGATATACCATTTTGTATACATTAAATGTAAGACTATAGAAAATACGGTTATAGACTATAGAATATCTCTGAAAGAAGACAATAGTAAAGGTTTAAAAATAGGAGATGTTTTAGTTTTTGACTCTGAAAATTTAAAATCAAAACATTGGAAAAAATCAATTATAGGATAGCTTATGTCAGTAACATTAACTAGGAAATTTTGGAATGGGGATCAGTTTGTAGATGTATCTAAACTGGTGTTTACTTCTGCTAATATAGAAAGTCCCGCCGCAGCAGGTACAAGGTCTCACATTCTTCCAGGATCACCCTATGTAGGCACTTGGTATGAAGCAGTGGATTTGCAGTACAGGAAAAAGGAAAACCAAGATCCTCCAGATAAAAAAGAATGTCTATTTAATCAAATGCATTTGTATCAAAATACTTTTACTTTTGGTACAGATAGTTCAGCGGCTTTTTTATCTAAGTACTTAGTGACCACTAGTGGTACCGTGTATTATGACAACTCTAATGTAGCAGTAGTCAATAGTATAGTTGCTAATGGTACAGTTAGTAAGAATGGCATAAATTATTTTAAGTATGATTTTACTTTTTTAAGTACTAATGGAACCGCAACAGTTTCTGGCAGTCATTTGTTTTATGATAATCCTCCTCCTACATATAGTGGTAGTAATACCTTACCAGGAACTATGTATGTATGGCAAGAAAATACTAATGTAGATACTTGTTGGGCTAATCCTAAGAATTCTATTATTTTTGAAGTAAGTCAAGGAGAGGCTTATAATTGTAGATTAACAGCCTGGGATGATGATACACATACAACAACTGATAATAAAATATTAAAAGATGGTAAGTATAAAGTAACTTGTTGTTCATATAAATTGGGAAGTGGTACAAAAGCAGAGCCTATACCTGATCAAGATGCAGATACAATGCCCTTTCCTCCAGGAATAGATGTTATTTTGTCAGGTGATATCTCTTATTATGGGGATTTTGATTTAAGGTATATAGCTAATGGTGGGACTACTGGTACACAACAAGGGGAGTTTTTTTATTTTACACCTCGTTTGGATTCTATAGATGCTTCCTATGTAAGTGGTAATTATGATTTTGTAACCACTTTTCATTACCAGTACACCTAAACCATGACCTTAGGCGTTAGCAACATAGATGTCACCTTTGATGTTAAAGAATCTAAAAACATAGAACAATATTTTCCTACAGTTACAACCTTAGGCCAGCCTAAGGTTGAAAATATATTTTTAAGTAGTACTTATATTTTAACAGATCCAGTAACTTTTTTTCATGTGCAGTATACGCTTTTTAGTACTAATGAGGCAGTCCTAAATAATCATAATACAGTCAGTAACGCTTACTATTTAACAACATTGGACATACCTACATATAAATACTTTGTAACTAATATTACTTTTAAGGATGTAAAAGTAAATTTAGCATCCGATGTAAATAGTTACTTTTTTGTAGGGTTAACTAATTCATGGCCAAGTAATCTAGCAGTTAGTTTTTATAATACTGGCTATATGTTAAATTATAAACATGATTTTCTTACAGACTTTAAAATTTATATAGGTACAGTCAAATACAGTAGAGATTTATACTCTGAAGCTTATTTTTCAAAGTATAAAGTCTACAGTTATCTTGTAGATGTATTTTCAGCGAACGAACTTTTACTAACTTCAAGTATATATGATGTATATTTAGGTACAGGTAGTATTTTTGCTATTCATACAGATATAACTAATTGTACCTTAGGAATACAACAATCCAAGTATGACGTTTTTTCATCAGAATTAAAAATATGTAATACAAGGTTAGACGTTTTAAATAGGCAGGGGAAAATAAGTAGTATAGATTTGGAGGTACTATCTTCGGATTTAAAAGTGGAAAGTTTAAGTACTGACATAAGGCTTAATAGTTTATACATCTTTAATTTTTTTCCTAGATATGATGATTTTAGATATTTTGGTGACGTAATTCAAGTAGATATTGAGGATTTTATTTTTGACTTGAATATTTCTGAAATTTATTTTGAGCTTGAAGGTGTAAGATTAAGTACCACTTTTAATGGTAATAATAGAAAAGTAACTGTTAGTTGTACTATAGATACTTCTTTTAATTTTGAAGGAAGAACTTACATAAAAGTAGTAGCTACTAATATGGCAGGAGATATTTTTTATAAAAATTTTCCTCTTCTTTTTGGTTATTCTTTAGAGTTAAACGTTCCTACTAAATTTGAGTACACTAAAGATATAATAGTACACAGTTGTGCTACTAATGCAGTAAGTTGTCCTAATACAGAATGTAACTCTTTTGTTTTTACTACTGTAGATTATCCTAGTTATAATTTAAGTGCCTCCATTTCATGTGTACTTAATGAGAATCTTGCTGCTAGTATTTTCCCTCAATCTACAGCTTTTTTCTATGGTAAAAGGTATGACATTAAAATAGCTAATATTAAAGATTATTCTGGTAATGTAATGTCACCCGTAGTACTTAGCTTTATTATAGAAGAGAAGTGAATTAGATGTATAAGTGTAAAAAAAACGATAATAAATAATTAACTAACCTTATAATAATTAGGTTAGTTACTAATCATAGTAAAAATATTTAGGAGATAGATATGGCAGCAAAGACGCGATGGGTTCAATATGATACATCAGCAATAGGTGTGTCTTCAGATGGTACAACTGGGTGTAGAGGCACTAGTGGCTATTCTATAAGCACCTCTTCTACGTCTGACGTGTATACGTTGGGAAGCACCACAAATAGATTATATATATCCTTAGATAACGAGGCTGCTCCTTACATAACTTTAGCCTCAGGAATAGAATTAGATCCTAGGTTCATAGCTAAAGAAATAACAGAAAGATTGCACGATTTAGGTAAAAATACAGTGAGATGGGAAAACTCTATATGTGTTTGGGAAAATAATAAGTCTTCAGGAGCAAATTTTAGAATAGAATCTGGAACTTTAGGTTCAGCTTCTAGCGTAATTGTTTCTTCAGGTATAGATAGTTGTGCCGAAATTTTAGGTTTTGGTACTAAGTTAGAGCAAGGAGGCTTATCTTCACCTGCACATGGGAATGCTTATGGTTTTGACGGTACTGTTACAGTATCAGGTATTTACCAAGGAAAAGATGATGAAATATATAAAGTAGTTATAAGTAATGACACATTTTCTGAGTCAGTAGTAGCTGTAAGAGGTATAGCTGAACCTATAAAAGATGTTTTAAATAGCTATACAGGTAATATGTCTACAGGTGGAGCATTTAATGCTGCAGCAAATATTATTTATACAATTTCTATAAATACTGCTAATGGTACTACTGTAGGCGCAGGTACAAGTAATGTTCCTACTATGACTTGGACATCTACAGGTTCAGATAGTTCAACTAGTTCCACAGAGTTACTTTATGCGGACTTTTGGTACCATGTTGGAGATTGGGGACTAAAAGTTAAATTTTCAGATGCTGTATTTAATACTTCTTCTCCCGCTTGGCAAATTTCTTGTTATAAGCCTGATTATGTACAAGGTACTAACGCTGCAGGTCCTGTAGGTCTAGCACAATATGTTTTTTCTTCAAGCAGAGATGACTTTAGTAGTTTACCTATAACGACTTCTTCAGGAGTTTTTACTCGTTTAGGCTCTAGAGGTTTAACATTAAAATTTAATCCTACTGGGGGAGCAGATGAATTTCATGCTGGAGATGAATTCTATATAAAATGTTCCGCACCAAAACCAGCAGCTTATGATATTTCAGGTATAAATTACGGCAACGTTACTGTAAGTACAGAGTCCTTGTTAAAATCTGTGACATTTGAAATAATATCAGGAGCAGTTGATATGTCAACTGTTAGATTTGGTTTACAATCACACGGTTCATTTGTACACCATAATGGAAACAATAATGATACCATGTTTAGATTAGGTACAGTGGGTCAAGGCAATAAGGCAGGTTTAGCTCCAGACAACGGTATAGAGTGGGTTCAGAATCTTGTTCCAAGTGATATTTCTTCTGATACACCTCCAAGTTACTTATATTTTACAAAAGGTAATCTACCTGTGGCAGCTACTGCGGATGATAGTATTGACATAGGAAGTACGGGTTTGGTTTCAGATAATGTTTGGATAAATATAAAACTAGGTTCAGCAGAAACAGGTGCAAACTCTTCTATAAATTATAGATTGTACTTTGATTACGCATAAAGTTTAAGCTAGGTGTAAGTATTACAATTAAGTATAATTTTAAATTTTGGTATTTAAATGGCAATAAAATATGCTAAGTGTCAATACTGGATAGCTTCTACTTTATGTAAATATTGGGAATCTGAATGGGTAGGCACTTCAGAAGGAACAAGAGTACAGTGTGGCTGTACTTTTGAAGGCGATAGTTCGCCTACATATTTTCCTTTTTGTAATAATATAGGTACAGCTTATGACTGTTCTAAATTTTCTCCAGGGGAAAAGCAGGATATATGTGTACTTCCTGATTTAACTATAAGCAGTGGAAATTTAAAAAAAGCAAGCGTCTGGGCTTGGATAGAAGAGTTAGAAAAGTCTTTTTACCTAAATACTACTCTTATAAATGAGTATGTACTGCCTTCGGACGCTTCTTGTGAAGGGGTAAATTCAGGTAAGGGTGCTAATGTAGAATGTTTAGGGTATAATCCTAATAGGATGGGTTTTGGGAAAATATTACCCACCAGTGTCAGTACAAAAAAACAACCTAATTTAGCTTTTAGACTGCCCGCCCCGTATAAATTATTAAATTCTAGAACACATGTGTCTACGTGTTACTGGTGGAAAAAAAATCAATCCGAGTTTTATTTAGAAGAATTACCTGCTGATTTACATCCACCTAGAGACATATCACTTGTAGGAAATTCACTAGGAACAGTACCTAAAATATTATTAAAAAATATAGATAAGCCCGTATATCAACATTCTTGTAGAAGAAGTGATACTTCTGAGTTTATAAACGAGTCCTTTACAAACTATCCTTGTAACGGTTCTAATACTGAATGCTCACATTATACAGGTAAGTGTTGGAAGTACGTTTCTAATACTAAAATAAGGCCAGGAGACTACATTTCTGCTGAACAAGTTTTAGAGTTAAGATACTACGTAAAAGAAAATACTTGGACAGAGGAAAACTACAATAATTTATTTTTTGACAAGTTATGTTTATACGCTTGGCTAGGAGAAAAGGAACAAGTTTATACACCTTTGGGTGAATATACTACTTACTATGTTAATAATACTAGTTTAGATACGGATTTTAATTTTTTTAATATAAGTTGTAAGAAAGAGTTACTAGTAGCGGGAACGGACGTAAAGGCATCTAAAAGTAGTGGCAGTCCTGAAGACACAGTAAGTTTTCCTACTTTAATATTTAAAAATGATATCCTATTAAATTCACCTATAATAAAAAATATTTTTTTAAGTATAGAAGAAAAACTGGTAATAGAGACAAACAAGGCTTATAGTAGTTCTACTTTAATATTTGGAGATTTACATACTTATACTTATGATACTATTTGTATTAACATCTCTAAATTAGATAGCACTCCCAAAATCCTAGAAAAGTTGTTAGAAGTAGCAGATGTAAATATTTTATACACAGAGTTAATAGGTGTAGTTACAGATACGTACGACCTTAATTCTAACAGTAGTTTTTTAGATCTAAATTTAGAGATTGATAGTTTAGTCAGTAATTTAAGAAAAAATAATAGTTCAAGTATCTCAGAAAATACTTTATCTGCTGATGATAAATGTTTCATGTTTAATGTAGATACTCTATACAATAACAATAATCTTTTAGTTCTGTCTAAATACTATTCATACGAGCTTAATTCTTTGTATTGGTCTTTTGCTAGTATAAACTTTTATAAAGTGCTAGTAGCAGGATTTTTAAGACAACTTAGTTATAGCATAGAAAAACCTGCTCAGCCTGAAGGCAGGGCTGATATAGTAAGTACTTTACATGATTATAGGCGTAGTATTTCTGGTATGGATACAGAGGTGAAAGTTGAGTTCATTCCTTTTATGCATAAATACTTGCAATTTTATACTAAAATAGAAAATGTTTATAATGATTTTGAACAACCCTCTTTAAAAGATCCCACAGCGACATCTAAAAGTTACGCTGAATGTACTTATGAAAGAGATTTTTTACTAACGTCTGAAGACTTTTATGTTATTTCTAGTAATTGTATGCTACTTCTAGTGCTTCCTGAAGATGCTGAAGGAAAAATTACAGAAGCCTACTCTTCTGTGAAGATACAACAGGAAGAAGATAATGATATATACATAGAAGTTGTTATAGATAAAGATACAAAAAGATATTGTAACTTAGAGGTGTATAAGTATGGCATGTCTAATGGTCTTTCAAGTAATCAATTAATTTTAAAGCCTAAGAATATGAGTGAGGCTTTCAGTATTTGTGAAGATAACTCTACTATTTATATAAAGAATATTTCTTTTAAAGTTAAATACTCCTTTGGTTTAGAGCCTCCTGATTTACCTGGCTGGAAAAAAATAATAACCCAACCTTCTTTACCTGAGGGAGGTGTCTCGTTACAAATTTTAGATAATTTTTTTACAATTAAAGATTTTGACACATCTATCGTAGCAACTACAGCTATTACAGGTATAGATGGTAGAGTGGTAAGTTTAGTAAGAATTAAGTTGTTTATTACAATAAAACAGCCTTTAGTGCCTAACGTGGAAATTAGTTATAAATGGAGAACACAGGTAGAAAGTTTACATAATGAACCTTGGTGCCATTGTTGTGGGCCGCATGAAGAAATATCTGATGGAAAATCTAGCTTAGCACACACACCTAAATGTGGGGATCATAATGGCCGATACATGTGGTTTCCTTACACGGCTTGTGAAGACTACTCTATTTATTATTATGTTAGTAACCAGACTTATGGCGAGATAACCGAAGTTAGAGAGATGTACCTACCTCCAAAGGATGAAGACGGCAACGTAAAAAAAGATGAGTATGGTAGAGACTTGCCTCCTAAAAATGGTAGTTGGAATTTAAGGATGGAGGGACCAGATGAAAATATGTATACAACAGGAGATTATTGTAATTTTTTACTAGCAAGATGCTCCTGTCTTTTACATACAGGTAATATTTCAAAGGTTGCCGATGCGGAATATACATTTTCTGGGGTAGCTAGATATAGAGGCGACGTTAATATTGACACTATAAATGGCACAGCTTACTCCAAAGGTACAAGCCCAACTTATGGTAATACTCTACGACCACAACTTAAGTCATATAGGACAACTGATTGTGTGCGTTATTACTACACAACACAATGGCCACCCACAGAGTATTATGAATCCCTAATGTGGATGCCACATAATATGTCTTATAGTGACATAGATTATAATAATAATATAGACAATATATACTATAATTATTGTAGTCTTGCTAGTGGCACCCCTATACAAGGTCTTGGAACAGTACTATATAATGTTTTAGACGGAGAAAGCGTAGGTGAGTATATAGCAGAGGAAAGATATACTTTTAAAGAAATATACACAAATATTTTTAACTTTGTACCTATAGCTTACCCTATAACAGAAATGCCTGTAAATGCGGAGGCAAGACCTGTTCCTCAATTTAATACTATAAACGGCAAAACTATACAATGGGCCTGGAGAGAAATTTATAAAGAGTTAACAAGAGAATTTACTTTAGATGATTTTTATACAGCTCTAAAATTTGTAGATGTTAGCAGCCCAAAATATAGATACGCTACTATGAATATAGAACATAGCATTGTTTGCGCTGAAGGGGAGTATGATTTAATTTTTAAGCCGCCTATGTTAGATAGTGGGGGCGTTTATGAGGAAGGTAAATTTCCTACTCTACAGCTGGGTAACGGCCCGCCAAGAGAGTTTACATGGCAAGGAGCCTTAGACCCTAATGCAGGATTAGCAGAAGAGGGTGAATGTAAGTATTCTGAATTAACTAGTACACCTTGGGAAGACATAGGGTTATTTGATGTTACTTGGGACAAAACCATAGAAGAGGCTACAGTTAATGGTAAAAAAATAGTAGTAGCAGGAGGTACTGTAGGAGGTCCTAGTACTATAACGTACTATAATAGAGGTATTAATATAGATAGTTTAAATCTACTAGGTACGTTGAATTTACCTATTGAGTTTTTACGTATGTCTGGTTTTAGTTATACAGGCGTTCCTGTTGAGATACTTCCTTCTGTAAGCACAGTGATGCATATAGATACCTCAGGATATAAAGTAGCAATTACTAAAGGAGAGCTTAAGTTTAAATATGGAATACAACAAAATAAAGAGGGCGCTATAGTATATTGTGTACCTTCTATAATAATAGACTCTATTATAGTAACATCAGTTAAAATTCCAAATTTTTTGGGCGTTAGGGAGGAGACAGTTAGTTTTAGTTTAGATTTAAATGTGGATAAGCTTGTAGATAGATCAGAGTCATTTAGTCTAACTTTGTATTATGAAAAGTATAAAGCTAAAGAGGTTAGTAAACTATTAACTACTAAGGATTTTAAGTACAGGGCGTCTTTGGTAGAAAAAGAGCCTGTCGTTTTATTTGATACAATTATAATACAAGCTGTAGAGAATATATTTGTACACGAAAGAAAATATAAAGTATCTTTTTTTAAACATGATTTTATACCCCCACACGGAACAGTTTTAAACAGTTCGCAACCTGTTTTACAGCCTAGAGAAGATTTAATGGAGTTAGACACAGTGTGGCAAAGAGATGATGGCGAAAGTGTTTCTCGTTTGCCCAATAGTTCAGGTAAACATAAATTTATACATAAAACTAGATCAAGATTAGTTCATGAAGTAGTTCAAGACAAAAAAATTATATACAAAGATATATATGATTTAGAGAAAGAACAAAACTTAATATACAATAAACCTTATAAGGAATGTGAAAATGTAGATAGTTTTACTTCTATTTTATACCCTGACATGGAATACTTTTTAGACTTACATAGTTTAAGAATAGTTTCATCTTTAACTAGTCAAGGTCTTAGCGAAAATAAAGCTGTATATCCTTTAGGTACACTAATAAAGTACCCAGTAATGGCAGGAAAAGGTTTCAAACTATTACCTTCAGAGCCTTATGAAGGTGTATATTGCAGGCCATATGGAAATAGAGAAGGTTGTGGTACAGTAGGGGGACATTACATGTATAGTAGGTATAATATGTTTACAGGAGAATCTTTAACTAGGTATTTTGATGCCTCCATTATTTATTCTACAGGAACATTGCTATATATGCAAAGGCTTATAATAGCTTGGTGGTTAGTAGATAAAATAGCAGAAAGTTTTGAGAATGTAGTTGTACCTAAAGGTAAAGTATTTGAAGAAGGAGAAGTTGCTAACTTAAGTGTTCCTGGCTTTTACTGCTTGCCTGGAGTGTATTCGAAAGATTTAGGGCCCTCAACAACTTACCCAGTAACTTTTACAACTTGGAGAGGAATGTCAATAGGTTGGACACGTTTAGGATCAGCAGAATATGATTTTTAATTTTTAAGCAGAGGAAGTATATGATAAATTTTATATGTGAGAGTTGTAATGGTAATATGCAAGTGTATGAGAAAAATACTTTTGAAAATTACACTAGAGAGCTTGGGTATAAATTACTACTTGATGGAAGTATAGATGATTTAACATTACAAGACTACATAGTGTATTTATGTGATGATTGTAAAAAAATAAAAAAATATTCTTTACAGGAGGTAGAATTACATATAAGGAGGTCTATTGCTAAGCAAGCTTTAGACTGTAGAATGTACTCTAATGCTCAAGGATTACCTAAAGATTTAGACCTTGACAGTAAAATGTTTTATTGTGGAAAATGTATGGGTATAGATAGTGATAATCCTGGAAATTGTTTATTAAGTGTAGCTAAACATTGTAGTATATATAAGGGATTAAAAATATAATGCCATATAATTATCTTAAAGAGGCCAGGACAATACGTAATTCTACGCTGTGCCTTAATGATACTTTACTAGGTTATTCTGTAGACTTGGCTAGAAATGGTGATGTAGATGGCTGGGACATATATAATAATGTACATTTGTATGGTTGTTGGAGTAATGTTCTTTTTGGAAGCATGTCTTCTACAAACAGTTATATACAAAGATCCAATAATTTTTTGCCTATAGAAGCCGAGGAATATTATACTATAGTTTTAGTGATGAAGCTCACACCTCTTGAGTCTAAACCGTATCCACCGACTACAGGTAGAATTATGTGGACAAGAACAGACAATTCTACTTGGGAAGACCATAATTCAATAGATTTTGATTTAGACATAAGTGATAATTGGTATAGGTACACTATAAATTTAGGGCCAGAAAGATGGTGGCAGGGCACTATTAATAATTTAAGAATTTACCCAGCATTAGATGGTCATAGAGGTTGTAAATTTGCATTTAAAGAAATTAGTATAGTTTCACACAGTAACTATAAGTGTAGGCAGACTAACTGTAGTTATTTTTTAAATTACTCACATCCATGTAAAGGTTCAGGTAAAGCTGCTACGGCTACCTCTTCAGAAAATAAAAAACATTACACCACAATAGAGGGTGTATCTGACTCTCTTGTACTCAATATAGATAACTACGGAGATTATAGTATACTTTTAGGTAGCAATTATAATTTAACTATACTTAATATCTGTAAACTATTGGAACAATGTATAAGCACTTTAGGTATAGGTGGTTATAACTATGTAGAGGTAACTCCTACTATAGATAATAAAATAGAGATAAAATCTGGAACAGTAGGAGAAAGGTCAGACGTATCAATTATAGGAGGTTCAGCAGCGTTAGAATTAACATTTGATATCGAGCACACGAAAACTTTAGGTCAAGACTCTGCTTCACATTACAATGCTGCTTCTAGTTTTAGGTTAAATATGTCTAATATTTTAAGTTTATTAGAATATTCTGAAACAGCTTACTATACAAATGACCCTAATACTTATAGTGTTGAAGTTGGAAACAGAGATTTTTTTAAAAAAATAAATTCTAACAAAACTAGTAAAAAGTCAGTTACCAGTTATTTAAGGTATGTAGCTAATGCTGGTACTACTATTATTGATATTTCACACCCAGTAACTTCTACAGGAAATATAACAGATTTATATTTAAACTGCAGTTTAGTACCTGAGGGTGCATCAGTGTTTTTTTTATCACCTCATATGGATGGTTCTTACACAGTTATGTCGGAAGTACCTATACCTACAGAAGTTGCAGGGGTATTATATTCTGCTAACCAGACTTCACACCATATTTCTTGTGATGTAAGGGTAGTAAAAGGTGACGTTATAGCAGTATATGGAGCGGCACTTGCAGTGTTACATAAACAGCCTTCAGGTGATATAGATGCTTGTTTTTTTAGTTATCTAAGGAAGCCTAAAGGAAGATTTTTTCCAGGAGCGCCTAAAAGTAAAGGGACCGTAGGCTTTCATATATATGCTAGAGGAGATCGTAAAAGGGATAATCTACTTTTAGACATAGATTTAGGTAGTAGGGTAAATGCCTCGTCTTTTTTTATAAAAGCAGAAGAGTACAGTTCCGTATTTGAATATAATCTAGCTATTTGTGAAGATTTAAATTGGAATGTAGATTGTTTTGATGATTCTCACGATCATATTACAACACGTGGTAGTCTTTGTACTCTATGGCAAAAATACACGCATAAAAATTTATACTTTGGAATAGAATGTCTAGATGACGGTATTAGTAGTCCTACAGGAACAAAACAGGGAGACTCCTTTTCTAAAGGTAGTAATGGTATAGAAACTATAGGAGCCCATGACTACTTTTATGTTAATGGGGATGCTGAATGGGGTCTAGGTACTCCAGGTTCTTCACCTGAAACCAGTGCAGTTTTTGAATTTGATTCTCCACCTTATTGCAGTCAAGTAGTAGATAATTATAAATATGATCCTATTGAGTTTAGTTTGAATTTTCCAGGAGATAATGTAGTAGACATACATAAAACTATTATTTATTTTAAGGACGGCAAAAATTTTAAAAGTTTTTCACAGAGTTATTATGTAAACAGTGTTATTTCTCAAAAAACTGGGCAATCTGTAGGATTTAAATATATAAACAATATAAATACCGTCACTTTAGATGGTTATGAGTTTAATGAAACTAACAACTCAGAGCCTGTTTATGTTACTGGCAGAGTAAAGGACTATCTTTTTGTTAACCCAACACCCTCGGTAGAACCTATATATATAAATAGTGTTTGTACTAATTGGGGAGTTGTACAAACAGCTATGGACTTAACCTGGAATATCCTAGAATTTAATTTTGATAAAGTAGCTTGTAGTGGCTACAAGCTATTAGTGAATCACCATATAAGTACTAAAATTACAGAATTTGAGGTCTATAGTTCTTTTCCTTTAGAACCTTCTGTGTTAGACAACATGTCTCTGGATATTTCTATAGACAACAATACGTGGCAACCAGTAGCTTTTGATACTACAGGTAAACCTTTTGAAGTAGAAGCAGTAGTAAGTATTTCTCCTAGATTTATGCGTTTAAAAGTAGCTTCACAAGATTTATTGTCTTTATTTGGGTTTTTATTGGAGGTCACAGACACCGTTAAAGGGGCTGATTGTAGTGATACAATAGCCCTAGATTTTTTTAAAGATCCTGATGTAAGCGAAGTTACTTCCAGTGTTTTTACTAATACATATAATAGTCTGTCAGATTTTTCTGCTTATTTACCTACAGGTTTTATTCAAGCTGATATTAAGACTGTGGATATAAATTTTTCCGGAGAAGCAGAAGATGTAACCAATGTAATTATTAGAAAAAATCCAGACTTAAATCTATTTTTAGAAAATAGTCAGGTAGCTATTAATTGTCAGTCTTACGGACTTGTAAATTTAATAGACAATAAAAAAAGTTATATATATTTAAACGAGTATGAAGGTTGGCAATTTTACAAGACGCTAACTCATGGTGAGTCTTTAAATGAAAATTTTCCTTTAGAGTTAGAGTATACATATTTAATATTTGAAACCTTAAATACTAAAGTTTTATATTTATATGTAGATTCAGAAGAGTATGAGCTATCTAATATTTATCTATATTCTAAAGGCAAACTTTTAAGAAATTATAGTATGCGTATAGGAGCAACTTTAAAAAATACTGGGTCTGGTTTAAGAGTTACTTCTACAGGAAATGAAATATCTAAATTTGATGACTTTGATATAATCAACGATGTGTTTTTAGGTGAATATATAGATTCTTCTAAATGGTCTACTACGCATACCACAGGTGTATATGAAAACTCTATAGATGTTACTGGAGGTTTTTTATATCCAAAAGTATTTTTTAATAAAACTTACGTAGGTTTAAAAAGTACTTTTGATAATACTAGTTGTTTCTACTTTGAGGCTGTTGTAAATCTATATAAATATATAAACTCCACAAATTATGATAATAAAAGTACTCACATTAAATTTAAGTTTAGTAATAATCTAGGTGATAGTTTTTATTTAATTTATAGAAGGAATACAGCTACAGGAGGTAGTGGGGATGCTTACCTTGTAGATAATCATAATAATTGGATATTTTTATTTAATAATGTAGCATGGCTAGGAAATCCTCAGAAAGTCAAAATAACAGTTAAAAATTCTGATATACGTGTTGTTTTAGTGACAGATGGTATTACTAACCCTTATGTAGATAAAACTATCGAAGATTTTATAGATTTTCCAATATCAAAATTGGAGTGTGTTTTTATAAATGATAGTGACACATTATATAGCGGTTTTAACTACTTATATATAGATAATGTGTTATTAAAAGTTCTAAATGTTCTAACTTCTAATGATCATATAATAGTTAGTTTTAATACTACTACTGAAGTAGATCGTGTAAAATGTTTAGCGGATAAATATATTGCAAATATAGATATAAAATTTAACAACAGTTTTGAATACAATAAATTAGTGTACTCGTCAGAATTACTTAAAATAGAATCTTTACACTCTTATACTTATATTGCCATAGATTTGGAAGAAAGGCATGCATTAGATTTTATACGTAACTATGGAAATATGCAAGATAAACTTTACTTAAATTTATTAGGATCTTACATAAGTTTATCTTCTACAGATACATCTTCAATTCAAGATGTAGATTGGTGGTATAGTTATGATGTAAGCATAACTTTATTTAATGATATAGATTATTCTACTAATTTTAGTGATTACAAAGATACTACTAGAATTTATATAAATAATAAAGTACACATGTCTACTTTAGAGTATATATCCGGCAGTTCTAGTGGTTATTTTAATGGCAGCTCTTTTTTTCAGATGGAATGTAAGGGAGATTTTGAATTTGGCTACAACAGTTTTGGTATTTCTTTATTTGTATTTATGCTCTCAAGTATAATAGAAGATAAACATCTAGTAGGTAAATGGTCGGGTAGTTACTCCTACTCGTTAGGAATAACTAAAGACAGAAAAATATTTTTTAAGTACACAGATGGTAGCAGCACTAACACTGTGTACTCTGATGTAACTTTAGTAGTAGGTAAGTGGGTAAATATACAAGTAAATAGACAAGATTGGAATTTATATATATTTATAGATGGAAAATTATCAGGTTTATTTGATATAGGTATTTTTTATATTAAAAGTAATGCAAGTAACTTATATGTAGGAGGTCTTCCTGATAGTCCTTCTTCTAATTTTTATGGCTATATAGATAATTTACACGTAAGAAAAGGTAAACCTATAAATGTTTCTGATTTTACAGTCAGTACTTATAACAACTCTTTAAAGATCGCTAATTTAGAAGAATATAGATGGCTTAGAATAAACATACCCACTACAGGCAATAAATCTTTAGATAAGTTAGGGTTATATCCAAACATTGAAAGGCCTTTATTAAGTACTGGTGGGTTTAATTGTACTTGGCAGCCTTTAGGTCAAGCATTAACGAATTACTTTTCGTCTCCCATTAATATTACAACTGCTTGTATAAAAACAGTAGCTACTTCTAGTATAGAGAATTGTGATGCTAGTAATACTATTACAGGAGATAGAAAGGGTCTTAATTATGAGGATTGTTGGGGTTTTGATGTAGATGATCTTGAACCTACACTGACTTTACTTTTTGATAAACATTATACAATAAGTTCTATAGATATTTATCATGGTTTAAAGACCGGTTCTGGGTATTTTTCAGAAGATTTTAAAGTTAATGGTTATACCACTTCTTCTGGGTTAGAATATACTGAATTATTTAGTATCACAGGTAATACCTCTGAAGTCACTACACATACGTTTGACACAGTAACTATTGAAAAACTTGAGTTTATTATCACAAAATATATTTCTGGAGAAGACGAAATACCTAGAAAAGATGAAAGTGGTTTTGTTACTTATACTACTTTAAGTGGCGGCTTTATTAGAGAGTTTGAAGCTTATACTCCTAAAAATAAAGAAACTATTTCATCTGAAGATTACCCCGTAGTCTGTATAGACCTTATACGTAAATTTAACGTATCTAATTTTAGTTTTTATAGAGACGGCCTTTTTCCTAGTAATCAGATAGATGGGGCATTATGGTTGTCTTACGCTGAAAATAAATTTAATTACATTAAATATTCTGATGTAGATATAGCAGACCCCAAAAAAGTAGCTTTTTTTAGTAATAATAATGAATTTACCTATTTAAACTTTCCAGATGCCGTTAGTACCAATATGTTAAGCGCATCTATTTATATATTAGATAACTCTTTATTTTTAGACGCTGGAGCTTATGATCTTAATTGGTATGCTTTTAATAATACCACCTCAGATTTATTTTATTTACAAATTATAGGCCCAGATTTAAGTAATAAATTTTTTCCAGTGCAAGAACTAAAAGATGCTTGGACATTTCAGCAAAACACTTTAATTGTTAAAACTACAGGACTCTTTAAATTTATATTTGGAATAACTAGCGATGACTTAACAGATGATGATGGTAACATGATTATTTGTAGCGTTAAAGATATAACAATAAAAAGAACCTTAGAATATACACGTTGGGTATGCGCCATAGACAACACAGCTACAGATTATTCTTTTGATGCTAATGTGGATAATGCCCATCCACACTATGTCAAAGAGTTTAAAATAAATAGTGGTAGCATTCATCAAATAACAGAAAGCTCTAATTGGTGGAAGTCAAGCTTTTCTACCTTAAGTACAAGCGTTACGAGAGTACTAGTAGATAAGGCGTCACTTAAAATAGCGTATGCAAAAAGTACTAAAGAAGACAGTGTAGAATTTATTGAGGGGGATTCTTTTTATAAAGATGCCTACTGGCTGGAGAAAGATTTTTTACGCTTAAATTTGTACATTAGTGACGTAAATAATTTAGATGTGTCTTATGGAGGCATAGGCTTTGGATGCCCTAATGGTTACGATCCTAATGGAAGATATAGAAATAGAAATAGAGGAACGTTTGCTTACGCTTGGGATTTTTCTGAGATGTCTTTACATTCTGGTTGGAATAAACTAAAATTACAATTCAGTAAATATAGCACTATATTTCCTATAAATTTAAACAGTAAAAATTCTTTTTCCCAGGAAAAAGATACAGAAGTAAGGAATGCTTTTTTAGCAGGCTTCATGCTTAATTACAGAGGTACCGGTATAGGGGATCTTAGTATGTACATAGAAAATATAGGTATAAAAAGATGTTTATATGAAGAAAAAGTTTTAGGTGAAAATTCTTTATGCTTATCTTATGCAGAACTTGTAGAGGTACCTTTATCTAACTTGACTATAAGTAAAGGCACTGTATCATTTTTTGCAAAGATGTACAATAACTCTGTAGGATTAGATTTATTTGATAGATACACCTCAAGAACATTTTTTTCTGTCACATCTCCTGATAATGACATAGTAACTTTTGGTTTAAAATCAGGAAAATGGTTCGAATTCGGTGTGGGAGATGTATCTGAAAAGTACGTTACTTTTTCATTAACAGGTGATAATAAAATACATAAAGATGATTTTTTAGAGTATGACGAACCCTTTCATATAACTGTAATGTGGGATAACAAGGGTAACATGTCTAATGGGGACTCCTTCAGGTTATATTTTAATGGTAAATTGACATGGTACAGTAAGTTTTTATGGAATGTATCCAGTGATGCAGCTTCTAGATTAATATTAGGCGGCGGAGCACCCGAAGGTGCTTTTAATAATGAATCTAGTGGAGCAGCTATATTTAAAAATTTAAAGGTGTATAACTACTGTATAGAAGTGTCAGACTACACTGCCAAAATAGGTGAAGATCTTGTTACTTATGATGTTAATGATTTTGTTTACTTATCTTTAGACAATATTAATTTTTATGGCAGACATGCTAGTGTGATGCCTTTAACAGTTTCTGGGGTTGCTCCATTAGAAGAAGTCACCTTGTACGTAAAGTCCATAAAAAATAAAGAATTTAGAAAACTTAAAAATAAATCTGCAAATTTACTCATTGATTGGATAGTGACGGTGTAACTATGGCAAAATATAATATAATAGCTAACAGTAATCTTACATGCCTTACAGGTCCAGGTTTGGGTAATACTACGCTTACTTACAATCAACTAAGTTCTTTGTATGATAGTGAGCTAGACTCTACAAAAATAAATTTAAATGCTTCTAATGTTTTGTTTTTAGAAGCAGATTTTTCAAGTAAAATTAGAGTAGATAATTTTAGAATGTACCTTTCTAATTATCAAGTATTAAATAATATAAATTTTTATTATAAAGAGTATTCTTACTCAGATAATTATATACTTTTAGACAAGCAACATAATGGAGAGTATTATTTTGTGCCTAATCTTCCAACAATATTTACTCCAGAAAAAGTTTTAATTACAATTTCAGGAGTAGCTACTTATTTTTCAGAACTTGTAGTTTATAATGAAGATTATTCTGTTAGTTTTGGGGAAGATGGTAACCAGACTATGGTTGACATAAGAGATAGTGAATCCGATAACTTATCTGATGCACATGTACTAAAAATAAAAAATCAAAGTTCAGTAGAAATGGCCACCGCTTACGTGTGTGTAGATTACAGCGCTTCTCCTGCAGATGATTACATAAAGCTTTCTAATGATAATAAGTATTTTTATGGCGTTTTAGATGGGGTAAGTTTAAAAGATGACTCAGCTTCTTCTACGTATAGATGGTCTTATGGGTACATGGATAATATAACTATTATAGATAACATTTACATAACTATAGATGATGTATCACAAGAAAATCCTGTAGGGATTTATACCACCCAAATATTTAATATGGAAAATTACGTAAGTAGTTTAAATTGCCCTATAACTTCTTTTAATAGACATAGTTCAAGTTTTTTAGTGACAAAGTCTACTTGCTCAGGTACTAGTGTTATAAAGACAGACCCTACTGACAATGACTATACAATAGAAGTTAGAAGTTCTAATTCAGAACCGGAAAGTAAAAGAGATCTTTTGTATATTTCAGGTATTATTGACTCAGGTAATACCTTATTAACAACAATGTACTCTAAAGATTTAAAAACCAACGTAGAGACAGCTTTTTGTTCCTATATTTTATTGGTAAATGGTACTTATGCCACATCGACACACTTCGTTTGTTTAGGTATATGTGAGGTTTCTAGTACTGGTGACATAGTAATGACCATGAATAATAAGGACTCTAATCATGGTCAAATACAAACGTATAGATTTAATAAGTACGGTGTGAGTTACTCTATAGCGACGTGGGTTCCACAGCTGCCTGCTAATTATTGGTACAGTGGTTCTCAGACCTATTCTCAGATAGTGGATAGATATAGCAAGTGCCAAGCTACACACAGTTATTACTGGATTTTGCCTTACTACAATGATAAACTTGAATGTTTAGCTTTAGTAGCACATGGTAACAATGATTCTTATCCAGTAAAACATATATATTTTGTTGAAAACGTAGCTACATTTTCAACTTGTAAAGACTCAGGAGGTAATTCAGTATGGTACATTTCTGCGCTAGTAGGTGGAGTTACTAGATTAAGTTACAGTGAAAGTACAGAAGCTCATATACCTGTTATTAGTGCCAAGTATGTTGCGGGAAATTATGATGGGGGCTGTTGGATATTAGAAGAATCTACACGACAGTTGCAAAAATATGAACAAACAACTAGCGACTCAGCGGAAATACAGTACATAAAAACTATTTCTAAAGATTCTTATGTGGGTTATAACAGTGTTAAATGTATTTCTAATGATAAAACGGGAAAAGATGGTTTGTGGTATATTAATGGCCCACATGTTATACACATAGATAGTTATGGTATTACTTTATCAGAAACTTATATTGCGGGCTCAACTATGTACAATAAATTAGTAGTTTCTTTAGACAGGGTTCTTGTTATATACATAAACGAGAATTATGGTAATAATTATGCAGCAACTAGTAATCCTACTGTAACTTTAGATGCGTCGGGCAATATAATAGATAGTTATAATTTAAGAACTCCTCATATTAGAATCATAGATTACAGTTATTACACAGAAACAGGCGAACATTTACTACCTTATGCAGATGACCCAGTCTGGGGGGATGAAGGTACATTAGAATGGAAAAAAGTTGCTCTTTCTGGCTATTTTTTACCTAAAACAAAGTATCATCAGACACGTTTTGTTTTGCGTACAACACAATCAGGAGTATCACCTGTCTTAAGTAATGTTACAATACCTTTACCAGTAATTATACCTGACATACCTGTAAATAGCACAAAAGACTTGTATATAAAAACAGCTTACACAGGTAATGAAGACCAGATAAATTATACTACTAAGTTACGTTGTTGGTGGTATATATAATTAATACATAACATTATGTCACAATATATTCCTCCAAAAATAGACTATTTAAAGTTTAGTTTTAAGGATGGTAGTTATGTTTCTCCTGAATTTAGCTCTTTAAATTTTAATTTTTCATTTAAAAGCACATCTAGTGACTTAAATGCTTTTATAGAAGTCTCTCAACTATATCAAGAAGAGGCTTATACTTACGTAAAAGAATGTAGAAGTATTATAGTAGGATATAAAAATAACAATGTTCAAACTCTAAAACTGCCTTGTAGTTTTGGAGGTATCAGAGATTTAGGGTCGTTTATACACATAAATCCTCCTAACGTAGATTTAAAGGCGTATTTGAATGCAGTATCCAACTTTAAAAATTTAAGTGTATTTATACGTAGTAATTTTTACGGAACTGAGTTTCTTGCTGCTAATTTAAGAAGTCACCTAAGAAAAAGTTTTGATTTAAGTGGAATTTTGCTAGGTAATTATGTTGAAAAGGACTTATATGCCTATTTAAATGTAATAGAAGTAAAAGATTTACTTTCCAGTATAATTCCAAATCTTCTTCATGGTTCAATAGATTTAAGCGCTTATAGTAAAAGTTTCTACAGACAACCTAAGAATTTACATTCATACTTGAACATAATAGAAGTACGAGATTTGTTTTCTAATATAGTTCCAAATTTGTGGCATGCTTCTAGTAATTTAAGTGCTTATAGTAAAAGTTTTTTTAGGTACTACAAAGATTTTGGTGTTAGTTTACACAGTTGGGACAACAAAGATCTTAGTGCTTATATATACCAACTGTATAGTAAAAATTTGAAAGCAAATATATTAGCTACATTTTATTTAGATTTACCTACATCTATTTATTTAATAGAACCTAAAAATCTGTTAGGAAATTTGCACGGCTGGGATAGTAAAGATCTACTTGTTAAAATGGTAGCCGTATACGGTCCAGGAGATTTAAATACAAGTATAAATGTTGTTACGGGTGTTGATTTAAAAACCAGTATTAATGCCTATAGGGGTTTAAATGTTACCTCTAATTTAAAAGCATCTGTAAGTAGTTTTTATACTCAAGAATTGTACGCACACTTATATGTGTCTTTAGGTAATAATTTAAAAGCTAATTTAAATGCTTCAGGAGCAGCTTCTAATTTATATGCTAGATTGTTTCCTAAGGTAGTACATGTAAAAAAAGCTTTCCATGTAAATTTATTAAGTTATAAATCCTTATTTTGCACTATAAATACTACATGTTTAAGTACGGATTACAAGGATTTAAAAGCTTTTTTACATTCCTATGCTAGCGTAGCTTTAAACGCTCATATAAATATGGATGATGGGTACAGTGGTAATTTAAAAGCTTATATAAATGACAGGACTGATATTGTACTAAATTCTATTAATATCAATTTTATACCTATAACTAAGTACTCATCTTTAAACATAAAAATACAAAGTGACAATGCAGGATTGAGCTATAATACTATAGACGTGTTAAGTAGTCCTTATTTTAGAAATGCGGAAAATTTAAAGGCTGTTATAATAGCTACTAAGTATAGAACATCTTTTGTAGGTCTTACATCAGAGTTGATTTGTTACACAGATAAAATATTTAATACAAATAATATAGAAACGAAAGGTAATGTACTTAATTTAACGTATGACAGTACACTAGATTGGAAAAGAAATATTGAACTTTATTTTAATGAGCAAGCACGCTATTATAGGTATGTTTCATCGAACAAAAAAGTTTATAGAACTAACAGAGAAAAGCATTGGGTAATCAGAGTAGTAGGTTTTAGTTATAGACCTGGTATAGGAGTTGAAAAAGGAAAGGTACTTACTAAGTACATATTTAATTTAAGTAAATATAAAAACATAGATGAGGCAATAAAAGATGCTATTGATAGAGTAAGTACTTTTAGAAAAGGTAATTTAAAAGCTAATTTAAATGTGATTTTATCTGAGTTACCTTTTAAAAATTTAAGTAGTTATATTTACTCTAGGTACGTAGGTTACGGATCTTCAGAGTTAAAAGGTAGAATAAGGGCCATGTACAAAGGTATTCAAAGAGATATTTTAGGTAGTATTGTGGGAAAACACTTGCAAATAAATCTCGAAGCAAGTATAGTAGGAGATTATGAGTACACATCTCCAAAAGGTGATAATATTTGGTTTAATTTTACAGAAAAAGATATAGTAGAATCCTTACATAAAGTAGTTAATTTAAATTTTAAAAACGGGTAAAATGTATGCGAGTACTTAGAGTAGGGCCAGGATTAGAATTTGAAACTTTAACTTTAGCATATGATAATGCCGAAGATGGTGATATGTTACTACTTGAACCAGGTAATTATGGGTTTTTTATATGCGATAAAAATATACATTTGGTAGGTAATACAGACAACGTATCAGGTAATAAGGTTTATTTTTATGAGATAAGAATATATTCTAGACCAGCAGTTACAAAACAAACTACAAAAATAGTGTGGGAGAAGTTATATATTCAGGCTAATAGCACTTACTATAGTTCATTGCAATTTTATGATTATACAAATCCTGATGGATTAGAGTTTATATACAATAGATGTTATTTTGGTGGTTATTCTTCTTATAATATTTATAATATAAGATCTATTGGTATGAATCTATCTTTTATTAATTGTTCTTTTAATTTTTTTGATTTAACAAGTTTTAATTTAACTACAGAAACAGTTATAAGTACACGCACCCATATATACACAGATAAAAACAAGATAACTATACCTTATGAAGACTATGTTTACAATGCTGCCACAGGCTACGGTTATAATTACGGAACGTCTTATTTTAAGACTATAACAGACTATTATTTTGAGGGTACAATAACAGAGGACTACTTACCTGTATCAAGAGTAATTAAGGCTTACAGGCACTCTGATGATTCTTTTATGAATTCAACTGTGTCTGATGAGACTTCTGGAAAATTTACTATTTATACTCCGGTATCAGATGAACATTACTTAATCTGTAAAGCGGATAATGATGTTGTAAGCTACAATGATTTAATACGTAGAAATATTACACCTGCTATACATAAACTGCCGTCAGAATGGTACGGTAGTTATAAGTTCCAGTTGACAATAGACGTAACTTCATTTGCGTATAATATGTATAATAGTGTAGTTTTAATTAGTTTAGATTCTTCTTCAGGGTTAACGAGTTATGACACATCAGTAATTTTTGATCACCTAGTTTTAGATGAGTTTAGGACTTTTTGGTCGTTAGAAGACTGCCTAGGTAACCGTATGTACTGCGAAATAGTTAAATGGGATATTGCTAATAAAGAAGCTATAATATGGGCGCAAATACCTTTTATAGAGACTTTAAATAATTTAGAGTTATACTTATATTATAATAGAAACAAATCTTCTAACTACTACAATGTAAGTCCTCCAGGAACATATACAACAACTGCTCTTTGGGGATCTAACAGTTTAGGTGTTTGGCATATGACAGAAACAGGGGTAGACGTAGATCCTGTACAAGATGCTACCATAAGAAAGCATAACTGTATTTCTTACAATATATACAGGGATGATCATGAAGATGCACCCTTAGGAAAAGCAATAAATTTTACTAATGGTTATTTATTGATAGACGATAATATAAAAAATACTTATACTGGTACAATGTCTTTTTATGCTCTAGTAAAATTTAATACCTTAATGGCAAGAGGTACTATATTTTGTTTGGGAGGGCAAAATAAAGGTTGGGAAATAGGTATAGATAATGGGCAATTATTTTCAGCTATAAGAACGTCCACAAATCTTAGAGTAGAAGCTAACACTACTATTTCAGGAATTGATGTAGATAATTACCATCTAGTGACTTGCTTAGTAGATGCGTCTAAAACATCTATTTATTTGGACGGAGAATTAGAGGCAGAAGCTACTGTGTACAGTTCTGATTTTTTAGGAAGTAACAGTACAGCTATAGGCTCTTCTTATCTAGGGGGTGCTTATGATTCGGATTTAGTTGATGGTGTAACATACGTTGATCCCATCCCAATAGTAACAGTTTCTGGTGTAGTAGTATCTGGGACTGTTATGGTACTACTTTCAAATGGTACAACGTACTATGACCAAGTAGGAAGACATACTTTTACAGCTAAAAATGATTCTTCTTTATATATTAATGACAGTGTAAGTAAATTTGGTAACGGGTCTTTGGAAGCTGTGAGAGGTTCAAGTGTACCTGCTCCTGGCGGATATAATTATAATTGGGTCAGAGTAAATGGTAATTTAGATGATTTTGAATTGGGTGATAGTGATTTTACTATTACATTTTGGGTATATGTAATAACAAATGGTAACATAAATGTACTTTATAATACTGACGGACAAAATAATGGGTTACGAGTTTATGCGTATAGAAGTAACAGTTATTATAGGGTATATTTTGTATTATATGACGCCGCCGGTGTAACAATCTACTCTGTACACTGTAACGTATATAAATTTAGTTGGTTAGGCTGGCATCATATAGCAATTGTTAGGAAAAACACTACAATATACATATTTATAGACGGGGTCATTCAAGGGCAGCAGTACATAGATGTTTATATACATACTACAACTGCTACTATGGGCATTATGTTAGCAGATGTACAATCAAGAGTTAGTCATGTAGAAGTAACTAAAGGGTATGCAAGATGGACATCAAATTTTAGTTTAAATATACCTAATAAAACTCCAGACACATTTTTTCCTGGACTTATAGATGAAATAATGTTATATAATCAAACACATCGAGAACAGGAGATTAGTTTATTTTATGATAGTATTAAGGATAATTTAATTACATATAGTTAATTTAAGGAGTATACGATGTTAAAATGTACAGAATGTGGAGAAGAGCTACAAGGTGTAACTTCATATAATAATATGTTTGGTTTTTATTTAGAAGATGAGACTATTTTTGAAGCAAAGTTTTGTAAAAATTTATGTTTAGTTTGTATGAAGGACAATATTAATGCTTTAGTAGGACAACTTAATTTTATGTGTGATGAAGATGTTGATTCTAAATTAAATGTGTATAAGAACCCTAAATATTTTAGTTAGTCACAAATACCTTGACATTTATTGCATTATATGTTATTTTTATTAAATAATAATGTGTATGTTAATTTTTTAAGTTAAGGAGTATTTTATGGAATTTACAATTGGATTAGACAAGTTACAAAAAGCTTTAAAAGTAGTAGGTGCAGTAGCAAAACCAAATTCTCCCGAAGCAGCAGGACAGGTTTTATTAGACATAGCTGAAGATGGCTCAATTGTTTTTGTAGGGAATAATGGTAGGCTAGCCACTACTCATATGGTGACAGGTAATGTTGTTAAAACACAAGGAACTGTTTGTGTACCTTTTACTAAATTAGCTTCCTTCGCTAATTCTTTTATTTTTTGGGATGGCACTTCTGGAGTAAAAGATGTTACATTTAAAAATTTAAAAAAGAATGTAAGCGTAAGACTTACAAATACTTTTGAAACAGGTAAAACTTCTAAAAATAAATTACTGTTAAAAACTTTTCCTCAACAGAAATTTTTTGTTCCTGAACCCTTTAAGAAAGAAGCCTTCAGGTTAAGATCCGTAGTTTTAAAATTAGCTATAGCTAAAGTACTTTATGCTATTGACCCTAACGCTCAACAAAGTTTTATACAAGGAATGAACATTTCTTTTACACAGGATAATATTTATTTTGTAGCTACTGATGCCTTGAAACTTTCTGAATACAGTACTAAAAATACTGGTAATTTATTTGAAGGTTCCTACATAGTCCCACATTCTTTCATAATAGCTTTAAGAAAAATAGCTGCTAGTATTGACGATATAAGTTTTGATATTTCAGATGGAAAAATAAAAGCCTTAGTAAATAATTCTGTACTACATTCAAACCTTATTGTAGACGCAGCTTTCCCAGACTACCAATCAACATTTGATAACTATAAACATAAAATAGTAATAGATAAAGAAGTAATGTTGAGTTGTTTTATACCTTATTTAGGAGTTCTCAATGATGATGATAACAAACGTTTAACTATAGAATTAAAAAATAAACAACTTTGTATGAGCTCACCTTATTTTGAAGCAGAGTACGAATCTCCTATAGATTTTGATGGAGAGTTTATTATTGACATTAACGGCTTATTTCTTGCGCAAACTTTAGATGCTATACAGGACGATATTTTGGACATGTATTTTTCAGATAAGGATGGTTACTTAATTTTTGATTCATCTAATTTTAAAGATCAGAAGGCTTTAATAACAAATATTAAACGTGCCTAATATGAATAAATTAGAAGAAATACTAAAATGTCTGTATAAATCCTTAGGTAGTTTAGGGGAAACAAATCTTTTTGGTACAGAGGTAGTAAACTATACTGAAATAGACATGTTGTGTAAAGATTACCTACAATATAGGGATTTTAAAGTTATAGCCTTACCTAAAAGAGAAGTCATAAAAAAAGCAGAGGACTTAGTTAATTACTTCTATTCTTTATATCGTTTCCATAAAGGTAGTGCTTGTCCTCTAGTAGCAAATAGAAAAAAAGATATTATTTTAATATCTAAATTTGTTAAACAACGTAGAGAGTACCTAGACTGCTCTTTAGAAGAAGCTATGCAAGATACTGCTACTATAATAGAGGCATTATTTATTTACAAAGAAGATCTAGGACTTAATAGAGAAGCAGGTATATGGATATTTGGTACAGATAAATGTAAATGGATAACAGATAAGATTATAAGTTTACTAAATACCAATTATGTAAAGTACAATGAAACAGTTATGTTAAATAAAGCTCAGATTTTTTCTAAAGCTAATGTTGATGTTTGTACAGGGTTTGATATAGACGAAATAAATAAAAGGAGAGGGTTGAATGGTTAAAAAAGCAACAACAAAAAAAGCAGAAGGTAAGAAAAAAGTTTCTAAAATGGATATAGCTTTAAAAGCTATAGAAAAGAAGTACGGCAATGTAGTTAAACCTATGTCAGAAAGGCCCCTCATAATAGATACTATCTCTACTAGAAGTATAGGTCTAGATGCAGCGCTTGGACGGGGTGGTGTGGCTTTAGGTAGGATTTATGAGATATACGGACCAACATCTGGAGGTAAATGTGTTACTAAAGACACATATGTAAACAGTGAACATGGTTTAGTTACAATCGAAGAATTATTTAAACTTGAAGGCGAAAAGCCCTTTACGACTAATAAAAACAAAGAGATAAAAAGTTGTCTGAGGAATGAAAAAGGTTTAGAGGAAAATACTTCACATTTTGTGTGGAGCAATAAAAAACCAGTAAATTATATAAAAACTGTAGCAGGTTTGTCTATAAAATGTACAGATAATCATAAATTAAGGGTTATAGATAATAATACTGGTTTTATATCTTGGAAAAAATCAAAAGATATAACTACTTCTGATTATTTACTAGTAAATAAAACCCGTTCAGAAATGGTTTACGAAGATAAGGTTACAGAGGGAGAGGCTACTTTTTTAGGTATGCTATTAGCTGAAGGTAGTTTAGGTTACAGCAATAAATTTTTATTCACAAATGAAGATCCTGAAATGCTATCTTTATTTTCAAGTCTTGTTGATAAGCTTTTTAATTTTAATAACATAAAGAAATATAGTAAGGATAATAATACATTTTCATATGCTGTGCATTCAAAAGTACTAAGAGAATTACTTTATACTAAGTATGGATTAAGTAAAAGCTTAGCTAAAGAAAAGAGTGTACCTATGGTTATAAGGGTAAGTTCTTCCAGAATTATATCAAAATTTTTGTCTGCATATTTTAGTCTTGATGGTTGCTATGAGCGAAAAAATCGTATAACTGCAAGTAGCGCTTCAAGAGAGTTACTTAAACAGATTCAGTTACTATTGTTAGATAGGTTTGGTATAAAGTCAAAGACTTACAAGAAATTAAATAAGAGTTATGATAAGTATTATTATCATATAACTATATCATCAGATGATACTAATAAGTTCATTAAAAACATAGGATTTATTTTAAAAAATAAGATAGATAAATGTACGTTATTACAATGCGAGAAACCTTGTGCCTCTTTTAGTTGGGCGTTTCCTAGGCAAAACGATCTAGTAAAAGTTTTACTTAATGATTCTGAGGCTACAACTTTAGAGTATGACCTTGTCGAACCCTTGATAAATAGAAATCAAAACCTAACAAGTAAAAAATTAAGTATTATAATAAATAGTTTTTCTAAAATAAATAAAGGTTCAAGTGCTAATTTAATACTAGAACATTTGAATTTATTGAATAATTTTTATGCTTGTACCAAAGTAACTTCTATAAAAAAATTAGACCCAGAACCAGTGTTTGATGTTGTGATGCCAGAAACACATAGTTTTTTGTCTAATGGTTTAATTAGCCATAATACTACCTTAGCTATGTCAATAATAGCAGAAGCTCAGTCAAGAGGTATGAAAGCTGTGTTTATTGATGCAGAAAAAAGTGCTGACCCAGTACTATTTGAATCGATGGGAGTAGACTTGGCTAAATTAGAGGTGATAGACTTATACACTGGAGAAGACAATTTAGATGCAGCAGAAATGATTATGAAGTCTGGTAACGTAGATTTGCTTGTTGTAGATAGTGTAACGGCGCTTATACCTAAAGTGCAGGCTGAAAAAGAGATTGGTGATGTTAATATTGCTTTACTTGCTAGGTTAATGAGTACAACTTTATTACGTTATGTACCATTAGCTGCTGAACATCAAATTTGTATTATATTTATTAATCAAATTAGACAGAAAATCGGCGTTATGTTTGGTTGTTTTCATTATGATACACAAGTAGTGTTAGAGGACGGAAAAAGTCTACCTATAGGTTATATTGTGGATAATAAAATAGAAGCTAACGTTTGGAGTTATAATGATAATAAAGATGTTTACGAGTTAAAACCTATAGTAGCTTGGCACGATAATGGAAAAGTGGAAAATACAAACGATTTTTTAACTATACAAACAGATGCTATAGATAATAAAGGAGGAAAGTTTAGTTTGACCTGTACAAGTTATCATAAAATACTTACTCAAAGAGGATGGTCAACTGCAGGTTCGCTTAAGCAGGCCGATTTATTAGTTTCAAAATATTACGCGACTATGAATGGTTCTTTTGGAGATTTTATGTCTGCAGTTCTAGTTTGTGATAGTACAATACACGTTAGGTCTATTAATACAGGATGCTTAAAATTACAAGATAGTATTAATCCAGAATATTTAGAATGGAAAGTAGAAAAATTAGCTCCTTGTTTGAAATTAAAGAGAAGGGATTTAGCCCTAAATAAAATCAGATATGAAAGTGATTACACTTATGAATTTGCAAAAATCAAAAAAGAAATTGGCCAAAGGAACACTATGTTTTTTTTAAATAACTTCAGCGCTCTTGGCTTAGCTTTATTGATAATGGACGATGGACATCTAGATTTATCTACAGGTCATAGGAGATATAATCTCTCTATAAAAAGGTTTAAAAGAGACACAACTACTTTAGAAGAGATTAAGGAAACTTTTTGTGACCTTGGTTTTTTATGTAACTACAACATTAAAGACGGGAGCATATGGTTCAAAACTGAAGCAACGGATAAAATAGCCTCCACAATATGTAGGTTTATCCCTGAGTGTATGTCTTATAAATTACCTGTAGAATATAGAAATAAGTACCAAGATTTTAATTTAACTAACAGCCCTGTAATAAAAACTAGTTATGTTAGAATTAAAGGTATTAAAAAGGCATCAGATAGAAAGTTACGTAATCTTAGGAAGTTTGACATTACCGTAGAAGACAATGCTACTTATATGGTAGGTAGTTCCACTAATGGCATAGTAGTGCATAACTCACCAGAAACTACTCCTGCAGGAGAAGCACTACCATTTTATTCTACTGGTAGACTTAGAGTTAGCGGTGTTGGTGCTAAGAGTAATAGACTTACTAATGAACAAGGTACTGTGATTGGACATAAAACTAAAATAGAAATAAAAAAGAATAAACTAGCTGCACCTTTTACTACAGCAGAAGTAGATTTATTTTATGGTGTAGGTTATGATATGGAAGGTGAGATTATAAAATTGGCGGTAGATTTAGGAATAATTAACAAGTCAGGTTCGTGGTATAGTTATGCAGATAAAAACATAGGTCAAGGTGATAAAGGTCTACGTGAATTTTTTAAGGAAAACTACGATGTATTTTTAGTTATAAGAGGCGAGGTTATTGAGATAGTAGGATTAAAAGAGTATTATGATGCCCAGAAAGCAAGGGATAAGAAGGTAAAGGGTGATGCCTAAAAAATTAAAATATAGCTTCATTAAAAAGCAACTTAAGTTACAAGGCTTTATTTTACTTTCAAAAAAATATATTAACTCAACTAAAAAATTAAAATGTTTATGTAAAAATGGACACATATTTTGTATAAGGTGGGGAGATTTTCAACAAGGACACGCTTGTCCAAGATGCTATGGGAATGCTCCTCCAACATACAATTATGTTAAAAATTTTTTTGAAAGTAAAGGTTGTATTTTACTATCTAAAAAATATGTAAGGTCAAGTGAAAAATTAGATTATATATGTAAGAATAAGCATAACCATAGTATTCGATGGGATGATTTTAAAAAAGGATTAGGGTGTCCGAAATGTAGAAGTATTTATAGTCCTAAAGGGTCAGAACATTGGAATTGGCAGGGAGGGTTATCTGTAGAGCCTTATTGTTTGATATGGGCAGACAACATTTATAAAAAAGCAATAAAAGATAGAGACTCTAATATGTGTCAAAATCCGTATTGTTTTAAAATTGTATATAGTAGGGCTTTAAGTATCCATCATATAGATTATAATAAAAAGAATTGCCATCCAAGTAATTTAATAACACTTTGTATAGGATGTAACTCTAGAGCAAATAAAGATCGTGATTGGCATACAGAGTGGTACCAAACTTTAATGCATAATAAATATGGTTATATAAATGAGTAAAATAGCGGATGCTACTTACGTAGCTCTAAAAAATTTGTATAGTTTTGATAAAATAGAAAAAGAGTATTATATTAATTATAAAAATACAAGGTTATTTTTTGATTTTTTTATACGTTCTTTGCAAGTACTTGTAGAGTGTGATGGGGAACAACATTACAAATATGTAAGCCATTTTCATAATACGATAGAGGATTTCTATGCTCAGAGAAGAAGGGATAATTTAAAAATAGAATACTGTGAAGAAAATAACTTGACTTTAGTTCGTTTTTATGATAAAAAAGATACTATAACTGAACAATTAATTCTGAATAGAATATATGAGGCTATGAGTGAGTGATATATTAATTAAAAGTTGTCAAGACTTTATACCTTTAAAAGATGGAACTTTTCATGGCGACTCTAAGTATTGTGATCTATCTTTAGAGTGTAAGCAGTTAGGTATGAAGACAGATTGGTATAATTTTTTTAATAATGAAACTAAAGAGTACGAAACAGATTATTTTTGTACAGGTTGTTATGTAAAAGAAGAACAGAAAGGTGTAGATGAGGAGGTGTCTTAATGGAAGCAGGTTTAGTTTCTTTTAGAAAAGCTTCACCAGATCCAGGACTTATAGATGAGATATTTGCTTATGATTCTAGAACTTTAGGACAGACTAATTCTCAACAAGTAAGTCAATATATAATTGCTTTGTCTCAATACTTAATATATTTTAAGACTAAATTTAATGAGACAAAGATGTTTCTTACTAGGAATACTAGAAATTTAGAATTAAAAATTATAGAGCTAACTACAGATGAGGATTTAAAAAGGTTTAAAACTAAAAAAGATTTAAGATTTTATGTTATACATAATAAACCTGAGCTTATAGAAATTAGAAATAATATAGAAATTCTACAAGATGAGATCTTGTTGTTAGAAGGTATAGATAAAACTATTTCAGAACTAATTGCTAGCTTTAAAAGAGAACTTACAAGAAGGGAAAATGAATTATACCAACAACGAAACTCATAATGATTTAGAAGGTACCTATAGGTTTTGTGACTATAGTAATGAACGTTCTATCATATCTAAAGCTATACAAAGTGAAGATCATTTTTATACACTTTTAAGTAAAGTTTCACAAGATGACTTTTTATCTGAAGATTCTAAAGTTATATTTTTTCTTATGAAAACTTTACATGAAGCAGGCGTAAGATCTTTTGACACGCCTTTATTATTATCAGCAGCAAAAGACTTAGGGAAAGGTGCTATATTTACTAAGGATTATGTGGAAGCTTTAAAAAATGTTGAAGTTTCCAGTTTAAATTTTGACCTTTACTTAGATAAGTTAGTAGACGACAGTACAAAGTACAAGTTATATAATGATTTACTAAATAATACCAATATGGTATTCGAAAACGCAAGTTCTTTCAGCTCCACACCCAGTAGCGACTTACTAAGTAAGGTTCAATCGGATATACTTTCTTTATCTGCATCTAGTTTGTCTATAGAAGAACCTACACATGTAGCTGATGGTTTAGATGACTACCTTAAGAGTATTCAAGATAATAAAGTAGAACTTATGGGACTTTCGACAGGCTACCCTGTTTTGGATAAAGCGATTGATGGTTTAGTGGCGGGCACCTTAACAATAGTAGCAGCTAGAAAGAAGATGGGTAAGAGTACTTTACTTACCAATATAGCTTCTTATGTTTCAGTACATCAAGGTGACCCAATACTTTATATAGATACTGAGATGACATTTAAAGAGTGGAGAGATAGGGTTATAGCTATAATTAGTGGTGTGGATGAACGAGTAATTAAACATGGTGGCTTTAAAAAAGATAAGACCATTTATGAAAGAATTATTAATGCAGCAACTTTATTAAAAAAGAGTAAGCTATTTCATTTTTATATGCCTGGATATACTGTGGAAAAAATATCAGCTTTGTTTAAAAAATACCACTTAAAAGAAAACATAGTCCTCGGAGTATTTGACTACATCAAAGAGCCTGATTCAGCAAGTACAGAAAAAGGTAGGAAAGAGCATCAAATACTTGGAGATGTAACTTCTAAATTAAAAGATTTAGCAGGTATACTTAACATACCTTTTTTAGCAGCTGTACAGTTAAATAGATCAGGAGATGTGGCAGATTCAGATAGGATAGCTCGTTATGGGGACGTGATAGCTTTTTGGGGCCTACGAGATAAAAAGAAGGCTGAAGAGGAAGCTTGGGATTTAGAAGATTGCGGTTTTTACGGCTTAAGTATTAAGGATTCAAGAAGAGGTGGTAGAACAGGTGAAGCAGGTATTGGGTTTCACTTTTTCCATAGCAAATTAATTATTAAAGAAGTAGACATAACAAAACAAATTGAGAACTCTAGAAATGAGAATGAACGTATAGACACAGGTATCACTGATAATTTAGGAGGCATGAGTAATGCAGCAGACAAGCTTATTTAATAAAGATGATATCACAGCTTTAAAGGATATGGTAGATATAAACTATCTATTAGACTCTTTAGGTATAAGAGCCACAAAAGAATCAAGTAAAGAAGTAAGAGCTGCATGCATTATTCATGGTGGAGACAATAAGAGTGCTTTTAGGTTTAATAAAGATAAAAGAACTTGGGTATGTTTTACACACGGTTGTAACGATATTCATGGTAATGATATCATAAGTCTTATTAGAGCAGTTATGGGTTTAGATTTTATGGGAGCCTTGAACTACTTAAAAGAATTAGTAGGAGATATAAGTTCTTATAAAAAAAGTATTGATAAACATAAATTCAAAAAAGAATCAGATCAATTTATAGAGCAATATTCTAAACATAAGATACCTGATTATGTGTCAGAAGAAAAGTTACTTTTATATAAACCCTTAAGGTCTCAGTACTTTATTAATAAGGGCTTCACAGAAGAAGTTTTGAATAAGTTTGATATAGCAGGAGGTTTTACTGATGATTTTAATATTCTACGTGACATTGTACCTATAAGGGATGTTAATAATAAATTAGTTGCCTACAGCCTAAGAGATATTAGAAAAAATGCTCCTAAAGAGTGGAAGTATATATTATCAGAAGGCTTCATAAAGGATAAGACCTTATATAACTTAAATAAAGCTAGAGTATTTGGTACAGAGCTACCTTTAATTGTAGTAGAAGGTTTTAAATCTGTTTGGCGTTTTCATGAGTACGGTTTATATAATACTATAGCTATAATGGGCTCAAATATTACACAAGGGCAGGTAGACTTGTTAAGAGCCTATGCTATAAAGGGTGTTATTTTAATGTTAGACCCTGATAGCGCAGGTATAGAAGGTATGGAAGGAAAGAAGGATCAGTTTGGCAGACTACTACGAGAAGGAGCTACACAGATACTTAGTAGATATATGAACGTAGTAGAGGTACGAATGGACCCTGCTTTAGGAGAAGATCCAGCAGAATTAACATTAAACCAGGCTTACGGGTATTTGAATGAGTATATTAGGTGAAAATTTTGTAAAATTACAAGGTAGAATAACAAAAAAGAAAGTTACCCATTATGATAATGGGGGTATTATGTTCAAGTGTAACCTAGCTATTCCTACACCAAATGATGCTCATCAGTACATAGGTGTGAGTGTTTGGGGAGAAATGGCAGAACAACTAGAAGAGGTGCCTGAGGGCAAGTACATAAAGATTATAGGGCATTTAGAAAAACATTCCTTTCCTGCTAAGTGTAGGTATTGTAATGGCCCTAATACTATTTATTGGACTAATGTGGCCATAGATAATTATATTATTATAGGAGATTGAGATGAGCAAAGAAAAAGTAAGTAACACAGAAGATATAGATATTGTAGGTATACCCACTATGGCTTTAATGCCTTCCAAAAATTACCACTTTAAAGTGTTAGCGGATAAATACAAAATTACTGTAAATAAAAGTGGTAAATACTTAGATTTAGATGAAGAATTTTTTTCAGAAGAGGATGGCTCTTATACTGTTGTTAGTGAGGATGGTAGTGTTTTTAATATAGCCGCTTTAACTAAGATACTTTTTGGAGAAAAGAAGTACCCTAGTTTAAAAGGGAACCAGTTATTCTGTCCTATATCTTTAGTTGTAAATGAAGACACTGTAGATATCTTTGGTCAAGTTGTAGAGATGATTGAAGTCATTGAAAAATCTGTATTAGAAGATAATGAATAAAAAATGTTATAATTGCGGAGAAATTGCTTGCGCTTTTTATGCGGATAAAGAAGAAGCTGTGAAATGCTATATGTGTAGAGATTGTGGTAGGGTATGGCGAGATTTTGATGGGTTTATACCTGATATTGACTCTATTAAAGACGAAGTTGACATGTTAGACGTGTTAACTTTAGATTCTTTTGAGGCTTACACAGAGGCAGTTGTAAAACGGCGTATGCTTGACTGTGTTTTTAAATGTGAAAAATGCAATAGCATAGCTTTTGAAATGGCAGTAGGTTATTATAAATGCTCTAATAAATTTTGTGGGCATGAGTGGGAGGAACTTTACTAGTGAAAGATTATCATAGTATTTTAGGAGTAGATAGATCAGCTTCAAAAACTGATATAAAAAAAGCTTATAGAAAATTAGCTATGCAATACCATCCAGATAGAAATGCTGGAGATAAAGCTGCAGAAAAGAAATTTAAAGAAGTAAGTGAGGCTTATGACATGTTGTCTAATCCTGAAAAAATGCATGCACAAAGCCGTAGAGGAGGTTTCGCTCCAGGTTTTTCAGGTTTTGATATTAACGACATGTTTAAAAATCATTTTGGGCAAGGATTTACGTCCTCTAGACCCACAAATATTAGAACTGCCCCTAGACATGGTCAGAATTTACAACAAGATATTAAAGTTACTTTATATGACCTTATAACTGCAAATAAAAAAACAGTTACTTTAGTTTACGCAGATATTTGTTCAGCTTGTAACGGTACCGCTGCTTCCAAGAGTGACACTTGTAGTACTTGCTCTGGTCAAGGGGTCGTACAGCAGCAGCGTTCTAATGGTTATATAAATATGGTTTCTAATGTACCTTGTCCTAGTTGTAGAGGTACAGGGAACGTTATTAAAGAAGCTTGCTCTGAATGTAACCAAGGAAAAATTAATATTAGTAGAAATTTTGAATTTAAAATTCCTGTTGGGGCTAATAATGCTTCTACACTTAGATTCGTAAGTCAAGGTACCAAAGGTACAAATGGTGCCCCTAATGGAGATTTATTTATAAAGCTTGTATTGGTATTACCTAGGAGGGAAAATCTAACTGAGAGCCAGCTAGAGGTTATTAAGGGTATAAGTAATGAGTTATAGCAGGTGGGGTCACAGTTATTGGTATACTTTTTGGAGAGTTTCTTACGCAGATGTAGAAACAAGAGATAATGCAGTATTTGAGGTTTGTGGTAGTGCTGCTTTTACATCAAAAGAGTTACGAGATAATTTACAAGAGTGTTTAGGTAAAACTAAAGACATTACAAAATGTAGCGACACCGATATAATTGAACTCACCTCTTATATAGATAGATTTTTAAACGATGTGGATGAGGAGTTTCCAGAATGTCATCATTAAGTTTAGATGTTTCTGCAGCAAGTACTGGTTGGTGTTATACTACTGACGGTATAACTTTTGTTATGGGAACTATAGAAACAAAACCAAAATTTAGCAGGTCTGAGAGGTTAGTATCTTTTCATGAACAACTTGTTTTAATTTTACAAGAATGTAAACCAAGTAGTATAGTTATAGAAGATACTTTTGGAGGAAAAAATGTTAAAACTCTAAAGATTTTAAGTGAATTTTCTGGAGTAGCTAAATTTACTTGTAAGTTTTTTGCAGGTATAGACCCCTTTGTGGTAGCTAATACTACAGTCAAAGCTTATTATAAAGTTAGGACTAAAGAAGTACTGTTCTATTTCATTTGTGATATTTTTGATAGAAAAGAGTTGACATTTAAGGAGGATAATGATATAATGGATGCATTAGCACAACTTTTATATTATACAGATATAGAACTAGGCTTATACAGTTTTAAAGAAGAAAAAGAATACGGATTTTTATACAGGAGTACATATGCCACCTAATAAAAAAATAAAGTTAAGTGCAACAAGGATAAGTTCTTTTTTACAATGTAAGCAACGGTACTGGTTTAATTATGTAGACAGAGTTGAAAAATTACCTAATCCTGTTTTTGCTCTGGGACTAGCTTGTCATGATACTTTAGAAAAAGCAGGAAGACTTTGGCAAGCAGAAGATTTGGTGGAGTTTTCAAAAAAGCAAATAAAAGAATTACTTGCTTACTATGATAAGATGTCAGTAGAAGAAGGTATTCAAACACAAGAAGACCATATTACAGGTAAAGAGTTAGTAAAGTCTAGACTTATTAATTTTAAGCTTGGTAGTAAGGTTGTTGGTATAGAAGATAAGTTCGGGTTTGAAGGCACACAAACTATCACTACTAAAGACGGTATAGAATTAATTGGTGCCATAGATAAAACTATAGAAATTGACAAAGAGACTCTTGCTATTGTTGATTATAAGACCTCTAAGTCTGTTCCGGACACTAACAAGCTTCGTACAGACGTTCAACTTAGTATGTATAATTTAGTAGCTAAAAAATTATACCCCGGATATAAAAGAATTATTTTAAGCTTAGATATGTTACGTAAAGGAGAATTAGTTTATACGTATAGAACAGATGAAGAACTAGAAGATTTTGAAGATTACTTAAAAGTTGTACATGGAGAGATGTCCAAACTAACTAAGACTAAAGCTGAACCTACGCTTAATATCTTATGTGGTTGGTGTGACTATGTGCACATGTGTGATAAATACAAAGAGGCGTGTCAAAAAAAAGAATTTGACTATTTATCTCTCGATGCTATGAGTGATGCCGCTATGATGCAGGAATGGGATGAGGTGAGAAACACAAAAAAGATTTTAGAAATGAGGGAACGTACATTAGCAGATGTCATGATTGAAAAGATAAAGGTTTTAGAAGAAAATGTGACAGATGGTACTAAAGAAATGGTGCTTAGGCAAATGGCTAGGACTACATATAAACCAACTACTATAGCAAAACTTATTTCTTATGACGACTTTGTAGAATTAGTATCTTTAAGTCCCACCAAACTACGGAAGTATTTAGACAAAAATCCTGCAGTTAAACAAGTTGTAGAAGAAGAGAGTGAAACTAATTATACTAAAGCATTTTTGGCCAGTAAAAAATGTAAAAAAGTAAAGGGGAAGTAATTTTATGAAGAAAAAGATTTTGGCATATTGTGATAGTCCTAATGTAAAAACAGGTTTTGGAACAGTATCTAGAAATATTTTAAGACTTTTGTATCAAACAGGTAAGTATGATATAGATATATTTGGAATCAATTACCATGGTACTCCACATGATATGCCTTTTAATATTTGGCCAGCAGCAGACCCATCAGAGGGAGACCCTTACGGAAGAAAAAAGTTTTGTTACTTTGCTATGCAGCATGACTTTGATATTCTTTGGATTGTTCAAGACACATTTATAGTAGATTTTATACCAGAACTTTTAAATCATTTAAATAGTGAAGTATCTTCTGGAGCTAGAAAACCTTTTAGAACAATAATGTACTATCCTACAGACAGTATTATAAAAGATGTTTGGGCTCGTAACATCAAAGATGTAGATAAACTAGTAAGTTACACAGATTTTGGTAAAAAAGCTTTAGGTAAACATATAGATGTTACTAATGTAGATATTATATACCATGGAGCTAATTTTAAAGACTTCTATCCTTTGCCTGAGAGTAAAGTTTTGGAGTTTAAAAAAGATTACTTTAAATCCCATGCAGATAAATTTATTTTTATGAATGTTAATAGAAACCAACAACGTAAAGATATACCAAGGACAATCGCAGCTTTTAAAGAGTTTAAAAAAGAAGTTCCTGAGTCAGTGTTGTACTTGCATATGGCAAAAAAAGATCAGGGTTGGGATTTAATGGAAGTGTGTGCAGCTTATGACCTTTCTTCTACTGAAGATATTATTATGCCAGAAAATTTTGAACCTAATCAGGCTTACCCAGTAGAAATTTTAAATTTACTTTATAATTGTGCAGATTGTATTATTAGTACTACATTAGGTGAGGGCTTCGGTTTAGGTTGGATAGAGGCCATGGCAACAAATACACCAGTAATTTTTCCTGATAATACTGCTATGCGAGAACTAATCACTGAAGATAAAGGTTACCTTGTTAAAAGTGGTAGTAATCCTAGCCTTTGGACTTGTATACCTAATGATAATGATATACTAAGACCTTTAGTTGATGTAGAAGATATGGTAAAGGTCATGTTAGAAGTGTATAATAACTATCCAGAAGCAATACTGAGATCTGAGAATGCGTACAAGTGGGTACTTAAGGAGTTGAATTGGGACGGAAAAATAGCACAACAGTGGAGAAAGGTTTTTGATAATGAGGTAAATGCACTTAAGCATATTGAATTCTCAAATAAATTAAATAATAAAACCATTAGTTCTGAACAGCTATAGGTAAGGAGATTTTTATGGAAGTTAAAATTTTAGATGAAGCTGGCTATGAATGGGCTTTAGCTGGTACTGCACTATCTTTTAAAGATGAGGCAGAGCCTTTTGATATTTGGTGGACAAAAGAAAAGTTTAATAAAATGAAAACTACTTGTAGAGGTATGGCTTTTAATGACGGTGGTCATAATAAGTTTTTAGAGTCTATGCAGTTATGGATTTTTATTAAAGCTCCACGTGGTTGGTGGCAAGAATTTGATACGTACAGGGCAGGCGTGACTAAAAATAGCGCATCTACTATGCATACAATACAAAGAAGGCCTGTAGAGTTGTCTGATTTTGAATTAGGTACTGACGGTAGAATCGTTAATATATTTAATGATATTCTAGTGGAGGTAACAGATAATTTTAATAACAAAAAAAGACTTGTTGGAGAAGATTTACAGAAAGTTAAGTGGAATATTCCAGAAGGATTTTTACAGTCTCGTATAGTCAATACTAATTATAAAACTTTGAGAAATGTATTTACACAAAGGTGGACTCATAACTTAGTGCAATGGCAAGAATTTATTACTATAATTAGAGATCAATGTACACATGCTGACTATTTACCCAGTCATTTGCCTAAATAAAGGATATTAAATGAGTATAGTTCCAATATTCTATGGGGTGCTCGAATACCCTTACTTATCTTATTAAACTCATTTAAGGAGGTTGCTTCGATGGAGATTTGTTACGCTAACTTAGTCGGTTTTAGATTAACTAAGGGCGGAAATTTTACTAAAGACGGTAAAAGTTATTATGTAGAGAGAGAATCTTGTATCATTTGTGGCCATCCTTATTTAACGTATAAATACAAACAATCCAAGTACTGTTCAAAAAACTGTGCTTTTTCTGGAAATAGAAATTCATTTTATGGAAAAAAACATAGTAATGAATCTAAAATTAAAATATCAAAAGCTAAAATAGGTAGAAATACAGGAAGAACAAATGCTTCTTGGAAAGGAGGTTTATGGAAAGCTAATCTTCCTTTATATGGTACTTATAAAGACCAACTAACTCTTGTAGAAGATGTTACTTTTTACGTCAATGACTTAGATGTAAAAGTTTTACAAGTAAAATGTCATAAATGTTCTAAGATATTTACACCTTCTTTATATAGTGTAAAGGCTAGAATAGGTGCTTTAAATGGTAGGATAACTGGAGAATCTAATTTATACTGTTCTAATAGATGTAAAAATAATTGCAGTACTTATGGTAGAAGGTATATAGACTACTTAAATATAAATAATGGAGGCTTGGAGATAAAGTATACACGTTATGAGTTAAGTG
>Ga0164315_10000062_pt1 | contig 56737 bp, 81 predicted proteins | sample GuaBasSedimGuay6_FD_113737 | JGI IMG/M metagenome (GOLD analysis project Ga0164315, IMG submission 113737) | Subseafloor sediment microbial communities from Guaymas Basin, Gulf of California, Mexico - Guay6, Core 4569-2, 0-3 cm | ecosystem: Environmental > Aquatic > Marine > Hydrothermal vents... | reverse complement strand
TTAGCAGTTTTATGTAATCCTGCAACACCAGTTTTAGCTTCAAGGTCTGCAAAGCCGTAACGTGTTGACACCCATGGGTTAAATAAATTAGTTATACCTTTGACCTTAGTCTTAAATGCTGTATCTGTTGACCACTTCACCAGTTCTATGTATCTGTTACGTGCAGTAGGTTCTTCTGGTAAGCCGCCACGTCTTAATATTATGTTAGTCATAAAGCCAGCAGTTGCGTCGTCAGCTACATTGTACTCGTTCTTTAAGATATTCATTACATCTTCAAACTCAGTAGCTGTGTCATTCATTAAAGCTTCAGGGCCAACATCAGGAACAGCCATATTATCAGTAGTAATTTTACCTTGCTTATCGGCTTGCATAAATTTACTATATGTTTTATGTTGTAATGAACTATAGGCAGTAAGTAGAGCAGTAACCTCAGCTGTATCTTGTGGGTCTCTTGTTATCCTGTCTATTTGTTCCCCTATTAAGCTAGATGCCCTAGGCGCTAATTTGCGTACTATATCAGGGTTATATAAATACAATCCTACAAAGTCGCTTAAGCCCTCTTTTACATACTTCCAGTCGTTCTGGCCATTGTAGGCTTCTTCTTCAACAGCCTTATCAAGGTCTTTATCGCTAAGGTTTGGGTACTTAGCCTTATATACATTACGTCTGTGTAACTTACTTATAGCTATTATTTCGCTTTTAGGTATCCCTAATCCTTTATAGTTAATAAAGTTATGGTATATGAGGTGGTGTCCTAATTCATGCCCTATTATAAGTGGGTGCGGTATTCCTACAGTCCCCCTCCCTTTAAATGCAGAGCCTAATACTGCTCTTCCTTCTTGATTACGTAATGTTTTATCTGTATTCCACAATATTACAGGCCCAAACCTACTAGCTATAGCAACCATATCAGCTAAGGTTCTTCTTCCTTTCTCGATATCCTCCATGTATTTCATATACTCATCATAACCGAGCATCATGGTATCATTAATTTCTCTGGCCTTATTTACTTGCTCTTCAGTAAGTTCTATCTTGTTAATATCGTTTATATCGAAGTCAGGATTATTACTTTGTATTTCCGTTAACAAGGTAGCTGCATCTAGTTTAGCCTTTAAGTATCGTTTACGAAGTTCTGAACCACCAAGACCACCAAGAGCAAACAATGCTGATGTACCGGCCGTAACTATTGCAGTATTCTTTAATGATTCTTCAAGGTCCGGAGGTACAGGTAATCCTGCATTCTTCCTGATATGATAGCTAAAATAATCTTGGGCTAGTTCGGTAGGGATCTCTTCAGCAGCGGTCTTAAGATATGATACCATAAACTTTTTAGTAAATTGACCTACTGTAGTCTTTTCTGCAAGTGATTTCATGAACGATTTAGTGGCTTCTTTACCAGAGCCGAATAAGCCCATAAGTCTACCAAATATAAGGTCTGAAGCCATTTCTAACCCGCCTTCACTTACAGCAGCTAGAATAGCATCATTACGTACTGTACTATCTGGAATACCATGATTACGTGCGTCTTCCATAAAGTCGTAATAAGTAGATAAGCCATAGATAGGACCACCTGTAATAGTAGCTCCTACAGCAGCGCCTGCTATCATACCTGCCGGACCGCCAGTGGCTAACCCAATAGCCCCACCAGCTATTATACCAAGGCTTCTAGTACCAAGACTCTGTGCTGTTGACCTTAATATATCCATTATAGTGCGCCTTGCACCATCTTCGTAATACTTTCTAGAAGGGTCATCCCAGCTTACTGATGCTTTGTATTTACGTATAGAGCTTACAACACCATCAGCTGGGATACCTGCTGCTGTTAAAGCTTTCGCTACCATTTCAATTGAGTCTAAACCACCTGACGCAATAGTGTTAAATGCATCAGTGAATAATGACCTATCTGGAGCATATCGCCTATGATAGTAATCATAACCAGCTACTGCATGGTCTAATAACTTATTAGGGTTTATCATGTTATCATTGTAAGCCATTAAAATGTATTCCACTCATTTCTGCTATGCTTGTTTCTTGAATACCTGATTCCCGCTCCTGCTAAGAATTGCTTGATACTGTTAGCTGTATTACTAGGTGCAGAAGCCTTAGTTGGTGTAGCTGTCTTTTTAGCAGTAGTTTTCTTAGTAGTAGTCTTTTTATTAGATGTAGGCTTGCTACGTTTAGTAGTAGTAGTTTTCGGCTGTTTAGTATAACCAGCTCCACCTCCGCCAGCACTAGGTGCAGTACTTCTTACAAGCGGATTGGGGTACTCAGGTAGGTTACCATACAAACGTTCTTTATCAAACAATGTTTCAACTACACGCTTAATAAGCCCAGGCTTCTTAGCTACTTCTTCAGGAGGGGGTATATTAATTAATCCGCTAGGAATACCAGAATAGCCATACTGCTTATATAGCTCATTGGTCCAGTCATACCATTCTTTATATGCACCAGCTACAGCTTTTGGGTCTTCGCCATCTATGGTATGGAGCTTAGCCTCCAACATGGTATAAGCCAATTTACGCATATTGTCAAATGCAACTAACTCATTAGACCTAGTCTTTGAAGCCACATCTGCACTATAAATATCAAGTTTACGCTCTTCAAGACTTGTAGCTCTATCTTGTTGCAGTAATTCAGGTAACTTGTCAAATACACCTTGTATTGCCTCTTCTGAATATTCTCTACCTTCAAGCATTTTACGTATAGCGTCAGCCTCTTGGGCATTCATATTAAAGTCCTTATCAGCTTCTGCAATCTTTAAAGCTTCACCGAGTAATGGACTTGTAGTACCTTTACTATACCTATTGTATATACTAAAAGCTTTATTAAGTTTAGCTTCTTCACTACTTATAAGCTGTGATACTGCGTCTATCTTACCTTTATAAAATGATTCCTGCTCAGCTAGGGTATCAAGCTTAAGCTCATGCTTATTTACTTCATTATTGAGTATAGTATTAAAGTCAGTAGTAGTAGTTTCAAGTAAGCCTTTAGCCTTATCCATTAAGCCAATACGGCTTAAAGACTTTAAAGCTTCACGCTTTTGAGCTTGTATACTGTTATACTCATTTAAGGCATTAGCAAGCTGCATTTCATATGCCCGCCTTTTAGATTCGGCTTGCTGTGTATATATCGTGAGAGCTGTCTGAAATGCTCTTTCATCTTTTATATCAGCAGCTCTATTACTTATTTTGCCTATCTCAGCTATAGCTTGCATTACTTCTGCTGCGTGTGCTGCTGCTCCTAAAGCCATAATATACTCCTTATATGTTACATAATCCTAAACTTGTAGTTATCGATGCTAAATCCATAATCCAATGTATCTATACTTATATTAGTTGCATTATGTAATGTACTTTGTTCATAATTATACCGCTCCATTTCTTTGTCAAAGGCATCAGCGTTTCCGCCAGCAGCTACATATTGAGCTTGTAGCTTTGCCCTCTGTGCAGCTAACTCACTAAGTCTATCCTGGTACTCCTGTGAAGCACTTAAAATCTGCTCATTAAACCGGTCTATCATGCTGCCTCTGTTATACATGTATTCAGCACCAAGACGCTCTGCTGCATCTTCACGCATTACTCTTGTAATACCAGAATCAGCGAAGCCACCAACACCAGAACGGTTACTTATAGCGCTTAGCGTATCATACATACTATAACCTGTACTTTCTACAAGTTGTGATAGAGTGCTAGTACGTTGACTTGATATAATATCTTTACGTGCAGAATACATTTCCTCTAATGGTTTCTCAGCGCCAAACAAAGACTTGAAAGCATCCATATAGGACTGTTGTAATTGACGTTCTCTCTTTGCTTTAGCCCTATCACCTAATATAGATGTAACTATGTCAGCTACAAATGCAGCACCTATTATATATGGGTTACCAGTAACTGCGGTAGAGGCTGTATAATTTAAACTAAGTCCCATTATTATATCCTCTTATTTATATTGGTCTAATGGATTAGCTGTTCTAAATACTTGTTCCCTGAGTATAGATGATAGTGGATTATTTTGTCGTAGTGCTCGGCCGTATGACCTTACTAATCCAGTATTAACACTGTATACTGGTTGTATTGAAGCCATACGCATACTTGATGGTGCACCCTCACGTACTATATCGCCAGTAAGTCTAATATCATTAATAATAGTATTGTTTTTAGGCACAGCAGATGTAATACCGAGCTTATCTAATATACTTAGTTTAGCTTCGTCGCCTGCACCAATATTTTCAAGTCCGGCAACATAATCCTTACTACGTTCAGCACGTGCTGAAGCTACTGAAGCTAAAGCAACCCCCGCTACAGCCATTAACTGTAACTCTTTAAATCTCTCCTCATCCTCTTTAATCTTACGCTTTATGTCTGCAATACGTGTAGATAGCTCTTTACTAGTATCACGACGTAGTTTAGAGTAACTAGCGTAAGCAGTACTTAACTTGTTATATGCTGATGCTGAAGCCATAGTATTACTCCTATTTTATTTTCATAAAGGCGTTGCTCCTATATATCACGCCCTTTACCTTAATATACATATATAAGTCCCCGCTGTCAAATGCTAATATCATTCCACCCTCTCCTAAATCCTTGTTATGTGGAGGAGAATCACTTATAACAATATTATCTTGCTTCGTACGTCTAAGCCTTTTAGTCATCAACTGTTGTGCATTATGCATTGTGTCTGAATATAGTGTCATATTTATAACTCCTATATGTCTAATCAGTTGGCGCTCGTTTAAGGATAGGCCTATATATAATCTTAATTTCGGCTATACTATAGTAATATGCAGTATTAGGGTTAGCAGTAACATTAACTGCTACTTGTAGTGCTTGAGCTGACAATATATCAGTACCCGAAAACTTATATATATCATATCGATAAGAACTTGTGTTGTGTAATGTAAATGCTAATACTTGCCAAGAGCCGAGGTTTCCATCGCTGTCTATGGTCCTATAGCGTAAGCTGTGTGTTATATCATCTCCTTCTAATGTCCAGTTACCAGCCTTATACTTAACTGCTATACCATATATGTGCTTAATTCTACCAGGAAATCCAAAGTCATCCATCTTAGTATATACATAAGTATCTCTGTACCTATTTAAAGTGTCATATTCCCATGTTTTTAAGTATATACCATCTGAGGCATTATTGTTGCTATACACAGTAAGCAAGCTATTCTCTGTAGTAACAAAGTTAGTAATCTTGTCGGTACTTGTAATATCTGGGTTAGCATATGTAGTGTCCCCCCTGCTCCATGTACCAGTATCTACATTGTAAACGTATGTAATAGCTCCATTAGAAGTACTAGTAAGATATGAGCCTACTACAATAATTTGTCTGCTATTACGGTCATAACCTACTCTACATGTGGGAGCAGCTACATATGTCTCCCAGTCTGCCTGTGTATTTACGGTTATATTACCTCCGCCCTCAGTACCAAACCGCTTATAAAGTAAGTTAGATATGTTCCCATTACTGTATATAAAGCACCCAGTATTACAAGCCCAAACAACCCCGGCATCAGTAACTACTATGTTATTGTCTTTTATTAAGTTATCCCCACCACAGTTAAATTGTTGTTCAATATACCAGTTAGCTGGGTTACCTTGAGATACGTCAATTACATATATGTTAACCCCTTTAAATACAAGTATTTTGCCTTCATAGTATTGTACTGCTGTAATAGCCTTACCATCAGATGGTACTATATCTACGTAATACGATGATGGAGCTATACAGTATTTGCCTACAGGACTATACATCAGTCTGTCATTATATCTTACAAGATTGCCATTATCATCTTTTGTTATAACGTCACCAAACCATGCACGCCCTTCACCTGTAGTAACTGTATTATAGTAAATATCTATTGAATTTTCGTCTTGTAGGTAGCCATTAATACTACGATATGTTTCTGGTGAGGGGTCATATACTGGTATTAATCTATCTGCTGTATCATAAATACTATCTGTAAGTAATTCAGCGAAGTCATCACTACCTGATGTTCCGATACTATGCCAACCACCTGAAAATTCGTCATAAGTTGTAAGTCTGTAGCCTTTAGCAAAATCAATATCTACAAATAGTTTCCACTCATCAGATGTATTAAATGACCTATAATATACTCTACTACCAACTATATCATCCCTATAAGGTAATGATGCTGTAATAAGTACGGCTAATACATCATTAGATGCTGTAACCTCTATCTTGTTACCACCCGGTATTCTACACGGTAAAGATTCGTGTCCATCAACATACACAAATGTAGTTGCAAATTCGTAGTAACCTATATCCCACGTACCATCTTTGTCATAAACACTGCCCCCAGTACTATATATGTTTACTCCTATACCTTTTCCAGCAGGGGGTAATACTAGATACTGCTTAACTGTGTTCCAATTGATAGATAATGTGTTAGTTGTTATAGAGTAAGGTGACGCACCTTGGGAAACAATATCGACAAATCCGTCGTTACTCACAATACCATATCCATCATAGTCTTTATAAAATATATGATATGTTTCAGTAGGAGAACTCCCAATACCGTAATCTTCTAATTCGGAGGATACTAATTTAGTAGTAGTACTACTTCCTGTATCAACTGTGTCGTGGTATCTGTAAGAAAACGATGATGGGTATGAACTTATAACAGAATACTCAGGTTGTATTGTTGCAGCATTTACTAAATACCAAGCATCATGTGTATCAACACCACAGATAGTATTATGTATATATGTATGTTTATACTTAGCACCACTGATAGAAGATTGTGCATTAAAACTGCTAACATACAATGTATTATTAGCAGTATAATATCTTATTCCTGTATCTGTTGCAGTAGAGTACCCTATATCAATAAAATCTTTAAGCACGGTATTATTCTCAATGTCAAGAAGATGTATTTTATTATTTGAATCCGCAAATAGTAAGTCAACCCCATCTACTGGGTCTAAACCACTTAGTTTGTATGCATATCCGCTATCAGCAGTTGTATTGGTATCACCTGTCTTATATGATGTAGACGAAGGCACACTAGTTATAGTCTTTTTGCCGTTATGGGCATTTACAGTAAACCCAGCATGGAATACTATATCACCAACACTAAGTCCGTGTGCAGTTGACGTATTATATACAGTACCGCTACTACTTGAAATAGATGATATAGTAAGCCTATCATCTATTATGTTCCTATTATGGTTAAATATATATAAACCGCCATTGTTATCTACATCTGAACTATATGATGATATATCGTCAGTAAATGTACTATGTGTTTTAAGTTGATACATTACATCAATAGTACCATCAGATTTAACCATTGTATTAAACATATCTGCTAAACAGCTATCAGGGAGTTTGGCTTTTTCGATACCAGTACATCTGCCACCATAGAAGTCTTTATATACTTTGCTCTGTTTAGGCATGATACCCTCCTATAGAGGAAGGGCGTGCCGACCGAGATAAGCCCAATCGGCACGCTGGAGGAGACAGGAGAGCGAACAGAGAAGGGGTATTATAATATACGGCAGTTATCATCGTTTAGCAAGTCCTATTATTAAAGCTGTAGTAGCTACACCTGTTATAAACCCGAAGGTCCTTGTTTGATACCACCTTAGTTTACATGCGTTAGGGTTAGGGTCAAACCTAAAGTTGAAGTAATTATTGGGAGGAAAGTAATATTTAGCATGCAATAAGCCCCAACGGCCTAGCATGGTATCTGCTGAAGCTACTATAGCAGGTTTATCCTTATATACATATACAGTATCTATACGTGCTATAACCTTATTAACTATAACAGGTTTACTAGCTATTATAGGCTCTGGGTTAATAAGATACTCAGCAAGTATAAATCCTATTAAGATACCTATTATAAGTATAGTTATTATACGGCTCATAGCTTCTTCCTTAATGAGTATAAATATTCACCAAAATTGGCTATCACGGCAGGACCAATAACCATTAATATACCACTGCCTAATGATAAATAGTTAACCCTCTTAGTACTTAATGATATTATTAAGAATACTGAGAGGCCTAATACACACATAATAAGTTTACGTGAGCCTACTACTTTCATTTTTGCTCCTCCTTATAGCCGTTATTCTTCATTGCACGGACTATCCATTTAATATCTGTTTTAACCTCAATCATGTCCTGTTTGAGGCTACCCATATCGTCAATAAGTCTATATACTCTATTCTGTGTAGGTGATACAATATATTTGTGATAAACGCCAAGTGCAGCAGCAACAACAGGTGCAGCTATAAAGTTAGCAGCCTCTTTCCAAGCCATGATTACCTCCATATTTTAATCAGTACCTTCAATACTACTGTATGTAGTTCCTGTCAATGTGATATATTTAGTAGTTCCAGCCCCCAAAAAAGCAGTTACGCTTTCACCAGGAGGTGTGCGTAACGTACCGCCTGGAAATGTTACATGCAATGTTACATTAGCTTCAACTTTTCCCTTCCATAAAGTAGCGGAAGAAGTAGCTATAGTACAATCACCTGCTGTATCACTTAAAAATGTAGCTGTGTGTATTGCATGACGTTTATTACTATCAGCAGCTACTGTAGCAGTTGTAGTACTGTATACACTCCATAATTTCATATTACCTCCTATCGTATTGCATATGGATATACTGAAATTACTCGCTTAGGCGAAGCTTTAGTAGCGCTATTAGCTTCAGCAAGCTCAGTCTCAGTATTTCTTTTATAATACTCTTTTAAGTTAACGTCGTCAGTAAGCTTAGACTTAATGTATTCTACTAAGGATTCTATGTATGCGTCATTAATATTTAGTATACTATCTTCATCAGGTGAGCTTACTGGATTGCCGTTAGTATCAATAAATACATCTTCGTTAGATAAGTATTCTATCTTCAAGCCGTCAGTAATATCTACTGTTGGTGGTACAAAATTATTGTATTCATCTATCTCATAAAGATATAAGTACTTACCTTTTATAACGTATGTAAATAAGTGGTCATATGTAGTTGACATTATTGTACTCCATTATGTTATCTCATCGTCAAAGTAATTAGTTGGCATGCTGCCTTTAAGATAGCCTATCTCCTTATACTTGTCAAGGTTAGCTTGCTTAAGGCTGAAGTTATCAAATGCAGCAGTGCCACTATCAGATACACAGATTATCCTAAGCTTACTACTTTCTGGTGCAGTAAATGTCATTACACTATTAAGATTAGACTCAAATGTTCCTAGTGTGTAGCCATTAGTATATGTAACAAGCCTGAAAGTACCGGAACTTATAGTAGCATCATAACGTAAGTTGTACTGTAAGCCTTCAGTAATTCCGTCATCATCAAGATAACATGATTGGTTAGCTGAGTCGGCAGTTACATTAAGTGTGCCTGAAGCAGAGAATGATGCAAAGTCGTCATTAGTCCAGTTAGTTCCAGTCTCTAAAGTCTGGTCTTCACTAGTTAATAGTTCTGATGATTCAGATACATATAAGGTAGATACTCCATTAATACGTATCATGTTAGAAGGTAATACGTATCGTAATACATCTTCCTTGATGTCTTGCTTATATACTCTGTTATCAAGTTTACCTCGTTTAGCTAAGAGCGTAAAGTAATCCTTAATGTATGCAATTACCTTACCAGGCTCATTACTCCCTACACGCTCCATAATATTGTCAACAGTATAAGACATTACTTACTCTCCGTGTTATTAGCCTCTGATTCCGGCTTTGGTTCTTTAGGCTTATCGTTATTCTCTATAAGCTTACTAAGTTCTTCTAAAGAAGCTACTACAGTAAGATATTCGGTACGTAACTGTACCATCTGCTCTTCCATACTATGTACTGACTGTACTATCTCTTCCTTACGTTTAGACAAGTATTCTAATCTCCTTTTTACTTTGCTTGTTAAATCTTTCATGTTCCTGTCCTCCTTATTAATAATGTTCAAGTAATGACGGTAAGTCCATTGTGGCTATACCGCCTTGATATGTGTCTGTTGTGTATCCCCCATTAAAGAATATATATAGCTTACCATCATAATTATTAAGAGCCATTGAGATGTTACGTCCAAAGTGGTCATCCATCCAATTGTCTACTCCAGGCCAGAAGTACTGCCCTTCCATTGGGTTAATAAATACTGGGTTATACTTAATTTCTACCCAAGCATCAGTCCCACTTAGCTCATCAAAATACCATAGGCCGAATACTCTATTGTCAGATGTACCAGACGTGTAATAAGCGCCTGAAGCAGTACCGGCTATCCACGTATATAATCTACCCTTCCATATAAAGTAGTAAGCACCATCAGGATGTGACGAATAGAATACACCATCATTAGTACTACCGCCCGAAACTATAGTAGTACCGGAAGCTGTAAATGGACCTTCAGGGGTATCAGAGAATGCCTCTTTTATAGACCAGTTGGTTAATGTACCATCAGCCCTGTCAACATATATCATACGCCATTTACCACCATAATAGATTACTGAGCCTAGCTCTAAACCATTTGAACTTGATGAGCTGTCAATAATCTCACTGTCAGCATATTCCATGCTACCGGATGAGAAGTCTTCGTCAAACTTAACATAGCTTATACGCCATTTAGCATCAGTGCTGCTATATCCTGAAAAATAACCTATATATCTATCTTCTGTTGGAAGTTTTATCACGTTCGCATTAACTATTTTATCCTCACGCCAGTCAGAAGCAACTTCGGATTTATCAAATATTGTAGCACCGCCATTAATCTGAGACCACGAAAACCAATTACTACCGTCAGATTTATACGCCCCTACCGTACCCTCACTATGTGCGGTAGATGCATTTACTAACAATATATAAGAGCCATCACTATGATAGAAACCACCACCAGGATTAGCATATAACGTATAAATACCCCCAGAATCTTGTAAGAATACTGGATTGCCGTCATAGAATTCTATATTAGAACGATAAGGGTTATATAGTACTACCTTATCACCTACTGACCAATTAGCATCATCTCCCCAAACAGTTGTGTAGTTTAATACCCTTGTAGAATATGTACCACTGTCTATCAATAAACCGTTGCCTGAATGTGTTACATTCTTTAAAGCCCACTTACGACCAGAACCAGGATTCCATATACTTGGTATATAGGGTAACCAACTAAGTGTTATAGTATTAGCTCCTGTATCTATACTGCTTACAGTAATAGGAGTACCTGTTGATGTACTTAATGTATTATTTAGCTCTTCATTACGTATTAAGACCATGTTAGCTGGGAACTCGTTATTTTCAGTAAATGCTATATTAGATGTTGCAGTAGATGAGCTATTTGCAGTAGCGTCTGCGGGTGTCATAGCTACTATCTGCCAGTTAGTACCGTCTGAGGTAATTTGGTACATGCTGTCAGTATCTGAGTCTTTCACGTAAGCTGTCCAGCCTGCACCTTTACTTGAAGGACTTGTAAATAAAGCGTCAAGTTCTGCGTCTGTGGGAGGATTACTTACATTGGAGGTATGAACTTCCTGCTTTATATCTCCATCAGTCATAAGTCCTCTCTCAAAATAACCATACTTGTTATTACTTACTAAGGTAGCTCCGTGCATGGTAGCGTCTAAGTTGTTACTGCTTTCATCGTACCATGTATCGGTTGTTTTGGATTTGTTAAGGTTGAGGACACAGCCGGTATGTCTCAGCGAACTACCATTACTCCAATCAGTCGGTGTTGTGCCTGTTGCAGTAAACACCTCACCGCTCGCATTTGAAGAAGCCCCAACATTAGTAAAGTCATCTCCAGAAACATAAGTATCTATAATATATTCATAGCCGATTGTAAGCGTTCCAGAAGTAAAGGCTGCCTGACTCGCTCCTTGATGTTTAAACGGAACAGAAGCACCTGAGTATAAAGCTTTTACTTCGTCTGCGGTGAGGGCGGTGTTGAATATTTGGAATTTAGCATATTCAGCATTAATATAATAAGAAATCCCCTCTTTTGCACCAATAAATAAATTATAACTGCTTTCTATGTCATTTATACTACTTATATCAAGGCTACCTTCTAAAACTCCATTAATATATACATACATATAATTATTTTCACGGTCAATAATAAAATCTATTTTTATCCAGTTATTAGTAAATATTCTCGAATTACTTATCTCTATTGAATGTGGGCTATCATCATAGATACCAAATACTGTAACGTCTGAACTATTGCCATAATCATACGTGTAACAAAAGTATTCCTGTTTCTTTTCAAAAAGTCTTGGATTCTCAATTGATTGCCCACTCGGAGCTTTAAACCAAAAACTTATTGTTCTTGAAACATCATCAGCTATATCTGCACAGTTAGAAACTGTTCCATAATCATCCACCCCATCAAAGCTATAATAATTCCCTACTATCCCAGCTCCGGCGTCTGTGGTATTCTGGAGGGAGGTAATATAATTATTGCTAAGGTCAGCTTCCCCGCCGTCTGACAGAGTAACATCATCCATCCATTCTGTCAGCTCGGTATGCTCACTCTCAGATAAATGATAAGCCCCAGAGCCGAGTATATTGCCAAGCTCGTCATGATTGATAACTGTACCGGCAGGGCGGTCTATACCGAAGTATGAATATACCCGCTCAAAGTTTGTCTGTCCTTGCTTGATGATAACCTTAGAGACTAACATCCCAATTGAGGATAACATGATAGGAACACTATCTGGTGGCTCTTCCTCTATTGCATCACCAAGTTTGTTGTATTCAGAAGTGCCATAAACCATATACACATGATTATCGCTATCAATGTATATGTATCTACAAGTGTAGTTATTATTAGTCAATGAGGCAAGTGCCCCAGAACCGTCATCATAGTACTGGTTGTCAATCTGGTTAACAGATGTTGAAGTCCAACCACTTCCGCCATCAGAATAATATCCTGTCATTGCCGTGGCAGAACTATTAAACGCATTGAAAGTAACAGGTGTCAAGCCTGCATAAATCTTGCCTTCAGTAAGAGCAAGGTAACGTGTTCCACTCTCAGAGGGTTTTATACCAGACGACCACTGCAATTTGCCGTTGACGTCAATGTCTTTCCAAAAATCGTTCTTGGCATAATTAGCAACGTATTGTCCTGCTGTTGTAATATGTAAGTCTGTACCTTCTCTATAGACCATGCCAAGTAGAACGTTTGTGTTCTTGTCAGTAGGATTTGAAGTAGCTACTGCAATTTGAGGGTTGCCTGAATTGTACTCTACATAAATATAATTAATTGAATTATCAGTTAATGATACATTCGTGTTTTCAGCCCAGTTGAAGAATTTACTTTCACCAATATCATTATTAGTGGTTTTAATAATACCACTACCGGCTGCAACAGTAGCAGAACCATTTCCATTATCTGTTATTGTGCCACCGGTAAGCTTGCCGGCTGACTGGGTAGTATTCCACCAGTCATGTAAATCAGTATAAGTAGCCGAACCTATATATGGTAATCCTACTGAGTCACCATTAATAGTTCCTGATACAGTAAGGTCGCCATATATAGCTACATCATGGCGGAATATCTCGGTAGCATCAGAGCCTCTAATACGTCCTATCTCAATATCGTCAGCATATACAACATACTCGTATTCAGTATCAAGGTTACTATTAGGTATCCACCTACTAACAGATTTAGTAGTCTGAGTACAAGATACTGCATCCCCAGGATATGATAAGTCCTCTCGTACTATCTTTACTGCTGAAGGTAGTAAGGTCGATACTACAGGTATTACTACGTTATCTTTATTCCATGTTGCCATATCTTAAACCTCTAAATTTTTAAGCTCCTAATTCAAGAAGTATTGTCTCAACAAGTCCATATATACCATCAGATACATGAGTAGCTAAGAACTCTACTGCTAACGACGATAATGACGTATCTATAGTCCCGTCTGATTTTACCGTTCTTAGAGATATATTGTTACAGTTTATTGTAGCATTTGCGTCTTTGAGCAGTATAGGCTCGCCTTTAGCAAGTCTTGCTATTACCACGTTATCTATTCTGACTTCTAACAAGGTATTATCATTAAGTTCTCCTAGCTCAGAGTTACTACTATATGTCATACCTGTATTAATAATAAGTACTGATGACGCAGTGTCTTCAAGCAAAGGCGAAGTATATGAAGTACTAGTAGCTTCAACATAATACGGGTTACCATCTTGGTATCCTTGCTTATATTGCATACCGCTAAAAGGGTAGCATATAGGTACGTCAAGCTCACCAGATAACTTACTTAGTACTTCACTAGCTATTACTTCGTGCGTATTACTATCATGGTCAGCAAGTATTTCTACAGGATATACGCCTATTTTAGCTCTTACGCCACTACTCATTATTGCCTCTTAATCTACTACCAAATATTCTACTGCAAGATGGTCGTCAGTAACTGCTCCACCAGAGCTTGTTACTGTTTGTACATATATCTTACTAGCATCTATACCGGCATTATCGTCTTTTAGGACTATACACTCACCGGCGTCAAGAATACTTAGTAATGTAGTACCACTATTCACTACTGTGACTTTAACGCTATTAGAGGAAGGCGAGCCTAACTCTGTAGCTGAACTATAAGTATAACCGGTATTCTTAATAAATACAAATGACGCTGTAGCTTCGGCAGTTAAGTGTACACTGGTATTGTCAGTACATTCTAAGTATATAACTGAACCGTCTTTGTATCCTTGCAAGGTAGGGGTAGCTGAATAATCAGTTACTATAGCGCTACCATCACCCCCAAGTATCTTATTAACTTCACTAGCAAGTACTACTTTAGTACCGCCATTTTCATTAGTAAGCTCTTCTCTCGGTTCAACACTTATACTATATCTTACTACATCTGACATGATAACCTCATTATATTATTGGGTTTATAGACTGATAACCTCTATCATTACGTATCTGGAATGGCAAGAAGCCTTGTTCATACTGTGTACGTAATGACTTATATAACTCCACATATTTGTTCTGCTCAATACTTACTTTCTGTAAGTTTACTTGAGCTTTACTGATTTCCGCATTTACTTGTGAGTTGAATAATTGAATATCTGCACTGTATTCAGCTAACTTACCATTGTTTTCTGAGTTTACCTTATCTACTTCAGCTTGGTAGTTAGAAAGCCCAGCATTAAATGTAGCTGCTGCATTATTAATATCTTCGGTATATTTACCTATTAGAGCCTGTACTTCTGACTTATAAGCTTCTACATCAAAGCCGGTCTTTAAGTTATACTCAGTTAATATCTGGTCTATCTGTTTTGACCATATCTGAATGTCTAACTGGTATTTGTTTATTGCCTCATTTACTTCACTATTATATCTGTTAATAACATTATCTGACTTAATCTTAAACTCTTCAAGTAAGTTCCTACGTTTTTCTACCCATTCTGTAAGTTCTGCTTGTACATCCTTCTGTAAGTATTCTTGAATTTCTGTATTTACGTCTATCTGGTATTGCGCTAACTGCTCAGAATACTTGTTAAGCTCGGCCTTTACAGTCTCTATGTCACTAGTTAAAGAGTTAGTAGCTTCAAGTATTTTCTTTTGAATGTCTGCCTGATATTCAGTATTAGCTTCATTAAACTTATTAAGTGCACTCTGTATATCAAGCTGATACTTACTAATATCAGTTTGCCTGGTAGCAATCCATTTAGCTTGTGCAAGCTGAATATTTTCTAAAGACCACTTCTGTAGAACAGCATTAACCTCAGCATTATACCGGTTAATATCGTTGATGTACGTATTTAATACTTGATTGTTGTAGTTATTAACATATTGTACATTAGCAATATACTTATTAAGTTCGGCATTAAATTTAGAATTAGAGTTATTAATATCACTATTGTAATTTTCTATAATAGCCTGTACTTCAGCTTGATAACGGTTTATAGCTATTGACTTTTCTCCGGTATAGCTTTCTATAGCTTTATCTATTTGCTTAGCCCATATTTGTATATCTGATTGGAATTTACTTATTGCTTCATTAAGCTCACTATTATATTTATTTATTACGTTATCGGATTTAATTTTAAATTCGCTTAATAAATCTTTACGCTTTTCAATCCATATAGTTAATGCTGCTTGAACTTCTTTTTGCAAATACTCCTGTACTTCAGTATTCACATCTATTTGATACTGAGACAGCTGATGTGCGTACTTTTGGAGTTCCGCTCTAGCGGTTTCAGCGTCACTACTTAGTAAGTTACTAGCTTCAGTTATCTTCTTCTGTATATCTGCTTGATACTCGGTGTTCAGCTTGTTAAATTCGTTTAGCGCATTTTGAATATCGAGCTGATACTTGCTGATGTCTGTTTGACGTGTATGCAACCAGTAAGTTTGGGCATCTTGTATATTAGTTAATGTCCATTCCTGTATTGCAACGCTTGCTTCTGCATTATACTTGTTAATATCTGCTATATATTTATTAAGTACTCTGTCATTAGTAGCATTTACATACTGTAAGTTAGCTATATACTTGTCAAGATTGCTCTTAAATTGCTGAGCTTCATTATTAAGATTAGCTGTATGTTCACCAAGAACTGCCTGTACTTCAGCTACGTACTTATTAAGGTCATAACCAGTTTCAGCTTGGTAAGTGTTAATAGCTTTAGTAATCTCGGTTTCCCATACCTTAAAGTCAGCAGTATAGTCTTGTACTGCCTTATCTAGTTCTACCTTGTATTCGTTAACCTTTGAGGCTACCACTTCAGAGTACTTTTGCAACTTAAGATTGTTCTCCAAGGAAACCTTCTGAAGCTCTGTGCTATATACTAGGGCTTCAGCTTCAGATACCCCTGCTTTAGTAGAAGCTATGTATTTCTGGATTTCAGCTCCGGATTTAGCTTGGTATTCTGCTATAGCTGATTGTACCTGTATTTCCCATACTCTAAGGTCAGTATTGATATATGTGTTTACATATTCTGCAACCTCGGTATTTACTTGAGCTGCATAATCATTTATCTGAGCATTATATCTTTGAAGTTCTGCTATATATTCACTATTATCTACATCAAGTATATACTTGTATTCAGCTATCTGTTTCTCGAGTTCTGCCTTATAATTGCTTATATTGCTATTAAAGGAGTTCAGCTCGTCCTGAATCTCTGCAAGCATTGCATCTATATCAAGCTTCATTTGCTGCAATTTGGCTGATGCTAACTCGACGTCCTCATCAGTATCTATATATGTAGATATATCACTTAATATCGTAGTAAATGAAATCCATGGGTTAGTATGTGTGTATGTAGGCAGCGGAATACCTATAGATACCGTGTTAGAATGGTATGAAGGTGCTGAAGGAGCAGTAGGTGGAGTAGCTGATATAGTAAGGTCCGGTATAGTAGGTGCTGAAGGCAGAGTCAATGTAGGTAAACTAATATCACTTATAGCAGGTATATCAGATAAAGACTTGGACAATGTTACGTCAATATCAGGCACAGCCGGAAGAACTAGTAATGATGGCGGATTAAATGCAGGAGCACTTAGTACTGACGAGAAGTCTATATTAGTGTCTGATGGAGCTGTCGGTAGAGAAGGTGAACTTACTGTAGTCCATGTAGGCAGTGTTTCACTTACAGTAATGTAGGAGTCTATTGTAGGGGCATCTGGTAAAACAAGCTCAGATGTAGTTGGTGCATCTGAGAGTGTTAAACTAGGAGCACTATATGTAGGAGCTGTAGAAAACGTTGCGATAGACCCATCACTGATTGATATGTCAGGTGGTGTAGGCGGAGTAATTGTTTGAGTAAATGAACTTATATTAAGGTCATTACCTAAATCCAGTTCAGGCAAAGATATTGATATTGGATACACAAACACAGGAATATAGTCAACATCCGAAAAATCTATATTAGCATCCGTAGGCGGAGTAGGTAATGTAATTGCATCTACGGTATCCCAAACAGGCAATGATTCAGTTACTGATATAAATTCACCCATAGTAGGGACTGCTGGTAATGTAATACCTTCTGGGGTACTAAGAGTTTCCAGTGTAAGTGTGGGAGCTACAAAAGTAGGGGGAGTACCAAAAGTAGCAACATTGCCGTCACCTATTGATATGCTAGGTGGTGTAGGGGCTGACGTTGACTGAGTAAACGAGCTTATGTCAAGGTCACTACCTAATGATAAGTCAGGTAATGAGATAGATACAGGATGTACGAATACAGGTATATAGTCAATACTACTAAAGTCTATATCATCTATAGAAGGTACAGTAGGCAGTGTTAATTGGTCAACTGTCTCGAATGTAGGCAGAGATTGGCTTACTGAAGATAAACCGTCGAACACTGGAACAGCAGGTATAACTACATCCTGGGGTATTGATATATTACTTATTTTACTAAGTACATTTTGCATAGCTGCATATAATACTACTAGATGATTGTACTTTGAGGGGAAGTACATTAAATCATCTTCAGACGATATAGACATATATCTAGGTGATGCATATGTATACACATGACCAGTTTCATCAGTACTTGGAGTAGGAAGTATATATATATACCCTCTTGCAATATAATATACGGGATGTTTCTTAGTAGCATAATATATAGAGTTGGGGTCTGCTGCTTTAGAAGCCAGATACTGTGGTATCTCAGTACATGGGTATCCGTCACGTTCTACATAAGCTATACCTAGTGAACCATATTCTGACCCTGTCTGTTCTATACTTATACCTAATGCGCCCGTTATATCACGGGTAGTAGTACTAAATTCAGGCAATAAGTTAGGATTAATTATCTTTATACGGTTAAATATATCAATACCACCATCTTCATACCAATGGTGTAGCACTCCCTCGTCTACTACTATATCACCTGATAACTGCTGTACTCTTGTATCTAAACTAACACTCATATCTTGGCCTATTAAGTTAGTAGCAGTATGGCATACAGTACCTTTTTATTTATATGTGGTTACCGTTTTAAACGGGTTCAATGGAGTCCACCTCCGCCAGTTGCAATAATGCAACAGATATTGTATGCCATACGTGCCATATTCATTACAATACGTTATAATGTAGTGTACCATACTAATAGCTTAGCTGTAGAACCGTCCGCACCATTAGTGTCGTTGACTTTAATTACAACTGCACCGCCATCAGCTAAATACGTTCCAACTGTAGATATTGAAACATCGCCGGCTACAAGTTCAGATAAGCCATCAATAAACTTGTCTGTGTCACCAGAAGTTCCAACATCAATATCACCAGAACCACCCACATCAGTATCACTGTTATTCCATATTGCTACCTTGGTAACTATACTTCCAGGCGGTACTTCAACACAAGTCGTGGTAGCAGCTACATGAAGGTCAACCTCATCGCTGACAATAGGGCAGACTGTAAAAGCAGCTAGCCTATCCTCATCTATGGCAAACCCATTCTTTCCATCAAGATAAACGTTACCCATAATTAACCTCCTTAAAGGGCTTTATTGTTATAACCAAATTCCCCAAGTTTCAGGCAGTGTGGTTTCAATACCAAACTCGACAATACCATGGTTTACAAATGCATCAATACCTGTTTTCTCTAAGGTCTGTATTCCTTCTATAATGTAAACGTCACGGTCAATTCCATTGCCCTTAAGAGGACGATACTTGATATTGTTCATAGGAATAGCAAGCATCTTTATAGGAGTACCATTAAGATGGATGTCTTCCATAACGTTAATAGTACCATGATATGTTGAATACTGGAATATCTGAGCATTACCTATTCTTGCTTTACCTGCGAAGTTAATACCATAGAGAGCACCACGGTTATCTGTAGCATTACCAAGCATGAGAGTATTATAATGGTATCCGCCACTGCCAAGCTTGAAGAAGAAGTTAAACCAGTAAGTAGGTACTACAAACAGGTAATTACTAATAGGATTAAACCTTGGGTCAAGAAGTGTAGAGAAGTCCTCTAAGAAGTCGTCTTCAGACTTGGTAGAATCCATAGAGAATACATTACCATAGTTAATTGCCCAGTCCACAATACCCTGTGTATGCTGTGTACCATCAGATTCTCTGTATAATGAGGAGAAGTAGATTTCCTGAGCTATATCCCACTTAAAGGCCATAAGGGTTCTAGTCCAGTTACGCTCAAACTCGTTCTTAACTATCTTGTATTCTGTTGCACGAGCAGTATTATCCATACCGTAAGCACACTTAAGAATCATAGTATAGCCATAACGAGTACTGAAAGGCTGGTCATTGTAGTAATCAGGAAGACCACTTCCAGGGGCATATGCGTTACCCACTACAGTAATCTTCATACCGTCCAATATTTTCTTTGTATCGCCTACAGTAGTACCGTGGGCGTAAGTATAAGTCTCAGATATTGGGGTATCGGCTGCAACAAAGGAGCATAAGTGCTTATTTGCAGCAGCGGTAAGTGGTCTTACTACCTCGACTCCTATATAGGCATAATTACCAGATGTCTGAACATCAAGTATTTTAGCTGTGAAATAATCGTCGGGGAGTTTATCAGTTACTGCACTTGAAGTACAGATTTTAACTATCTGATTCTTAGTAAAGAAGATAGGACAAGTTCCATTATCCCCTATAGTAATTTCGTTGTTGGACTGACCAAATACGTTTCCTACATTACCTTCAGATTTATAGTCAGTTCCTACTTTAAATGCCATGTAAGAACCCTGGGTCTGCGGTGCAAGTGAAGATATATCAGAAGAGTCTTCAGTATAGCCTGTTACAGGTACGCTACCTGAACCACTCCATGTTTTCCATCCTGTTACAAACCCATATCTACGCCAGTGAAAGGGGCGCTCCTCAGTAATCTTAAACTGAGAATCAGGTGTAGGCTCGTTACGCATAGTAGCCAAAATATGGAACAGTCTATCCTGTGCTACATTGAGAGTAGCAAGCTTAGATGACGTAAATGCGTAACCACGCCGAAGGTCGCCAACGTTTAACGTACTATCGTTATCAGTTACGTTAAAATCAGAAGCAGTGTAAGGTGTAGTCATATTAACCTCCTTAATATAGTACTGTACAGGAGGCTATCGTATTAGATTACGTAGCTTCAGGTACAATACCGAGTACATTCAAATTCCTTGAGAGTATGTCATACATACGGTCAGAGGGGTCTTTATCTGCACTGCCATCATCACTTGAAGCACTCACTGCTAATGGATAAGGAGTAGAAATAGTCTTTTGACGTTTATTCTGTATTTCCTCTAATGTAGAACGCCTTATATCTTCATTAATTTTATCCCTGTTAATTGTGTAGTAAATGTCAGCTACTGTAAGAGGTCTGCTTTTGGCAGCTTCTAAAGCAGCTTCTACTTCTTCTCGGTTAATATGTGGGTTGTCCTTAATGAAGTCATTAATTTGACGTTCTATTTCCATAGCAGCCTTTTCCTGTAGTTCTTTCTGTTGCATCTGTTGGTCACGCACAGACAATTCTTTGTTAAGAACTGTTTTTACCTGCTGTGATACAATATCTGCAAAGAACTTTCCTGATGGAGTGTTGGGATTAAACATATCACGAGGTTCAAAGTCCTCGAAATTATCCCCTAAACCGTAATCGTTACTGTTAGTTGTGGTATCAGCACTCCCCTTTTGGGGGTCATAGTTACTGATGTACCTAACAAAATCTGGATTTTCAAGAGCTTTTGCCCAAGGTTCAACTTCCTGATACTTAGTTGATAAAGTATTAACAGTATCTTCTAGTTCCTTTATTCGGGCTTCCTGCTCTTTAGTTAAAGCATGTAATCTTTTACCTTCCTTAGAAGATTCGGAATAGAGCTTTAACAGTTCCTCTGTTGTGTACTTATCCTGTCTTTTGTTGTCATCAACAGGTTCTGGTGTTATAGTAGTAACACTTTTGGTGTCATTATCACCAGAAACTGTGGCTACGGGAGATACATCCTTTTGGGCTGTACCTTTATCCGTTGTAAAGTCTGACATAATTACCTCCTATTGTTAAATTCTAAAATCAATATATGTATATATTACTGTATGTCAAGTAACTATTTTATTTATTGTTACTTGTCTTTTTAGCCTTTTCTTCTACCTCCTTATTTTTAGCATTATGTTTAGCTTCAGCTCCGGCAGCACGTAGTTCCATACGATAACGAGCTTCGGCTGCTCTCAAGGCTGCCTTATGGTCAGATACTATCTTGCTAAGCTCAGCGTCAACTTCTTTAACTTTAACCTTAATGCCGGCTTGTACAAGCTGTCGTTTAAGGGTTTCTATAGTACCGGCCATCTCTTTTACCTGTTTTTCAAGGGCGTCATTAATACCTTTAAGGTGAGCATACATAGACTTCCTTGCTATAATAGCTTCCTTGTCAGGTATCGTAGATGTAGTAAGTAATGCTATATCGTCAACCGCACCTAGCTTGTAATATTCCATTACTTCGGCAGCTTCCATACGTCTATTCCTCGGCAAGGTAGAACCTGATACTATACGAATATCAAAGCGTGTTGACTGGTAATCATTATAACGTGATACTACTGAGCCTAATGAGTCATAAACAGGTACGTTTATCTTATACTCTTCTACGTTGTTTGTATCTGGGTCAACAAGACGTATTACTTTTTCTGTGTCGTAGTGGTATTGGGCAAGCTGAGTAACTACCTTGCCAAAGTGTTCAAGGGCTGGCTCTAATGTATTAGTTACCCAAGCACGTATTCTACGTGTTGAAGCTTCATCCCATTGCAGCATACCACGATATGGTATATGAGCTGGTACTTCAGTACCCATACTGAATGGAGATACCCCAAGCCCTTCCTCTATATCACGTTCGCCTTTAGTAGCTATTTCATAGAATGCAGTACTAAGCTGCATAGGCTGAACTGGCACTGGCGGAGTAAAGCCTTTATTATATTCAAGCCTTGAACCTGGTATTGAAGCTGTTGCGTCCCACTCATCCTCGTTAGGTATAGCTCCCTTTTCGTGAAGCCATCTTAATGACGAGCCTAATGTTGCATTATATACCATAAGCTGGTGAGTCTTATTTACTTCCTGCTGTTTACCAACGACTTTACGTACTGCTGACATCGGATATGGAGTACCGGTATGGGTATAAGGTACAGGCACTATAGGATACTCACTTATCGGCAAGGTAGCTTCATACAGGAATGTATCTCCGCCTACTGAAGCTATTACTCCTATACGTGTTTCCCAATACTGTACTGCATTTACTATACGTTCTTTGATGTCTTTGTTCTTGATTAGTATTTTATATTCGTCATCGCTTACAACACGTATTTCTGTTTTACTTACTGCTGCAATTACTTGATTAACAAGCTCATTACGTCGTTGCTCTACTGCCTTAGCTGCTTGCTCTTGTAGCTTTTTAAGCTCAAACTGAGCACGTTCCTTTGATATATCACCACGTTTAAGGGCATCATTTATTTCTATAGACTTATCTTCAACATCAGAGGCTAAGGCTTGCTGATATTCTGCAAGGTCTGCTTCTATCTGCTTATTTACACGTTCCATTTGAGTTTCATCAAGCTGCTCACGTAAAGTAATAGTCCAGTACTGTACACGTTTTTTAAAGTATTTCTCGTAATAGTCTATACGTTCTTCAGTAGAACCCTCTTTATCTACTATATTTGATATTTCCCATGGCTGTATTGAGTTACTATTGTCAGAATCCTTGCCTGAGTAATCGCTATAATAGATAGAGCCGTGTTTTGCATTTAGTATTTTACTCTTAAACTGAGGTAGCATGTTGACAAGGGTATTCTTGGTAAATACTTTATGTATTAATATGTATTCTGCATCACGATACATAATGTCAACTGTTGAGGGGTCAACATATACATCCCATGGGTTAAGGCTTTTAATGACTACTTCACCATTACCATTATCAAGGTCTGGGTCTATATAGCACATCAGGAAGCCGACTGACTTAGTAAGTGCGTCATTGACCACATTGCCAAATACACCTTTAAAACCAGATATATACATGATATGCTTTAAGACAGCTTGATGTACTTTAGCTAAACGGTCATCACTAAGTTCAGTACCTATAGCTTGGAACTCAGGGTTATTAGCTGTTATAAAGTACTTTAAGACTTCTATAGACTGGCTTATCTTATCTACTGTAAAGGTAGGCATACCTGCGTGTTTTAAGTCGTCAAGCTCCTGTTTAGTAAGCTGGTCTCCTAGTGAGAAGTCATAAGACTGTTGGCTGTCTCTACGCCATTTTACCCATGCCCCACTACGTAACCTTTGGAATAAGGTATAGTTAGACATAGCCTTATCCCTCTTGGTATTTTTCTTCTTTTCAGGCATTACTAATCTCCTTTCATATTATAAAGTTATCCATGATTTACGACGTTTAAAGAAGGTGCGTTTACGGCGGAATACACCATTTTTATATTCAAGGTCTTTAGGTGGATACATATTTTTGCATGCAAAGTATAAAGACTCTATTATGTCGTCATGGGCCATTGACTTACCAAATGATTCTATCTGCTCCCTTAAGTCATACATATCTTCTCTTAAGAATATACGGCGATGAGAGAAATGAGGCCCTAAGCCTGCTTGTATCTTACTAAGTTTTTCTCTGCCTTGTGGAGCTTCAGGTATTATAGTCAGGTCGAACCTGTTATTACGTACTTTGTAGGCGTCAAGGTTTGTCCATACACCACGTGTCATGCCTACATCTTCTAACGTGCCGTTTATACAATGGTAAGAGTCATATAAAGAGACTATGGTTTCCACTACTCCATTGTCTGTTAGCTTGTTTCCTTCAATGTCATATATTGCTACTTCCTTCATTCCAAGCTCTGCCTTGTATTCCAGTACGTAAATATTCGTACTACTATCTACAGCTATTACTAGTATGGAGCTAAGGTCACTATCGTTAGTAGTTATATCCGTAGCTGGGTCACAACCTAAGAAGCAATTGACTGGTATCTTTACACCTAATTCTGTAAGAAGGAATGAATGTTGTAATTCGTCATCATAATAGTACGTAGTATTATGTATCTTGTAATGGTCTCTACTCCAGATGCGAGTAGCGTCACTAACCACTTTAAGCTCATATTCCTGGTAGTAGCCTGCATCTGAGCCTACTGTATCTATATAGAATTTACGACGTTCTTCAAGACGTTCTTTTGGGAAATAGTCAGGCCATAATACCCCGCCAGGCATATTAGGCTGGGTAGCACTATAAGTAATTACTTTCCAGGAGTAGCTGTCTGTTGTACCGTCACGGATTGACTTGTTCCAACCATCGAGAATGTTCTGGCACAGAGAGTCATTATGTACTGGAGTTCCGTTAAAAATAAGACGACCCTTATTAGGTTCTAGTGCAGGGAATATAGCATTAGTAACTTCACGCTTAATGTATTCACGAGCTTCATGGGTTATAGTATTCTTTTCATTCTCTATATCGTCAAGTACAATAAGATGGAAACGCTCTGAACCTCCTAGCATGTTACCTTTAGATTCACCACGTACTCCTTTTGTATTAGAACGTGATATTAAGGCTATACCATTTGTAAACTCTTTATAGTGTTCTGACCATTTAAGCCCTCGCTTCTTACCTGACAGGTCACCAAAGTAACGGCGTATTCTAGGGTTAAAGCGTATTTGTTTATCGATATAGTCCATGTTATTATAGACTTTATCTATGGTATCTGCTATCCAGGCCATTAGTGGAGGAGGTCCGTCTTTTTGACTATAATAGACTATTGTATGCAGTAGGAATGCTTTAGTAAGTACTGTTTTGCCATGGCCACGAGCTATTATTACCGCAAGTTGGCGTATAGTATTATCTATATATGCTTCGCCTATCTCGTAGTGGAAGAACGGGGTTTTAGTTTTCTTGAAGTCGCCAGGTAGGAATAGCTTGCCGAATGCAATAAGGTTACTACGGCCAGTTTCTAATACTTGTTCTTCCTGGGCTAGTTGCCTTGGCGGGGCAATTATGTTGAAAGTGCTTACCATTATTTCTTTCTGCGTGCTTTTTTAACATGCTTTCTTGTTTGTTTCTTCTCTCTGCTAGGCTTCCAACCAAGTTTACGCATAGTACCATATACGTATCTGTCTGCACGTTTGCCAGTAAGCCCTTTCTTCTTGGCTTCCTTTTTAAGTTTACGTTCTAACTTCTTAGGCATGATAAGCCTCCCTTCATATAATAAGTTATGATGTTAGCTTCGGGGCTTCAGGGGCAGTTATCATTTCATTATTAATATTGTCAAGTTCTACTGCGTCTATTATACCTCCTTGGGGTATAGGAAGTCCTTTAGTTATAGGTTCGTCAGGATATATGTCAGCTATCTTGGCAAGCTCTTTAAGTGCGTCTAATCTATATTTTTCGTTAGTGGCTTGTTCGTGCATTTTCTTAAAGCCTTTTATTACATATTCGGCACTTACGCCAAGTTTATCAGCTGCCTCTTTAGCCTCACGTTTCATAGCCATTTTAAATCTCCTTGATGTTAATAAGTTATGCACCCTTTTATGTATATACTTCTCTGATTTAGCTTTAGGGAAAGCCATCTTATATGCTACTATGGGCTCTGCGCCGTTCATCATAAAGTGTACCCAACGTTTTTCGGCAGCAGTTATATAATCCTTTTCATATTTAGCACGCCCAAAGCTGAACCTGTCTCTATGTAGTTTAGGGTCAGTATCCAAATATTCTGTCTTAGAGGTGCAGTTATACATACCTAGTATAGTACGTATTACTGTATGACGACCTAGTGTGCCTTTGTAGAGTATTTGGCATATTCTACCGTCATCTGACTTAACCCAAGCACCGGCTGGGGCATCACGCCAGTTATCCCATAGCTCTGGTACATCAGGGCTGAAATGTTGTACAAACTCATCAACACTGTCAAATATATAGTTCAGCTCGCCCTTTATCCTCTTAGTGTACATAGCTTGCCCCTATTAGTGCATTATATAGCTAATCAGTATTACCAGACTGACGCCAAGCATATCATAAGCAATATCGTTATAAGAGAAACCATCGCCCCCTATCCAACCATATTTCTTGTAATCCATGAAGCCGTCTTTAATCTCCCATAGTGTGCCCAGAATAAACACTAACTGATATGCAATCAACGTGCCGATATGCATAATGCTAACAAGCAACACGAACAGTGCAATAGAGCCAATAGCATGCTGGAGCTTATCCCCGGTAAACTCTAGCGTATCATTGGAAAACTTAAAGCTATCAAAACAGCCTGCTATAGCTACCAATATAAATAACACGGCAAGTATTAATAATGAAGTAAGCATGATATATTATCCTCCTTGTTTTTCTTTTCCACTTCTACATGGTTAATGGTTACTGCTATACAAATTATAGACAGTAGGTTGTTATCCACAACATAATATATGTATAATAGCAAGATAAGGCAAGACAATATCTTGCGTAATGATATGTTGTTATACGGAATACGAAAAGTACGTTTGTTTTAAAAGAGGTATATACCATACAAACGCCCGCCCCCGTAAAATTGGGATTTCGTATATAAGTTTTTAGTTAAAAATCATAAAGCCTTCTTTTTATTGAACTTAGCGCCGGTAAATTTCCGGCCAGTCTGGTTGAATGAATACCGGGCAGGCATGCTGGCAGGCATGAGCCGGTTGAGTTCCAGCCTGCTATATTAGTTCGGAGTGGATAAATAGGCATGGCCGATTTCTGGACAGGGTGTACGGATATCGACCAGCTGGATGGCAAGATTGCATGCAGGTAATAAAGGGCTAACGTGTTGTTTTTATTGATGTTAGAGCTGGGCTGAAAAGTCTGGCACGGCGTTTGCTGTATAGACAGGCGTGTCCAGAGCGGACAGGGCATAATAGGTATAATAACATAAGGGGATAATATTATGAAACGTATATTATTTAAAGGCAGTGTTGACAAAGTAGTTAATGATATTGCAAGATATTTAAACAGTAAAGCTATTGATTATAGCAAAGTTACTGTTGATATTAAACATGTTAATAACAATACTGCAACTGGTGTATTGATAATAGCTGAATAATAATATACGTATATGCTATATACCGGTTACGCATATACGGAAAACAGACCGGGTAACAAACATAAGGAGACAGAAAGATGGCAAAGAGCAAAACAAAGAAGCAGAGTAACTACAAGCCAGACCTTGACGTCGTTCTCAAGTCGATAGGCTTCAAGGAAACCTATCAAAACGGGGGTGTTACGGCCTGCAATATTCGGAGCTACGACGAGACAACACCGAAAATCGTGCTGTTCGATATGTTCCCCTCGATGATCGAGGATAGGCCGTACACGAAGACACTCTTGCGGCTAAAACTGAACAAGGCAAAGGCAATCCACGAACTCTTGACAAAAGCTATCAAGGAATATGAAAAACTTGACGCCGGCAAATTCAAAACCGGCACGGTGAAGCCAGAGGGCTTCAATCCAGCTGACTATATTTAAACCGCTTTAGCACACCTGATCAATTCAATCATCAAGCGCCGGTATTGCTTATGCAGTGCCGGCGTCCTGCCTTGTAAGGCAGGCAAACAGGAAAGGAATCAAGCATGTGCAAACATAAACATACAAGACAGATTACATTCCCGAGCGGCCGTATAGTAACGTATTGCAGGGATTGTATGCAGATAGTACACAAGCCGCTTACCCGGTACGATTACGACCAGTTAAGGGAACTGCAAGCAAGCGGGCATGATATGTCACTATCCTTACCACTGTAGTACACCCGGTCAATCGGGCTAAAATCGTTCAACAAGCCGGAGTTATTACAACGCTCCGGCTTTACTTTAACCAAATATAGAGGAATCAGTCATGGAACATAACATCATTAAAATTAACGACCTTAGCGGTCATCGAGTGTATATATGTACCCGATGTGGCATGGTATGGTACGACAAGGATAAGGTGCAGGGTACATGTACGCACTCTGTCAACACAGACCAGTTAGGTGTAATTATCCGTAAATTTACCACGCCATAACAACCGTATCATGTAACAATGCAAGTATTCAGATATATAGATATTCATATACTTGCATACTTAACTGGCCGGTTTTTTACCAGTAAGTTATTACCAGTAAGTCATTACCAATAAGGCGTTAACATTAAGAACAGGTTTAACATGCTAACAATAAGAGCTTAGCAGGGTAACATTAAGACGTACTAAACTGTAAGAGTAAAAAAAAAAGGAGGATTTGCAATGTGCAACTTTAAATCGGCAGTAGTCACGCCAAACGGTAACATTTACCATTTGGATGGGATAGATTCCCATGAGGATATTATTAATTATTACAAATTAAACGATACTAAGTTAGGTAACTTAGTACGAATTGAGTACAGGCCTATACAGGGGAAAGAAGCTGATTTGGCAAGCTATGAATTACACATAGACGAGGTAATAATCCCGGAATGGTTTACAGAAGGGATGAAAGTACAAGTTATAAAGAGAATGAAAGCTATTATTAATAAATATATTATCAAAGAGGATGTGCATATATTGCCTCTCGGATTATATATATTGAAAGACAATGTTACAATAGAATATGCTAATTATGCATTAATAAAGCATGCAGGTTCTGCTAAAATAGAAAATGCGGGATACGCATTAATAGAATATGCAGATAATGCATTAATACAAAATGCAAATTGTGCTACAATAAGAAGTGCAGATTCTGCAATAATAGAATATGCAGGTTCTGCTAAAATAGAAAATGCAAGATATGCTAAAATAGAAATTGCAGAATATGCTACAATAGAAAACGCAGAATATGCTAAAATAGAATATGCAGAATTTGCAATAATAGAAAATGCAGGACATGCATTAATAAAGCATGCAGGACGTGCAATAATAAAAAATGCAGAATCTGCAACAATCATTTAAAATTAAAAAAAAAAGACGGAGAGATATTGCACATGTATATGATATTGACACTCTGGCTAAGAGAATAAAGGAGTGTATCGACGAGATGCAATGGTTTGATACCATTGAGGACTTTGCCGAAGAAGTAATACGGTTTAAAAAGAAAAATTAATTAAGTAAGGAGGAGTAATATTATGAGCACTCATCAAATACTGCTTAGTAAGGGCTACAAGTTAGAACGTTCCGGCGGAGTATGGCAATACCGGAAACGTGACAGTTTTTATAACCTTGGGTTGAATAATGCCTATAAAGAAAACGATGTAGTTAGCTTCATAAATACCAACTATAAGTATGAAGATGAGAAGCTAATACCTTGTTACAATGGCTTAGTATAATCTTGTTAAACGAAGGAGGATATTATTATGTTTATCATTGTTGAGTATGATACCGTAAACTTTAACATATTATTAAGTGAAGACGGCACACCAGCAGTATTTAGTACACAAGACGAGGCTTCAGAGTATGCAAGTAATAACTGCATACATGATTATAGGGTAGTGGAGTTTTAACTTAATAACAAGGAAAAGGGAGATAAGCTATGTGTTTATATGTATCAGAAGATGTGACAGCAATACACCCAAAGATATATAAGACATATCTTGTTGGGTATAAAAAGTTTAAGGTTAAGCGTAAAATACTTCACCCATACTACCAAGATGGAAGGTATGTAATAGGTGAAGAAATTACAGATGGATTACCTGTATATCCTTGTAACCAAGTACAGACAATTGCAGATACATCATCGCCAACACCAGTAAGTGGTTGTATGGGATACCATATCTATTTAAGCTTTATGAGTTTAACTCGTAATATAGCAGAGATAACTATCCCTGTATTAATACCTCCAGATAAAATACAGACGTTTGGCTCGTGTACATGTGTAGCAGAGACATTTGTAATACCGACACCACGTATTTCTGGCAAGATATTAAGATTAGATACCCTTAGCATTTATCATTATGACTATGACGAGATATATTATACTACCTTGCAAGAGTCAATAATCATTAATCATCGTAATAAGAAGTATAAACCTACATTTAAGTATAAACCAGATATTGATATGCCAGAATTTAATAACAGAGAAGAAGCAATATCTTACATTCATAACATGAAAAGGATACCAAGATGACAGTGGTAATAGATTATCAGGGTAAACGTTATATAGTACCCAATACCGATAGCTTGGAAGAAGCTATTGGGAAGCTTATACTTAATAATATTGTTGATGTTGATATTAAGGTAAGCAAGGTATTGAATTATTAACATTAATTTTAAGGAGGAAATTATTATGAGTGAGAAACAACATAACAGGCCATTAGTAGCAACTGTAATCAAGCCGTTATATCAACAGTTGTCAAGAGAAAGAAGTAAGGTAGGGGTACAAGCCTGTATATTTCTGCGTGGCGAGCCTGATAACGAAGATGGTATACAGCTTGACAAGAATTTATGTTATGAGGCTGAATGTGAATTAATGGGTTGTACATTGTCATCTGCATGGGGTTATAATATTATCGACCCTATGCCTGAGCTTGAAGGTGGTTACAGATACCTTGTTAAAGTATTTACTGCCGATACATGGAAAGAAGCTTATAACATGTCACGGAAATATCTGGATAGTGAGATAAACAAGCTCAAGAAAGTAATGAAGGAACGGGAAAAGGCATTAAAGGCTGCCGGCAAAAGGCCTGAGCCTGAAATTAATATAATAATACCTTAAATGGAGGATAGCAAGCTATGACCGCAAACGAAATAAGAGCATTATTTAACAGGTTAGCAGATAAAGAAGATGTGCAATTCTTGTTAGCTGCTAAACCTGAAGACACTGACGACGTAGTAATTGCCGGAAATATTAAAGGTATAGACGGCCTACATGTATTAATTGCTGTACAGAGTAAGCTGTTTAAAATGGCTGAAAATAACCCTTTAATTGCAATAGGGTTAGCAATGAGTATTCAGTCTGAAGGAGGTGAGTCGGATGACAATAAGAGTTAGTGACTTTGTCAATGGCAGAGTTATTGCATCTTATAATGATCCTGATAATAAGAATATATTGCTAATAGTTGATCAGTATGGGTATAAGACGTTAAAGGGAGCTGTTGACATAATTGAAATAACAGATTATAGCAAATTAAACTATAAGGAGGCTACATGATGAATAATAATAAGATTAAAGAGATAACAAATGAACTTACTGATTCAGATATTAACTATATCTTGATAACGTCAATACTTGAAGATGAGGAGTACAGTGCCTCATTAAAAGTATCAGGTGAAGATGGCATTGGAATGTTACTATATGCATTTGATACGTTAATTGGCGACTTGCCAAAAGGTGCAGCAAAAGACCTAATAATTAAGCATGTTAGTGACTTAATAAGTAATAACAAGGAGGACTAAACAATGAAAATAGTAAAAGACGGTAAGCCAGAAGCTGTAATAACACTTAAACAACTAAGGGAAAAACTGACTGATAAAAGCGTAAGAGGAATACTTGCTTGGTTTAATGATGATGCCGTGTATATACTCCACGCAACACATTATACTAGTATACCAGAAAATAGAAATTATAAGTTTATATCTATCGACTACCCTAATTACGGCAATAACCTTGTTGGGGAATACACAATAAATGAGGTAATGGAAAAGGTCAAAAGTAATATAGATGAGATGCAATGGTTTCGTACTATCGGAGCATTTGCAAAGGCGGTAGTACGCCTTAAGATTGGCGACACAAGTGTATATTTCGATAAAATTGAAAAGATACTACGACGAAGTAATAATAAGGCAGAACTGGAACGGTTACTGAGTTTACTGGATGAGCTTAAAATGACAATAGGGCGTTAGATGATGTAAAAAGCATGGAGTATAACAAGGAGGATTAAATCATGTTAATCGACAAACATAATATCAAAGCGATTGTAAATGAGCAGGATGAGTTAAGACCTTACACCCAGGTTATATTATTCAGAGAAAATGAGACCGTTACTACTGATGGTCACATATTAATTAAAGTACCTTACCCCGAAGTAAATACCGAAGATTTTCCATTACCTGATGATGTATATGACACTAATAAGGTTGAACATGGATTTAAAGTACCTATTAATACACTTAACAAGTTAGAAAAGACATTGCCTAAGGGTAAGAATATACATAAAGTACTTAAAACAGTGTATGCCTTTAAAGAAAACATTAACGATGACAATGTGTACTTATATACTGACCACAATAAAAGCGTTATTACTGATAATGTAACGTACCCTGATATAGACCCTGTTATACCATCTGGTGAAGATGCAGTCATTACGATAGCATTTAGTATAGATTTGATGTATAAATTGTTATCTGCATTACGTAAAGGCCGAAACTACGATAAGAATACTTCTATTGTACAGTTCAAACTGTTAGCTCCTGATAGAGCTATGCTATTTAAAACTACTGAAGGATTAAGCGGAGTTATAATGCCTATAAGAGACCCTGATACAGGGTTTAGCAACAATAATGAAGATAGCAAGGAGGAATAACTATGAGCACAAGATGTATAACGCATATACACGAAATGAAAAGCTTAGACCCTACCGAAGAAATTATATGTACATTTTACAGACACCATAATGGCTATCCTGAAGGTCATGGTGCTGACTTGGCAAAATGGCTCGACGGCAAAAAGCTTGTAAATGGTATTACGCTAGATCAAGATAGAAGTATTACATTCAATAGAGCCGGCACTATGGCGGTACAATTAATGGCTTATATACAGAAAATAAGTGGGTGTGAGGTATTACCAACAGGCAGTAAAGATTGCGGTGAAGAGTATATATATGATATATACTTCAGAGATAACGAGTTTTGGGTGTTGGCATATAGTGTATATGATGATGATGCTACAATAAGATTACTTTAACGGAGGTTTGATAATGAGCTATAATCTTACTGACTTAGGTAACTCGCAATTATTTGCAGATATAGCTAAAGACAGATTACTATACTGCCCTGATATGGGTAAATCAGGTACTTGGTATAGCTATAATGGCAAACAATGGGTAAAAGATACTGGAGTACTTAAGTTAGTAGTAAAGGAAGTTATTAATAAATTGCATAGCACGGCTAATAGTCCTGAAGCCAGAAAGTGGGCTTATCATAGCGAATCAAAGCAAGCTATAGATGCCATGCTATCACTTGCCAAGTTAGACAACAAGGTAGTACGTCATCTTACTGATTTTAACCCTGATGACAAGATGAAGCTTAATGTACTTAATGGGGTTGTTGATTTAGAAACCGGCACGTTAAGACCACATAACGTAAAGGATTACGCAACAAATATAATACCTATACGTTATGATACCAGGGCTACTTGTACAAGATGGTTAAAATTCTTAGATGATATTATGTGTAGTCGTAAATCTCTAGTATCATTCTTACAAAAAGCAATAGGCTACACGTTGACTGCCTCCGTAGAAGAGCAAGTAATGTTTATTATGTATGGTTCAGGGGCTAATGGCAAGACTACCTTTATAGAAATTATCAGAGACTTATTAGGTACGTACAGTAAGGCCAGTAATCCTAAGACTTTAATGGTACAAGCTGGCGGTGCTATACGTAATGACCTTGCTCGATTACAAGGCAGTAGATTTGTAAGTGCAGTAGAGACATCCGGCAAGGGCAAGCTTGATGAGACTATGATAAAGCAAATAACAGGGGATGATGTAATTACAGCCAGGTACTTGTATTCTGAAAATATTGAGTTTAGACCTACTTGGAAAGTATGGCTGAGTACTAATCACCGCCCTATTATCGAGGGTATAGATTATGGTATATGGAGAAGGATGATACTTATTCCATTTGATGCCACATTCAAAGGAGCTAATAAGGTAGCTAACATGAGAGAGCTTCTTAGGGAGGAGCTTGAAGGTATATTAAGATGGGCTGTTGAAGGCTGTCTTATATGGCAATCCGAAGGCTTAAATACTCCAGAAGAAATTGCTATAGCGACCAGAGAATACCAAGAAGAGATGGATATTATCGGCCCCTTCTTGCAGGATACTTGCTTTATACATCCTGAAGCTACCGTGCCTATCAAGCTATTATATGAAAAGTATTTAGAGTACTGCAAGGCTAATATGGAAAAGCCTGTTGATAAGCGTAGCTTTAGCAAGTTAATTATGGCAAGACATGGTATAACTCAAGCACGTAGTAGCAAAGAACGATTCTGGCGTGGCATTGGTATAGCCAGTAAGATAGTGCTTAGTAACCTGGAAGATGAGTAATAACGCTATTACAATATAGGTCATATAACCTATTATATGCTAACATATTAACAAGATATAAGGAGATAATACAATGGATATTAAAAACAACATAACATTTCTTAATGTAGGTGACGACGAGAAGGATACGCTTATTGAGAGAGCTAAAAAGAGGTTAAATGCAACAGAAAAAGCAATAACTACCTTTATGAACTTAGACGACCTCGACAATAACACTGAAGAATACGGTACATTCTATGAGTATCCTTTATCAGTTGATTTTGTTGAGCAAGATGGTAAGCAAGCCGCTTATATACGTTATCAGATATCTTATGGGGGCCCCAGTGATGAAATACGTATATATCCTGGTGACAATAGAACGATTGAATATGTATTCCTGGATTGGTTTATAGGAATCGGGATAGACATAACCGGCGAGGATTGGGCTGAGTGGCTTGCTGACTACTATGAAGAGCTTTATATTGAACAATAACTTAACAAGGAGGAAAGTAAAATGAAACGTAATATTATTGACACAAACATCACAAAATTAGAAGGTGTAAGTACTAGGTATAATAACAAACTTGCAGAACTTCTTAAGATAGTCAACGACACTGAGGCAAAGATACTTAATGCAGTAAAAGAAGTAGATAGGGCAGTACTACTTGACTTCACTTATAAGGGGATTTACTTTTTTGGGACAAGTGATTCAGCATTGTGGATAACATTAAATGGGTGGTTTATACCTAATAAGGTTAGTGATTTAGACTGCGAATTTTATGTTGATGGGGACTTTAATAAGGTCGGACATTATATAACATCAACAGGCTTACGGACATTAGGTAGGACATTGAATGAGTGGATTGTTAAGCTTGCTGAATATATTAAGAAGAAAACATCCTATAACGATGAGGCAATAAACGCTTTAAAGGGTATTAGCAAGACAGAAAACCCTTGACATTAACAATTTAATAAGTTATATTACGTACGGAGACTATAATGGTTAATGAAAAGATATACATACCTGTTAGTACTGAGCAATTACTCGTTATAAACATAATGATTGTCATACTTAATTATCCTATCAGTGAGGCTATATACACGCTAGAGCAATTGACGTTTACCAATTACTTTATTGGATATGTATATCATTAGGAGATAATGCCCTGACGTTCTTTCTGACAAATAAAATAACAGGATTGAGTTTACCGTCAGCGAAGACGTTAAAACCGAATGCCAAACGTAAAGAGCGGGGGCAGATAGAAAAGGAGGCAAGTAGTATGGACACGAATACTAAGACAGAAATAGAGGAATGGTTAAGCATGATGGGCGACAGCCTACAAAGTAATACGCCGCTTTTCATAAAATACGACAAGTTTGCTATAGTGAACAACGTTGCCTTCGATATATTTATTAAGAGTTGGTATAATCAAGAACAGGCAAAGGAGATATAAAATAATGTTTGAAGATGAAACAACAATTAAAGCAATAGACATGTGCAGACAGGGGAAAATTGAATATGCTATAGACGGAGATATTGTAATCTGTACTAAAAAATATTTTAATGAAAAGGTTGATAAAAGAATGTTAGAAGCATTAGAATATCACTGCAATCATTTAGAAAGTACTATTGAAACAATACGTAAGATAGTAGGTAAATAAATATTATCAGAGGAACATGGTGAAATGGTAAACGCAAGAAAGTGAAGAAAGTAAAAGAAGGAGTTAAATTATGGCGGGTAGTTATGAACATGTATTAGATGGATGGGCATTAATCGAGAATATGGGAGACGCTTACGAAGCCGTTGAGGAACTTATGTGGCTGGTAGAATCACAGATAGGGCAAGAAAAAGCTATTAAATTATTGGATGAGTATTACTATCCAATGTGTAGAGGAGAGATAAAAGAAGATAAACATTTTATTAATGTAAGGCGAATAATGAATAAAAGGTAAGATAGATAAAAAATATTTTGATAGAGAAGTCGATAACGGAAAACTAATAGCATTAGAATATCGTTGCAATAAATTGGAAGGTGCTATTTCGGCAATACGTGAAATAGTAAGTAAGTAATATAGGAGACATAAAAGATGGACGTAAGAAAGATTAAAGGAGCGAGAATTGGATTTTGCGAGAGTGCAGGCCCCTATGAAATTGTAGAATTAGGGTTAGATGTTGATGGGTATTTTATTCATCTTGGCGAATTTTATTTTGGTCCTGAAATGAACGAAGAGCACGAAAGAATTTTTCATAAACTGGAAAAATTTGCAAATGAATGCGAGAAATATTTTGATGAAAAAAAAAATATATATATAATAAAAATTAATGGATAACAAAGAATGTATAGCTGGATAAGTAATTGGGGCAATGTGGCGGAACGGCAGACGCACTGACTAGAAGCAGATTACAGCCTATGCATGCAGGGTGACTTCTAGCCTACCGGGAAATGTAATGCAAGGTTCGAGTCCTTGCCGTTGCCCCGTAAAATATGAAAGGAAATTATAAAATGGAACAATATGTAGTAATAATTGACAAAAGCGCAGGGAATGATACTGTTGGTGAAATGTGGCAAGAAACAAAGATATTCCCTGAAACAGCAACTTTAAAAGAAGTTATGAAATGGGCTATGGATGAATATGATACATACAGCCGCAGGCAAATAACTATTACAAAGCCGCATACTGATAAAACCAGTTAACATAAGTTTATACGGCTTATTGGATGGGCGCAAAATTCGGAGGGTAAAATGGCATTTACAAAAATGGAGAAAAAAAAATGAAAAGTTGTAGTATATCAGTTGAAATGTTATATGATATAATTGAAATAATAGAAAAATGTATGTATAAGGATATGCACGAGTTGGAGAATAAGAGTAACAGATTTGAACTACTTAAAGATAAAAAAGTACCAGATGTATATTTTAAATTAGTTAGCCTAAGAGACATTATAGAAGATGAGTATGAATATGAGAGAAGATGAAAATGAATAGAAAAAAGCAAATAATGATAGATTGGATATTAGAGTATCTTTTAGAATACCAGGAAACTTCTGTGGTAGATTCTGTTTTTCATGAAAGATTTTATTCTATGTTCAAAGGAAAGAGAAAAGAAACTAATTGGGGATGTCAGCCTGTATATAAAGCCATGAGATTACTTAAAGAGATGTATGATTGTAACTTAATAGATAGAGGCATAATAAAATTAGATACAGCATGGCAACCAGGTTTTCCAAAATGGGTATATAGTTATTATGTTAAGAATAAAGGAAAATAATAATATCGGGGCAACGTGTAAAAATTGACGGTTATGCTGCATACCGCTATCGAGTGTGTCGGGCTACCGCAAATGGTTTATCCATAAAAGCCCTATGACTTTGGAGAATTGATAGTAATTCCCAAATAGTAGCCCGTTGCCCCTATAGCAAAGGAGAATAAAATGGTAATGATAATAACATTAATAATTGGTATAATAGTATTGTTAATAATAGCAATAGAAGATACTAATGATGACGACAGTCAAGATTTGCCACCATTTTGTTAGATAACAAGGAGAGAAAGGAGTTAAGTAATATGAAGGTAACTAAAAAAGCAAAGCCGGTAAAAATAGTTTATAAAGAAACAGTGTATACATATGCCGTATATACTTGCCCAACCTGTAAAACAACTATGCAAGGGGCTAACATTTGCCGGACCGTTGAAGTATTTAGATGTCATAATTGTGGTCAGAGGTTGAAAGTTATAAGAACAGAGAATGAAAGGATGATGTAATTGAAGAATAGTAGGGGAGGATAACACTACATGAAGATAGACACATTAAAAAGTACAAGTATTAATCTGCTTAAGAAGTTCCTTGACGAACACCCAGATGAGGTATTTACAGTTGGCGAGCTTAAAGAGTATGGCTTTAACTTCAAATCGGATGACCTGGCTTCAGCTATAGGCGATGATTATAACTATAAAACCAGGAAGTATAGGGTATTCGGATGTAAAAAAGTTATTAAGTGGGTAAGGGAACAAAACATCTAACATGGTGAGGGAATAATGAACAAGTTTAAAGTGTACTTTTACTACACATTAGGCAGTATAGTAAACTTCTTTGTCTGGCATTTCAGTATTGGTTATAAGCTATATAATAATTTGATGACTAAGTCCGCCAGGCTAGGCACTAATAACATATTATGGAGGAAACAAGTTATGAAAAGAATAATCATTAACAGAAATGTGACTGAGACTATTACATTAGATGAAGTGGTATCTGAACTAATCGGACCTAATGGGTATAGGTATAAGCATGACAAGTATATTATAGTAGCTTACAATAAACCTACTGATACATATTATATACTCCACAGAAGATATAGTACAAATACTATCCAATGGGTTAATCTGCAAGAATTCTATGGAGGTAATGACTATAGTACCATTACCGGAGACATTGAAGACAGTATTAGGAGGTCAATCATAGACAGACTATATGACCCAGATTACGAGGTATATTGCTTCGAGAGTATTAAAGAGTTTGCAGAGTACGTCTTACGTACATATAAGGAGTAGCAAGTTATAGATATACGTGTAATAATTATAATCATGCTTATTGTATTGATTATTGTAATTGATGATATAGGGGATGATAGGTAACCCGACATATTAAGATAAGGGATAACAAGTTATGAAGATGGACATAGTGGCATCAAGCAAAAACGACGAATTCTATACACCATTATACGCAATATTGCCAATAACACCATACATAAAACCGAATAGCATTATATGGTGTCCATTTGACATAGATGAATCGTTATATGTAAAGGTCTTTACAGAGCTTGGGCATACCGTAATAAATACACATATACAATACGGTATAGACTTCTTTAATACTGACATTGACTGTGACTATATAATAAGTAATCCGCCTTACTCTAGAAAGACGGAGGTACTTGAAAGACTATTCGGTATAGGTACTCCATTTGCTATGTTAGTAGGTGTAGTAGGGTTATTCGAAAGTAAACATAGGTTTAACATGTTCAAAAACAATAAGTTTGAAATTATGTATATGGATAAACGTGTTAGTTATCTTAGAAGCTACATGGATGATAAACCTGCACTAAATCCGCCGTTCAGCTCTGTATATATATGCAGTAACGTGTTACCAAGACAAATAATGTTTACAGAAGTAGATAAGAAGTTAATAAGATAAGGGACAACATGCTATGAAGAAAGAAAAACTATTAGTAACCCCAGAGCAAGAAAAGATAATACGTCTTGAAGATAGCCTACTATCTATTAAGGAATTACTACGGGAACAAAAACTAAGTACTAAGTATTGGCAACATCAGAGCAAGCTAGCTGATGACAGATTAGCTGTATTAACATCATTAAATAAGACAGTTAAGCCAATACGCATTAAACCATTGAGGGCAACCAGTAAGTCTGAGACTACCCCACTATTAATACTGAGTGATTGGCATGTAGAGGAACATATAGAGCCTAGCACTGTTAATAGGCTTAATGAATATACGCCTGACATTGCCGACGACCGTATTAAAAAGTTATTCCCAAGAGCTATGAAACTAATAGATATATGGCGTAAAGATACTAAGATAAATAACTTAGTGATAGGCATACTTGGTGATATGATTAATGGTTATATACATAAGGATTTTAATGAGAGTAACTTTATGTCACCTACCGAAGCTATTATATGGGTGGAGCGCCGCATTATATCAGGTATTGACTTTCTTCTTAATAACGGCAACTTTAAGAAAATACATGTAATATGCTTATTTGGTAACCATGGCAGGACTACTGAGCAAGCACGTGTTAAGCTAGGCTATAAGAACAGTTATGAATGGCTAATGTATCAACATATTAAGCAGCACTATAAAGATACTAAAGAGGTTAATATCCAAGTAGAGAATGGTTATCATGGCTATATAGATGTATACGGTAGGACTATACGTATGCATCATGGTGACGGAATACGGTATAATGGTGGCACTGGAGGTATATTTATACCGGCTAATAAGGCTGTAAAGGCATGGAATCAGAGTATACCAGCATTCTTAGATGTGTTTGGACATTATCATCAACATTTCGACGGCGATATATGGATAAGTAATGGCAGCTTAATAGGCTACAATTTATTTGCTATCAAGAAAGCGAAAGCCATATATAGAGAGCCGTCCCAGACCCTGATATTCCTGGAAAAGACAATGGGAAAAACAGGTGTACACCAAGTATATGTTAAATAGCTATATGAAGGGAGGTGAGCTTGTTATGTTACTTATAGGGCTTACAATAGGAACTATAATAGGTATAATAGGTATGGCTGTAATAGCAGCTTCAGGACAAGCAAGACTATATGAGAAATCAATGCGTAATAACCGTAGATTGTTACATATAGCCAGATGGTATTATGGAGGTATGAAGAGTGAGTTTCCAAGTTGGGATATAGAGGAATGGAAGCTTGATAATGATTAATACTTTAAAAGAAGGGAGATAACAATGCGTGTAATCAAGGAAGTATATGACAGAATATACCAGATAGAGTCAGAGCCTGGTGATATGACGCATTATAGTTACATTATGGTAATAGGTTATAGCGACAAGTTTAGATTCATTCCATACAATAATACTTTCTACTATCCTACGGAACTAGATTACTGGAGTGTCAAAGACCTTGACGAAGAAGAGATTAACCAAGTAGCAGCAGACCTTAACTGTAATCCTTATACATTAAAAGAATGTATTGCAGCTATGAACGAAGTAATAGACAACAACTTGTAATGGAGGATAAATAGATATGATATATGAAGATAAGCTTACCAAGTTATTACAAGTAAGTCGAGCAGTCATCGAGATTAGTGTAATAGATAGCATGATAGTAGCAAGTATACCTAAGCTTGGTGAGGGGTATTTCATAGCAGACGGAGATACCATAACTAAAGCTTTAATAAGACTTAATACTATAGTAAGTGTATTCATGGATGAACATAAAGATTGGCAAGAGCATTTAGCGGGCAAGGAGGTACAATAGTTATGGACAAAGAAAAAATAATAGAAGACTTCAAGAACATCAAGATACGTAAAGCTAAGCGTGTAAGGGCATTACGTAAAGCCGGATTAACTCTTACTGATGTAGGCATGCTACCTATATTACATGATACCAAGCTCAAGCCGGAAAAGGACATTAACAAAGCTATTAAGTTTGTACGCAAAAGAATGTTTGACATAGTAAACAGTTATAGCAAGATAAGTAATGGCATACTAGCAAGAAACAACATGATGATAGCTTGTAATAATCATATTGTTGCTGCTGTAGATACTGCTCCTATATCTGACGGCATATATGTACTTACTAAGGACAATAAGAAGCTACCTCCAGAGGACTATAAACCTGAGCTTAATAAAGTGGTATCATTACTATCAGAAAATACCCATAATGTTGATAGCTATATATATTCAGTTAAAGAGTTATATGATATAACTATGTCAGGCAGACACTTTACATTAGATAATACAAGCACTATAGAAGATGTTACTCCGTTAGTGCTCTTTAAGCCCAGCAAGGTGCGTATAGCTACCACTGTACTACACCAAGTAGTAAGCTTAATCGGGTTACTTGATGACTATGTGCATGTATACTTCCCCCCAACGCATAGGATAGTAATAAGTGGTGTACATTGTACCAACCAAATCAAGATAGTGGTAGCTACGCACATGGGTTCATCAGTAAATTACACAATAGCTCCTGTATCTGCTAAAGAGATACGTACTACAGCTAACAAGATGAGCCGTAATGAAGTTGGAAGGAGGGCAGCACAATGAAATTCTCAGACGACAAGCTAGTATTAATGTGTGCATTCAGATATGCACTTGGTAGAAGAACATACATAGTAAGTTTTATAGTTAACGAGATAATAAGTAATTGGGATGAACTACCCACCTATATGCAGCAAACTATACATAAGGAGATTAACGAGGCTATCAAGTATGATACAATAGGTGATAAGTGCGACTTACAGTCTTGGCGTACAGTACTCACCCTCAATATTAATGATAACAAGGAGGATAGCGAATAATGCAAAGTAAGATAGAAGAAGTATATAATAAGCTTAATGAGCTATATACTACTGGTGTATTTGAATCGGATACTTTATCTGCCGAAGAGGAAGAATACCTAGAATGGCTTACAGAATTATGTAATACAATAGGAATTGAATACTCTTAATAGTGAAGGAGAACAATAAGAATGAACAGACCAAGTAATTTGCCACCAGGAGAAACAGATAACACGTTAGGACTTAATGACAAGTCATATGAATACACGATAGAGCTTACTAGTAATGAGATTAATACGTTAATGCAGTATAACTATCAACAGTCTAAGATACCATATAGTGAACGTAGCGAGATATGGCATATTGTAGATAGCATAGTTAACCAGCTAGTAGAAGAAAGAGAGGTAGTAAGTGCCTTAGATGACTATACCAAGATAAGGCGTAAGAAGAAACTTGATGATGAAGAAAGGAGGTGAACGTAATATGAACCCAGACTATGTTAACCCCACATTGTATGCTAATAATACTGGCTTGCCAGAACCATAACATCCAACCTACTACAGAGTACATATAGACAAGGTAAGTAATGGCTTCGTAATCAAGGTAGGCTGCAAGACATTTGTAGCAGAAACGTGGAACAAAGTATCAAAAGCCTTACAAGAATATTGGGATGACCCCGATAAGGCAGAAAAGAAATATGTAAAATAACAAGAAAAGGAGGTGAGCAAATTATGGAAGCACCAGACAATATTAAGCGGTTATTTGATTTTGCTGTCAACAAACTACAGGAAGAAATACTTGGTGATAAGACGGATGTTAATAGAAGTAGTATATTACTTAATACAGTAATAGAAACATACAATATTATAAAAGACTATAAAGAAGACTAGCAGTATGATAGTTACAGAAAACCTGAAGGAGCTATTCGACAATACGGCAAAAGCTCTTAACAATGCAGTTACAGCACCTGACATAGATACTAATACTATCGAAGCCCTAGCTAGAACATTAAGTATGGTAGCACGTATCATTATAGACACGGAAGTATATACTATGAATAATAGAAAGGCATATGAGACAGGTGAATCTATTAAGCGTGCATTAGATGCAATATACTAGTACTAAATTGCATAACTGCATATATTAATATAGAAGGGAGGCGACATGACGTTCCGCACCGCATTTAACAGTCTTGACCTTGACGAGTTAACTAAGTACGACATAGCAAAAATAATGTGGAATACTGCACTAAAATCAGCTATTGACTTATTAAAAAATAATCAGTATATTCAAGACACTGACACTGCAACAGACTCCAAGCAGCTAGAGTTTGCATTCATGGAGGACGCTGCATAATGACTACTGAACACATTGAGGCAGGTACTAGAGTACGCATTAAACCTGAAATACGTAAAATGGATATGGACAGTAACAAGGTATTAATATCTACAGACATGAAGTCTTACGCCGGTAAAGATACTACTATAATGTCAGTAATACACGGCAAAAGATTCCCCGAAAAGGTACGATATTTTATGACAATTGACCGAGGAACGTGGTTCTGGACACGTGAAATGTTTGACGTTATAAAGGGCTAAAAAGGAGGTAAAAACAGGCTATGACAGACAGTGACAAACATTTGTCATTCTACGTCATTAGTGACAAAACTCTAAGCCGTTTGTCACTCGAAAGTGTTCAGAAATTGAACACTTTTTGTGGTGCTAAGTACCCGAATGACATTCAAATCGCAAAAATGACAAACGTCTGTCATAACTTAAAGTCAATAAAAACAGCAAGTTCCAAAACCAATGACAGACATGACAAACTTTTTATACCTTTTAGCTAAATATTAAATATATAGAGAGGTTTTCATTTTTTACGTCATATCTGTCATTTCTGTCATTTTTAACGTCATTTTACGTTATAGAAAGGAGGTGTTATGACATAGTATTTTAACCTATTTTCAGAGCAAACAGAGAACAATTAATAACTAATGAAAGGAGTTTTAATATGAAACTTAATATTGGTGACACCCAAGAAAGCACAGGCGGAATCCTTAACAATGTAGTGGCGGAGATTACTAAAGCAAGATGGGTAGAATGGGATTATAATGGCAAAGGTAATTATGGTTCTGCTATCTTTGCAGAAGTAGTATATACTGATGAAGAAGGCGAAGAATATAAGCAGCATTACTCCCCTGGTAAGACAATACAACAAGCATGCAAGATAACAGACAATGGTAAATCCCTTGACGGCCCGGAAGGTATGAAAGTCAGGGCATCATCTAACTTCGGTATATGGATTAACTCGCTCAAGGATAATGGCGTACCACCTGAATTACTTGGGGCTGATATATCGGCAGTTGAAGGACTTAAAGGAGTATGGGTACAGTATGCACCTAAACGTAGTATTGACCAGAAGAATGAGAAAGGCTATGATAAGACTATCATAATATTATCTTCAGTAGTGTCACTTCCTGGCGAGTCTAACACATCTTCTTCTTCAAGTAATAGCAATGTAGATGATGCAGCGGTTGCCTATTTGACTATGCTTCTTGCAGAAAAAGGTGATGTCAAAAAGTCTGGCATTGCAGCAGCTCTTATGGCAAACAAAGATTTCAAGGCAGAGCCTAACAGAAATGCTATTATGAAACGTATGCTCGATGAAGAGTTCTTATCATCTGAGTTAGCATGGTCATATAAGAAGGGAACAGTATCTGCATAAAAGTAAATGACCCCCCCCCCCCACACAAAAACGGCGGAATAATATACAAAAGGGACACACAAACTTAAGCTTCAAGGGCGTGTGTTCCTTTCCGCCCATAATAAAAACTGTAAGACAGGAGGCGACAAAATGAATAATGATTTTAAAGCATTACTTGATAAGTTCCTGGAAGTATGTAAGAAAGGAGAACCAGAACTGTTTGAACAGATTAGTGAAGCAGTAAGTAAGAAAGTTGCTAGTAATAAATATTTTGATTTAACAAGATTAAAGCCGCTTGAGTCAGACTGCAAGTGTATTAGATGTGGTATATTCTCAAGCGAATCTTCAAAGGATGCAGGATTTGTATATGGGGATGCTATCCAGATAAGGGTTGCAGGAGAGTATAATGGTAAAGCGTTTTTCCTTAATGATAGCTACCATTGGGAAATAGTAAAAGATAGTAGTGACACATTATGTTTGCTTCCAACTAAGAAGGAGGAATAAACATGCCTACTATGGAATTAATAGACAAGCAATTCCCATTCCGCCCACAGATATGGCGTTCTGAAGGAGTGCATGTAAGTGAAGTTATACATAGACTTCTTAATGACCTGTATGGTAATAAGGAACGTCCTATTGATGAGCAAACAAAGCTGGCTATGGAAGCTGGCTTTATGTGGGAAGAAGCATTAAGTCTTGCATGGCGTTATATGTTAGGTATGCGCCCTGGCGAACTTATAGTTGATGGTATAGCACTATCCCCTGACGGTATAAAGTTTGATGGCAACAAGCTAATAGTAGAGGAATACAAATTTACATCTATATCATCTAATAAGTCCCCTCTTGATGTACAGCGTTGGTTATTACAAACATCATCTTACTGTTATGCGGTAGGTACTGATACTGCTGAGTTTCACGTACTACATTACAACGGGGACTACACTAGACCATATAAACGTATATACAGAGTATATCGTATTCAGTTTGGAGAGCAAGAGCTTAAAGACAACTGGGAAATGATAGTCAATTATGCCAAACAACATAATATGTTTGAGTGTAATGACGAGGAGGCAAAAGAATGAAACCATTATTGCCACTATGCCCATATTGTGGACACCCACTATTGGATTTAAGTATGGTAACTAAACATGATGATAAGTTTATGCGGTTATCACAAGAGGGGTTTATACCTATTGGGTGTTGTAGTCCATATTGTGGAGAGCAGCCAGACTACTATATAAAGCTATGCGAGAAAAATCGTAACAACAATAGTCAGAAAGAATAACCTAAATAATTATAAGGAGAAACTGTAATGGATGACCCTATTGTAAGCCCGCTTTTTATATATTTATTACAAGTAGTACCATTGGTTAGATATTTTATACTTGTGCCAAGTACTATAGCGGGTGTAATCGCACTAATCTCTTGGTTATATAATTGGTTAGAAGACTATTATGACGGAAGTAGCTCCTTTAATGGTAATAAAGTAGTAAAGGCGTTTATAATATCTATGGCATTTGTGCTACTTAGCATTATTATACCAACCCGTAATACTATGATTCAGATATATATAACTAAGCAAATTACGCCTAATATGTTACATAAAGTACGTAACGCCACAATAGACGTCAAAGACGAACTTAAAAAGGATATACTTGATATCATTAATACAATTAAATTCAACAGTAATAAAGGAGGAGAACATGTCAGACATAATGAGCAGGTTCAGTAAAGCAAGCGATATTGAAGTAAAACGCAGATTAGTTATGAGTTCTATAGGGCAAGAAGGCAAAGGTAAAACACATTTTGCTTTGACTGCGCCAGGGCCAATCGCAGTACTTAATATTGATATGGGGCTTGAAGGAATAGTAGATAAATTCAGTGATAAAGTAATAATGTACCAAGACTATATCTTCAATAAGGATATAGGTGATACTGATGAGTATATTCGGGTATGGAACAACGCCAAAGACGACTTCTACGATGCACTACATACCGAGAAGTTACGTACAATAGTCTGCGATACATGGACTGAAATGTATGACCTTGTTCGGTTAGCAGAGTTTGGCAAACTAGAAAAGGTATTACCCTTTTATTACTCTAAGGTTAATAGCCAAATGAATGCTATGATACATGAAGCCTTACAGTTTGACAAGAACGTCATCTTAATAAGTAAGGTAAAACCTGAGTATATTAATGACAGGGCAACAGGCTTATATGTAAGGGCCGGATACAAAGATACTGGCTTCCTTGTACAAGTAGAAGTAAAGCACTTCAAAAATGAAGATAACGACTTCTCTATCAAAGTAATAAAATCAAGGAAAGACCCAACTCTTGAAGGTGAAATATTATCTGGTGAACTGTGTTCGTTCCCTATGCTTGCGTCATTAGTATTCCCAGATACATCACCAGAGGATTGGCAGTAATGATTACTATAGACAGCAGGGTAGGCTCAGTCGAGTTTGCTAAGTTACTACCTAAAGCAATATGTAAGGTAGATTTCTTAGAATATGCAGACTTTATGATAGACGGCAAGGGTTATAATGGAGTACCTCATTTAGTAGGTATAGAACGTAAAACCTTATCTGACTTTATACAGTCTATTAATTCAGGCCGTCTTATTAATCATCAACTCCCTGGCCTGCTTAACAGCTACAATACAGTATATATAGTACTAGAAGGTATGTTCAAATATGACCTTCATACTGGTGACATGATGCATAGAGTAGGTAAGTCATGGCAACCTTTACGCTACGGTAAAACAACATACAAGGTCAACCGTATAGTAGGGGTACTTAATACATTGTCAGTTACTAAAAACGTTATAGTAATCCGTACAACTAGCAAGACAGAGACAGCACGTTATCTTATTAGCTTGCACCATTGGTGGACATCAAAGAATCTGGAAGAACATACTAGTGCAGATGTTAAAGATATACAACCTATACAGTTAACGAGGCAGCCAATGACTTACCGTATAGCATTACAACTACCTGGTATAGGGGCTAAGAAAGCTATGGAGATAGCCAAACATTTCAAGACCCCATTAGCCTTAATAACTGCTTCTGTATATGAATATATGCAGATACCAGGTATTGGTAAAGGGATAGCACGTAGAATAGTGGAGGAGCTTAACAATGAAGGCTAACAGTTTAATGGAGTTGCCGAAAGAAAGACTCATAGATTTATTGTTAACATCTATAGCGTTGCTTAGAGAACATGGTAACAGATTTGCTGGCGATAGTCCAGAAGATATATTAGAATTTGTTGACCGTGTTAGCGACATAGTAGAAGACTATAATTTAGTATGTAAGATACTATATAATAGCAGCGGGGAGGATACTAATAATGAATCCTAAGTGCAATATATGCACATTACACGATAGGAAACGTATTAACCCAAGAGGCAACCCTAATGCCGACATTATGATAATAGGCGAAGCTCCAGGCCGTCAGGAAGCTAACATGGGAATACCTTTTGTAGGGGACTCTGGCAGAGACCAAGCTCAATTCCTCTTGAAGGTAGGTATAGATGAGTCAGACTGCTACCTTACTAACATAGTTATGTGCCATCCGCCGGATAATAGAGACCCTAGCTCAGAGGAGATAACTTGCTGCCGTCCTAGACTACTATATGAAATTAACACGGTCAACCCTAAAGTAATAGTGGCAGTAGGCCGTCTTGCAGCTTCAGAACTTCTGGGCCGTGAAGTGAAAATGGTATTAGACCATGGCATTCCCTGGCTTAAAGGTGGTAGAATAATAATCCCTGTATATCATCCTGCAGCTAGTCTTCACGGTTCTACCCGCTTCTTGCAGCATACACGTAATGACTATGCTGCTATAAGAGACGTATTGGACGGCAAATTAGTACCCAGAACGTCCATAGACAGGGCTAGATTCAACGAACTCCACGTTAGCAGTATAGGAGGCTTAGAAAACTTCAGTAAATATAAAACGTCTCATACAGGCGATTTTATGGCTCTTGATACTGAGTTTATGAATAACAAGTTATGGTCTATTCAGATTACATTAGATGGTAAAGATGCTGCCTTCATACTAGTTAACAATACTGAGGTACTTGAAGTTACCAGAGACTACCTTAATAATTATGATGGCACTATAATAATGCATAATGCTCTTGCCGATTTACCGTACTTACATTCAGTAGGTATATTCCCAAAGAAGTTTACAGATACTATGGTCATGGCATACTTGTTACAGACAGAACCTCAAGGCCTTAAAGATTTAGCATACAGGCTACTTAATATCAAAATGGATTCATACATGGATACTATTACACCAGCTACATTTGACAAAGCAGTTAACTATCTTAGCGAGGTAGCTAACAGGGAATGGCCTAATGCAGACAAAATAATGGAAATTACTAAGAATGGTGAGATACGTTATAAGCAACCACAGAATATACAGAAAAAAGCAATACGTATCTTGCATGATGTATTTAGTAAGGGAGCAAATCCATATGATAGGTGGCATAATATCAAGTTGGCAGAACGTATTGTAGTTGAGCGGGAGCTAGGTGAAATGCCTATTGGCGATTTAAGCGATATTGACATTAATAATGCTATACATTATGCCTGTCTTGACGCTATAGTTACCTACCAAGTACACAAAATATTGAGTGCTAAGATAGACAAGTTAGACCTTAATAACATATTACGTATTGACTTAGGCATCATTGAGATGGTATCTGACATGATTAATACCGGTTTCTTAATAGATTTGGAAGTATTAAAAACCCTTGACGACGAGTATCGTAGTGAGATGTATAGTATACTACTTGATATAGAAAGCTCAGCAGGTAGAATAATTAATCCTAATTCAAGTGACCAAGTACGTAAACTACTGCAAGACTTAAAGTTATGGGGTAGCGGCAAACATTCTACAGAAGATAAATACTTACGTGCAGAAACAGACAGGCATCCTGTAGTAGCTAAGATATTAAAATACAGGGAGATAGATAAACTAGTGTCTACATATACTACTCCATTACAATATAAGATAGATGATAGTAGCAGATTACATACTGAGCTTACTATTACACGTACTGCTACAGGCAGATTAGCAAGTAAGAACCCTAACTTGCAGAATATTCCAGTACGTACTAAAAGAGGATTAGCTATACGTGGTGCGTTCGTAGCTCCTGAAGGGTACTCATTAATAGGTGCTGACTATTCACAAATAGAAATGCGTGTTGCAGCTCATGTGTCTAATGATGAGAAGTTAATACAGTTATTTATAAATGGCGAGGACATACATGCATATACTGCAAGTAAGATATTCGGGATTCCCTTACAACAGCTTGATGATAAGAAACACCGTAAGCCTGCTAAAGCAGTAGGCTTTGGCGTATTATATGGTATAACAGGCAAAGGGCTTGCAGCTAGACTTAAAGACTGGTCTGAAGCTGAATGCGAAAATCTGATAAAAGAATGGTTCGACTTGTATAAAGGTGTTGCATTGTATATGAAAAATGTTGTATATTATGCTAAGAGGTACGGATATGTGAGAGACATGTTTGGCAGAATACGGTATATACCTGAGATATATTCACAGGACCCAAGAATATACGAGCAAGGAGTAAGATATTGCAGGAATACACCAATACAATCTGGAGCAGGAGGAATACTTAAGATAGCTATGAATGATTTAACACCAATATACCAGTCAGTAGGTTATATGAGGCCAATAATGCAGATACATGATGAGCTCATATTTGAGGTACAGGACGAGCATATTGACGAAGCTAGCATGTTAATACAGAGTACTATGGAAAGTTGCTATAACTTAAAAGTGCCTATGAAGGTGGATATAGCAATAGCAAAATCGTGGATAGACCTAGGATAACAAGGAGGGGCATTATGAGTACTAATGTTAGAGAGCTAGTAAATCCATACAGAAGGGCTAGGAGATTAGCAGCAAAGCTAGCCGGCTTTAGAACAAATAAGGCTTATAAGAAGTGGCTTAAGAGAGAAAAGCATAAATTGCTTAAAGAAACGAGAGGGGGTGGTACTTAATGATGAAGTTTAAAGATATAAAGCCGTCTGTATTACAACCAATAATAGCTAAGCAATGCAGTATGGTAGGCATTGACCCCAATACGATAGACTTCTCTCAAGGCAAAGATTGGTTCTTATTACATGAATGGGATAGCACTACTGAGCATGTGTTCAGGCATTGGCTCGTTAAATACTTAAGAGACAACAAGGAAACTACACGAATACTTACAGACGGCCAATACAGCAGAGCCAATAAGTTTCTAAATAGGTTAGCCGATGATATTATATTTATGTGGGGTTGGAAGCGTAAACAGGAGGACAACAAAATGATATGCTATAAAGACGTAACATTCTGCAATTATTGGAAAGAATGTGCAGATGCCAGCATTTGCGATAGGCCGGCACTCACTAAACGTGTTGAGAAAGAAGCAGAAAAAGCAGGCTTGCCTATAGCAAGTTTTGGGTCTGTTAAACCAAAGTGTTTTATAGCTAAAAAGAATAGTAAGGAGAACAAGAAATGATACGTAAGCTATTAATACTATTAATGCTGTATCTGCCATTATATAGCCAGGTATCTATACAGTTTAATTGGGATAAATATATTGAACGTACAGATACTCCTGAACATTATAAGGCAGATTCATCAGTTACACATTTCAGAATATATGAAGTACGTAATGGAAGCTATAGTTTATTACAGGATAGTATTCCAAGACAGGATACTGCATATACAATTACTTATAATACGCAAGACTCAATTGCATATTTTGCAATGACTGCTATTAACCCCAATAATGAGTCTAAATATAGTAATATAGTGCATGTAGTAATTAAACAAAAGCCAATAATAGTAGTATTTGGCACTCCATCATCACCTGTATTACGGTCAGCAAGCAAAATAAAACAGGAACAATACATCAAGGTAACTATAGAAATAACAGATATTTACGACACGTTCAGATGTACAGTATATAATAATACAGCAAACCCAATACATGATGTATCATTAATATTGAACCAACGAGTTGACTGGATAGAAGGAACTACTATAGACCCTGATATAGGAACTAATAATGATGGTAAGTCAAGTAAAACACTCAAAATACTCGACACTATTAACCCATACAGCAAGCTAGTATTTACAGGAGACCTGGACGGAAGAGGAGAGCCTACTGGAACTATCAAGTATAATAGTAGTACAGTAACTATAGTAAAAAATGGTAAGACATATGAAGCAGTAATAACATTATAATAATATAGGAGGGGCATAATGGATGTAGATACGATAGTGTATACAACAAAATACCTTGGTAGTAAACGGCTATACAATACTATCATGGAAGATGAAGGATTTGAGAGATTTCCATACAAAGATATAGTAGGCAAGACTACAATAGGGTATGGACGTAATTTAGAGGATAATGGAATCACACAGCGTGAGGCTGAGTTTATGCTATATAACGATGTATACAAGGCATACCTTACAGCTAAAGATATAATACCACATTGGGGTGAGCTTAATAATGTACGACAAGAAGCATTTATTAATATGGCTTTTAATCTTGGAACACGTATAAAGTCATTTAAGAGAATGCTTGAGTATCTTAAAAACAAAGACTATGATATGGCAGCTATGGAAATGCTAGATAGTAAATGGCACAAACAGGTAGGCAAGCGTGCAGAACGATTAGCCTACATGGTAAGATACGGTGTATATAAAGATTAACATAATGGAGGTAACAGGATATGAACAGCGGATTACAAGAAGTAAAAGATACTGACCGTACAGAATTTGAAAGACTGTATGAGAAATATAAGGCTGCTTCGGATAAAGAGAAAGAATATAATGAGCTTAAAAAAGAATATAAGAAATCTATTAGCGTATTAATGGATAAACTAGGCTATGATTCTCTTATAGTACCAAACTTGTTTACCGCAGCGGAGCAATCAAGTAGTCACTTAGATAAAGATGCATTAATTATGGAACTTGCTAGGAAGGGAATTCCGGCAGAAACAGTAAATGAATGTATTAACAAGGCAACTAAATCTACCAAGCCATATAAAGTAATTAGGCCGATAAAACAAAAGTAAGTAAGGATTTATGTTAAATAGCACAGAAAATAGAAATGAATTAGTTATTGCGGGACTATGTAAGCTGCCAAAAGATATAGCTTATAGATATGGCTATAACAAGGGTGAGTGCCCTACACCATCACGAGACCTCCATATTCATATCCATGTAGAGGCAAGCACCTATGAGCAGCTTACTAACCCCGCATTCCTAGATAGACAAGCGGAAAAGATATTTGTATGGATGCGTGACAATTTACCATATGGTATATATAGACGTTTACTTGATAAAATGATTAAACATAAAAGTACATATAATGGGAGTACAGAATTATTTTAAGAGTTACCACTTTTAATCTTTTCTATAAGTCTATCAACATCAAATCTATCTTGCACTGATAACTTCATCTTAAGGTGCATAGGTGGTTCTATGCCCATCTTGGTATAAAAGCTAATAAGCTCACGTACTTTCTTTTCTTCCTCTTTACGCTTAGTCTCACTCTGTGATATTTCCTCAGTACCAAATAGCATATGCTGCCATTTCTCAACTGTAGTACGTTTAACAGATTTACCAGGTTCTTTAGCAGCCTTACGTAATTTGGCGTCAAGAAGCCTCATCATCTTTACGCCACGTCTATCATGTGTAGCTTCGTATACATTTATCGCATCTGCTACTAGTGGTAAGTGATATGCAGCTCTATCTATTAAGGTATAAAAGGCTTTATCTATATCGCCATCTCTGGCATAATCATGCGCTCTTTTAAAGTCTTCGAATATATCCATTGCTAAATTTAATCCAGCGCTTCCAGGAGAGTACCCGAATATAGTATTAAATGTATCATATGCACCATATTCATCTTTCTTCCCAAGTATCTTTTTAAGTAGTTCTCTTGCTACAAACATACTTGACAACAGCTTGGTAATACTCATTAATCCGCTAAATGCCATACCGTAGTTCTTAGTTTGCATACCTACTACAAATGGCTTAACACCATTGTAATATGTAGCTTCAACTAACCCTCTAGGCCAGTTATAAAGTCCTGTTAATGGTCTTGCAGTTCTATGCTGTTCAATACCTGCACGTTCAGCAGTCCTATATCTAAAGTGTGTATTAGCTACCTTAGCCGCTGATATTTCATATATAGCCTCGTCATATTTCCCATCTCTAAGTAAATCCTGAATATCTAATATCTCTTGAGGGTGCAAGTTATTAAGCGACGTCTTACGTGCGAGTGTGTCAAAATCAATCTTACCGTCTTTATATGCAGATACATTACGTTCAGCTATGTTATGCACAACAGGGAATAGCAATATACGGTTAACTTCATCAGAGAATGGTATTACTTGCCCTAATGTATCAAGCAATCTTATCATTTTACGTTTGTACTTCTTGTCAACTACATCATGTTCCATCATCATAAAGTGCCTGAAGATAGGCAACTTCTGTGATATAACTGATTTAAAGTTAGCAGAGAAATGGCGTTTAAGCATATCGCTAGTACCTGATGCAGATAACTGGAATATGCTTTTTAATACCTCTGGAGTATTAAGTTGCCCTACTGCCATTATATTTTGTGTAAGGTTTCTAAATGTGTACCATAATGGTCTGCTAATAGCGAATGGGTAAGTACGCCAGAAAAACCTATTAACACGCTCTACAGTCTTAACAGCTATTGGAGCGGACTCATCAAACCCCATAGCGTTCATAACAAATCTTTTGAAGGTACGTATTTGACTATTGGCATCTCTGGTTTTAGGCATTGCAGCTAAGAACATATCAGATAGTTTAATCATATCAAGACCAGAGTCGGCTATAATAGCTGCACGCTGTATATGATTATATAAGTCGGGCAAGAATGTTTCAGCTTCTTTAGGTATTCCTTTATTAACTCGTGTATGTGCTTCCCGCATTTTAGTACCAGGACGTGCTGATGGGGTAGTATGTTTGCCTAGTACACCAGGGTTAGCAACATTATTAACAAATTGCTCTAGTGCATCATCGAGCTCTAAGCTACTCATATAGTAGTGTTTTCTAGTACCCCAAGTCTTCTTACTTAAGTGTTCTTTAAGTCCTTCCAAGCCATAGGCTTCATAGATATTATCAGCTTCTACCAGTTCTTCTATGCCTGATGTAAGTTGCATTATCTTAAATGCTTTCTTGTCTTTACTTACGAAATCTTTAGCTTCTTGTAGTGTAAGCCCTCTCTTTATTAATGGTGCATCTTTACCTCTTTTGGCTACGCCATATTCAGGCTTTAGGTCTGGGGGTAGTATAGACTCAAAGTATCCCTGCAATTTACCATAACGTTTAAAATCTTCCCTGGAAGCTTTATTTTTGGTAACTCTGTGATATAGTTGTAAGTACTCATCAAGTGTAGCCCTTGGTATAGTGCGCCACATCATCCACCTTGCAATACGGATATTAGTAGCTGTCTCCCCTTGAAGCTCATCATTTACTACCTTAGCTACCCTTAAGGCATATTCAGACATGTTACTAGCTATCTTTTCACGTTCAGCGTCATTTGATTCATAAAGCCATGCTACTACTTGTTTAACTGTTTCAGGGTCGTCAGCTAACTTGCTGGGGTCTATACCGTTATCTTCAAACATTTTATTAATACGTACACTACTATCATAAGCTACCTTACCAGTCTTATACATAAAGTTCTTAGCAGTTTTATGTAATCCTGCAACACCAGTTTTAGCTTCAAGGTCTGCAAAGCCGTAACGTGTTGACACCCATGGGTTAAATAAATTAGTTATACCTTTGACCTTAGTCTTAAATGCTGTA